>Ga0307277_10000254_pt1 | contig 18642 bp, 17 predicted proteins | sample ER_DNA_116_FD_194473 | JGI IMG/M metagenome (GOLD analysis project Ga0307277, IMG submission 194473) | Bulk soil microbial communities from the East River watershed near Crested Butte, Colorado, United States - ER_DNA_116 | ecosystem: Environmental > Terrestrial > Soil > Floodplain | place...
GACCGAGTTCGTGTGCCGCTCGACGATCGCGGAGAGCAAGGATTGCTGCTGGCTCTGCACGAGATTGGCGGCGCTTCCCAGGAGCGAGAGCGCGATCGTAGCCACCAGCAGCTGCCCAACGCGACCGACATCGCCACCGTTCCCCGTCGCGAGCACTGCCGCGATGAGATCGCGCGTGATGACAAGTTGCGCGCCTACGATGACTGCGCTCACGGCCTGCGGCGCGAGGCTCACGAGGAAGCGACGAGGCGCGGCCTCCCAGACCAGGCGGAAGGAAGATGCGAGCACGCGCGGCACGCGCCTCAGCTGTCGCCGCTCAGGGGGGATCTCGGGCCGCTCGCCACGGTCGCGTCCGAAGAAGATCACTCTCCGAGCCTAGCGCGACCGCCCTATTGCGAAGTCACTTTCATTTCGTTGGGGATGACGTGGATCCACGGTTGGCCCGGCGAGAGCAGGATCTGTTCGCCGGCGGCATTCTTGAACACGAAGGGCGAGAGGTCATCCTTGCGGGACCACGTCCCGTCCTGCCGGAGCCCATCGCGGAAGACCGTCGCCGACCCGGTGCCGGTCATGCGCATGTCGTTGGAGAACGCGCCCGCCGCGTCGACGATGTCCTGCACCTCCCAGATCTCTGTCTGGATGATGACCACGTCCGTCGCGGCGACCGGCTTGTTCGTGACCGCGTCAACGTCCCGCACCGCGCGTCCGGCCGAGTTCTGGAAGCGCGAGTACGTCCTCGACGCCGCGTCGTACTGGTAGCTCACCGCGGAGGTATCGCTGCGATAGGGGATAGAGATCTCCGTCGCCGCGATGCCGCCGCTCATGCCCGCGAGCGTCGCCGGATGATCCTGCGACACGAGGAAGCCCCACTTGGGGATGTCGTTCGCCGTGGCGGCTTTCAGCTGCGTCAGGTTCTTGCGCTGATTCGCCGCGGTGGTGAAGAGGTTGTACGGCGCCGCGCGAAAGTTCACGCGGTAGTAGCCGTCGGCGTGATCCGCCGAGAGCTCGATGTACTTGCCCTGGTCGGCGTCCTTACTGATGAGGTTCCATGCGTACGCGGACGTGCCCGAATACACGAGCGCGCCGCGGACCATCGGCGTCAGCGAGCGATCGACCAGGCGCGCCGAGCGCACACTGCCGATCGTTGCCGGGTCCTGCGCCTGGAAGAACGCGGCCAGCCGCGTGACGCCGCCCTCGACGATGATCTCGAACACCATGTCGGCCTGGGTGATGCCGTAATGCGGCCGCGCAGGGGGCGCGTTGTCGATCTTGATGACGAGGGGTCTGCGATCCGTCGCGGCGCCGCTCGTGGTCGGAAGACCGCTCAGCGGCCAACAGTCCTCGCACGCGGCCGCGGGATCGAGCGTCGCCCGCGGCGTCGCGCTCGCGCGCACGACCGGTGCGGTCGCCGATGGCTTGAACTCGATCGTCGCCGGAGCGCCGCAGGCGCCGACGATGAGGATGGTGGTGAGGAGAAGAGTGAGGGCGTGGAGACACGAACGTGTTACGTGCATCTGCCCCGACTGTAAATGAGCGACCGAGCACGCGTCATGCAGCGGCAGCATCGGGAGGTGCGCCATGCCACAGAAATCCTGGACCGATAAGCGCGAGCGTCAGTACGAGCACATCAAGGAGAACGAGAAGGAGAGGGGTCGATCTGAGGGCACCGCCGAGCGCATCGCGGCGGCGACCGTGAACCGCACGCGCACCGCGAAGGGCGAGACGAAGGAGCAGAAGTCGCCGACGGAGCGCCGGAGCGCGCAGCGCGCGGCCTCGACCGCGAGCCGCAGGGCGGGGAAGAGCTAGCCGCGCACGTCTTGTGTCGTGACGGTATCGCTCGGTCGAGCGCCCGGATGGCGAACAGAGGAATGTGCTAATCTGAGCTCAGAAAAATTACTCGGGTCCTTCAAGAAATAGCCGGCGGTCGCGCCGGGGACAGCGAGCCGAGTCACATTTCGGCTCGCTTTTTTGTTGCCCCGCAAAGGAAATCAATTGATCTCGCTTACCCCCGATCTCGACCGCGCTGTGAAGCAGCTCGGCTGGACCACATTCACGCCGGTCCAGGAGCTTGCGATACCCGCGCTTCGCGCCGGCCGCGATCTCTTCGCACAGGCGCAGACCGGCACCGGCAAGACCGGCGCCTTCGCGCTCCCGATCCTCGAGCGCGTCCAAGGACGCGCCGGAGCGCCGTTCACCCTCGTCATCGTACCCACGCGGGAGCTTGGCCAGCAGGTCGCCCGCGAGATCGAGGTCCTTGGAAAATTCCGCAGCGCGCGCGTCGTCGCTCTCTACGGCGGCGTCGGTTATCGGGCGCAGGAAGACGCCCTTCGCCGCGGCGCACACGTCGTCGTCGGCACGCCGGGCCGGCTCCTCGATCTTGCTTCCCGCCGCACGCTCAACCTCTCGCAGATCAAGATCCTCGTGCTCGACGAGGCGGACCGGCTGCTCGATCTCGGCTTCGCGCCGGACATCGCGCGCATCGTCGCGCTCCTCCGGGGACCGCGTCAGACCGCCCTCTTCTCCGCGACGCTCACGAATGACGTTCGGGCCGTCGCCCGTCGCTACACCAAGGATCCGGTCAGCGTGACGATCAAGCCAGAAGAGCCGACCGTCGCGGCCATCGACCAGGCCTGGGTCCAGGTCCGCGAGTCCGACAAGGTCGCCGCACTCCACGAGATCCTCCGGCGCGAGGACGTCGTCCGAACGCTCGTCTTCCGGCGCACGAAGCACGGCGCGGACAAGCTCGTCAAAGCGCTCGAACGGCTCGGCAGTCCGGCACGCGCGCTCCACGGCAACGTCGGCCAGCACGAGCGCGAGCGCGTGCTCGAAGGATTCCGCAGCGGCCGGATCCCCACGCTCGTCGCAACGAACCTGGCCGCTCGCGGCATCCACGTCGATGACATCGGCCACGTCGTGAACTTCGACTTTCCCGAGGACGCGGAAACGTTCGTGCACCGCACAGGTCGCACCGGTCGTGCCGGCCGGCGCGGAGTCGCCTTCACCTTCGTGAACGAGACGCAGCGCGCTGCGTTCGAGGACCTGAAGCGGCGCGCGAAGGTCCCCTTCCGCCAGGAGCGACTCGGCATGCACACGAGGGCGAGCATCCCGGCTTAGTACGCGCGTCACCGCTCGCCGTTCGGCAGCTCTTCAGCCTCCATCGGATCGAACCCGGGCGCGGTCTGCTTCGGCGGCCTCCGACCCTCACCGCCCTTCGCAAACGGCGCGATTGCGAAGCGTGCGACCCCGCCGGCCGCCACGGTCACCAGCTGCACGCGCTTGCCGGTGACGCGCGCGTCGTCGGGAACGAACACCTTGTAGCGGCCGGGTCGCAGATCCACGAACGCGGCGTATCCGAGTCCGTCGGTCAGCCGAGACGTGACGAGGGCATCCGTTTCGGGATCGCGGATCTCGACAAGGATCTGATCGAGCGGGACACCGCTGCTCGTTTTCACCGTGCCCGCGAGATGCCCTGTTGTAGGAGCAGCCTTCCAGGGCATCGTCGGCACCGTTGCCGCCGCCGAGAACACGGGCGGAAGGGCGGTGTCGTATTCGGACGGTTGTGTAAGAGCGCGCGCGAGCTCGGCGCGGCTGAGATCGCCGGAGCGCTGCGGCTTGCATTCGGGCGAACCGTTGGTGAAGCAGTCGGGAGTCCGGTACGAGTAGCCCACCCAGCCGACCGCGCTGTTCCCATTCGCGTTCGGTGTGAGCGCCTTTCGGACCTGGGTGATGCTGTTCCCGACGAAGTTCAGGTAGATCGCGGATCCGATCGCCACGCTGCGCGCGTACTGGTGGTCTCTTGCGTATTCGTTCCACTCCTCGTACATACGGCGCTGGTTGTTCGGTTCGGTGGTGAAGTGCTCGCGCTTGTAGTTCATTGGAATGTTGAGATCGAGGATCCCTTCCTCCATCCAGCCGCGCCAATCCTGCAGCACTTCGCGGTACGTGCGTGTCGCCTCCCAACCGCCCTGCGTGGCAGGCCCGTAGCCGTACGTGATCGTGTCTGCGCTGATCACGACGTGCGGCTTGATCGCGTAGGTCTCGACGTAGACCTTGCGCACGATGCTCGTGATCTGATCGCGACGCCAGCTGAGCCACTGCGCATCGCTCGGGAGCGGCTCATCGGTGCGGCCAGTGAGCTGCTGGAAGCGCGCGACCGCGACAGGGTTGTAGCCCCACTGGGACACGCCGGGGAATGTCGTGAGGTTCTGGTCGGGGTAGCGCACGCGGTCGAAGTTCAAGCCGTCGATGTCGTAGTTCGCCGCGACGCTGGTGTACATGCGCACCATGTATTCCGCCGCGTCGGGATGGCCGGGATCGAGCAGATAGTCGGCCCCCGCGCGATTCGCCCCGTCGTAGCGGCGCATGATCCAGTTGTCGGAGCCGCTCTTCGACGGTCCGTGCAGATTGAAGACATGATTTTGGTCGCGTGGCGGCGTCAGGCTGTTCCATATCGCCGTGGTGATGATCCACGCGTGGACTTTGATGCCTTCGGCGTGCGCTTTCGCGATGAGCGAGTCGAGCGGATCGTATGGTGGCGCCGTGACGTCCGACTGCTGCGTGCGCGGCATCGCCGCGCGATTGCAGAAGCAGTCGCCGCGACGGCCCACCTGCACCACGAGTGCGTTGAGGTGCGCCGCTTTCGTGGCGTCCACGAGCTTTGTGATCTGCGCTTCCGTCCAGATCCCTTCGCCGAATGCGTCGACCCAGTACGCGCGGAATTCGCTTTGCGCGGCTCGCGCTTGCAGCGCTCCGGGTTGTATGAGGACGGCGAGGATGAACAGGACCGCGAACGCGCGCTGCATCGACGCACCTCCGACGGGAGTGGGCGGATGGTGGAGGCGCGCGTCCACCGACGCAATTTCGCGAGCGCTCGCTTAGTCGCGCGGTGACATTCACTAATTCGTCAGTTTCCCGCAGACGGGCAAAAGGGACTGGGCGTGCCGTGCGCGCGTGGCCCGCTACAAACCGCGACTCATTGCTGAGGGAGGCGGTACATTTCGGGCTTCGGTTTCTGCCTTCCCCTCTTGAATTGATCGCGCATTCCTCGTCCGCCCCACGACGATCACGATGACAACGATCGCGATTGGCAGCGCGACGATTGCGAGCCGCCAGACGAACTCCACCGTGCTCCAAGCAGCAGCGACAAAGTCATCCACAGGCAGAGCGTACGCGTGCGCGCCGAGTCCGCGACGCGCCAATTGGCGGAGGAACAAGCGCCTGAATGTTTCAGCTTATGGGCGAAGGATGAAATGACGAACTAAATGAAACTCGAGATGATCAGAGCGGGTGGCGGGAATCGAACCCGCATTTCAACTTTGGAAAAGTCGCTTGTTACCACTACAACACACCCGCTTGCGGATCGCCTGAAAAACACGCCTCGCCGTTGAGATTCTATTCTGCGCGATGTGCCGACCGAAAGCGATGTCCTCCGTGCCTTCCCGGGGATCAAAGACATCAGCAAAGCGCGTCTGCGCAAGCTCTCGACCGACGTGTGGCGCTTCGTTTCCGAGCGGAATCCCGCGTGGACCGACATCGAGCGCATCCCGCTCCATCCCACGATGCCGATCGCGACGCACGGCAATCTCGTGAAGCACGTGATCGCGATGGCGCGCCTCAGCGAAACGCTGGTTCCGATCTACCGCGAGCTCTGGAAACAGGATCTCGACCTCGACACCTTCCGCGCCGCGGTGTACGTGCACGATGCGGCGAAGGTCATCGAGTTCAGTGAGAAGGACGGCGCCGTCACGGGCATACCCGGGTACAACCACGCGATCGAGGCCGGCCGCATCGTGCGCGAGCTCGGCGGAGCCGAGCCGCTCGCGCATATGGTCGAGGCGCACTCGTTCTCCGGCCCGCTCGTCGTGCCACGCACGCGCGAAGCGCAGCTGTTCCTCCTCCTCGACCCGATGTGCCTCAACGTCTTCCCCGAGCAGGGAGCGGGCGTCGTCGAACGGCATCTCAAAGCGAACGGCCGAGAGGATCCGAAGACGCTGGAGCGGTATCGCAGCCCGGGTGCGTAACCGGACGCCAGCGCGACCGTTCCAGCGGTCATGAGACGTCTCGCGATCGCGCTCATCGTCGTTGTGTCGGGCCTCGTTGGGCCGCCGTTGGAGACCGCCGCGACGACGCCCGTTGGGGCGGAGTGCGTCTCGAGCGTCGGGCCGGGCATCCCCCCGCCGGCAAACATCCCGTCCGGTATCCCAGGATTCCACGCCGCGTGGTACGGCCAGAGTGGCTACCCGACGCTCTGTCCGGGCGAACGCTCGACCGCCGTCGTCGCCTTCTCCAATAGCGGCTCGCGTGGTTGGGTCAGTGGCCGTCTGGGCGAAGTCGCGTATCTCGGCACGTCGGCTCCCGAACCGGGTCAGGATCGTGCGAGCCCACTCGGCGGAGACGGCGCAGCGGGCTCACCCGCCACCGGCTGGCCGCGGTACAACCGGGTGGCGGTCCAGCCAGCGTCGTACGTCGGGCCGGGTCAGGTCGCTTGGTTCCAGTTCACGGTGATCGCGCCGTTGATCCCAGGCACCTATCGCCTCTCGATCCGTCCGCTCATCGAAGGCGCGCAGTGGATGGAGGACTACGGCGTCTTCTGGTACGTCACGGTCGCCGGCGCGGCGCCCGTCGGATCGCAGCCGCCACTTCCGGCGCGATGGCCGAGCCGCTCGCTCGAGATCGGCATGGCCGACCAGCCGAACGGCGCGGCCGCGATGCGCGCGAGCGCGCCATTCGCGTTCCGGTACCAATACCTCTCGGCCGGGGTGAACACGGGAAAGGGCTGGACGACCTGGGATAGCAACGCGCAGTTCCCGGTCTATTACATCCAGGAGTCCGCGCGGAGCGGGATGATGCCGGTCTTCAGCTACTACCAGCTCCGGCAATCCGCCCCAGGCAACGCGATGGGTGAGCCGGCCGCGGACTTCGCGAATCTCGCGAACGCCTCGACCATGGCCGCCTATTACGCCGATCTCAAACTCTTCTTCCAGAAGGCCGGCTCGCAGAGCGCGACCACAGTTCTCTTACACGTCGAGCCGGACCTGTGGGGATACATCCAGCAGCGCTACGGTGATGACCCAACGCGCGCACCGGTCCTGGTCGCCGCGAGCGGCGCCCCGGATCTCGCCGGTCTACCCGATGATGCGGTCGGTTTCGCACGAGCCATCGTGAAGCTGCGCGACATGTATGCACCCAACGTTTTGCTCGCCTATCAGCTCTCGGTCTTCGGCACGAATCACGACCCGCTCTACGAGAAGCCTGCCGACGCGACGCTCGACACCTGGGCCACACGGGCCGCGACCTTCTTCAACGCCCTGGGCGCGAGCTTCGACCTGGTGTTCGCCGAATTCAGCGACAGCGATGCCGCATACAAGCGCGTGCAGCTCGGCGACGGCGGTGCGGCGTGGTGGTACCCGGCGGACTTCGCGCGGAACCTGCGCTTCATCGGCAGGTTCTCCGCGCTCACGCAGAAGCGGATCGTGATGTGGCAGATCCCGCTCGGCAACACGAAGATGCGAGCGATGAACGACACCTGGGACCACTTTCAAGACAACAAGGTCGAGTGGTTCTTCGACGACCCCGGCCGCGCGAATCTCAGCGCTTACGCGCGCGCGGGTGTAATCGCCCTCCTCTTCGGACGCGGCGGCGACGGCACGACCTGTGCCTGCGACGCCGCCAGAGATGGCGTGACGAACCCGGCGCCGATCGGAACGAACACACGCGTGTCGCTGACGGCCGATGACGATGGCGGCTACTTCCGCGAGCGCGTGTCCGCGTACTACGCGACGGGAGCGATGATCCTGCCCTGATCCGCGCGCGTGACCGTCCACCGCGCGGGCGATCCGTCGATCTCGCGCACGCGGCCGTTCCGTTCGAGGTGGCGAAGATGCGCAAGAGTCTCGGCGAGCGCGAAGCGCTCTTCGTGCGGCGAGCGGAGCACCGGGAACAACTTCCGCGCGATCGTGTACGCATCGTGCTCCGCCGTGCCAAGGACCGTGATCGTCGTCTCGAGTCGCGCAGCGTGATGCGCAAGTAGCTCGTCGATCCGGCCGGCGAGATCGTCGAATGGATCCCCGTGCGCCGGTAGCACGCGCTTCGCGGGTAGATCGCGCAGTCGGGCGAGGGCGCCGAGGAAATCGCCAAGCGGGTCGTCGCGCGACGCGGGATAGAGGCCGATATTCGACGTGATGCGCGGTAGCACGTGGTCGCCGGAGAAGAGCACGCCGTCGCGCTCGTCGATGAGGACCGCGTGATAGTCCGTGTGACCGGGCGTCCAGCGCAGTCGTGTCACGCGGCCGCCGAGATCGACGTTCTCGCCGTCACCCACGCCGCTCACGTGATCCAGATCGTCGACGCGTTCGCCCATCGCGATCCACGCCTGCCGCATGCCCTCGTCGATGTCGCGCGGCATGCCGTGTCGCACGAACCAGTCGTAAGTAGCGTCGATCTGCTCGTGGCCTTTCGACCAGACTCGCTTCGCCGCGTGGATCTCAGGTGTGTGCATCAGCACCTCGGCGCCCGCGCGCTCGAGCGTCCCGGCCATGCCCATGTGATCGGGATGCAGATGTGTCACGAAGACGCGCCGCACGTCCTCGACGCCGACCCCCGCGTCGGCCAGCCCGGCTCGGAGCGCCTGCTCCGCGTCGGCCGTGTGCATCCCCGCGTCGACCAGGCTCCAGCCGTGCGCGCCTTCGACGAGATACGCGTTCACGGTCGGCAGCCCACGGATCGGGAGGGGGATGGAGATCCGCCGGATGCCCGGCGCGACGAGATCGCTCAGGGCGCGAGAGGCCCGCGGGAGGTCACGCTCGGTACAATGGGCGGTCTCCGGCCCGTTCGTCTAGCGGCCCAGGACACTGCCCTCTCAAGGCAGAGACCACCGGTTCGAATCCGGTACGGGCTACACGCGATCATTTTTTTTGCGTCACTCTCGTTCGCGTGACATGCGTCAGCTCCAAGCGCAGCATGAGCCCGTGCGCCGCCATCTCCCGGCCGGCACCGTCACCTTCCTCTTCACCGACATCGAGGGCTCGACGAAGCTCTTGTACGCGCTCGGCGCCGCTGACTACGCGCAGGCGCTCGCCGAGCATCGGCGCATCCTTCGCGAAGCGTTCATCGCGCACGGCGGCGTCGAGGTCGACACGCAGGGTGACGCGTTCTTCGTCGCGTTCCCGACCGCGCAGGGCGCGGTCCGAGCGGCGGCCGAGGCGCTCGAAGGACTAACCGCCGGTCCCATCCGCGTGCGAATGGGCATCCATACCGGCACGCCCCATGTGGGCGAGGAAGGCTACGTCGGGGCCGACGTGCACCGCGCGGCGCGCATCGCCGCCTGCGGGCACGGCAGCCAAGTGCTGGTCTCGAGCTCGACGGCTGCCCTCGTGGGCATCGATGGGTTACGCGACCTTGGCCTGCACCGGCTGAAGGACCTGTCGGCGCCGGAGCGGATCTACCAGCTCGGCGACGATGACTTCCCGCCGCTCAAGACGCTGCACCAGACGAATCTGCCGATCCTGTCCACGCCGTTCCTAGGTCGCGAACCGGAGCTCGCACAGGTCCGTGACCTGCTATCGCAGGACGACGTGCGCCTGCTCACGCTGACCGGCCCCGGCGGTACCGGCAAGACGCGTCTTGCGCTGCAGACGGCGGGCGCGCTCGCCGACTCGTACGTGCACGGCGTCTGGTGGGTACCGCTCGCCGCGCTGCGCGACCCGCGGCTCGTGCTGGAGACGGCGGCGCACGTGCTCGGCGCCAAGAAGGGCCTCGCCGAGCACATCGCCGACCGGTCGATGCTGCTCCTCCTCGACAATTTCGAGCAGGTCAGCGAGGCGGCAGCCGATGTCGCCGCTCTGCTCGCGTTCTGCCCGAACCTCGACCTGCTCGTCACCAGCCGGGAGCCTCTCCACATCACCGGCGAGCAGCAGTACCCGGTTTCGCCGCTCGTACACGAGGAGGGCGTCGCGTTGTTCGTCGCGCGAGCGAGAGCGGTCAAGCCCAGCTTCCAGGCCGATGCCGCGGTCGACGAGATCTGCCGCCGCCTTGACGATCTGCCGCTCGCGCTGGAGCTCGCCGCCGCGCGCGTGAAGACCTTGTCGCCGGCGCAGATGCTCGCGCGACTTGAACGGCGGCTCCCCTTCTTGACCGGCGGGGCGAGAGATCTGCCGGAGCGCCAGCGCACCCTACGCGCGGCGATCGAATGGAGCCACGACCTCCTCACTTCCGACGAGCAGCGCCTGTTCGCGCGCCTCGCGGTGTTCCGTGGCGGCTGCACGCTCGACGCGGTGGAAGGTGTGATCGGCGCCGATCTCGAGGCCCTGACGTCGCTCGTCGACAAGAGCCTCCTGCGCCACCGCGACGACCGCTTCTCGATGCTCGAGACCATCCGCGAATACGCGACCGAGCGGCTCGAGTCGTCAGGTGAGGCCGACGAGCTTCGACAGCGTCACGCCGAGCACGTCCTGGCGCTCACCGAGGAGGCGGACCTGCGGCTGTGGCGGGGGAACGCTGGCGAGTGGCTCGACCGGCTGGACGCAGAGCACGACAACGTCCGCGCCGCTCTGGACTGGCTCGAGGCGTCGGGCGATGTCCAGCGCGCCATGCGATTCGCAGGAGCGCTCTGGCGGTTCTGGAACATGAGGGGCCACCTCGTCGAAGGCGGGCGTCGTCTCGTGCGGGTGCTTGCTGCCGACGAGCGTCCGACGGCGGCGCGTGCCAGTGCGCTCATCGGCGCGTCCGCCATGGCGGTGAGGGGTGGCGACCCGGCGAGCGCGAGGAGCTGGGGCGAGGAAGCGCTCGCGCTCAATCGCGCGCTCGGCGATGCGCTGGGCGCCGCCTTGTCACAGGGTTATCTCGCGTCCGCCGCCGGCCAGGAACGTGACTGGGCCACGGCACGGCGGATCATCGAGGAATGCGTACGAGCGTTCCGCGAGCTCGGTGAGGAGAACTACGCAATGATGGCGACGGGGCTCCTTGCTGTGACGTGTAGAGAGCTAGGCGATCACGAGCGTTCCCGAGCACTCACCGCAGAGAACCTGCGTGAGGCACGTGCGGCGGGCAACAGGCGCGTCGAGGCACTGTCGCTTGGTGCGCTGGCGATGCTGGCCGTCGACGAGGGTCGACTCCAGGACGGGCTCGTGGGACTGCAGCAGGCCTACCGGATCGATCGCGCCGACGGATATCGCCTCGAGACCGCGCACGATCTCTACCGTTTCGCGCGGACCCTCGCCAGCGCCAGACAATGGCGGGCGGCCGCTCAGCTGTTCTCTAAGGGCGAGGCTCTGCGCGAGGAGACCGGCGACAGCGGCCTCGGATGGTCGGTGATCGAAGCGAGGCTCGAAGACACGCTCACGGCTGTCCGCGCGCACCTCGACGAAGCCGCGTTCGCCGAGGCGTGGGAGCAGGGCCGCGCGCTCAGCCTCGACGACGCGCTCGCGCTCGCGCTCGACTCTGGAGGGTGAAGCGGCGTCCCGGGCTCGAGAAGGTACTGCTGAGGCTTATCGCTCCAAACACTGCCGTCTGAGCGCTCGTTCTTTGTCGGTCCGGCGGGTCATTGCATTGACCGTGGCTTTTCGGTCCCGCATGTAGGAGCGCGGCGAGGTTCACGAGCCCGCGCTCGCAGCGAACGAGGAGGTCGAGCAAGCTCGGCTGGACCACCAGATTGAGCGGTTCGAATAGCGTCCGGTACGGTCCACCGACACTCTTCGCTACTCGGCGTAGAGCACGAACCAGATGGCCTTGGCCATCTCGCTCACCCGCAGATCGGTCGGGCCATACGTGCCGATCACGGCCTCCTTGAGCAGCGCCATCACGGTCCGCGCGGTTGGCTCGTCGCCCAAGGTGGAGCGGACCCGCCGCCGAGCGCGCGCATCCGCCACCCACTCCGTGTATCGGGTGAAAAACATGCCACGCAGGCGCTCGTTGGCGATGTGCAGGCTGGGCTCAATGTGGATCGCCTCGATCCAGGCGCGAGCGACGCCGGCTGTCGGCGCGGCCGCGAGCTCGGCGACGTGTTGCTCGAGCTGCGGCAGGGTCGCGGCATATGGCATCGGCACACTCTCACTCGCGAGCTCGGCGACTTGGAGCATGAGGTCCGCCTTGTTGTCGAAGTGGTCGTAGAACGTCCCGATGCTCACGCCCGCGGCGCGACACACGGAGTGGATCCGAGCGCGCGCGTAGCCCTCCGCTCCGAAGGTCGTTGCTGCGCTCGCGAGGATGCGCGCCAGCTTCTCCTGCGGACGGCGCTGCCGTCGCGGTTGGTCTTGCAGCGCTATGCGCCGATTCCGATCACGTATCTAGGTTGCCTCGCGACAGGACGACCTTCCACGTACACGGGCGCTGCGTCTCCCTCACCGGTACGAGGAGCAGCGGAGGCCGCCGATATAGAAGGGAGACGTTTCAGATGACGGAGGCGACCTTGAACAATTCACTGCGAAGGCTAAACAGTTCTGCTGCCCTTAACCGAAGCCGATGTCGCTTTCAACGGAGGCGCAGACTTGTGCCGGAGGGTCAAAGCGATGCGGCCGGCTTTCGGGGAGTCGCCGGACCAGAACACCCTGGCAGCACTTGCTGAGCTGCGGGCGCGCATCGCGCTGCTTGACCGGACCGGCGTCATCGTTTGGACCAACTCTTCGTGGTCACGCCTGCGGCAGAGCCCGACCGGCGACACGCTCGCCGCGGCCGCGCTGGGAGTGAACTACATCGCTGTGTGCCGGCGGTCGCACCACCCCGCCAGCGCCGTTATCGCGGAGGGTGTGCACGTCGTGGTCGAGCGAACCGGGAGCTTCTTCGAACTGGAGTACGAGGCGCTCGGTGCGCAGGATCGCCGCACCAAGATCTCGATCACGCCAGCACCCGCCGGCCACGACGGGGCAGTGGTGATGCAGGTGGACTCGCATGGGCCGACCCAAGCGTCTGCACTGCGCATCACGGCGCCCGCTGCCGCGGCCGCCACCTCGGCCGCCACCTCGGCCGCGGAGGCACTCACCGGCCGCGAACGAGAGGTCCTTGCGTTGATGGCTCGGGGTCTCGACAACCAGGCGATCGCGAGCGAGCTGGGGATCGGGTACGCGACCGTGCGTGCGCACGTGCGTTCGCTGATGGCCAAGCTCGAAGCCCGCTCACGTTTGGAGGCGGTCGTTCGGGCAGTTCAGCTCGATCTGGTTCGCGTGCCTCGACCGACCACTGCCACCGGCACGGAAAGCGCGCGCGAATGACGACGCATGTGACTGACCTCGACCTGGGATTCGGCGGGCAACGCGTTGTCGTTCCTGGCCACATCGGCCTCTTCTATTCCGGATCTGACGACCTCGGGGTGCTATTCGACTTCTTGCGCGGTGGCCTGGCCCGCCCAGACGAAGCGGTCGTCGTCTTCGGACCCCAGGGCGCGCCGTCGAAATTCCTCGAGGCGTTCGAGAAGAACCTGGCTCGTGACCTCGGCTCTGAGGTCGCGGATCGCAAGCTCGTGCTGTTCGAGGGGGACACCGACCCCGACGCGCAGCTCGCAAAGTTGATACGCGCGGTGACCACGCTCGTCGAAAAGGGAGCGGGCGTGGTGAGGGTGCTGGCGCTCGTGGCCTGGGACGCGCCGAAATGGCCGGTCCCCGAAGACTTCCTGTGGCTCGAGTCCCGACTTGACGCGGCACTGGCGTCGTTGCCGGTGGCCCTCGTCTGCGCCTATGACGTGACGAGCATGCCCGGGCCAGGACTGATCTATGCCGGGATCGAGTCCCATAAATTGGTCTCTATCGGCGGCAAGGTCGCGCCCAACGCCCTCGCCGTCCCGGCCGAGGCGTATATGGCTGACCGCCTGCTTCGCCTTCCGTGGCTGGCGCGCGAGGCCTCCGCGCTGGAAGGCCGTGGTGCGCGCGGAGTACACGCGTGCGCGTTCTTCATAAGTCGGGACGAGGAGTACGCGACGCTCCTTCCACTCATTCGCGAGGGGATCGAGCGCGGCGAAGCGGCGTTCCACATCATCGATCCGAAGCGGCGGGTCGATCACATCGAGCGCCTGGACCGGGGTGGTGTCGACGTCGAGGGTCTCCAGTCGAGTCGACAGCTTGAGATCCGGGACTGGCACGAGACCTACCTCGTCGACGGTCGTTTCGACCCCGACCGCACGACGGCACTGCTGGCGGATGTCCTCTCGAAGTGGTCGGGTGGCGTGCGCCTGGTGGCGGACATGTCATGGGCGCTCGGACGCGCGCCGGGCGTTGATGCGCTGGTCGAGTACGAAGCCCGATTCACTGAGTCAATACGGAGTTATGGCGACACCGTGATCTGCACGTATGACTCCGCACGGTTTGCCGCCGCCACGATGCTCGACATCCTGCGGGCACATCCGGTCGTGATCTTGGGTGGATATCCGCAGGACAACGGGCTGTACACCCAGCCGGCGGCCTTGATCCACGAGCTGAGAGCCCGCGACCGGTAGAGGAGACTGTCGGCGTGAGCGAGGTCTGCGCCGGCTGCGGTTTGTCGACGGCGGGTGGCACAGAGGGCTGTCAGCGCCTGTTCGAATCCATCGGCCTGCGCGAGTACGAGGACATGCGCTTCGCGCGCTATCACCGGGTCGTCGTCGACGTATACGCGATGCAGCATCCCGACCGCTACGGTCGCTCAGCCAAGTCCTTCGCTGCGCACCTCACCGGGCTATGTGCCTGGCTCGAAGACGAGTCGAACGCGCCGTCGGTCAACGCGTCAGTGCAGCGTTGGCTCAGCGGACCCTCGCCGATCGACAGACCTGCGCTGCCCCGGAGCTACGGCGCCCTCACGATCCGCGAGCTCGTCGATGAAGCTGATCCCGCGCGCTACGGGGACACGCTGCGCCGATGGGCGCGTTCGACTTGGGACGCATACGCGCCGCTTCACCGCATCGCCCGTGTCTGGATCGCAACGGCTCTCGCGAAGTAACGCCGCCAGCGAGCAGCGCTAGCGAGCGACCGAGCGCCGATCTCCCCTCTTGTACTCACTTGTCCTAAATGGGGGCAGGACCGTGTTCTATTCGCTCATCCTCCGTTAGTTTTCACAAGGCTGGTGTTTGCAAGCCAGTCGAGGAGGGGAAGGGTTGTTCTCTAAGCTCGCTGCGCCTCGCGTCCTCGCGTCCGCAGCGCTGATCGCCTGCCTGTTGATGGCCTGGCCTGGTTCGCTACCGAGCGCGGCTGCGAGCCTGGATGCACAGGAGTCCGATCTCGTTGCGGTGGTCAATTCCTTCCGCGCCACACATGGGCTTGCGCGTCTGGCAGTCTCTGACACTCTCACGTTCGCCTCGAAGTGGATGGCCACCGACATGGCGGTGTACGACTACTTCTCCCACACCTCGCGTGACGGGCGGGCACCGGTACAGCGGATGACCGACGCCGGCTACCCCGGACCGCAGACCTACACGGGCGAGAACATGGCAGCGGGGTACGCGAGTGCGGCCGAGGTCCTGAGTGGCTGGATCAACAGCCCGGCGCACTACGCGGTCCTCACGAACCCGAACTACCGCGCCATCGGAGTCGGCCGCGCGTACAACGCAGGCGCGAGCTATCACACTTACTGGGTCATGGACGTCGGCGGGATCGTCGACGCCGCGACGGCCGTCCCTGCGTTCGATCTCGGCTACCACGCGGCGTGGGCCGGACAGAGCCCCGACGTGACGCTCTCAGCGGGTCAGACCGCGACGATGGTCGTCGCGCTCCGCAACAACGGCTACCGCGGGTGGTACCGCGGCAACCCCGGACAGCAGGCGAACCTCGGCACCGCCGATCCACTCGACGCGCAACGCTGGGATCTGGATTTCGGGTGGCCGTCGGCATCACGCATCGCCACCACCACGACGGCGTACGTCGGACCTGGTCAGGTCGGCTGGTTCGAGTTCCAGGTGCGCGCGCCTTCGAGCCCGGGCTCGTACGTCCTGCGCGTTCGTGGCGTGGTCGACGGCGCGACCTGGCTCGAGGATCCCGGCGTCTTCTGGACGATCACGGTCCGCTGACCGCGCGCTAGTCTCGCCCGAGTGGCGGCCGTCTCATTCAGCACGATCGCGCAGCCGAATCCGGGCGGCGTGCTCTTCATCGAGGTCCCGGCCCGTGTCGTCGCGGCGCTCGGTGAAAAGAAGCGCATTCCCGTGAACGCCACGATCAACGGCGTCAGTTATCGATCCACCATCGCCGTTTATGGCGGGAAGTTCTATCTGCCCGCGCGCAAGGAGATCCGCGACGCAGCGAAGCTCGCGCCCGGCAAGCGTGCTCACGTGACGCTCGAAGCGGACACGGCGGCCCGGACGGTCATCGTCCCAGGCGATCTCGCGCGGGCGCTGACATCGGCGAAGCTGCGCCCCGCGTTCGATGCGCTTTCGTTCACCGCACGCAAGGAGCACGTCGAAGCGGTGACCGGTGCCAAACGGTCGGAGACGCGTGTGGCGCGCATCGGCAAAGTCGTGGCCGCACTCCGCGCACAATGACCGCATGCGCGTCGGCGAACGTGAGGTCGCGGTCACCAATCTCGACAAGGTGTTCTTTCCCGCGCGCAGCCTGACGAAGGGCGATCTCATCCAGTACTACGCCGACCTCGCGCCCTTCGCGTTGAATCATGTCGAGCGCCGGCCGATGCAGATGAAGCGACATCCGAACGGCGTCGAGGGCGACTTTTTCTATCAGAAGCGCGTGCCGGTCCCGCATCCTGACTGGCTCGAGACGGTGCACATCAGCTATCCGAGCGGCAACGAGGCCGACTTTCCCGTCGTCACCGACGCGGCCGGGCTCGTCTGGATCGCGAACCTCGGCTGCATCGAGATGCACACCTGGCACTCACGCGTCGCGGACGTCGCGAAGCCCGATTACATGCTCATCGACCTTGACCCGAGTGAGGGCAACCCGTGGGAGCACGTGCGCGAGATCGCGATGGTCGTCAAAGACGTCCTCGACGAGCTTGGGCTACCGGGCTACCCGAAGACCTCCGGCGTGTCGGGCATGCACATCCTCACGCCGATCGTGATCGAGCTGCCGTTCCCCGAGGTGCGCCGATTCGCCAAAGCCGTCGCGGTCGAAGTCAGCAGTCGCGTGCCGAAGATCGCGACGACGACGTGGGTCGTGAAGGACCGCACCGGTGTCTTCGTCGACTACGGCCAGAACGCCTTCGACCGCACGATCGCCTCGGCTTATTCCATCCGTCCGATGGCCGATGCGCGCGCCTCCGCGCCGCTGCGCTGGGATGAGGTGCCCGACGTGCGGCCCGAGGCGTTCACGCTCGAAACGATGCGCGAGCGCGTCGCGAAGGTCGGCGATCTCACCGCCGACATCTGGCAGCACCGCGCGGATCTCAAGCCGCTGTTCAAGACGCTGAAGCTGAAGGATCCCGTCGTCGATGATCGCGTTCTCGTGCGACCGAGTCGCCAGTGGACCGAAGAGGAGCAGCGCGCGTGGCGCGAGCGGGGTAGAGGAAGCGGCTGGAACCGCGGAACCTCCCGACGACCGCCGAAGGCTGCGGATCAGGGCGCCGCGAAACCCAAAGAAGACGTTTGACGCCGTAGTCGCGCGAACGTAGCGCCGAGCAGAATTCCGATCCCACCGATCACTCCACTCGCTGTCGCCAAGAACCACGTGGGTCCGTCCTGCCACGCCATCGCGCCTTGATGCGCGACGATGACCGCCGACACGACGGCCGCGCCTAAGGCGACGACGGCGACCTCGATCCGGGTGAGGCGAGGGCCATATAGGAGCCCGATAGCGATCCCCAGACCGGCGCCCCAGATCGCGCCGCTGAGATCGAGCACGTCCAAGGGGGACGCTCGCCGCCGGTCCACGTGACGCCAAACACCAGGTCAAAGATCACACCCCAGACGAGACGGCCGACGCCGTACGCACCTGCGGCCTCCAGCATCGTCGTCGACGGCACAACACCTCGCCGCCACAGCGCCAGCGCCGCGCCGACCGCAACGCCGCCGATCGCCCACGCTGGTCCGATGAAGAAGTCCGCGTCCGGTCCGTTGAAGCCGCGGACGAACCAGAACGGCAGCGAATGCCCGAAGCCGATAGAGACGAAGATGAGGATGCCTGCCACCGCCCGCCATCCACCGAGCCGCCCGGCGACGAACGTCCCCGTCGCGTACGACACGATACCGATCGGCTCGAAGTGTGGTGGACCGGGCGGGAACACGAGGACACCATCGAAATAGAGCTCGAACGCGACAGCCGTGACCACCGCGCTCACGAGGCCGGTGGCGCCGATGCCAGCGAGGATGGCCCTCATCCGACTACGTTATCGCGGGCCTGCTAACGCGCCGCGTATGCGCAGGACGAGTGCCGCGAGGGCGAGCGACAGCAACACCCCTGAGACGACGGACACTACGATCACCTCCGCGTACGTGATGGATCCCCGGCCGATCGCTGTTTCGATGTAGAGGCCGACGAGGAGCGGGAGATCGACAAGAGCGAGTGCGACCGCGAAGGGGAACGCGAGCTGATCGTACGAAGGTATTAGTCCGCGAAAGAGCGCGAAGTGGACGGCCCCCGCGATCGCGGCCCAGGCGGCGCCGAGGGCGATCACCGCCGAGAGCAGCCGCGCGCTCACCGCCGAGAGATACGCTAGTCGGAGAGCTGAGGCGCGACGCAGACGACCGCGGTCAGGCAGAGCGCGTCGCGCAGCCAAGTCGCGAGGCGACTGCCCGCGAGCGCG
>Ga0307277_10000255_pt1 | contig 18634 bp, 25 predicted proteins | sample ER_DNA_116_FD_194473 | JGI IMG/M metagenome (GOLD analysis project Ga0307277, IMG submission 194473) | Bulk soil microbial communities from the East River watershed near Crested Butte, Colorado, United States - ER_DNA_116 | ecosystem: Environmental > Terrestrial > Soil > Floodplain | place...
GCCGCCCCGGTGGCCATGCCCCAGGCCAGCACGGCCACCGGCCAGCGCCGGCGCACCGCGATCGGCAGGGTGTGGGCCAGCACCAGCAGGTAGGCGGCCCAGGCCCGCGGCGAACCGGGGTCGAACGGGAGCACCGTGGCCAGGGTGGCCACGCCGGCGCCGGCCGCGACCACCGCCAGCAGCCCGTCGAGGACCCAGGGACCGGCGGTGCGCAGCCGTTGCCGGCGGCCATCCGGGATGCGCATCGCTGCACCGTACCGCCCCGGGGGCCTGGCCGCGTCACCCTGGGGGCCGAGCCGCCGCCTCCGCCTGGAGATGTACGCCGGCGGCGGGGAGGTGGCGGCGGTGGCCGGGCTGCGCGAAGATGCCGACATGACCGAGCAACCACCTCAGCAGCCGACCGAGGCCCCCGTCCCTGGCGTGGTGGTCGTCGGGCCCACCGAGCAGCAGCCCAGCGAGCAGCCGTCGACCGAGTCCGTGGCCAGCCCGGCCAAGGTCATGCGCATCGGCGCCATGGTCAGGCAGCTCCTGGAGGAGGTCCGCCACGCCCCGCTGGACGAGGCCGGCCGGGACCGGATGCGCGATATCTACGACATCTCCGTGCGCGAGCTGTCCGACAGCCTGTCCCCGGACCTGGCCGAGGAGCTGGGCCGGGTCGCCCGCCCCTTCGTCGGCGAAGAGACCCCCAGCGAGGCCGAGCTCCGGGTCGCCCAGGCCCAGCTCGTCGGCTGGCTCGAGGGCCTCTTCCACGGCATCCAGGCCACCCTGTTCGCCCAGCAGATGACCGCCCGCAACCAGCTCGAGGAGATGCGCCGCCGCGCCCTCCCCGGCCGCCCCGGCCCCGACCCCTCCGGCCAGTACCTCTAGGGCCGCTCAGCGGCCCGCGGCGGCCACGACCGGGAGGGGCAGGTGCTGGTCGGGGGCGAGGACCACGATGGTGCCCTTCATGCCGGCGGCCCAGTGGCCGAGGACGTGGCAGCCGTAGAGGACGACCCCGGGGTCATGGAAGGTCCAGGTCAGGCGTCTGGTCTGACCCGGGGGGACGGTGAGGCCGCCGCTGGCGTGGCCGGCGGAGCCGTGAGTGTGGGCGTGCATCATGTGGTCGCCGTCGGCGGGCATCGCCTGCATCTGGCGTTCGTGGTCGAGCTGGGTCGCGCGGTCGCCGAGGATGAACTCGTGGGGGAGCTTGCCGGCGTTGGTCACCGCGAAGGTGACCCGGTGGCCGGCCCGGACGACGATCGAGCTGGGCCGGTAGCGGAAGCGGTCGTTCATCACCACCTGGACCGGGGCGGCGGTGGCCACGGTCGGTCCGGGCCGGTGGGGGGCCCGGTGGGCGTGGGCCGCCGCCGCCCGATCCTGGCGCTCCGGGCCGGGCAGGTCGGTCAGGGAGCAGGCGGAGGCGAGCAGGGCGACGCCGGCCAGCAGGGCGGCGAGCGGCAGGGCGGGGCGGTGGGGCATCGCGACGGTTCCTGACGGGCGCGGTCCGGGAGCGGGCGGGCGCCGCCGAGGCGCCGCCGCGAACCGTCGCAGGCCGACCTAACGGCCCGGTAACCGGGCGCGGCCGGGTCAGGCGTCCCGGGGCGGGAACGGCTGGCCGTGGTTGTGGGTGATGGCCAGCCGGGCCAGCTCCACCCGCAGGGCCCGTTCGGCGAGGGCGGTCAGCGTCGTCCGGTCGCCCGTCTCGGCCAAGTGGGCGACCGCGTCCCTGGCCGTCTCGACCAGGTCGGCGGGCAGCCGGAAGCCGACCCGGGCCTTGGCCGGCGCCGGGACCGGAGCCGGCGCGGCCCGGGCCGGCGGTGGCCCGTCGAGCGGGTTCCAGACCCCGAGATGCCGGCCGGCCCGGCCGCCGGCCGAAGGCCGGTTCCACGCCGGTTGCCGTCGCCGCCCCGACGGGGCCGAGGGGCCGGGGAGCAGGTCGTCCACGCCGCCGGGGCCCGCCGGGCCGGGGAGCAGGTCGTCGAGGGCGTTGGCGCCACGGCGGCGGCCCGGGCGCCGCCGGGACGGCCGGGCCGGGTCGGGGACCGGTTCCAGCCGCGGCCGCCGCGGAGGGGCTGCCGGCCCGCCGGCCGGGTCGGCAGCGTCCGGGTCCCAGGCCGGCCCGGGCAGCAGGTCATCGAGCGCGTTGTAGGCGCCCATCCGCTTGGGTCTGGCCATCCGCGGCACTCCTCGTGTGGAACTCCGCCGCGGCGGCCCGGTAGTCGTCCGCCACGGAGCTGTCAGGGGCGTAGATGGTGACCGGGAGGCGGTGCCCTGGCGCCTCGGCGACCCGGACGCTCTCGCGGATCATGGTCTGCATGACCACGTCACCGAACCGCTCGCGCAGGCTTTCCACGATCTCCCTGGACAGGGCCGTGCGCCTGTCGACCTGGGAGGCCAGGACGCCGGACAGCCGCAGGCGGCGGTTGAGGCGGAGCTTGACGGTGTCGATCGTCTGGTTGAGGGCGACCAGGCCGGCCAGCGGCATGACCCGGGTCTGGACCGGGATCAGGACCTCGTTGCAGGCGGCCAGGGCCGAGTAGCAGAGCAGGCCCAGGGCGGGCGGGCAGTCCATGAAGATGTAGTCCCAGCCGTCGGGAGGCAGCTCCTCCACGGCCTGGCGCAGGATCATCTCGGCCCCGGCCTGGCTGGCGGCGTTCCGCTCGGCCCTCGTCATCCAGGACGACGACGGCACCAGGTCGAGGTTGTCGACGCCGGTCGCGCGGACGGCCTTCTCGAGCGGGGCCCCGTTCTCGAAGACCTCGTAGAGGGCGCGGGCGTCGACGGTGCCCAGCCAGGTGCTCGCGTTGGCCTGCGGGTCCAGGTCGATCACGAGCACGCGCCGGCCCTGCTCGGCGAGGGCGGCGCCGAGGTTGACCACCGTCGTCGTCTTCCCGACGCCGCCTTTCTGGTTGGCCACGGCGACTCGCCGCATGTGCACCACCTGTGGATAGGCGCTGTGAGCTGGCGGCAGGGTACAACAAGGACCCTGCCGGGTCGGGGACGTTGGCAGGGTTTACGATCTGGCCATGGCGACCCACCGCTTCGAGACCGTGCTGGCCGCCGAGGACGGCGGGGTGTTCTTCGAGGTCCCGCTGGACGTGCCGGCCACCTTCGGCAGGGCCCGGGCCCCGGTCAGGGGCACCATCAACGGCCAGCCGTTCCGCAGCACCGTGGCCGTGTACGGCGGCCGCTACTACCTGCCGGTCAACCGCGCCCTGCGCGAGGCCGCCGGGGTCGCGGCCGGCGACGCCGTGGTGATCGAGCTGGAGGCCGACGACCAGCCACGCACCGTGGACCCGCCGGCCGACCTGGCCGGCGCCCTGGCCGTCGACCCCGAGGCCAGGGCCGCCTTCGACGGCCTGTCCTACACCCACCAGCGCGAGTACGCGCAGTGGGTGGCCGAGGCCAGGCGCGAGACGACCCGCCGGCGCCGGGTCGAGCAGGCCGTGCAGATGCTGCGGGACGGCCGCCGCCACCCCTAGACCCGGCCGGGCCCCTCCCTACCTTGATCGTTCCACCGGCAGGCCGTTGCGCGTTCTCGCCTCGACGACCAGGCGGCCGTTGGCCTTGGCCCAGTCGGTGAGGGCCGCCACCGGCTCGCGCAGGCTGGAGCCGAGCGGGGACAGCGAGTACTCGACCCGGGGCGGCACCTCGGGGAAGATGCGCCGCTCGACCAGGCCGGCCCGCTCCAGCTCGCGCAGCGTCCGGGTGAGCATCTTCCCGGAGATGCCGCCGATCTGGTGGCGGAGCCAGGAGTGGCGCTTGGGCCCGTCGACCAGGCACGCGGCGACCAGCACGGCCCACTTGTCGGCGATCAGGGCGAGGGCGGCCCGGGACGGGCAGCGGGCGCTGTACACGTCCACCGCCGCCGGTCCCTGGTCGGCCTGTCCCGGAATGTGAGACATGCGACCGAGCATACCTCGTACCACCTAGGTTGCTGAACTCCCCTTGAGCACTTATGGTGCCCTTGGGAAGCAATAGCCCCTAAGTCGCCGCGGAGCCCAGAAGGTACGCGGCGGTCTACGGAGGGAGGGGCTAGTGGTGGTCATCGTCCAGCAGGCTCCGGGCGAGCATACGGAGTACACAACTGCCCGCATGCGCAGGAGCTTCGCCGCTGCCGGCTCGCGACACACCATGAGCGACAGCTGGTCCGGTCCGGACCTGACCGTATGAGGGAGTCAGATGCGCCAACCCAAGCCGAGTGAACCCAAGCACCTGACCGCGTCGCAGGCCGCGGCGCTGCTCCAGGTGTCTCCGAAGACCGTCTCCCGCTGGGCCAAGGAGGGCAAGCTGCCCTTCGTCCGCACCCTCGGCGGCCACCGCCGGTACCCGGACAGCGAGATCCGGGCGCTGGTCGACAGCCTGTCCGAGCGGCCGGTGTCCGAGGAGGGGAACAAGAGCCCAGGCACCCGCTCGGCGTAACGGCGGGTAGCCGCCCTCGGGGACGGCGGCACCGGAGCCGGCGCGATGGCGGCCGGCTCCGGGCGGTCGGCTCCTGCTCAGCTGCTCTTGGACTTGCGCTCGCCCGAGCCCGAGCGCTTGGTGGTGGTGCCGGTGTCGGTGGTGGTGGCGGCGCCGGCCTCCGAGCCGGAGGTGGTCGTCGCCGCCCCGGTGGAGGTGCTGGGGACGCCCGGGGTGGTGGCCGTGCTGGCCGAGGAGCCCGACGTGCTCGGGGCCGCCGGCGTGGTCCGGGTGGTCGAGGTGCTCGGGGTGGCCGTCGTCGTGGTGGTGCCGCTGGTGGCCCCGGTGGTGCCCGACCCGCCGGCCGCGACCTTGTCACCGGCCTCCTGGACCTTGTCGGCGGCCTTGTTCGCGACCTGCTCCACGCGGGCCCCGAGGTTGCCCGGGGCGCTGTCGATGACCCGCTTGACCTGCGGATGGTCGAGCACCTGGCGAGCGCTGGCGGTCATCTGCTCGTAGCGCTCGCGGCCCGCCTTGGCGCCGAGGACGTAGCCGATCGCGGCGCCGACCAGCATGCCGAGCTTGCCCGTACCCTTCATCTTCGACCTCCGTCGCTTCTTGGGGGCGCTCTTGCGTGCCCGCTTGCCGAGGTCGGCCTGCTGCACCTTGCGGCCGGCCGACGCCGGGACCGAGACCACCGACCGGGCCGCCTCGGCGGTCGCCGCGGCGGCCTGCTTGCGCGCCTGCGCCCGCTTGCGGGCCCGGCGCTTGGACTCCACCGTCGCCGCGGCCGCCGCGGCCGCGGCGGTGGCCTGCTCGCTCGCCTGCTTGCCGGCCTTGGCGGCTTCCTTGCTGGCCCGCTTGCTGGCCTTGGCGGCCTTCTTGGCGGCCCGCCGCCCCTGCTCGTCGGCGGCGGTCCCGCCGGCCGCGGCCTTCTTGGCGGCCCGCTGGCGGCTCTTGGCCGCCTCCTGCCTGGCGCGGGCGGCCTGCTGGGCGGCCTTGCGGGCGGCGCGGCTGCCCTCGGCGGCGGCGGCCGTCCCGCTGGCGACGGCCGCCTGGGCGGCCCGGCGGCCGCTCTCGGCCACCTCGGCGGCGGCCCGGGTCAGGGCGTCGGCGGTCTCGCGGCTGACCTGGCCGACCCGTTCGCCCAGGGTCGGTGGCTTGCGGCGCCGGCGCCGCAGGGCGACCAGGCCGGCGGCCAGGGCGACCGCGCCGACCCCGGCGGCGGCCTGCTTGCCCTTTCCGCGGCCCGGCCCGCCGTCACCGGCGCTGGTGCGGCCGGTCGCCCCGCCGGACCAGGAGGCCCCGGCCGGCTGGGTGGCCGCCGTCGGGCTGGTCCCCGCGGCCGCCCCGGCGGCCGGCACGTCGGCCTCGAGCCGGGCCGAGGGCGGCAGCTGGGCGGTGGCGTCGGTCGCCAGGGGCGCCGCCGCCGGGGCCGGGGCGGCCTCGCCGACGGGCAGGCCGCTCGAGGACTGCTCGGTCGTGTACCGGATGCTGTAGTGGGCGTAGAGGCGGGCCTCGTCCTCCTCGGACAGCTCGGCGCCCTCCTCCAGCCGGGGGGCCTCGCGGACCACCGAGGTGTCGTGCGGCACCTTGACGGTGTCGCCGAGCTGGGCGGCGTCGGCCAGCGGCACGAACGTGCGCGAGCTGCCGAACAGGCCGGTGTGGACCAGGGCCCACTCGGGCTCCCTGGTCGCCTTGTCGACGTAGATGGCCTCGATCTTGCCCACCGGCTCGTTGTCGGTGGCCACGAGGGTCATGCCCCGCCAGGAGCGGGCCTGGTCGATCGTCGGTAGTGTCATCGCATCCTCCAGCGCCGCGTCGTCGGTCGATCCTAGGGGCTGGTGGCCGGGCTGGCGACACCAATCATCCGCGAGCCCCGTCTTTCCCGGGAAGCGCCAGCTAACCCTCCCGACTCCAGGAGGTCAATCAGGCCAGCCGGGTCCGGCGCCGGGGCGCCATGGCGGCCCCGATGTCGTCGGCGAGCCTGTCGGCCTCGGTCACGTCAAGCGTTGACACGGTAACCCGGATCGCGGGCTGGCTGCGCAGCCGGAACCGCTCGCCGGCGAGAACGGCCCAGCCGGCATCCAGCAGGCGCCGGGTGACCGCGCCCTCGTCGGCCACGGGCACCCACACGTTCATCCCCGAGCGGGCGTGGGCCTCGATGCCCCTGGCCGCGAGCGCGCCCGCCAGGGCCTCGCGCCGCCGCCGGTAGGTCTCGCGGCCCCGCTCCAGCAGGGCCGTCCCGCCCGGCGCCGACCACATGGCCACGGCCAGGCCCTGGAGCACGTGGCTGACCCAGCCCATGCCGACGAGCTGGCGGCCCTGCACGCGGGCCACCGTCTGTGGGTCGCCGGTCAGCACGGCCAGGCGCAGGTCGGGCCCGAGCCACTTGGAGACCGAGCGCACGTGCGCCCAGCAGGGGCGGTCGGCGCCGGCCAGGGTGACCCCGGGGGCGCCGGCCACCGGGCCGGCATGGTCGTCCTCCACGACCACGACCTGAGGGTGCGCCTCCAGGACCCGGCCGAGCTTCTCCAGGCGGGCCGGGCCGGCGACGGCGCCGGTGGGGTTCTGGGCCCGCAGGGTGGTCACGAAGGCGCCGCAGCCGGCGGCGAGCGCGCCGGCCAGCCCCTCGGGCAGCGGGCCGTCGTCGTCGACCGCGACCGGCTCGGGCCGCAGGCCCATGGCCCGGACCAGGTCGAGGGCCGGCGGGAACCCCGGGTCGTCCACGGCCACCCGGTCCCCTGGGCGCAGGTGGGCCTGGAGGATGCGCTCGACCCCGTCCAGCGCCCCGCCGACCACGGCCAGCCCGGCCACCGGGACGCCGTCGGCCTCCAGCTGGGCGGTGGCCAGGGCGGCCAGCTCGGGCAGGACCGGGTCCTCGCCGTACAGGTGATGGCGGCGGTCGACCCGGGCGAGAGCCGGGTCCAGCGGCGGCAGCAGCGCCGGGTCGGCCCGGCCGTGGGTGAGGTCGCGGACGCCCGGCGGGAGGAGGGCCGGCGGCTCGCCCACCGGCAGGGGCGGCCGGTCGGCCACGGCGGTCCCCCCGCGGCCCCTGGCCGTGACCACACCCCTGGCCCGCAGCCGGGCGTAGGCGGCCGCCACCGTGGTCGGGCTGACCCCGAGCCGCAGGCCGAGCTGGCGGATGGTGGGCAGCCGCTCGCCCGGGCCGAGCCGGGCCTGGCGGACGGCGCGCTCGATGCTGCCGGCGATCTCGGTCGCGGTCGCCCCGGCGATGAAGTCCAGCTCCGGCTCGCTCATCACCGTAAGCATAGGAAACGGGCCGGGAAACGACCGAGGCGATGGGCCGCGGTGTCCGCTTGGCGAACTGTCCCGCTGCCCATCGCCTCGGAGGTCGAGCCCCCCCTTGGCGCCCCCCCGGTGCGCCCCCCGTTGCGGGGCGCAGTCTCCCCGGAACGCCGGGGCACCGTCGAGGCCTAAACGCAAGTTGGACCATTCGGCCTAGCTTTCCTGGGCATTGCGGGTCGCATGGGCTAGTCAAGCAGGATGGTTGCACTGTCCACCATCTCCGTATGGCGCCATGTCCGTCGACCCGGCATCGTGGGCGGATGATCGACGCCACCGCGGCCGAGCGCTGGATGCGGGACGCCCTGGACGAGGCCAGGGCTGCCGTCGACCACGACGACGTCCCGGTCGGCGCCGTCGTGGTCGCCCCCGACGGAACCGAGCTGGCCCGCGGCCACAACCGCCGCGAGCAGCGCGCCGACCCCACCGCCCACGCCGAGCTGGAGGCCCTGCGCGCCGCCGCCGCCGCCCTCGGCAGCTGGCGCCTCGACGGCTGCACCCTGGTGGTCACCCTCGAGCCCTGCGCCATGTGCGCCGGCGCCCTGGTCCAGTCCCGCGTCGCCGGCCTTGTGTTCGGCGCCGACGACCCCAGGGCCGGCGCCGTCACCTCCCTGTTCGACCTGGTCCGCGACCCCCGCCTCGCCCACCGGGTCGAGGTCCAGCGCGGCGTCCTGGCCGACGCCAGCACCGCCCTGCTCCGCTCCTTCTTCACCTCCCGCCGCTATACTCCGCAACGGCAAGGTGCCAGAGTGGACGAATGGGGCGGTCTCGAAAACCGTTGACGTCGCAAGGCGTCCATGGGTTCGAATCCCATCCTTGCCGCCATCTACCAGGGCAACTATCGAGCGACGCCTGCCGCCCCGATGCCGCGAGGTCGTCAACTTCTACCGGATTTCTACCACCTGTGCGTCGCGTCATCCCCGGCTCCCGATGATCCGGTCGAGATGGGCGGCGGCGCGGCGCTTGTTCTCCTCAAGCGGATGCACGTACACGCGTAGCGCCAGCGCGCCGCCGTCGGCGTGGCCAAGCTGCGCGGCGATGTCCCCCGCAGGCACGCCCTCGGCCGCCAGGAAGGAGGCGGCCGAGTGTCGCAGTGTGTGGACGTGGACGCTTCGGGGCAGGCCGGCCTGGTCGACAAACTTGCGGAACTGCGTCGAGGTCGAGTCGGGCCGATAGGGGCGGCCGTCCAGTTTGCAGATCACCAGGTCCTCGCTGGTGTGGTAGCCAGGGCCGAGCGCGAGGCGCCTCTCGGCCTGCTCAGCCCTTAGCTGGCGCAGCGTCGCCACGGTTACTAGACCCAGCGCGACGGTGCGGTAGCCCGCTTCAGTCTTGGGTCCCTTGACCTGCATCTGCCCGCCCACGATCCGGCGCGAGCGGCCGATGCGGGCAGTGCCGATGTCAAGGTCGATGTCGGCCCAGCGCAGAGCGAGCAGCTCTCCGAGCCGGGCGCCGGTTGCCATCCCGAGCAGCACCAAGGTCCGCATCAATGGACGCCTTTCGGCTGCAAGCAGCAGCTCGCCGGCCTGCTCGCGGGTCAGCGTGACCATGTCCAGCTTAGGAACGCTCGGCAGCTCGAGGTCGGCCGCCGGGTTGCGCGCTATAAGCTGCCAGCGGACGGCCTGCTTAAGCATCCTGTGGATGACCCTATGAATATGCCCGACCGTCCGGGGGTGCAGGCCGCCGGGCCGACCGTCGCGGCGGCCCTCCCGAAGTAGCCTTCCGTACAGGTCGGAAGAGGTGCATCGGCTGGAGTGCCTTAAGCTGCAGTCCCCCGATAGCGGGTAGGGCATGAAGCTCCAGAAGCTCTCGGTAACGCTCGAGGGTTCGTTGGTCACGGCCGAGGGTGGCCATGTGGTCGAGCCATCGGCCGGCGAATGTATGCACTGTGACCTTCTCGGCACTGACCATGATGCCTTGGTCCCGGCGGTGAAGTTCCTCCCGGAGTGCTGACTCGGCAGCTCGGCGGGTTGGATGCCCGGCAGACCATTGCCGCCGTCGCCGACCGTCTGGGTCCCGCGGCGCGTCAAGCACGAAGTACCAACGGAGGCACCGACCTGAGCAGCGCCCCTCGGCGCGCTTGTGGCCGCGGGTGCACTTGGCCGTGAGGCTTCCTCTCACTGGGCCTCCTTGGGGTCGGTGGCAGGAGGGGGGGCATCCCGCTCTGCGCTGTGCTGATCGACTTCAGGAGGGGTGAGGACGTCCTTGAGGATGTAGTTGATTAGGGCACGCCCACGTTGCTGGCCCTCGGGCTCCTTGAGGTACCCCGCAAGCCCGCCGGCCACCGGCCGCGCTTGGAGGCGTGTCCCGTCCCAGTACAGGCGGATCGCGCTCTGCGCCCATACCTGCGCCACCACCAGCGGCATGGGCGCTGGTCCGCCATAGTCGAGGTCTTGGTCGCCTGGGTCGAGCAGCTCGCCAACGAGTGCATCAAGCACCAGGGCCAGGCCGACCATCTCGTCAGTGGAGACGGAGCGGGTACCACCCTCGACCGCTGCCACCGTCGCCCGGTTCCACCGATGGCCAAGACCGCGCATGACGTTGGCGAGGTCACTCTGGCTCATGCTCACCAGCGCCCGACCGGCACGGAGGTTCGCGGCGAGTGCCTGCGCTGCTGACTTGACCATCAGCCCTCCTTGCACGCCGCACATGTATTCCCTGGTCATCGCCATTATGTCAGGACAAGCGTGCAAGATGCAATCCGATATTGACATCTGCGCTATGCTGACGTCAGGTGCGGGTAGCAATCTGCCGCCAGAACCCGACAGGGGAGGCTCAGTGCCCGGACTGAAAGAACTGAGGTCCCGGAAGCGACTCAGCCTCGAGGCGCTGGGCTACCTGGCGAACCTGGACCCAGCCACCGTGTCGCGCATCGAGAGGGGCGTCGTCGAGGCATCGCCCCGCAGTACTGTCGCCCTCGCGCGCGCCCTCGGCACCTCGGTGGCTCGCATGCGCCAAGTCTTGGCCGACTCAGCCGAGGAAGCCCTCAGCCGTGAGCCCGGACCTTAACGGCCTCCCGCCGACCATCAGCGTCGAGCACGCCGGCCGCCTGCTCGGCCTCAAGCGGAGCGCCGCCTACGAAGCCGTGAGGCGATCAGAATTGCCCGCACTCCGCTTCGGCCGACGGCTCGTCGTGCCCACCGCCCGCGTGCTGGCCATGCTCGGCGTCCTGACTGACGCCGAGCGAGATGAGCCCTAACGGCGAGCGGCCGGGCCGTCCCCCAGCGCCCCGACCGCACCACCTCGACCTCGCCGCCAGCGAAGCCCCGCCCCATGGTAGCGGCTCCCGGCGACCGTAACCCGGAACCGTGACCCATGCCCCCAGTGGAGTTGAGTCCGACGAAATCATCGTCGGACTCAGGAAACGCGGCTACCTCCCGGACCTCTCGTCGGTTGAGGAGTTTGCTGCAGGCCAGCAACGCCAACTCGACCAGACTTCCATTCCGGCCATGACGTCGACCAGCACCACGGTCGACGCCCCGGTCAAACAACTCCGAGAGCTGCCCACCGTCGACCTAGTCGAGTTGGCCCGCAGAGGCGTCCCCCCTCCCGAGCTCACCTGCAATCAGCTGCTCTATCGCCGCTGCCTTCACTCACTTGCCGGTCCACCCGAAACCGGCAAGTCGACCCTGGCCTACTGGTGGACGCTGCGCGAACTCGAACAGGACCAGGCCGTCGTCGTGGTCGACGTGGAAGCCGGGCCCGAGCAAGTCACCGAGAAGCTGCTGGCCCTCGGAGCCAGCCCGGACCAGCTTGAGCACCTGACCTACGTGCACTACCCCGGTGCCCGCTGGGACACCCTCGACCTAGCCGGCCTTCGCGACCTCGTCAGCAGAGTGCAACCGGCGCTGATCCTGGTCGACTCCATCGGGGTCGCGCTGGCGCAGGCAGGCAAGGACGAGAACCACGTCAGCGAAATCCAGCCGCTCTACTCCGCGCTGCTCGAGTTGGCCCGGATCGGGCCAGCGGTCCTGTTGCTCGACCACGTGGCCAAGGACAGCAAAGGCGGCCGATACGCACGTGGGTCCGGCGGCAAACTGCAGCTGGTCGACGTCGCCCTGATGATCGACGTGGCACGGCCATTCGACCGCGAGCACAGCGGCCAGCTCAGCATCGTCGTCAGCAAGGACCGCCGCGGCTACCTGGGCCGCCAGCACAACGTGAAGGTCGAGGTGGACGACGGCTCCATGACCCTGACCGTGACCGCGACCGACCCGGCCGCCCCCGACCCCGACGCCGAGAGGCTGTCACCAGCCGCCGTCAAGGTCTTGGCCGCACTCCGCGGCAAGGAGGAACCCCAAACCGTGAAGGAACTAGGCGACCGCATGAAGTCCGAAACCGGCGCGGCCCTAACGTGGCCGACCATGCGAAAGCAGCTCAACCTCCTCGCTGAACTCGGGTTCGCCGACGGCGAAGGCGACCCGGGGAAGGCGAAGCGATGGTGGGCACTCAGAACTGACGAGGGGGATGTGCCGGGTGTGCCGACCCTGTAAGCGGCACACCCGGCACACGTGGTCGGGGGGTAGGTGTGCCGCGCCCCTAAAGGGGGGCGCGGCACACCCCACCCCCATCCCGGCCACTACAGGCAAGGGTGTGCCATGAACCACTGCCGAAGGGCTAGCCTCACGCCCCTCCCGGCGCTCCCGGCCGTACTTGTCCAAACGTTGCGCGCGCGGAGCGACCCGGCGCCCGCCGTCACGTTCCTGGCCGCCTCGGCCCGCCCGCCGCGCCCTCGCCGACGACGCCACCGCCGCGGGCGCTCCCGCCCGGCCCGGCGGTAGAAGCCGGGTAGAAGTGGCGCCATCACCGCAGGTAAGAGCCGCCTCACCGAATCCGTTAACCGGTGAGGTCACGGCATGAGCCAGGGCCACTGCGACGTCTGTGCCCGGACCAAGCGCCTCGACCAGCACGGCCGGATCGTTGTGCACTACCTGACCATTCCGGTGTCGGCCAAGGCGATCCGTGCCGTCGGTTCCGGCCGGGTCCGGCGCCGCTGCTCGGGGTCAGGCCGGCCACCGCGGGAGGCGACCAGGTGAACGATGACGAGCGGTGCCAGTGCTGCAACCGGCGCCTGCGCTACCGGTGGGCGCAGGCCCGGCCCGCTGAGCCGGGTCCAGCGCTGCAACATGGCGCCCGGTCAAGCCTGGTCACCGACCCGCTGGCAGCTGAGCTGGCCGCGGCGCTGCTTGAGGACCGGCCCGACCTGGGTCAGTACCCGGAGTCGGTACGGGCCTGGGCGAGGGCGGAAGCGAGGTGCGTGCTACTTGAGGACTATCACACCCGGGAGGGCTTCCTCGATCCAGGCGGCAACGTTCGCGGCGGTGGCCGGGTGGACCGGTTCGAGGCCCAGGCGGCCAGGCTGCGGGAGCGTCTCGGCCTCGACCCGCTGGCGGATGCGGCGCTGCGGAAGGCACAGGCCGAGGCTGTCCACTTGGTCGCCGACCTTGAGCAGATCAGGGCGAAGGGTCGGGCGGTACTCGAGCGGCGCCGGGCGGAGCTGGCCGTCGGTGAGGACGTGTCCGGGTCCGAGGGGGTGGCCGATGGCGGGTGAGGCCCTGGCTCTGCTTGCCGCGTTCCGCCTGGACGATGGCCGGGCGTGGGGGGATGTGGCGACGGACTGGCAGCTGGCGGACGCGGCTGCGGTGTGTGGCCCGTCCGGGCCGCGGCGGCACTTCCAGGTGCGGCCGAGGGGTGCGTCCAAGACGACGGATGCGGCGGCGGCGGCTTTGGCGCTGCTGGTGACCGAGGCGCCGCCCCGCTCCCGCAGTCATGCCTGTGCGGCGGATGCCGATCAGGCGCGGGAGCTGCTGGATGCGCTGGCCGGGTTCGTCGCCCGCACCCCGGGCCTGGGCGGGACGGTGAAGCTCGAGGCGGCCCGGGCCACGGTGGTTCGGTCGGAGGCGACGTTGCAGGTGGAGGCGTCGGATGCGGCGTCGGCGTTCGGGAAGCGGCCGTGGCTGGTGGCGATCGACGAGCTCAGCCAGTGGCCGCGGACCCCGAATCACACCAGGTTGTGGGGTGCGATCGTGTCGGCCCTGCCGAAGCGAGCGGACAGCCGGCTGCTGGTGATCAGCATGGCCGGGTCGCCGTCGCATCCCTCGCATCGGGTGTGGCAACGGGCCCAGGCGTCGGCCGATTGGCGGGCGGCGCGGGTCTCTGGCCCGTGTCCATGGTGGTCCGCCTCGGACGTGGCGGCGACCCGGGCGGAACTGACCGAGGCCGAGTACCGGCAGTATGTGCTGGCGGAGTGGTGCGAGTCGGACGATGCGCTGACGACCGAGGGCGACGTTGCGGCGTGTGTGACGCATCCGGGGCCGCTGCCGCCGGCGCCGGGTAGGCGGTACTGCCTCAGCGTCGATGTGGGCACGAGGCGTGACCGGACGGCGGTGGCGGTGGCCCACACCGAGGCAACGCCGGCGGGTCGTCGGGTGGTGGTTGACCGGGTGTTGCGCTGGTCGGGGTCAAGGTTGCGGCCGGTGCAGCTGGGCGAGGTCGAGGCGTCGCTGCTGCGGCTGCACCGGGAGTATCACGGGGCGCCGCTGGTGTTCGACTTCCACCAGGCGGCCCAGCTCACTGAGCGGTTGCGGGCGGCCGGGGTGCGCTGTGTCGAGTATCCGTTCACGGTGGCGGGGGTGAACCGGTTGGCGCGGGTGCTGCATGGGGCGTTGCGGGACCGGGCGATCGGGTTGCCGGATGATCCGGAGTTGCTGGCGGAGTTGCGGGAGGTCCGGATCGTGGCCGTCGGGCCGGGCCTGGTGAAGCTGGACAATCCGCCGGGGACGCATGACGACCAGGCGGTGGCGGTGGCGCTGGCGGCGGCGCAGCTGCTGGAGCGGCCGACGTCGCAGCCGGCCCGCTTCGGTGGCCTGCAGCAGGCCCAGGCGTCGTTGTCGGGCGCCTATCTGCGCTCGTTGTCGGCTGGGCGGCCGGAACCGCTCAACCGTGAAGCACCTTAGCCTGTTCGAGCGATGATGGCGCTCATCTGGTCGGCGTCAAAGGCCGGCATGGTCTTGCTGCGCACGTTCCCGGCCGCGCCCACCCGCAACACCAGCGTCGCGGCCGTCTCGTCGTCGGGTGCCTCCGCCACGATGATGAAGTCGTACTCTCCCATGGTCCAGACCAACTCCCGGACCCGGCCACCGGCCTGCTCGACCAACTCACGAAAGCCGTTGGCTCGCTCCACGGCGCCGCCGAAGTCCCTGGTCCCTTGGTCGGTCCAGTTGCCGAGGACGACATAGATGGGCATGGGTCGCTCCTTTCTCTTGCTGGGAACCTGGGTACCTGAAGGGCGACGCGATGCTGCCGCTCAAGAGAGCTGATCGGACGAGCTGCCTGGTCTGGGCGTACCGGGCCGAGTCAACTGCTCTCCCACCTGTCCGTCAAGGAGAGGCGGGAGACTTGAGCCCAACGCAAGTGCGGCTGGAGTACTAGTAGGGACTGTCTCCCGAGGCGTGGTCGACAGACGGGGGAAAAGCGGAAGGTGGGGTAATGACGACCGCCCGGTCGGGTGGGAACGCCCGGGGCCTCGTCAGACCGCCTGCGTGTCAGCCGGAGCTAGCGGCGGCCCGGCAGAAACACCTCCACGTCTCCGAAGATTCGGAAGAGGTCGTCCACGGTCACATCGAAGCTGCAGCTCTGAGTGGCGAGGTGGTTGCCTGACTCCTTGCTGACGTCGACCGAGTCGGTTTCTCCGGTCGTGAGGTCGACAAAGGTGATGTCGAAGCTGGTTGGCACCAGCACCTGGTTGCTGTCAGTGACCAACGCCGGGGTCCACTGACCCTGCCCGGGCACGCCGACCACCGTATAGGTCGTGTCACCGCAGGTAATGTCGAAGGTAAGGGAATTGGGAGCGTTGGTTGGATCGGCATAGGCCGGCGCTGCCAAGGCACCGAGCAGTCCGAGCAGAATGGCGGCGGTTGCCGCCCATCGCTTCATATCATGGCCTCCTCACTGGACGAAGATGGACGCATCCTCTCGCCGTGACGGCTGGCCTCAGGATGCCCCCCCACCCGACCGGACTTGTGCAGGACAAGCCTGCTCCAATTCCGAGCCGCGTCTATCGCTCGTCTTGCGTAGCTGTTTGGTCTAGTACTCCAGCCGCACTTGTCGTTCGCGTCGCTGGTAGTGTGCGCGTCGGGCGCGGGCCTGGTGACGGCGCCGCAGTCGTGACCAGGCCAGCACGAAGCTGGGCTCGGCATGTGTCGGCCTGATGAGCGCCACCAGCGGCCGGCGGACCTCGGGGACGGTCAGCAGGAGCATGCCCGGCCCGCCGGTCAGGCCACCTCCCCCTTTGCCGTTGGGATGGTGGTGGCCTGGGCGCGGGTGACGGTCAGGACCTCTGGCCACCTGCTTAGAGAACGATCCCCCCGGCGGCGTCGACGAGGCCCTAGCGGCCGCTCGCCGATTCGTCCTGGAACAGCCCTGACCTGTCACCGGCCCGAGGTATCCTGACCAGTGCTAGCGGCGGGCAGCCCGGGAGGCCAACCATGCCCGTCTCACGCGCCGGCCGATGACCGCCGCCAGGGTGGTCATCCACCCCGAACCCGGCAACGCAACCAGCAAGACAGCCGTCTACGCCGCCCGGGTGGCCGAGACGTCACGGCAGGCGGTCGCGCTCGCCGCCGCCCGCCAACGGGCCGCCCACCAGGCCCGCCTCCGGGACCGGTACGGCGGGCCGCCGCTCGACCCCGTTAGGGTCGCCGCCCAGGCCCGGGCGGTGCTGGACGACGACAGCCGCTGGCCCACGACGCTGTTCGCCAGCCGCGACGAGCGTGCCGTCAGCGCCGCCCTGACCGCCGTCCCCGAGGTCGTCGGGCTGTTCGGCCCGGTCGCGTTGCACGCCGCCGCCGGCCGGATCCTGGAAGGCGGCACCTGCCGGTGGTGCCTGGTCCCCCTGGCCGCCATGACCCTCGACCAGCCGGAGCCGCCGTTCGACCCGCCGCACAGGCGGCTGCTCGGCTCCCCCTGCCAGGGGTGCGCGACCCGGTTGCGTGACCGGGCCCTGACGCCGCTCCTGGGCAGCCTCCCGGCCCGGCCGCGGCGCGCACCCGACCCCCCGTACTTCCGCCGCCAGCCGATCAGGTGGCCAGACGACCCAACGCGGCCAGGGTGATCGACGTCGGCCAGCGGTACGGGCGCCTGACCATCGTCGAGCGTGCCGACATTGGCCTGGCGGTCCCGGGTGGCTGGTGGACAGCCGAATGCGTATGTGGCCGTCGGGTCAGGCGCCGGCGGAGGGGTTCACCGCCCGCAGGATCACCAGCTGCGGCCGGCCGACCCCTCAGCAGCGGGCCGAGCAGGAGGCCCAGCTCGCCGCCACCCGACCCCCGTTCCGGCTATGACCGCCGACCAGGACCAGACCCAGACCCGCCGGCGACACCTCGGCCGGGTGGTTGAGGGCGTCACCTGCGCATGCGACCGCGACCGCATGTGCTTGTGGCATTACGACGAGCTCGACCCCGGCCGGCAGACGCGCGAGCGTGCCCGCGCCGACGTGCGCGAGCCCTACACCGGCGGCAGGAGGCACTGATGGCCGACGACCAGCTCCGGCCCGGGCAGGTCGCCAAGATCACGGCCACGCCGCCCCTGCCCGCCCAGCTGACCGACGCCATCCTGGACAGCACCGAGGCGGAGCTGGCCGCGGCGGCCGCCCAGCTGACCGATGACACCAGAGCGTGGCTGGAGCAGGTCGGGGCCCTCAAGCCGACCCGCGGCATCCTCGATCTCGGCCACGACCAGCTGGTGGTCATCAGCGCGGTCTACGGCCTGATGCCGTGGTGGGCCCAGCCGGTCTGGCGGGACCGGCCCCTCGGCCAGCTCCTCAAGGTCATCTCGGCCGACACCGCCGAGACGGTCGTGCGGCTGCTGCGCATGGCCGGGTTCCTCCCCACCGAACCCGAGGAGTAGAGGCGCGCCGGGCGTGAACGTCGCCGCCAGCCGGGACAGGCCCGACGGCGGAGCGAAGGCAGCGAGGGGTCAACCTTGGATGGTGAGGGCCCCGACGACCTGCCTGCGCCCGACCCCATACCACCCCACAACGGGCCGCGAGGAGTAGCGCGGGAGAAGTCCGGGGAACCCGTGCGCCCCGCCTCGTCTGCCGGGTGGTTGGACACACCGGCGTGTCAACCCCCGTTGACGCCGGGGCTGGTTGGTGGAGGGCGCCGGCGTGGGATGGGCCTATGCGTCAAGACCGCGTTGCGTCCCTTCGGGATGGCCTGGCGGCCAGCCTTGACGGTGGTGCGGTGGTGCGCTCGGGGCCGTCGAGGGTTGGGCCGAACTGCTGGCTGGCTAGCCAGGCCGGGGGAGGTGTCCCCCGGCACCCCCTCGTACCTCAATGCCCTAAATTGGTGCGTGTGGCCGTTGTGACGACTTCCATCAACACGCAAGGAAGTACTGCTTCATTTTGTAGCCTCTGACCTGCGGATTGAGCGCTGACGAGGACTACCTATTACAATTTCTTGCGTGCGGCACCTACGGCGTTCCGCCAAGGTGACAGAAAGGCCCCGACGCTGCTGACGTCGGGGCCTTCTCTGCTGGTGAGGTGTGCCGCTAGATCAGCAGGCCCAGCACTACCAGGGTCAGGAGCACGAAGCCGGCTCTCACGGCTTCGAGCACGAGACGGGCGATTTCGGGATCCACTGCAGGCCCCTCCTTTTGGGGCTCGGCGATAGGTCCCCGCCGACCCTAGGAAGGGCTGTGCGGCAGCACCTACGGATTCCGTCAGGTCGAGCGGTGCCATAACTATAAGCAGCTTGGCAAATTCACTGGTCCAAAAGCCTCTGGTTACGCAATCTCGACACAGACGGGGCAGGACCGGCGGGCTGCCTTGTGCTGGACCCGGTCTTGGTGGCGTCCCTCGGCCAGCTCGAATCCCGCTCGAGCACGGCCAGGACCTCGAGGTCGCCGAACCAGTAGCCCAGCACGGCCACGGCGTGCAGCTGGTCGCGGCCGA
>Ga0307277_10000256_pt1 | contig 18627 bp, 22 predicted proteins | sample ER_DNA_116_FD_194473 | JGI IMG/M metagenome (GOLD analysis project Ga0307277, IMG submission 194473) | Bulk soil microbial communities from the East River watershed near Crested Butte, Colorado, United States - ER_DNA_116 | ecosystem: Environmental > Terrestrial > Soil > Floodplain | place...
TCAGCCGCGGTGGCTCATGTTCGCCGTGCCCGCGGCATCGCTGGTCTTCGCGTTCTTCGCGTCCGGGCTCGTCCTGCTCGCGACCGGCCACAACGCGCTTTCGAGCTACCGCAAGCTCTTCGACGCGGCGTTCCTGAACCACGGCGCGCTCGGGGACACGCTCGTCTCGGCGACACCGCTCGCGTTCACCGGCCTCGCTGCCGCGGCGGCCTTCCGGATGCGGCTCTTCAACATCGGCGGCGAGGGCCAGCTCTACATCGGAGCGATCACCGCGGCGGCGGCCGGCCTCTACTTCGGTGGCAACGGCGGGCCGTCCGCCTTCGCGATCGCGGCGATGGTCGTCGCCGGCTGCGCGGGCGGGGCGGCCTGGGCGCTGATCCCCGGAATCCTGCGGGCCTTCTTCCGGACGAACGAGATCATCACCTCGCTGATGCTCAACTACGTCGCGAGCTACCTGCTGACGTACCTGATCTTCAACAGCCAGTCGTACTGGCGGGAGACGACCGGATTCAACGCGAGCGTCTTCCCGACGAGCAAGGAGCTGCCGAGCTCGGCCGTCTGGCCGGCAGCGACGGTGCACGTGCACGGCGGCGTACCCCTGCCGCTCGGCGCCGGCCTCGCGGCGCTCGCAGCGGTGCTGCTCTGGGTGCTCTACAAGCGCACCCGCTTCGGCTTCGAGGCGACCGTGCTCGGCGATTCGCCGCGCGCGGCGCGGTACGCGGGCATGCGGACGCGGCGCAAGATCGTCGCGGTGATGGCGATCTCCGGGGCGATCGCGGGCCTCGGCGGCGCAAGCCAGGACGGCGACTTTCGGCACACCCTGGATGCGGACCCAAACGGGCTCCAGCGCCAGTTCTACGGCTACTCGGGGATCGTCGTCGCGGCGCTGGCCCGCTACAACCCGCTCGCCGTCCTGCTCGTCGCGTTCCTGATCGGCGGGCTCCAGAACGCGGGCAACACGCTGCAGGGCGCGGACTTCCCGTCCGGCCTCGTCGGCGTGATGCAGGGGATCATCCTCTTCTCCGCGCTCGGCGGCGAGCTGCTCGTCCGCTACCGGGTCCGGCTGACGCGGAAGCAGCGGGCCGGGTCGGCTCCCGCGCCGGAGGCGACGTGAATCACTCCCTCGTCGTCGTCCTGATCGCGTCGGGGATCGGCTATGGGACGCCGCTGCTCTACGCGTCGCTCGGCGAGCTGCTCGCGGAGCGCTCGGGCGTGCTCAACCTCGGCGTCGAGGGGATGATGCTGATGGGCGCCGTGACGGGCTTCTGGGCCGTGCAGCGGTTCCACGCGAGCGCGGGGGTCGCCCTCGCGGCCGCGATCGGCATCGCTGCCCTCGCGGGTGCCGCGACATCGTTGATCCATGCGTTCCTCGTCATCACGCTGCGCGCGAGCCAGATCGTCTCCGGCCTCGCCCTGACGATCTTCGCGGGCGCGGCCGGCCTCTCGTCGTACTTCGGGAACGACTTCAACCTCGCCGCGAACCCCGCGCGGCACACCTTCCACGCCGTCTTCCCCGCGGACTGGCAGCGCTGGCCGATCGTCGGCCCGATCGTCTTCGGCCACAACGTCCTCGTCTACGTGTCGTGGGGCCTCGTCGTCCTGGTGTGGCTCTACCTGACGCGCACGCGGCCGGGGCTCAATCTTCGCGCGGTGGGCGATGCGCCTGCGGCGGCGGACGCGATGGGCATCAACGTCGCCGCCTACCGCTACGCGCATACGCTGATCGGCGGCGCGCTCGCCGGGATCGCGGGCGCCACGTTCACGCTTGCGATCAACCCGCAGTGGTTCGACAACATCACCGGGGGCGCGGGCTGGATCGCGATCGCCCTCGTCATCTTCGCGTTCTGGCGACCGGAACTGTGCCTCGTCGGGGCCTACTTCTTCGGTGCGCTGCAGGACCTCGCGCCCGAACTGCAGGCGCGCGAGATCCATCTCGGCCCGACGGTGCTCTGGACGAATGCGCTCCCCTATCTGATGACGATCGTCGTCCTCGTGCTGGTCTCTGCGGGCTCGACCCGCCGCTGGCTCGGCGCCCCCGCGGCGCTCGGCACGCCGTACGTGCGCGAGGAGCGTTAGTCTCGCGGCGTGGCGACCTTCCTGCACACGATGTGCCGGATCACGGATCCCGAGAAGAGCCGGGCGTTCTACGAGGCGCTCGGGTTCACGTTCGCCCGCCAGATGGACATCGTCCGCGACGGCGAGCTCGAGGCGACGAACTACTTCTTCTCGATCGGCGACCAGGAGTCGGTGCTCGAGCTGACGTTCAACCACGACGGGCGCAGCTACGACCTCGGCAGCGGCTACGGCCACATCGCGGTCGGCGTCGGGGACCTGGACGGGGCGCTCACCGAGCTCGCATCGCAGGGCATCGAGCCCGAGCGGCCGCCGTACAGTGTCAGCGAGGGCGGCTCGCGCCTCTGCTTCGTCCGCGACCCGGACGGCTACCGCATCGAGCTGATCGAGCGCTCGTAGGTGCGCCGGGCAGCGGTCGCCGCTGCCGTCGCGATCGCGTTTGCCGACTCGTCGATCGTCGTGCTGGCGCTGCCCGAGCTCTATGGGCGGTTTCACACCTCGATCACCGGTGTTTCCTGGGTGATCACGGCCTACAACGCCGCGGTAGCCGTGACCGCGTTTGGCCTCCTCTTCGTGCGGCGCTCGCTTCTTCCCGCAGGTCTGCTCGTGTTCTTCGCGGCCTCGATCGGCTGCGCGGTTGCAGGAAGCCTCGCGTTCCTGATCGGGGCGAGGACCCTGCAAGGCATCGGCGCGGCGCTGCTGCTGGCCGGGTCGCTGCGCCTTCTGGGCGGTCGCGTCTGGACGCTCGCGGGGACGTTCGGGCTCGCGCTCGGGCCGGCCCTCGGCGGCGTGCTGACCCAGGCCTTCGACTGGCGGGCGATCTTCGTGGCGCAGGCGCCCGTGGCCGTGCTGGGCCTGCTCGGCGCCATCCGGGCACCCCACATGGAGGACGCAGCGCAGCCCAGAGCGGGCGCGGTCAGGGCGAACGCGTGTCTCGGTCTGCTGTTCGGCGCCCTCGTCGGCGCACTCTTCCTCGCCGTCCTGCTCGTGATCAGCGCCTGGAACTACTCGCCGATCGGCGGGGCCCTCGTCGTCAGTGCGCTGCCGGCTGCGGCGCTCGTGGTGCGCCCGCTTGAAGCTCGTCTCTCAGGCGCGGTCGCTGCCGGTGCCGGGCTGCTGGCGCTCGGCCTGATCGGGCTCGCGCTGTTGCCGTCGGCCAGCGTGTGGCTGCTCGTCTGGTCGCTTGCGCTCTGCGGTGCCGGGCTCGGCCTCGCGCTGCCGGCGCTCTCGAACGCCGCGCTTTCCGCCACGACGCGGAGCGCGGCGGTGACCGTCGGCGCACGGCATGTGGGCCTCGTCCTCGCGCTTGCGTTGATCGCCCCGTTGCTCGCGTCGAAGGTGCCCGCGGCCGGAGACCGCGCGTTGCTGAAGGGAACGGCCGTACTCCTCGACGCGCCGATCGGAATCGACAAGAAGGTGCCGGTGGCGCTCGACCTGCGTCAGGCCTTCGCCCGCGCCCGAGACGGGGAGACGCCCGACCTCGCCCAGCCGTTCGATGCGCACGGGGCCCAACACGACTCCAGCCTGGCCGCGGCCCGCGACCGGCTCCTGGGCGCAATCGAATCCACGATCACACGGGCGTCGCGCTCGGCGTTCTTCGTCTGCGCCGGGTTCGCGGCGCTGGCGCTGCTGCTGTCCTTCACGTTCCGGTTCGAGCCTCAGTGAGGTACTGGCTTCTCGCAGCGCTGCTGGTGAGCGGGCTCGCTCTCGCCGGAGTGGAGCTCGGCAAGGGCGCGCTGCACGAGCCGTCGCCGAAGCTGGCCGATCCGTGCGTGCCGCGCGACGGCCGCACCGGCGGGATCGACGCGACCGTCCAGCGGATCGTCCTGGACGGCCTCGACGGCGCGGCCTGCCGGCTGCACACGACCCGGGAGGAGCTCGTCCTCTCGCTCGCGCCGGAGGCGGGTGTGCGCCGCCGCTGGGACGCGCATACGATCGAGGTCGCGATCCGGGCCGGTTTGCTGCGGTCGATCGACGAGGCCCAGCGGCGCGGCGACGTCCCGGATTTCGTCGCGCCGCTTCTCCGCGACGTCGTCAGGCATGCGCCGATCGACCGCCTGGTGCGCGGCGGGATCAGCCTCCGCGACCTGCTCTAACGCGTCCGGACGAGGAAGGCGACGCGGCCGTTCGCGCCCGAGGCCCAGCAGGCCGTCGGGCTCGCGCAGTCGACGGTGTCGAGGCTGCCGTCGTCGAAGCGCTGCCACGTGTTGCCCATGTTGGTGCTGACGTCGCTGCCGGAGAGTCCGACCGCGATCGCGGTGTGTCCGTCGAGCCAGGTCACGCCGGAGCGGTACTCCGAGGGCGCGCCCGAAACGAGGTTCCAGCTCGCGCCCCCGTCGAAGGAGCGGGCGAAGCTGTCTGGCGAGGCGGTTGGAGCCGCGAAGTCGCCGCCGACCGCGATCCCGCGCTGCTGACCGTTGAAGGCGATCGCGTTGATCCCGGCCGTCGGGCCGACCAGCATCGCCGTCGGCGCGACCGTCCAGGTGACGCCGCGATCGTTGGAGCGGAAGACGCGCGCCTGCGTGCTGCCGCCGGTTCCGAACCAGGCGCGATGGCCGTGGTCGGAGGTGAGGCACTCGCCGCTCGCCGCGAATGCGGCCTCGCCCGGCAGAGCCATCGGCATCTGCAGGCCGGTCACGTGCCAGGTCATGCCGCCGTCGTCGGTCGCGATGATCCTGAAGTGCTGGCCGTCCGGCGGGTCGGAGAGCGCGAGCCCGCGCTTCTTGTCGAAAAAGGTCATGCAGTCGTAGAACGCGGCCGGCTCCATGTTCACGAACGTGAGGTTCCACGTCTGGCCGCCGTCTGCGGTGACGTAGATGCGGAAGTCGGTCGGGTTCGCGCCGATCGACATCGCCACCGCGCGGTTCGCGTCGAAGGCCTCGATGTCGCGGAACTGCAGGCCCGCCGCACCCGGTGGGCTCACGTCCTGCCAGGTCGTGCCGCCGTCCGTCGTGCGCATGACGACGCCGTCGGTGGCCGTGTAGCCGCTCACCCAGGCGGTCGACGCGCTCACCGCTGAGAGCCCGCGGAAGTGCGCGGTCGTCCCCGTCGGCGTGTCGTGCCAGGCATAGCCCGGCCTGGCCGCGGCGGCCGGGGCCACGGCCATCAGGAGGGAAACGGCTGCCAGCGCGAATATCCGCTTCACTACGGCCGGGAAATTAACACGTATCCTCTCGCCGTGACGACGATTACGGTGATGGTCCGTGTCCGAGCCGCGCGCACGAGGTGCGCGCCGGCCGGGCGGCGCACGTAGCCAGCATTTCCTCCGCACGCAGGCGCTCGCGGCGGAGATCGTCCGCGACGCCGGTATCGGCGCGGACGACCTTGTCCTCGATCTCGGGGCGGGCAGCGGCAGGCTGACCGTGGAGTTGGTGCGGATGGGGGCGCGTGTCGTCGCGGTCGAGCTCGATCCGCACTTGGTTTCGCGCCTCCGCGGCCGCCGCGGCGGGGTGGAGGTCGTTCAGGGCGATGCGGCCTGCGTTCCGCTTCCGCGCGAGCCGTTTCGCGTGGTGGCGAACCTGCCGTTCGACCGCACGACCGCGATCCTGCGCCATTTGCTCGACTCGCCGCTCGTGCCGCTCGAGCGAGCGGACCTGATCGTCGAGTGGGGCGTTGCGCTGAAGCGGGCGCTGCCGTGGCCGAGCACCGTCAACGACGTGGTCTGGGGCGCGTGGTACTCGGCGGCGGTGACGCGACGGTTGCCGCGGCCCGTGTTCGAGCCGGCTCCAGCGGTCGACGCAGGCGTTCTGGTATTCGAGCGGCGGGCTCACCCGCTTGTCCCGACCGAGATCGCGGACAGCTACCGGCGCTTCGTCGCGGGAGGGTTCCGGCGCAACGCGAAAGCGCGGGAGCTCGATCCGTACGAGTGGGCGCGGCTCTTCAGGCGCCGCGGCGGGCGCGCAGCATCAGGCGCTCGGCCTGCGACGGGAGGCCGACGACCTCGCCCTCGGAGAGGCGGCTCCTGATCAGCTTCTGCGCGTAGAGGCGCTCGTCCGCGGCGCGGAAGAGCAGCAGGGAGCTGTCGCCGTCCCGCGGGCAGACGGCCCAGCCGAAGCTCATGCTCAGACCCTGCTCGTGCAGCGCGGCGGTCAGGCGGCCGCAGAGGGCGCGAACTGCGTCCGTGCCCGGGGTCGAGGTGATGATCGCGAACTCGTCGCCGCCGACCCGGGCGATCTGGTCGCCGTACTCGAGCTTGCGGCTGAGGATGTCGGCCGCGCGCCGCAGGAGATCGTTTCCAACGGCGTGTCCCTCGCGGTCGTTGACCTCCCTGAGCGAGTCCATGTCCGCGAGGATCAGGCCGAACGGGTTGCCGAGCCCGGCCCGCGCCGAGAGCGCAGCGTCGAACGCGCGCGTGTTGAGGAGCCCGGTCAGGAAGTCCCGCTCCTCGGCCACGCGGAGACGGTCTGTTAGCTCGCGGTTGCTGTGCGCGTACCAGCCGACCAGGATGCCCATCGACGTGAACGTCGTGAAGCGGATCGACGTGCTCGACGTGAGAACGTCCGAGCTCGGCAGGTGCGGGTTGAGGACGATCCCGAGCGTGTAGCAGCCCGTCGCGCACATCCCCGCAAGGGCGCCCCACGCCGGACCGGCCGCGAGCGCGATCATCGCGACCGGGACGTAGTAGAAGTGGCCGATGCCGAGGCCTGGTCGCTCGAGGAGCAGAAAGGCGCCGAGGATCGCCGGGTAGAGGCCGGCAGAGGTTGCGAGCAGGAAGGCACGGTGACGCGAGACCGCAGCAGGCATCTCGCTCAGGATCGTGATTCCGTGGGCTGCCCGCCTCCCTCGTTATGGGGATCTGCGGATGTGGATTTTTCGTGACGGTTTCGGGACGAAGGCGTCACAGTCACGTGACAAGTTGCCCGCTACGTTGGCGGCGATGGCGAAAGTAGCGACACCCTGGGGAACAGCTGAGCTCGTCGAGGAACTGAAGCTCGTGCAGGCCGCGGGCGGGAAGCGGTTCTCGTCGCTCGTCCAGCTGCTCGAAGCGCCTGGCGGGGAGGTCTTTGTGCGCTTCGCCTACGCGACCTCCGGCACCGCGCGGCGCGGGCCCGTCACGCTTCGGGCGCGGGACCTGGAACGGTTGCGCGCCGGGCTGGCCGACCGGCCGCGGCTTGCGGAGGCTCTCGGGTTGAAGCCTCCCTAGCGTCTACGCGGGAACGGACGCGCCTTGGTGCGTGGCGTCGACCAGCGAGCCGAGGATCGCCGCGCCGTCCTCCGAGCCGAGCAACGGGTCGATCGCGTGCTCGGGGTGCGGCATCAGGCCGAGGACGTTGCGGGCTTCGTTCGTCACCGCCGCGATGTCGCCGACCGAGCCGTTCGGATTGTCCGCGTAGCGGAGCACGACCTGGCCGTTCGCCTCGAGCCGCGCAAGCAGCGGGCCGTCCGCGAAGTAGCAGCCCTCGCCGTGCTTCACGGGGATCGTCAGGCGCCGCCCGGGCTCGCAGCGGCTCGTGAATGGAGTGTCCGCACGCTCGACCACCAGCTCCACGTCACGACACACGAACGACAGGGACGCATTCGGACGAAGCGCCCCGGGAAGGAGACCAGCCTCACAGAGAACCTGAAAACCGTTGCAGATCCCGAGCACCAGCCTGCCCTCGGCCGCGAAGCGAGAGACGGCGTCCATTACCGGCGCGAAGCGAGCGATCGCGCCGCAGCGGAGGTAGTCGCCGTACGAGAACCCGCCCGGAAGGACGACGGCTGCCACGTCCGGCAGGACGGGGTCGGCGTGCCAGACGAGTGTCGGCTCGGCGCCCAGGTGCTCGAGCGCGAGCGCCGCGTCCCGGTCGTCGTTGGAGCCGGGGAAGACGACGACCGCGATCTTCGGCCGCGGGTCTGCGCTCATGCCGGAGTGACGGTTATCTCGTAGGACTCGATCAGGGGGTTCGCAAGCAGTTGTTCGCACATCCGCTCGAGGTTCGCTTTCGCCTGCTCGGGGTCGCCTTCCTCGAGCTCGAGGTCGACCACGCGGCCGATCCGAGCCTGCTCGACCGTGAAGCCGAGCTGGCGCAGCGAGCTCTCGACGGCCTCCCCCTGCGGGTCGAGGATCCCGGGCTTCGGGCGCACCAGGACGGTCGCCCTCATCGGAGCACCACCTCGGGATCGGCGAGGTAGTCGTCGAAGGCGATCTCGGTCAGACGCTCGAAGGCGTCGACGTAGCGTGCGCGCGTGCCGTCGACGATCTCGGCGGGGAGCTCCGGCCCGGGGTACGTCTTGTCCCAGCCGAGCGTCTCGCAGTAGTCGCGGACGAACTGCTTGTCGAACGACGGCTGCGGCCGGCCGGGCTCGTACTCGTCCGCAGGCCAGAAGCGAGAGGAGTCAGGTGTGAACGCCTCGTCGGCGAGTACGAGCCGACCTTCCACGTCGATCCCGAGCTCGAACTTCGTGTCTGCGATCAGGATCCCGCGCTCGGCCGCTCGCTCGGAGGCGAAGCGGTAGAGCTCGAGGGAGACGCGCTCGACCTCGTCGAAGCGCTCGCGCCCGACGAGTGCCGCAGCCTGCTCGCGGTCGATGTTCTCGTCGTGCCCTTCGAGCGCCTTCGTCGAGGGCGTGAAGATCGGCTCGGGCAACTTGTCCGACTCGCGCAGGCCGGCCGGAAGCTCGTGTCCGCAGACCGCGCCCGTTGCGGTGTAGTCCTTCCAGCCGGAGCCTGCGAGGTAGCCGCGCACGACGCATTCGAGCGGCAGCATCTCGAGCCTGCGGCATTCGGTGGAGCGGCCGTCCTCGCGCAGGCCGAGGAGGTGGTTCGGCACGACCTCGCGCGTACGCGCGAACCAGAACCCCGAGAGGCCGGTCAGGACGCGCCCTTTGTCGGGGATCTCGGTCGGTAGGACGACGTCGAAGGTCGAGATGCGGTCGCTCGCGACGAGGAGCAGGCGCTCCTCGTCGAGCTCGAACAGCTCGCGGACCTTGCCGCTCCCCACGTGCGTTGCGGCCTCAGGCATGGACGGGCTCCTCCCTTCGTTCGAGAGCGGCAAGCCGCTCGAAGACGGTGTCTGCGTGGCGGGTGTACCAAGCCAGGTCGAAGAGCGAGTCGAGATCGACCCGGCTCGCGATCTCCTCGTCGGCCCGGACGAGCTCGCGGAAGTCATGTTCCTCTTCCTGCGCGCGCAGGGCGTGGCCCTGAACGAGCCGGTACGCCGTGTCCCGCTCCAGCCCCGACTCGACGAGCGCAAGCAGCACGCGCTGGCTGAAGAAGAGCGAATGGCCGGCGTCGAGATTGCGCAGCATCCGGTCGGCCCGGACCTCCAGGCCCTCGACCAGCCAGGCGAAGCGGTCGAGCATGTAGTCGAGCCCGAGGAAAGAATCGGGAATGACCACCCGCTCGGCCGAGGAGTGGGAGATGTCGCGTTCGTGCCAAAGCGCGACGTTCTCGAGCCCGACGAGCGCGTTGGCGCGCAGGACCCGTGCGAGCCCGCAGAGCCGCTCGGCCACGACCGGGTTGCGCTTGTGCGGCATCGCCGACGAGCCCTTCTGTCCCTTCCCGAACGGTTCGGCGACCTCGGCGACCTCGGTCCGCGCGAGGTGTCGGATCTCGACGGCGAAGCGCTCGAGTGAGGCCGCCGCGAGGGCGAGCGCGGCGAGGAGCGCGGCGTGCCGGTCGCGCGGCAGCACCTGCGTTGACGCGGATTCCGGCCGGAAACCGAGCCGCTCGCACGCGAGCCGCTCCAGCTCGGGATCGGTCGCCGCGTAGGTGCCGACCGCGCCGGAGAGCTTCCCGACCCGCATGCCCTCGAGCGCGTCGGCCAGGCGTTCCCGTCCCCGCTCGAGCTCGAACGCCCAGCCTGCGAGCTTGAGCCCGAACGTGGTCGGCTCCGCATGGACGCCGTGCGTCCGGCCGATGCAAACCGTCTCGCGGTGCTCTGCGGCGCGTGCGATCACCGCGTCCAGTGCTCGCGCGACGCCCCCGAGCACCAGCGCGCCTGCCTCCTCTATTTGCAGCGCCAACCCGGTGTCGACGACGTCCGAGGACGTGAGCCCGTGATGGAACCATCGCCCTTCGGGCCCCAGCGTTTCTGCCACGGCGTCGACGAACGCCGCGGTGTCGTGGTGGAGCGTCGCCTCGAGCTCGGCGACCCGCTCGGGGGCGGGAGCCTGCACCCGCTCGACGATAGCCCGGACCGCTTCGGCCGGGATGGCGCCGAGCTCGCCCCCCGCTTCCAGCGCGGCGAGCTCCACCGCCAGCCAGCAGGCGAGCTTCCTCTCCTCCGACCAGACCCCGGCCATCGCCGGTCGGGAATAGCGAGGAATCACCGTCGCGATTCTAGTCGTCGATCCGGAGGATCCTCGTGGCGAGAATCGCCGCGTTCTTGGCGTTGTCGACCCCGACCGCGGCCACGGGCACTCCAGGCGGGAGCTGGGCGATCGAGAGCAGGGCGTCGAGCCCGTCCAGAACGCTCTTCTCCGAGCGCAGCGGCACGCCGATCACCGGCAGATCGGTCTGCGCGGCGACGGCACCGGGCAGCGCGGCGGCCAGGCCGGCGCCGGCGATCAAGACGCGGAGGCCGCGCTCTCGAGCGGTGCGCGCGTACTCGGCGACGGCGTCGGGATCGCGGTGCGCCGAGCGAACCTCGAGCTCGTGCGGAATGCCCTTCGCCGCCAGCTCGTCGAGCGCCGGCTGCATCCGCTCTCGGTCCGAGTCCGACCCGACGAGGATGCCCACCACGGGGCGCTCAGCTGCGGACATGCCCCTCGGTCGCGGCGAGCGCGATGTCCCGGCGAAAGCGCATCCCCGCGAACGAGATCCGCTCGACCGCCTCGTATGCCGCCACGCGTGCCGAAACCAGTTCGTCGCCCGTCGCGGTCACGTTGAGGATGCGGCCCCCGTTCGTGACGAGTGTCTCTCCGCGACGGGCAGTCCCCGCGTGGAAGACGAGCGCGCCGGCGGACTCGGCCTCGTCGACGCCGTCGATCGGCGTCCCGCTGTCGCTGCTCTCCGGGTAGTCGCCTCCCGCAAGCACGACTGTGACCGCCGCACTGTCACCCGCTGCGAGCTCGGTCTCCAGCGCCCCCGACGCTACTCCGGCGAGCGCCTCGAGCAGATCTCCCTCGAGGCGCGGCAGGATCGCCTGCGTCTCGGGATCCCCGAAGCGGCAGTTGAACTCGAGCACGCGCGGGCCGTCGTCGGTGATCATCAGGCCTGCGTAGAGGAGTCCGGCAAACGGCGTTCGCCTGCGTGCGAGCTCGGCAAGCACCGGCCTGTGAACGGTGTCGAGGAGCTCCTCGAGGTCGTGCTCGCCGATGCCCAGCGCCGGCGAATACGCGCCCATGCCGCCTGTGTTCGGTCCGGTATCCCCGTCGCCGACACGCTTGAAGTCCTGCGCCGGCGCGAGCGGAAGCGCCTCGTGGCCGTCGGTGAGGACGAAGAGCGAAACCTCCTCGCCCTCGAGGAGCTCTTCAACCACGACCTCGTCACCCAGTGCTGCAGCGGCGAGCAGGCCGCGGTCGAGCTCTTCCTGGGTTCGGCACACGAAGACGCCCTTCCCGGCGGCGAGCCCATCGGCCTTCACGACGCAGGGCGGCCGGGCATCGGCGAGCCGGGCCGCGGTGGGGACGCCTGCAGCCTCGAGGACATCCTTCGCAAACGCTTTCGAGCCCTCGATCCGCGCGGCCTCCCGGCCGGGGCCGAAGACCGCGACGCCCGCATGACGCAGCGTGTCCGCCAGTCCGGCCACGAGCGGCGCTTCCGGCCCGACGACGACGAGGTCGACCGCGAGCTCGCGGCAGAGGCCGAGCAGCCCCTCGGGATCCTCGGCGTGCACGGGATGACACTGGCCGATCCTGGCGATCCCCGGGTTCCCCGGGGCCGCGTGAAGCGCCTCCAGGCGCGGGCTTCGCGCGAGCTTCCAGGCGAGCGCATGCTCGCGACCCCCCGAGCCGACGACCAGGACCCTCACGCGCCGAGTCTACTCGCCGCTTCGGCAAGGGAAGCGGGTTTGAAAGCGCCGTGGCGAGGCATCTCTCCGGCATGGTCGAGCCCGGTGTGGACCGGCACGAGTGGGAGACCGAGTGGCAGGCGCTCGAGCCGCTCGTCGCGGATTCGCCCGCCGAGGCACTGCCCGAGCTGGACGGCCTGATCGAGCGGATGATGGCCGCCCGCGGGCTGCCTGTCACGGAGGATGCCGTCGAGGAGCCGCCTGAGCCCGAGCTGCTAGCGGAGTTCCTCGAGGCACGGCGGATCACGCGGCTGGTCGACGGCGGCGAAGCGGTCGACCCCGGGGACATCGGGGCCGCCGTGGCCGCCTACCGGAATCTGTACGGGCAACTCATCGAAGCCCATCCAGCCTGAAAACCGGCCGCCGGGCCCTTGGTCCTGTGGTTCGGTTCGCCCGGCCTCCTCCCCGAGGCGATCGTAACCCCGAAAGTCCCACGTGTCTGTCACGGGACCGTGCCGAAAGTGTGAGGCCTGTCCGCGGGTACGCTACGGCCGCGATGGCCGAGAATGAAGCGGTCGAGGCCCCGCCCTACTCGGCGCAGGCGGTTGACGTCGTTCGGCTCCCGGAGGGCCGCGAGGACCGCGATCAGGTCGCCGTCGAGGAGCCGCTCGAGATCCGGATCGGGGGCCGGCCGATCGCCGTCACGATGCGCACGCCGGGGCACGACGAGGAGCTCGCGCTCGGGTTCTGCCTGACCGAGGGGTTCAGGCCGACCTCCGCCGCACAGCCCGCCGATCTGGCCGCGAACACGGTCGAGGTCGACGCGCCGGAGCTCGACACTGAGCGCGTCCAGCGCAGCTTCTACACGAGCTCGTCGTGCGGCGTCTGCGGCAAGGGCGCGCTCGAGGCGCTCGCGGTCGAGGCGCCGCGCGTCGAGAGTCGGCTCGCGGCGGATTTCGAGCTCCTCACGACACTGCCCGAACGGCTGCGCGAGGCTCAGCCCGCCTTCGCCGCTACCGGCGGCCTACATGCGACCGGGCTCTTCGACGCCCAGGGTGAGCTCCTCTGCTTACGCGAAGACGTCGGCCGCCATAACGCGATGGACAAGGTCATCGGCTGGGCCTTCCTGGAACAGCGGTTGCCGCTGGCCGAGGCGATCCTCTGCGTGAGCGGCCGCCTCTCGTTCGAGCTCGTGCAGAAGGCGGCGCTGGCCGGCTGCCCGCTGCTCGTCGCGGTCGGCGCGCCGTCGAGTCTCGCCGTTGACCTGGCGCAGGATCGCGGCCTCACGCTCTGCGGCTTCGCGCGCGACGGACGGCTCAACGTCTACACCGAAGCGTGGCGCGTCCGGAGCTGACCGGCGTCCTGCTGGTCGGCGGCGCGAGCACGCGCTTCGGGTCGCCGAAGGCCCTCGCGCGCCTGAACGGAGAACTGCTCGCGGAGCGCGCCTGGCGCCTACTCGGCGAGGCCTGCACGGAGCGCTTCGCGTTCGGTAAGGCAGCCGACGCGCTCGACCTTCCGTTCGACGTCCGCGACGACGGAACCGAGACCCGAGCCGCGCTCGCCGGGATCGTCGCCGGGCTCAGAGCCGCGAGCTCGGACCTCGTCGTTGTCGTCCCCGTCGACATGCCGTTCCTCACCCCCGGGCTGCTCCACGACCTGGCGGCCGCGTGCGAAGACGCTGCAGCGCCCGAGGCCGGCCCGCTCCCGGCCGCCTACCGCAAGACCGCCCTCCCCGTCCTCGAGCGGCGCCTGGCGGAAGGCACGTTCGCGCTCCACGAGGCGCTCGACGAGCTCCGCGCCGCGCGCCTCTCACTTGACGAGGCGCGGCTCGCCAACGTGAATATCCCGGATGACCTTCGACGTCTCGGGTGATGCCTATGACAACTTCATGGGCCGCTACGCGCGCGAGCTCGCCCCCGCGTTCGCCGACTACGCCGGGATCCGTTCCGGAAGCGCGGTCGACGTCGGCTGCGGCTCGGGAATCCTGACGGAGGAGCTCGCCTCGCGCCTCGGCGCCGAGAACGTCGCCGCCGCCGACCCCTCGCCGCTCCTCGAGGCATGCGCCGCGCGCGTTCCCGGCGCGGACGTGCGCAAGGGCGCCGCGGAAGCCCTGCCCTGGCCTGACGCTTCGTTCGACGCCGCGCTCGCCCAGCTCGTCCTCCACTTCCTGGACGACCCGGTGGCCGGCCTCGTCGAGATGGGCCGCGTCACGCGCCCCGGCGGCACCGTCGCCGCCTGCACCTGGAACTTCGAGGAGATGCTCCTAGTGCGGACGTTCTGGCAGTCGGCACGCGCGGTCGCGCCGGCTGCCCCGGCCGAGCAGCTGGAGGTCGCGTCGCTCGAGGAGCTCGGTGAACTCGCGGATCGCGCCGGGCTCGAGGACGTCGACGCGTCGCCGCTCGACGTCTCGTCGCGATACGAGAGCTTCGACGAGCTGTGGGGCTCGTATCAGCGGGGCGTCGGCCCGGCCGGCGACTTCTGTGCCTCGCTCGATCCCGAGACGCGGGACGCCGTCCGCGACGAGTACCGGCGCCGCCTCGGCGAGCCGCGCGGGAGTTTCACGCTGAGCGCTCAGGCGTGGGCGTTGCGCGGCCGCGTGCCGACGTAGTCGATCCGGCTCGCCTGGATCTGCCCGGCATCGATCGCGGCCTGCTCGTCGGCCTCGGTCGTCTCCGGGAGATCGGCGAAGAAGTACGGGCCGTACGTGAGCGCGCGCCGCTCCAACCGCTCGTCGAGCAGGCGGACGAGCATGTCGCCGCCGTGGAGGCCCTCCCGTTCGAGCCAGCCGCGCGGGTCTTCGAGCAGCCCGTCGAGCCAGGACTCGTTCGTGCCGAGGCGCTCAGAGCACCAGCGCGCGGTCGGCTCGTCGAAGCGCTCCGAGGCCCATTCGAAGACGACGACCGTGCCGCCGGGCGCGAGCGTTCCCATGACGTGGTCGATCACGTCAGCCGGGTCGGCGACGTGGTGCAGCGAGGTCGACGCGACGACCGCATCGACCGGCTGGAGGTCGGCGCGCTCGAACTCGACCCGCTGGTAGTGCGCCTCTTCCGGAGCCTTCGGATCGATGCCGACGGCGTCGTAGCCCGCGGCGCGCAGCATCGGCACGAATCCGCCGAGAGGGCCGCAGCCAAGGTCGAGCACGGAAGCGGGCGGGCCCGGAAGATGCTGCTGCAAGACCGGCCACAGGGCGGCCAGCCAGCGCTCGCCGGAAGTCATCAGGGCCGCGCCAGCGCCTCGAGCCCGCGCTGGGCCAGCACGCGCTCGCGCTCCCGGCCCGTCCCGATCAGGCAGACCTCCACGCCGAGCCGCTCCTCGATCAGCTCGACGTAGGAGCGGGCCGCGCCGGGTAGCTCGGCGACGTCGGTCAGCTCGTCGAGCGGTTCCTGCCAACCGGGCAGCGTCGCGTAGACCGGCTCGCAGTGGTGGAAGTCGCTCTGGTGCGCGGGGAAGTCCTCGGTCTCGGAGCCGTCGCGGAGGCGGTAGCGGACGCAGACCGGGAGCTCCGCGAACGCCGAGAGCACGTCGAGTTTCGTCAGCGCGACCGACGTGAAGCCGTTCAGCCGCGCCGCGTAACGCAGGGCGACGAGGTCGAGCCAGCCGCAGCGCCGCTCCCGGCCGGTGACGGTGCCGAACTCGCCGCCGAGCTCGCGCAGCCGCTCCTGGTCGGGCCCCTGGATCTCGCTCGGGAACGGCCCGGCCCCAACCCGTGTCACGTATGCCTTCGCGACGCCGATCACGGCGTCGATCCGCGTCGGACCGATCCCCATCCCGACCGCGGCGCCACCGGCCACGGTGGGCGACGACGTCACGAACGGGTACGTGCCGTGGTCGAGGTCGAGCAGCGTCCCGTGCGCGCCGTCGAGCAGCACGTGCCTGCCGCCGCGCAGCGCCTGGTCGACGAGCAGCGACGTGTCGGCGATCATCGGCCCGAGCCGCTCCGCGTAGGCCTCGTGCCGTTCCACGAGCCCTTCGAGCTCGACCGGCTCCTCGCCGTAGACGCGCTCCAGCCAGACGTTCTTCTCCGCAAGCGCGACCTCGATCTTTTGGCGCAGGATCTTGCGGTCGAGCAGGTCCTGGACGCGAATCCCGAGCCGGTAGGCCTTGTCCGCGTAGGTCGGCCCGATCCCGCGCTTCGTCGTCCCGATCTGCAGCTCGCCGAGCCGCCGCTCGCCGGCGCTGTCGATCAGTCGGTGCCAGGGCATGACCAGGTGCGCGTTGCCTGACAGACGGACGAGCTCGGTCGAGACCCCGCGCGACTCGAGATCGTCCAGCTCCTCGATCAGCACCTGCGGGTCGATCACGCACCCCGCGCCGATCACGCACTCCTTGCCCTGGAGGATCCCCGACGGGATGTGCTTCAGCTTGTACGTCTCGCCGTTCGCGACGATCGTGTGGCCCGCGTTCGGCCCGCCGTTGTAGCGGCAGACGAGGTCGCAGTGCTCGGCCAGCAGGTCGACGATCTTGCCCTTCCCTTCGTCTCCCCACTGGGCCCCGACGATGACGGTCGCAGGCACGAGCCGGAGTTTGCCTTACTCGTCGGCGAGTTCGAGGAGCTTCGTGACCGTCGTCCAGTTCCGGGCCGTCGCGGTTACGCCCAGGCCCTTGCCTGCCAGCGCGGTCCAGAGCTTCGAGCGCGCAACGCCTTCGGGGTGCCACGCATAGATCTCGCGGCCGTGGGCGGCGATCCGCTCGCCGGGCGCGGCCACCTCTTCGAGCTTGCGCACCAGCGCCGCGCTCGGTTTCTTCTCGAGGAAGCTGACCTGGTAGCGCTTCGGGCTCTTCGCGACCTTGCCCAGCGGGTTGCGCTTCACGACCGCGGCCAGCTGCGCGCGCGTCCGCACCACGACCGGGATCTCCAGGCCGAACTCCTTCTTGATCAACCGCTCGACCGCCGCCGCCACCTTCGCCGCCGAGTCGCCGCTCGTGAGGACGACGTTTCCGCTCTGCACGTACGTCGCGACATCCTCGAAGCCCGCGTCCTCCAGCGCCGAGCGCAGCTTCGGCATGGCGACGCGGTTGGTCGAGCCGAGGTTGATGCCTCGCAGAAGGACGATCAGCCGGGCGATGGCCCTAGGACTACCAGAGCGGCGTCGTCGGCTCGGCTCTCACCGCAGCTCCGGCGCGGATCGCGCGGATGCGGTGGCCGCGCGGGCACTCGGTCCAGCCGACGTCCTGCCCGAGCCGAAGCGTCCCATGCGCGGTCAGGCCAACGTACTCGCTGCCGGGCTCGAGCTCCGCACAGGCCTGGCAGACGACCGTGAACGCGGTGGCTCGAGCCAGCAACACAACGGTTTGCTCGAAGGCAGACACTTAACCGCTAGGTGCCAGGTCGGCGAACTTGGCGTAGCGTTTCAGGAACGAGAGCTTGACCGTGTCGGTCGGCCCATTCCGGTGCTTGGCCAGGTGCACCTCGGCGATCCCCTGCTGGTCGGACTCGTCGTTGTAGTACTCGTCGCGGTAGATGAACATCACGAGGTCGGCGTCCTGCTCGATCGAGCCCGACTCGCGGAGGTCGGAGAGGATCGGCCGCTTGTCGTGGCGCTGTTCGACCGCGCGCGAGAGCTGCGACATCGCGAGGATCGGGACTTCGAGGTCGCGCGCGAGCACCTTCAGCTGCCGCGAGATCTGCGAGACCTCCTGGACGCGGTTCTCGACGCTCGCGCCCGAGGTCATCAGCTGCAGGTAGTCGACGACGATCAGGCCGAGGCCGGGCTCGCGCGACTTGAGCCGCCGCGCCTTCGAGCGGATCTCCATCATCGTGATCGAGCCCGTGTCGTCGACGTAGATCGGCGCCTTCGCGAGCCGGTCGCAGGCGGCGGTCAGGCGGGGCCAGTCGTCGGCGGCGAGCTTTCCCGTGCGGAGGCGCTGCGACTCGACCTTCGCCTCGCTGCACATCAGGCGCTGGGTCACCTCCGACTTCGACATCTCGAGCGTGAAGACCGCTGTCGGCACCTCCGCGCGCATCGCGAGGTTGGCGGCCATACAGAGCCCGAGCCCCGACTTGCCCATGCTCGGGCGGGCAGCGACGATGATCAGGTTCCCCGGCTGGAAGCCGGACGTGAGCCGGTCGAGGTCACGGAACCCCGACGGCGTTCCGGTCACGTCTGCGCCGGCCTCGTAGAGAGCGGTGATGCGCTCGAAGCTGTCCTTCAGCAGCTCCTCGATGTGACTGAACTCGCTCGTCACCCGGGACTGGGACAGGTCGAACACGATCTGCTCCGCCCGGTCGACGAGGTCGGTCGTCTCGCCTGGCCGCTCCCAGCCGAGGCCTGAGATCTCGCTGCCCGCCCGTATCAGACCGCGAAGCGTTGCCATCTCCCGCACGATCCGGGCGTAGTGCCCGGCGTTGGCGCTTGCGGGGACAAGCGCCGCCAGCTCGTGGATGCGGGTGCGGCTACCCGCATCCTCGAGATCCCCGCGCTCCTCGAGCTCGTCGACGAGCGTGATCGCATCGACGGGCTCGCCCTTCGCATAGAGGGCGAGCGCGGCACGGTAGATCTTGGCGTGGCTCTCGCGGTAGAAGTCGCCCGCGTCCAGGACTTCGCTGACCGCCCCGATGGCGCCGGGGGAGAGCATCATCGCGCCGAGGACTGACTCCTCGGCCTCGAGATTCTGCGGCGGCACCGGGGCGGTCTGCGACACCTGGGCGAGTTGGGCCACGCCGCTACGAAAGCATTCT
>Ga0307277_10000257_pt1 | contig 18623 bp, 20 predicted proteins | sample ER_DNA_116_FD_194473 | JGI IMG/M metagenome (GOLD analysis project Ga0307277, IMG submission 194473) | Bulk soil microbial communities from the East River watershed near Crested Butte, Colorado, United States - ER_DNA_116 | ecosystem: Environmental > Terrestrial > Soil > Floodplain | place...
AAAGCGGTTACATTGAAGGTCAGAACGTCACTATCGAATACCGCTGGGCGGACGGCCAGTATGACCGGCTGCCGGCACTCGCCGCCGATTTGGTTCGCCGACAAGTGTCCGTGATCCTTGGGGCAGGTTCTGCCGCCCCAGCGCTCGCCGCGAAAGCGGCGACTACAACCATTCCTATTGTTTTTGCGCTTGGTGCCGATCCTGTCCAATTCGGCATAGTCGCGAGCCTCAATCGGCCTGGAGGCAATGTCACGGGCGTGGCCTTTCTCGCTGCCGGCTTGGGGGAGAAGGCGCTCGGCTTGATCCACGAGCTGGTCCCTAACGTGACTGTCGGCGCCATGTTCGTGAATGCGAACAACCCTAATGCCGGGTCCGTTGCGGCAAGCGTAGGCGAAACGGCGCGGTCACTGGGATTGCAACTCCATATCTTGAATGCGGGTAGCGCAGCGGAGATCGCGGCCGCCTTCGCTAGGCTGAGCGAGCAGCGCATCGGCATGTTCTTGATGGGCGCCGATCCTTTTTTTCTCGGGCGACGCAATCAATTCGTGGAGCTGGCCGCTCGCCACGCTGTGCCCGCGATCTACTACGAGCGCGAGTTCGTCACCGCCGGCGGGTTGATGAGCTACGGCACGAGCATAAGCAATGCGTACCGCCGCGCCGGCGTCTACACTGGCAAAATCCTCAAAGGTGCAAGGCCCGCTGACCTGCCGGTCGAACAGTCGACCAGGTTCGAGTTCGTGATCAATTTAAAGACTGCGAAGGCGCTCGGCATCCAAATTCCGGACAAATTGCTCGCGCTGGCCGACGAGGTGATTGAATAGTGGGTTGCTTTGCTGCAATTGCTCACAGCCGCTTTTGGCACAAAGCGGACATACCGGATTCGTCCGCTTTCGGGGCAAAGCGGACATCGACCAGCGATTGCTTACCAATCACGATTTATGAGTTCACGGCCTAGTACAAACCGCGTCCGCGGCTACTTCTTCTTCGCGTCAGCGTATGGGTAAATCAGATTTCCCGTTTTGACGTCCGCGGGCCAGATGATCGGCTGCACTTTGCCGTCGCGGAACTGATCGAGATTGCTCGGCTGCACGTTCTGGAATTGCGTCCAGACCTGGCGCGATTTCGCCCATTCGCCGTCGCCCGCGAAGCTGAAGCTGCCGCTTACGGTGTCGAACTTCGCTTGGTGCATGTATGCCGCGAGCTTAGCGTGATCCAGGCTCTTTGTTTCCGTCACAGCCTGCGCCAGCACCTGTCCGGCCGAATAGGCGAATGGACCAAAGGCAAAGCCGAGCGGATCGATTGCGGCAGCGCTCGCCTTCACGCCGTACCGCTTCAGGAAATCGGCAGAACCCGGAATGCTTGGCGCCTGCGCCGCAGCGAAGTTCTCCCCGATCAACAAGCCGTTGGCGAGCGGGCCGAGCTGCACTTTGAGCGGGGTTATCAGCATGCCGATCATCGCGCCGCCGAATATCTTCGGCGACAGCCCGATCTCGTCGGCCGCTCGGATGATGCCCACGTTGTCCGGCGGATAAGCACCGATCCAAACGAGGTCGGCATTGGCGGCCCGCACCGCGCGCATCACCGCCGAGAAGTCGGTCGTTTGCGGCGGATAGCTCTGATCGTAAACAAGCTTCAGGCGGTGCTTCTTGAGCTCGTCACGCGCACCATCGGCGGCGCTGCGCGCGAACTCGGCATCGGCAGCGAGAATGGCGACTGTCTCCGGCTTTGGCTTCTGATCCACGGCGATCTCGAAGAAACCGCGCGAGAACGCATTGATGCCGTCCGGGCCCACCGACACCATCGAAAAGTATTTGTCGTACTTGAACTTGTCGTTGATCCCGATCGCCGTGAAGCTGATCGTCATTTTGTTGTGCGCCATGATGGCAGGCATGGCCGGCGCCACGAAATTCGTGCCATAGGGGCCGAGCAGCAAGTCGACTTTGTCCAAAGTAATCAGCTTGGTGTAGATGGCCGGGACGTTCGCCGGCGTACTTTGATCATCGTAGACGACAAGCTCGACCGGACGGCCGAGCACGCCTCCTTTGGCGTTCACGTCATCGCGCCACATCTCCAATGCGGTGTTGATCACTTTGCTCGGAGCCGCACCGGCGCCGGTCAATGCAAGGCTGAGCCCAATCCTGATCGGCTCGCCGGTCTGCGCCGACGCGCTCGGCAAAGCCATTGCGCCGATCGCGATCGCCGCGGCGGCTGACCGCATCGCACCCAAGCACCAAGTCGACATTGCACCCTCCTCCCTCGTGTGCCCTCCGGGAAGCCTCCGCTGAGGTTAGCGCATGTCCTTTGCGCGGCCTCAGTCTACGCGGCTTCGTCGACGAAACGGTTGCGCATCTTACCCAGGCTTTCGATCTCGGTCTCCACGAGGTCGCCGGACGCCAGGAACGTGTTGGTGCCCTGACCGACGCCGCCGCACGTCCCGCAGCTGAACACGTCGCCCGTCTCGAGCGTGAGCATGTTCGAGGCGTACTCGATCTGCTCCTCGGGTGTGAAGATGAATTGCGAGGTGTTGCCGTTCTGCTTGACTGCGCCGTTGACCGTCAGGCGGATCGCGAGATTCATGTGGTCGCGGACGAAGGCGCGCGGCACCAGATAGGGGCCCATCGGGGCAAAGTTGTCGTGGCTCTTGCCGCCGAGCCAATCCGAACGCAGTGCCGGCCGATCTTGGCGGATTTGCAGATCGCGGCAGGAGACGTCGTTCGTGGTCATGAAGCCCGCCACGTGATCGAGCGCGCGCTCGGCCTTTATGCGTTTGCCGCGCTTGCCTATGGCGAGCGCGATCTCCGCCTCCCAATCGATCTTCTTCATGCCGCGTGGGATCTCGATGTCGTCGAAAGCGCCGCACAGCGTGCTCGGCGCCTTCAAGAATAGATAGGGGACCGTCGTCGACTTCTCGCCGGTGAACTTGGGCCCACCCGCGGGCGTCATGCCGGCGCGGATCATCTCGTCGACGTGTTCCTGAAAGTTCTGAGCGGCATAGAACATTTTGCCGGGCCGCGGCACCGGCGCAAAAATGCGCAAACCCGTTTGGGCAACCGCAGCGCCCGCAGGCACTTCTTTCTTTATGAAAGCTACCATCTCCTGCAGGACGGCAAAATTGGCGTCCCAGTCTGCGAGGAGATCGAGGATGCTGTCAGTGGCGCTCAAGGTTCGACCGCCGCGTGCGGCGCGATAGGCCGTGTGCACTGCCGAAAGGTCGATAGCTTCGTCGCCCAGCACGAGAGCAACAAAAGGCTTTGTGCTTGCGGTTGCCCTCGCAATCGTCGCCAGTTTGAAGGGCGTGCCATTCATGGGTCGGGAACTTCCGCTTCAATATATGGATGACACAAGCTCTAAGGCTGGCACAGGGTAAGGAGTCTGTTGCAGGCGAACAAGGCGTGCAGGCGCGCTCTCGCGCCTGGCTGCGCGGCCGCTAGAGCCCCCGGCAGTACTTCCGAGCTTTGTGCTATGGTCTGCACAGCTGCATTCGCAGCCTGGGAGGACCACAATGCTCACCAAGCGCGCGCTTTTGGCCGGCATGGCTGCAACCGGCTTCGGCCTGGCCGCCGCCCGACCGGCATCGGCCCAAACCTATCCGACGCGCCCGGTGAAGATGATTGTGCCGCTGCCGCCGGGCTCCGCGCCTGACGTCCGGCATCGGTTCATCGCACAAGCGCTGACGCAATTGTGGGGCCAGCAGGTGATTGTCGAGAACCGCCCCGGCGGGGGTGGCATTATCGGCACCCGCGCCGCACTCGGCGAGCAGCCCGACGGCTATACGCTGCTTGCGGCCTTGGCATCGATCTACATGATTCTGCCGGCGCAGCAGGAGAACCTGCCGTTCGACGTCAACAGAGACATGATCCCGATCGGCTTGACGGCGTACGAGGGCCTGGTGATGGCCTGTTCGCCGAAACTTGGGGTCAACTCGCTGGCCGAGTTCATCGCGCTCGCCAAGAAGATGCCGGACAAGCTGGTCATCGGCACCAACCCCGCCGGCAGTCTGCCGCACGTTACGGCGAAACTGTTTGTCGACCTGACGAACACTGGCATCACCGTCGTGCCCTACTCGACTGGAGGCACCGCCGATGCGATCCGCGATATCCTGGGTGGACGCGTCCATGCCGTGATCGACGGATGGGCAAGCTTGCGCGGCGGCATCGAGTCGAAGGATCTCACCCCCCTTGCGATCCTATCGCCGGAACCGTCGGCTCTGCTTCCCAACCTGCCGGTGGCAGCCGGCACTGTTCCCGGCTTCACCTCGATCGGCTGGCAGGCGCTGACAGTGCGGTCTGGAACGCCCGAGCCGATCGTGCGTGTCCTGGGCGACAGCCTGCGCAAGGTTCTCGACGATCCGCAGCTGCAGAAGCGACTTCAGGAAACTGGCCCTCAGTTCCAGCCACTCTACGGCGCAGAGCTGAGACGCTTCATCGATGACGAGCAGAAATTCTGGCTCCCGCTCGCCAAGAAGTACACGACCTGAGCCGAACGACAAACGTGGACGCACGGCTTCTGCAGACAGCTGATGCGAGTGGCAAAGCGTTTGCGCCCGCAGCTGCATTGAGCGGCTCACCCGCGGACGTTCCGTCGCACCGGGGACGTTTGCATTCGGCAGGCCCATTCGTCACTGTGCCAGGCGTGATCGGGGCGCGGCGGGCCGAATAAGATAACCAAGAGGAAAGCCATGGGAGTCGCAATCGTGATTGCCCGCGCGCTGGGGCTCTGCGCCGCGCTCCTCTTTGCCGGCACGGCGGTCGCGCAGGTTCCCGGATATCCGGACCGGCCGGTCAAGATCATCGTGCCGTTCGCGGCGGCGGGGCCGACCGACGTGGTGGCGCGGCTGATCGCGCAAAAGCTGTCGGAAAAATACGGACACCAATTCTACATCGAGAACATGACCGGCGCCGGCGGCAATCTCGGCATGGGCGCCGCGGCCAAGGCGAGCCCCGACGGCTACACCATCCTGTTCGTGTCCTCGAGCTTCACCGTCAATCCCTCGCTCTACGCCAAGCCGCCCTACGATGCCGAGAAGGACTTCGCGCCGGTGACCAAGGCCGCCGGCTCGCCCAACGGGTTGTTCGTGCATCCCGACATCCCGGCGCGATCGGTGAAGGAGCTTGTCGAGCTCATTCGCGCCAATCCCGGCAAGTATACCTTCGCCTCTCCCGGCATCGGCACGACGCCGCATCTCTCCAGCGAGCTGTTCAAGCTCACCTTCGGGCTCGATTTCGCGCTGGCGCCGTTTCCCGGCGGCGGGCCCTCGATCCAGTCGGTCGTGGCGGGACACACGCCCATGTGCTTCCAGGCCATTCCCCCGGCGACTGCGCTGATCAAGGACGGCAAGCTGCGCGCGCTCGCCGTGACCGCGGCGACGCGCTCGCCGGCGCTGCCTGACGTGCCCACCCTCGACGAGCTCGGCATCAAGGACCAGGACGCCGAGACCATGCAGGGCGTGCTGGTGCCGGCCGGCACGCCGCAGCCGATCGTCGATCTCTTGCAGTCGGAGATCGCGCGCATCATCGCCCTGCCCGAGGTGAAGGACAAGCTGCTGGCGATCGGGCTCGAACCGAGCGGCATGTCGCAGGCCGCGTTCGCCGCCTATATCAAAGCCGACATCGCCAAGTGGAAGAAGGTGATCGAGGACGCGAAGATCCCGCGCATCGGCGGCTAAGCGGCTGGCAGTCCTTGCTCGTCATGCGCGGGCAGAAGCGCGTCGAAGACGCTGCCGGCCACAACGCAATGACGGTGATCGCGGCGATGTCAGTTGGAGTGCTGCCGGGTAGCGCCTGCCACTAGCCCGCCGCGCGCGTTGTCGGCTCGGCGGCGCGGGCGCGCGCCTCGCGCAACGCCTGCTCGAGGGCGGCGAGATCGAACGGCTTTTGCAGCACGACAAAGCCCTGCTCTAGCGCGTCGCGCATGCCGTCGCTGTAGCCGGTGGCGAGCAGCACCGGTATCGCCGGGTAGCGCCGGCGGATCGCTTGGCCGAGCTCCAGCCCGTTCATTCCGCCGGGCATCAGGACGTCGGAAAAGACGAGGTCGATGTTGGGATCGTTGCCGATGAGCTCCAGCGCTGCATTGGCGCCGGCGACCTGTTTGACCATGTAGCCGAGTTGCTGGAAATAGGCGCTAGCGACCTCGGCGACCTCGGGGCTGTCTTCCACCACCAGCACCGTGCCGGCGCGCGGCGGCGCGGCCTCCCGCTCCGTGGGCGCGACCGAAGGCGCCGGCAGATCCTGCGTGCGCGGCAGATAGAGCGAGATCACCGTGCCACGGCCGACCGTGCTGGCGACGGTCGCGGCGCCGCCGGACTGCTTGGCGAAGCCGTAGACCTGGCTCAGCCCGAGTCCGGTCCCTTTGCCCACGTCCTTGGTCGTGAAGAACGGCTCGAACACGTGCGGCAGAACCTCGGGCGCAATCCCGCTGCCGGTATCGGCGACGCGGATTGCCACGAAGTCGCCCCTGAGCCCGTCCTCCGCCGGCTTGCCGTCGAGCGCCACCGGCTCGACGCTGATGCGCAGCGTTCCGCCGTTCGGCATGGCGTCGCGCGCATTCACCGCCAGATTGAGCAAGGCGAGCTCGAGCTCGCTCGGATCGGCCTTGACCGTGCACGCTTGCTCGGGAACCGCGACCTCCAGCGTGATGTCGTCGCGCAGCGAGCGGTTGAGCATGTCATTGAGGTCGGGAATTCGCTGCGCGAGATCCATCACCATCGGCGTGAGCATCTGCCGGCGCGAGAACGCGAGCAATTGCCGCGTGAGACTTTCGCCGCGACTGGTCGCGTTTATGATCATGTCGAGCAGGCGCCGGTGTTTCTCCGAAGTCAGGTCGCGCCGCAGGCGCTCGGCGCTGCCGCCGACGACCATCAGCAGGTTGTTGAAGTCGTGTGCGACGCCGCCGGTCATCTGCCCGATTGCTTCCAGCCGCTGGGCCTGCCGCAATGCCGCCTCCGCTGCCTCGCGCCGCTCGGCTTCGTCGTGAAGGCGGCGCGTGCGCCGCAGCGCGATGGCGAGGATGAGCAGGATGAACAGCGTCGCAGGCAGCCCGTAAACGAGATGGCTCGCCATGGTCGCGGTCCACTCGTTTTGGATCGCCGAGGTGGCGATGCCGGCGATCGCGTACACGGGAAAGCCCTCGAGCTTGCGAAAGCCGATTCGCCGTTCGGCCCCATCGATCTGCGAACGGCCCGTGCGGATCGCGCGCTCCGACCCTTGCGCGAGTGCCGTCTCCAGGCCGGGACCGACGGCGCGCAGGCGATCGGGCGATTGCGGATAGCGGGCGAGAAACCTGCCGTCCGCGCGGATGAGCGCGTAGAGCTCGCCTGGGCTGCGCCCGATGAGCGCGTAGAACTCCTCGAAATACTGCGGCAGGACCGCTACAGCGATCACGCCGTTGAACGCACCGTCGTCGGACGGACGTCGGCGCGAAAGCACGAAAAAGGGCGCGCCAAACTCCGCGAGCCGCGGCGCCACGACTTCGCTGACAAAAGTGCCGACATCGCCGGCAATGTGCGCGCTGTAGAAGCTGCGCTCGCGGGAGCGCAGGTCGGGCGGCACCTGCACGAAAAGGCTGGAGACGAGCGGTTGGCCGTCGCGGTCGATGAGAAAAATCGCGCGCAGCTGCGGCAGCGCATCGACGATGCGCTTCACGCGCTCGTGCAGGCGCGGCTGCTGTTCGCGGATCTCGTCGTCCGGCATGCCGCGCACGATCTCGTCGACCTCGGCGATGGCGCGCTCGACCGTCTGAAACACCTTGAGCGTGTGCTCGTGAAGGATATCGAGCGAACGCTCGATACGGTCGTCGGCGACGGTCAGCTCATGGCGGTAATTCAGCCAGGCGGCAAAAGCGAACAGCACGAGGGGCAACACGACCGATGCAACCATCATCAGCTGCAGCAGTCGAATTGCCGATTGGCGCGCGGAACGCATTGCACATGATTCCACGAAACCGCAACGGCGACGACGAGTATCCGTTTCGGTCGGCCGCCCCCCGGCCTTGCGAAGAAGCTCGCTGCCGCCGCATTAGCGCTGCGATTTGGCTTAAATTTAGTCCGCAATTGCTCGCCGGCCCAGCCGGACGCGCCGTCAAGGGCGTCGGCGTGTGGTTGCGTCGCCCACCCGACAGATCGCGGCGCAAACGGGCGAGGGCAGGAGCGGACGCAATCGCGCCGCCCGCGAGCGGCTTGCGAGACTGACCTACAAGTAGCTTACGAAATTGGCTCAGAGATGGGTCGCGCCGACAACGAGCGCGGCACGCCCGCCCGCTCCGGCGTGGCGCTTGCGGAAGAGCGCCTCCTCGGCGTCGTCGGCGCAAAACTCCGAGCAAAAATGCTGCCCGGCGGATGTGCGCCAGAATTCGACGTAGCCGTCGCGCGGCCGGAAGGCCTCGCCGCAGAACATGCAGCAGCGGGGGCCGCCGTTCATGAGATACCTGCTGCTGGTCAGCATCGGAATCTCTCCACATTTGCGCGGTGCTGGCAGGTCGATCGTGACCTCCGATTGTTAATCGTTGATTACCAGCCTTTGGGATAATCCTCTTTTTCCTCCGGTTTGGGGGCAGAAGCGCCGGAACTTGAGCCCGAAATGTCGGGTCGCGAACGCCCGGTGTGACAAATTAACCACACAAAAACCAATTCACGTCACGGCTGTGGGTTTGGCCGTGATCGGGCCATGGTTTCCACCCCCATTAGCGGCGGGACGTCGGTGGGGGAGTGCGAACGTGTCAATCATCAACTCGTCTTTGCGCGCCGGGACCGGCGCCGAACGCCGGCCTTCGGGCCTCGCAATGGTGCGGCTTTTCGCAGCGGCGCTGACTGCGGCGGCGCTTGCCGCCTGCGCCCAGCAGCCGCCCGTCATGACGGGGGCCAGCCGCCAAGCGGCGGTGCAGCCGGCGCGAAAGGTGTTCGCCAGGCACCACCGCATTCCGCCGGCGGAGAGAGTCGCAGCCCGGGAGGTCCCCGACGGCAACGGTTCAACCTATGGGGTCGCGAGCTTCTACAGCTATGACCCGCACACCGCGAGCGGCGAAAAGTTCAACGCGCAGGAATTGACCGCCGCGCATCGCACGTTGCCGTTCGGCACGCGGCTGCGCGTCACCGATGTAGCCACTGGCCGCTCGGTCACGGTTCGGGTCAACGACCGCGGCCCGTTCGTTCGCGGCCGCGTGGTCGACGTCTCCCGCGGCGCCGCCCAGACGCTCGGCATCACCGGAAAAGGCGTGGCGAAGGTGAAGATCGACGTGGTGGAACACGCCGACGCGAGCAAATGACGGCGTCGGCGTAACAGGTGAAGGCACGGACCGCGCCCGCGCCCGCCGCTAAACCTTGCAGGCGCCGACCCCCCGGCAAGCGCTCGCCTTACCACCCGATTTGACCTGTGCGCGGGCCGCGCACGTCCCCCTAATCGTCATCAAACCCGCTCGCTGTCGTGCGCCCGCCGCTGGACCGCGAGTCCGACAGCGGCTGCAACAGCCACCGCTGCCGCGCCCAACAGGAGATTATCGCGATCATCGCGATCGGGCATCGCTGCGCGCAGTCCCGGCGAGGCCCGTTCTGAGACCGATACCACGTCGTCGGCGAAGCGCGATGCGCGATCGCGCGCCGTGTCGCCGGCGTAGCGCAATGCATCGGAGGTGCGCTCGGCCGCAAACGCTGCCGCCTCCGCAACCTGCGTCTTGGCATCGTGCACAGCGTCCGCCGCCTGCGCGCCGAGATCCTGGACCTTTTGTTTTGCGGCGTCCGTAAACGCGCTGGCGCGTGATTTCCACTCCTCGGGATCGAAGAAATCTTCGGCCTTGGCGTAGTCCGCTTGCGACGGCGATGTCCGCAGCAATCCGACCAAGCCCAAGCCCACGAGAACCGTCGCGATAGGGGGTCGGTGAAAGAGCCGCCACGCCACCCCTGCGGCAAGCGCCGCCACCGCGCCGGGATTGGCAACCGCCCGGGCCTTTAAGTCCGCCACGATGCCGTTTTTAGTGTCGCGGGCATGAGCCCACAAATCTTCTTTGAACTCGGCGAGAGTGTGTGGCGAGCGCAGCCGCGCCAAATCGTTGGCGAATTTTGCCCTCGTGAGCTCGACCTCGCGCTCGAGGGCGTTGAGATCGGCCTCGCTCATCGGATGCTCCGCCCCCCGCCGGAAGTCCCCGCCGGATTGGAAGCAGGGCCGCCACCGGGTTTGCTCTGCTCCATTCCGAAGCTTTGGTTGGAGCCGCTTGACGGCGAACCCCCCGAGCTCGCGCCACTGCGCTGCTCGGTACTTCCTGACATCGTATCCTTGAACGTGTTGGCAACCTCGCCCGCTACCTCTTTCAGCCCTTCCGAGGTGAGCCCCCGCTCTTGCGCCGCGCTCTTCAAGCGCTCGCCTGCCTTGCCGGCCGCTTCCATCGCCCTGTCGCCCGCTTCCTCGGCGAGATCTTGAAGCTTCTCGCTCGCCCTGCCGAAGGCACGGCCCTCGACCTCGGTCGAGGGGAACATCGCGGCAACTGCGGCGCCCGCCGCCAAACCGGCCACAACGACGGCGAGCGGTTGCTCGCGGAGCGTCCGCTGCATGCCTGATTGCAGGGTTGCGTGCGTTTGCTGTGCCAACCGCGCCGACCCGTCCGCCACTCTGCGACGCGCATCCTCGGCGAAATCGGTCACGGAATTCGCGTAGGAACTCGCGGTGTCGCTGATGCGATCCTTCACCTGCGACGCATAATCGCTAGCCGTGTCAGTAATACGGTCCTTCATCTGCGATGCGTAATCGCCCGCGGTCTTCGTCATTTCCGCGGCGCTCTCGCTTGCATCCGAGAGCCCCTCGCGCGCGCTCGACGCCACCCGCCGGAACTGAGAAGAGGCACGGCCCGTCTGATGGTCCCAGTCCTCGCGCATATTTTGCGAGGTGCGGGCCCCTGGCCGGGTGGACGAGCTGCCGCTGCGCATCATCAGGCAGCATCCTGCGGCCATAAGCAGAAGGGCTTCCGGATGGCGGCGAACGGTACCGAGCAGCCAGCTGCCGGTTTGCGAATATACGTCACGGTCTGAAAAGCTGCTCATGTCAGCTGCTCCTTGGCTACCTTGATGTCCTGTGAAATCTGTTTGGCGGTTCGGGTCGGAAGAAGCTCGCCATCGGCGGCCACCCGGCCCTGGAAGAACGCTGCCGCGCCGGCTGCGATGAGCACGCCGGCGACGATCAGACACGCCCAGTGCAGCGCAATGCCGAAGCTGGCGATGCCGAATACTGCCGCTTCGATCAGCAGCAGGATGGCGATCAGCCCCAGCACACCGGCAACGACCATCCACGCGCTGGCGCGCAGCCGCGAGAAGAGTTTCTCCGTGATCTCCGTCTTGGCGAGCTGCAATTCCTTCTGCAGCAGATCGGCGAGATCGGCGAAGAGATCGGTCAGGGCCTGCACAAGCCCGGAATCTCGGAGTCGGTCATGTGCCATGGAACTGTCCCGTTCTGCCCTCGAAACGGTTATTCATCGGGTCGAAACGGTTATTCATCGGGTCGAAACGGTTGTTCATCGGGTCGTGCTCCATGGCGCTTTTTGGTGGGCTGCTCTTGAGCACACGGAAGGCAAGAAAACCGGCCAGCGAGGCGAGGCCGAACATGAGCGCGGGCTGCTTGCGGGTGAAATCCGACGCCTTCTTGATGAGGTCCTCGACGGTCTGGTCGCGCAGATCCTGCGAGAACTCCTCAGCGCGCTCGGCGGCGTTGCGCACGAGACCGGCAAGCTGCGGCGCGTTTTGGTCGAGGCTATCGGCGGCGGCGCGAGCCGAGTCCGCGACGTGGTCGACCATGTCGGCCCCGGCCGTGACCTGCATGTTGAGCAAACCCTTCGCTTGTTTGGTGGCGTCGGACACAAGCGAAGACGCCGCTTGCTTCGCTTGATCGCCGGCCTGGCGCGCGGCGTCGGAAATTTTGGACGCCGCGTCCCCGGCTTTAGCGCGCATATCTTGCGAGGGGGTTGGGGTATTAGAGGGGGCCGAGAATGAACCGGAGCTGCCCGGACGCGGATTTTGGCTGTTCATTGGTTAGTCTCCACTACTTGGCCCAACGGTTACGGACGCAGTTTGTTCCTGAGGTGCGATGACGCGCCTTCTCTTCGCCGAGTCGGATGAACGACAAAGCGTTGATGCGGCGCCTGCCAGACTGCGGCGCAGCAACTAAAGAGGCCGCAGCGCGGAACTCACGCGGGAATGCTGCATTGAGTCATGGACGCTCGGTAGAAATATTCGCCCAAAGTATGCTCTGAGTGTTTGCGGACCCCGCTGGAGCTGCCACGCCCGGCGGGGTCTCGCATTCCCCCGGCCGCCTCCGCCGTGCTCGATGGGTCGGCTGCGTCATCAGGAACCTCCGCCCCGCCTGCGGCTGTTGTCTTCGAGCACGGGGCTCATAAGGAGCGCGACGCATGCCGCCGCCAAGCAAGGCGCGGCGTGAGCAAGCAGCCCTACCAGCCCTCGTTCGACGCCGCCTGCGACAAGGGCCGTATTCGGCATCGCCGGCGCGGAACGTCTGCGCCCACTTTCAGGTTAGCATGCCGTGAAAGTTATCTTTTTAGACATCGACGGCGTTCTAAATTGCGCGAGCACTCCTAATCCGCGCAAATTTCCGTACATCGTGGACCCTAAGCTTCTTAAGCGGTTCAAGCGACTTCTTCAGCGCACAGGAGCCAAAGTCGTTTTATCGTCGACGTGGCGCTACGACCCGGCAGGAATCTTCAGCGCCAAGCATTGCGGCATCCCGTTCATAGACGTCATTCCGGATATGCCGCACCGGCCCCGCCGCGACGAGGTGATCGCATGGCTCAAAGCTCATCCCAAAGTGAAACGCTTCGCTGTAATCGACGATGAAGACGACGAACTTGATGAGCTCCCGCTTTTTCAACCATCAGCCAGTACCGGTTTAACCGAAACGATAGCCAAAGGCGTCGCCAACTATCTGGACGGCAAAACGGATGAGGACATGCGATGCACCGCTGTGGTGCGAGTGCTGCAAAACATTAAATCCGCTTTCAAAGGTCACGCGGGCTGATTCCGAGGGTAGGGGGCGGACGTACTTCTTTGGCTGCCTGCATCCGGTTGCGGCACCCAGAACCGGCTCTCAGGCACTGCACGCTTGCTGCGGCCCCCAGAAACCGTGAGAAGCCCAAACGGCGGAGTGAATACTGAAGTCCTCTTCTTGATTTGCTTGCAATCCAATCGATCAAGATCTGACTTTCAATCCGCTTCCAGGGAGCGGATCAGTTCGGCGAGCGCGTCGGCCATCGCGTGCTCCTGTACGTTCTCGCGCCCGATCTCGCCGTATTTTCGTTCGATGGGCAAAGGGCTAAAGCCGTTGCGAGCCACAGCAATGCAAACCAGTCCGACGGGATTACCGTCCTCGTCCGGATCGGGGCCTGCGACGCCTGTGATCGCCACCGCCACGTCGGCGGGCGAACGATGAAGCGCGCCTTCGGCCATCGCCACGGCTACTTCCCGACACACCGCACCCTTGGCGTTCAGGAGTCCGGCATCGACGCCGAGCGCTTCAACCTTGTTCGCCTTCGTGTAGGTGACGAAGCTTCCATGCAGATGCTCGCCGGCGCCCGGGGCCTCCGACAGGAGCGCCGAAAGCTTGCCGGCCGTGCATGACTCAGCCGTCACGATCGTGAGATTTCGCCGGCCCGCCGCTGCAAGGGCGCGTTCGGCGAGGTCTGGGAGGTTGAGTCGGTCAGTCAACACAGGGCTCTTGCACCCGCTCCATTATTACAAAGACATCCCTGCCGACGGCACGCATGCATAACGCCGGGGGATCCCGACCGGTTGCGGCGCTGCGGAACCGGTTCTCAGGCACGGCGTTTTCGAGAAGTAAACGCCGGCGAGAAAGGACAAGAGTTATGGGACTTTTCAGCAAAGACATCGAGACAATGGATGACCTTCTGCTGCATGGACTGAAGGATATCTATTACGCCGAAAATCAGATCGTGAAATCGCTGCCCAAGCTGATTGAAAAGGCAACAAACCGCGACCTTAGCAAGGGTCTTAAGGATCACCTCGAGGAAACGAAAAGCCAGATCGGCCGGCTTGACCAGGTCTTCAAGAAGCTCGGCCAGGAGCCGAAAGGGGTGAAGTGTCCTGCCATCGACGGCCTGATCAGCGAGGCGGACGAGCTGGCCGGTGAAGTCGCCGACAAAGATGTGCTGGATGCGGCCATTGTCGGATCGGCGCAGGCCGTCGAGCACTACGAGATTGCCCGATATGGAACGTTGATTGCCTGGGCAGAAAGCCTCGGCCACGACGATATCATTCGGCTGCTCAATACGAACCTCAACGAAGAAAAGGCTGCGGACAAGAAGCTCTCCACGGTCGCGCTTCGTAAAGGCGTCAACCGCAAGGCTGCAAGCTGATCATGGGAGGTCAACCTCGGTCGCGCGGTTCACGATGATGAAAGCCACGGTCGATCTTCGCAAGCTTCCCGTGCGTGACAAAAAGGGTGACGTTTACGTCGTAGTGGAAACTCCTCGGGGCTCCGCCGCGAAGCTGGAGTTTGACCCCGATTTAAAATTGTTCACGCTTTCGAAGGCTTTGATCCTCGGCCTTGCCTATCCGTACGACTGGGGTTTCATTCCATCCACCAAGGGTGAGGACGGAGACCCCCTAGACGCGTTGGTCCTGCATGACGCCGCCACCACACCCGGCCTTGTCCTGAAATGCAAAATCATCGGTGTGCTTGAAGTCGTGCAAACTGAGGGTGGCAAACACGCCATCCGCAATGACCGCCTTATTGCCGTTCCGCGCCATTCGCACAGGGAGCAGGCCGACCATGACGCGCGCGACCTGCCCAAGCCGGTCCGCTCCGAGATCGAGAAGTTTTTCGTCGCGACCGACGAATTGGAAAGCAAGGAGCTAAAGTTCCTTGGCTGGAAGGGGCCGAAGACTGGCGAACGGCTGATCGAGAAAGCAGCGAAGCATTTCAAAAAATCCAACGGCAAAGATTGAGGCAGGCGTCGGCATTATGACTTTAGTCGAGGATGTAAAAGCGTCGGTTCAGCGTGTGAGCGGCTGGCGTCGTCCCTCGGTCGAACAATTGGCCCGACTGGTGCAATCTCCGCGGATCGCGGCATTTCGGTTTCGTGACGACGGCTTCATTCCAAACAGCCCCCTGTGGCCCGTGGTGGTTTACAGAAGCGCGGTAAAACTCCCCAGATCTCTCGATCCAGCGGCAGTGTGGGAAGCGCTCTTTGAATCCAACGGGTGGGGCGATACCTGGCGCAACGGGATATACGATTATCTTCATTACCACTCGCAAATTCACGAAGTGCTAGGTATCGCTCGCGGGAGCGCAACGGTGCGTCTCGGCGGCAATAAAGGACGCATCGTCAAGTTCAAAGCCGGCGATGCCGTGGTCATTCCGGCTGGCACCGGCCATCAGTGCCTTTCTGCCAGCCGAACGTTCCTAGTTGTCGGCGCTTATCCGCCGAACGGTACCTACGACGAATGTGGTCCCACGGTGGAAGAGCACGATCGCAACGTGAAGGTCGTTCGCAAGATCGGACGGCCACGCAAGGATCCGATGTTCGGTAGCGACGGTCCGCTGCGCAAAACCTGGAAATCAAGAAAGGCGTGAGCCCGGGCGGCTGACCGCGAGCAGCGGCATAGGAGCAAAATCCTTCCCGCGTACCACTTAGCGTTTCTTTTCAAGCTCCCGCGGACAGACGCCGCCGCCTTGAGAGCCGCCGTTTGTTTGCTCGCACTCTCTTCCTGAAAACCCGTAGCATCTTATCAGCAATCTTAAGACCATCCCCGGTCAGGACATTTGCTACAGTGGCGAGTTGGGCCTCCGTTAGTGCAGCCAATTTGTCGGTGACCATCAGGCGCGCCTCCTTGGCACCAGCAGCACCGCCGCCTGCCAACCTCACGAATCGGAGGGCTACTACATTCTGAGCCTCCCAGCCGAGCTGCGCGGCCTGAAAGGTGAGTGCAAACCATGAATTGAACACGTGTCCTCCGCCGTGCGCTAACCGCATCCCCAATATCTCTCGAGAGATGAGGTTCCAATTGGATCAAGTCATCGCAGATTCAAAAGGCCTGAAAGGGGGAAGGGGGAAGTTGAGTGCGGGCGTATCGTGAAGTGTTGCTGGATCAACTTCCGCCATCCAAAAGGAATCTAGGCCTGCGCCCGGCTGCATCAAGATTGATGAGGATCCTGCGCGAGCGGCAGTGATGGCCAATAGACGGCCCACGTCAAGGAATAACGAAGTCACCGCGCGGGGCGACCTTCGCGTTCCTCAATCACAGTAGTGCCTCCAGTCGTCCCGCTTTCGCGGCACTCTTCCACCGTGCGCATTCGGCTTTCAGCCTCCGTGCGAACACCGAAGCCGACAGGGCCGATCACCACCCCGATACCCGGCGACGCCGGCCGTTCCTCAACGATCCTGCACCGCTTCGTGGTGGGCTCCTGGACAATGTAGTAGTCCGCAAGGGTTGGCGTAATAACGAAAGCTGCAAAAGCGGCACCGGCCAGAATTGCACGCATGGGAAGTCTCCTCCAGATCAAGGTTCAGTCGACTTCATCAACTCGCTTGAGTTGGTGAGGTTCCAACGCGAGGCGGCACCTTGCTAGCCGCGCCGTGGATTGACCGCTGCTACCTGCTACCGACTACGGCTCACCTCGTTCGTCAGTAGAAGCTGGTGGCGAGTCCGGCTTCTCCTGAGAATCGTCTGTAGAGCGGACTTGGTCCGGCATGACGTCAGTGCCTTCGTCCCGTTTGGGCAACGAGTCCGGTACGTCACGCGGCGCTCGTCTTGGCTTGCGTCCCACGTTGCACCTCAACTACGGCTCTCGACCTAGCCGTTGGCCAGGCTGACCATGACGCGGCTTACTTCCCACGCATCGCGTCCTTCAGGCCGCCGACCGCACTGCGAACCTTTCCGCCGGCTTCCTCTGCCTTGCCTCTTGCCTGCAGCTTCTTGTTGCCGACGGCCTTTCCGGCGAGTTCTTTGATCTTGCCCTTGGCCTGTTGAGCCGAACCTTTAACGCGTTCCTTATCCATGGGAGTTCCTTTGTGTTGGTGTGGGGGCCTTCCAATCGGGATGTGCGGGATGGGCGAGGCACCACTGGCCAGTCCACCCCGCCATCTCGTCAGAGTACTAGCGAAAGTCAGCGCTGGGTCTGTTGACCGCCCTGCCCAGGCTTCTGCTGTCCGCCGCCGCCCTGCTGGCCACCTTGGCCTGGCTGCTGGCCTGGCTGCTGACCCGGCTTCTGCTGTCCGCCGCCGCCTTGCTGTCCGCCGCCGCCTTGGCCGCCTTGGCCGCCTTGGTCGCCTTGATTTTGCTGACCTGGCTTCTGTTCGTTGGGGTTCATAACTGCTCCTTTGTTTCCTCCCTAGCGACAACTAAACCACGACCGTTAAGTTTCCTCCGGAGATTGGTACGCAAGCGTACAATCCGGCCATCAGGGTGCTCGCCATCGCGGATGAGGTGATCGAATGAGATGGCGCGACGCCGCCGCGCGATCAGTTTGATTGCATGCGGTCAGAGGTCATCGCTCAGCCGCCATGTTTCCGCCCGCCTCCTACGCCACCAGGAGCGAGGTGCGACTATTTTGCCCCAGAGCCGAACGTCGATGCCACCAGGGGCGTTATGTGAGATAAAGACGATTCGGGACCGAAACAGCGGGACGAGGGATCAGGACAGACCATCCGATCCTTCATCCCCTGGCCTATGTAGAGAGGTTGTACAAGATGATCGAGCTGGCGTAGGCGATGGATCCTTCACGCGAGACCCTTGCTTCGGCCGACAGATATCCCGGGCAAATCAGCTGGGACTACGACCGCGCTGAAATCATTGCCGATGGCGTCGTGCATGCGATCGGCCTCTGTCTGGGACTCATCGGCGCCCTCACGATCGTCGCGATCGCAGTCAGGATCGAACGCATCGAAATCGCGCCAATCTTGGTTTACGTCATCGGCCTCGTGGCGATGCTGGCGCTATCGGCCGCCTACAACATGTGGCCAGTCTCGCCCGCCAAGTGGATTCTGCGCCGCTTCGACCACTCCGCGATTTATTTATTGATCGCCGGAACTTACACGCCGTTCCTGGCACAGATGAAAAGCGTTCTGGCTTCGGCAGGTCTGGGCGCGGGGGTCTGGTTGAGCGCCGTTATCGGCATGATTCTGAAACTCGCACTTCCCGGGCGGTTCGATCGCCTGTCGGTCATTCTTTTCCTGCTGCTGGGTTGGAGCGGTGTCGTTGCCTACGACTCGCTTGCGTCTGCCCTCCCGAGCGCGAGCCTATGGCTTCTCGGAATCGGCGGCATTCTTTATTCAGTCGGCGCGCTCTTTCATGTCTGGCAGGGCCTGCGCTTCCACAATGCAATCTGGCATGGTTTCGTGCTGATCGCGGCAGGTTGCCATTATTCTGCTGTCCTCGCCTGTTTCCCATCGCCATAAGCCGCAGTCGTCCCGCATGGCCCCGGCTTCGGCCGCAGGTTTTTTGCTGTTAGTTGACCGTCGATGCTCGGCGAAAAAAGTTACCTGTGCCGAAGAAGGAGAGTGGCGTTGCGAGCGATAATGCCATGGGACCGCGCCCAGCCCTCCTATGCCAACATAGGATCGAACCGGCTCTTCCAGGAGACATCACACCTCTGACATCGCCAATGATGTTCCACGAG
>Ga0307277_10000258_pt1 | contig 18623 bp, 14 predicted proteins | sample ER_DNA_116_FD_194473 | JGI IMG/M metagenome (GOLD analysis project Ga0307277, IMG submission 194473) | Bulk soil microbial communities from the East River watershed near Crested Butte, Colorado, United States - ER_DNA_116 | ecosystem: Environmental > Terrestrial > Soil > Floodplain | place...
TTCTTTCCGGTGTTTTGCTCACGGCGGAAGGGGGTCGGTTGCATCTCGCTGCGACCGACATGGAGCTGTCACTGCGCTCGTCTCTGGACGCACAGGTCGACGGAGAAGGGTCGGTCGTCGTGCCCGGGCGTCTCTTGGTCGATCTCGTGCGGCTCCTGCCGGACAACGAGGTGACGATCGAGCATCGCGCCGAGGAGAGCGTCGTCCATGTCATATCCGGCTCGTCGACGTCGACGCTCCACACCTATGCGGCCGACGACTTTCCGCGGCTGCCCGACCTGGACGCCGTTGGGACGTTTACGGTCGAGCGCGAATCGTTGCTCGACACCGTCGCGCGGGTCGCACGCTCTGCATCGCGTGACGAGTCCCGTCCGGTGTTGACCGGAATCCTCGTCCGCTTCGAGACCGGCAAGCTCGTGATGGCGGCGACGGACTCCTACCGGCTGTCGGTGAAAGAGACCGAGTTGAGCGGAGAGGTGCCCGAGCTCGAGGCGATCATCCCCGCACGCGCCTTGGCCGAGCTGGCCCGCATCGCGCAGGCCGGCGAGAGCGTGGAGCTCGGCGTGCACGAGAACCAAGTGGTCTTCGCCGCCGATGATGTCTGGCTGACCACTCGTCGCATCGACGGGCAGTTCCCGAACTACAAACAACTCCTGCCGGAAGCGTTCGAGCATGACGTGACGCTGCCTCGCAACGAGCTGCTCGACGTCGTTCGCCGTGTCGGTGTGATGGTGCAGCGCACGTCGCCGATCCAGCTTCGCTTTGCGGAAGGAGAGCTGACCGTCTTCGCCCGCACGCAGGACGTCGGCGAGGCGAAGGAGTCGCTGCCGGTGCAGTTCTCGGGCGAACCGCTCGAGATCGGCTTCAACGCCGAGTTCCTCCGCGAGGGCATCGAAACGATGGCCGAAGACGAGATCAAGCTGCGCTTGATCTCTCCACTCCGGCCGGCCGTCATCGAAGGTGGCGCCGACGACCCGACGTACCTGATTATGCCCATCAGGCTCCCTGGCTGAGCTGTTAGAACGGACTAGATTGGCGGCGAAAGCGAAGGGGCGTTTGCAAGGCAAACGGTCGCACGGGCAAAGCCCGCACGCCCTCTATGATCGGCGTCGCAACGCGACGCCTTAGTGATCGTCTCTACGGTTTCTCTCCGAAACATCAGGTCGTACGCGCGACTCGACCTCAACGTGGAGGCCGGCCTCGTGCTCGTCGTTGGCGCCAACGGCGCAGGGAAGACGAACCTGCTCGAGTCGCTACATGTCGGCACGCAGGGCTTCTCCCCACGTACGCGCGCCGACGCTCAACTCGTTCGCTTCGGTGAGCAAGTAGGACGGATTGCACTGCGCGGCACACGAGCCGACACGAAGATCGAGCTAGAGGTGACGCTCGAGCTCGGGGAAGGCAAGCGCGCCAAGCTGAACGGCGCCTCTCTTCGCGCGGCAGAGCAGTTGCGCTCGGAGGTCGCAACCCTGGTGTTCACTCCGGATCGACTCGCGGTCGTGAAGGGTGGGCCTGCTGTTCGCCGCGCGTACTTCGATCGTGCACTCGGAAGACTTGCGCCTTCGCGCGCAATGCTCCCGGTCGAGTACGCCGGGTCCATCGCCCAGCGCAACGCCGCTCTACGCCGCGTAACAGCCGGCTATTCGTCGCGCGATGCAATCGCGCCCTGGACGGAGCAGGTCGCAACGCTCGGCCGTAAGCTCGTCGAGTCACGAACCGAAGTCGTTGCGTCGCTCGCGCCAGTCTTCGCCGAGCGTGCGGACGAGCTCGGTCTTCCATCGGCCCGCATCACCTACGACGGCGAGCCTCCGACGGTCGAGCTGCTCGACGCCCGCCTCGATCGCGATCTCGAACGTGGCGCAACGGGCCTCGGCCCGCATCTCGACGATGTGCTCCTCACGAGTGGGACACGCGATCTCCGTAGTTTCGGGTCGCAAGGCGAGCAGCGCTTGACCGTGTTGGCGCTGCTGCTTGCGGAGGCGGAGTTGATTGCCGAGCGTCGCGGATTCGCTCCGCTCTTGTTGCTCGACGATGTTCTTTCGGAGCTTGACTCGAGTCGCCGGCGGGTGCTCGCCGAGCGGGTGCTCGGGACGGGCCAGACGCTGATCACGGCGACGGAAGCCTCGACGCTCCCCGTCGTCCCTGCGCAGGTCCTGGAGGTCTCTCCGGGTACCGTGAGGGCAGCCTGATGGATCACGTCGGAGGCCAGGTAGCACGCGAGCTGGGTCGCTTTGGCCCTGCCTCCGGGATGGCGCCCCTCGTCGAGGCCTGGCCGCTGGCCGTCGGCCCGGAGATCGCCCGCAATGCCTGGCCGGCCCGCCTCGCGCGAGACGGAACGCTGCACGTTCACACGCAGGATTCGATCTGGGCCTTCGAATTGACGACGCGCGCGGAGGAGATCCGCACGCGTCTCGGCGAGGTCTCACCGCGCCGACTTTCGTTCGCACCGGGGCCCTTGCCCGAACCCTCAGTTGCGGCGCCTGAGGAGATCCGCGAGCGGCCTCCGAAGCCGACTGCGGAACACGTTGCGAAAGCCGAGTCACTCACGCGAGTGATTCGTGACGAAGAGCTCCGCAAAGTGGTCGCAAAAGCCGCTGCGGCAAGCCTTTCTCGCGACGATAACGACCGCTCGTTTTGCTAGAATTCGGGGTGCCCGCAAGTACGGATTTTGCAGGGCTTTTTTCATGACTTAAGCCACGTACACCGCCAAGGACATCACCGTGCTCGAGGGCCTCGAGCCGGTCCGGCTGCGGCCGGGCATGTACATCGGGTCGACGGGCCCGCGCGGCCTCCATCACCTCGTCTACGAGGTGGTCGACAATAGCGTCGACGAGGCCCTCGCTGGACGCAACGAGAGGATCGAAGTCACGCTCCATCCGGACAACTCCGTGACGGTCAAGGACTACGGCTCCGGCATCCCGGTCGACCAGATGGAGGAGCAGGGGACCTCTGCCCTCACCGTTGTTCTGACCAAGCTGCACGCAGGAGGAAAGTTCGGCGCCGACGGTTCGCCGTACAAGGTCTCCGGTGGCCTGCACGGCGTCGGCGTCTCCGTGGTGAACGCTCTCTCCGAGTGGTTGATCGCGGAAGTGCGACGAGACGAAAAGGTTTATCGCCAGGAATTCACCCGGGGCGTCCCGAACGCAGACCTGGCGGTCGTCGGCAAGGCGGAGAAGGGCGATACCGGCACGACGATCTCGTTCCTGCCCGACGCGGAGGTCTTCGAGGAGCTCGAGCTCTCGGCCGAAACGCTGCAGCAGCGGTTGCGCGAGACGGCCTTTCTCACCCGCGGCCTGCGGATCGTCTTGACGGACGAGCGTGCCGGGGGCGAGGAGATCGAGTTCCACTACGAGGGCGGGATCAGGGACTTCGTCGCGCACGTCAACGGAGCGAAGGACTCGATCCACAAGAGCATCGCGTATTTCGAGGGCGAGAACGAGCAGGGCAAGGTCGAGGTTGCGATGCAGTGGAATGCGTCGTACCAGGAGTCGGTCTACACCTTTGCCAACAACATCAACACGCACGAGGGAGGCTCCCATCTCTCGGGATTCAACGCAGCGCTCACACGCACGCTGAACAAGGTCGCCCGCGACATGGGCTTGCTGAAGGAGAAGGAGGACAATCTCGAGGGCGAGGACGTGCGCGAAGGGCTTGCGGCGGTGGTGTCGGTGAAGCTGCAGGACCCGCAGTTCGAGGGCCAGACGAAGACGAAGCTCGGCAATCCGTGGGTCAAGGGTTTCGTCGAGTCCAGCGTCAACGCGAGGCTTTCCGAGTTTCTGGAGGAGAACCCGACCGACGCCAAGCAGATCATCCAGAAGGCGATCTCGGCGGCGCGGGCCCGCCAGGCTGCGCGCAAGGCGCGCGACCTGACCCGTCGCAAAGGCGCGTTCGGCGGCGAGATCGCAAAGAAGTTCGCGGATTGCCAGGTGCGCGACCCCGAGTTGGCGGAGATGTTCATCGTCGAGGGCAACTCGGCCGGCGGCGCAGCCAAGGATGCGCGCGACAAGTCGAACCAGGCGATCCTGCCGCTGCGCGGGAAGATCATCAACTCCGAGAAAAACCGGATCGACAAGGTCCTGTCGAACTCGGAGGTGCAGCTACTCGTCCAGGTGATCGGCACCGGCATCGGCGAGGAGTTCGACATCGCGAAGCTGCGCTACCACCGCGTCATCGTCATGACCGACGCCGACGTGGACGGCGCCCACATCCGAACGCTCGTGCTCACGTTCCTCTACCGCCACATGCCGGAACTGTTCGAGCGCGGACACGTGTACATCGCCGTGCCGCCGCTCTACCTCGCACGTCTCGGCACCCAGCACAGCTACCTGGAAAAGGACTCGCAGCTCGAGGAGCTGCTCGTACGCGAAAAGTTCGGCGACATCGAGATCACGGCGCGGGGCGGAGCAGAGGTCAAGTTGACCCAGGCCCGCTACGCGCGGTTCGCGCGCACGTTGACCGAGTACCAGGGCTGGGCCGCCCGGTTGCGCGCGGACTTCGGCCCGCAGGCAGCGGACTTCGTCCTCTCCCACCGCCTGGTCGAGAGCGAGGCCTCCACTCCCGCCGAGGCAGTGACGGCGATCGACGATGCCGCGGCCAACGGCTACACGTTGCAGCCCGAGGCGCGCGCGGAAGAGCTACTGATTCGCGTTATCGAGGTCGAGACGAGCGCGATGCAGAACATCGTGGTGCCGGGAGAGTTGTTCTCGTCGCCGATCTACGACCGCGTGCGGAAGACCTACGGCCGTCTCGCCGAAATCGTCGGCGGACTGCCGCCCTTCTCGCTGAAGCACGGCAAACAGAGCCACGAAGCGCTCACCTTCGAAGACCTGCGTGACGGAGCGTTGACGCTTGCGAAGAGCGGGATCTCGATCACGCGGTTCAAGGGCCTCAGCGAGATGAACGCGCCCGAGCTCTGGGCCACCACGATGGATCCCGCCCGGCGCATGCTGATTCGCGTCGATGTCGAGGACGCGGCAGCTGCCGACCTCTGGTTCTCGCGGCTGATGGGCGACGAGGTCGAACCGCGCCGGCTCTTCATCGAGCAGAACGCGCTGGAAGTCCGCAACCTGGATGTCTGACCTAACGAACGAACCACTCGGCGCAGGCCGCGTCGAAACGCGCGAGCTCGACCAGGAAGTTCGCACGAGCTTCCTCGATTACGCGATGAGCGTGATCGTCAGCCGCGCTTTGCCGGACGTACGGGATGGGCTGAAGCCCGTGCACCGCCGCGTGCTCTACGCGATGCACGAGGCGGGGCTGCAGCCGAACCGGCCGACGCGCAAGTCCGCGCGCGTCGTCGGCGACGTCATGGGCAACTACCACCCGCACGGCGACTCCGCGATCTACGACGCGCTCGTCCGGCTCGCGCAGCCGTTCTCGATGCGCTATCCGCTCATCGACGGTCAGGGGTACTTCGGTTCCGTCGATGGCGATCCCGCTGGAGCTATGCGGTACTGCACGACGGGAGATACGCGAGTTGCGACACCGCACGGGACACTCCGCATCGACGAGATCGTGCCGGCAGCCGCCCCCGAGTCTGACAATGCGGTCGACCTCGAGGTTCTCGATCGCGCCGGCAAGTCGGTCAAGGCGCGAATGCTCTTTCATTCAGGCGAGCACGGCACACTGAAGCTGCGCACGCGCGAGGGATTCGAGCTCACCGGCACCGTGAATCATCCGGTGCTTTGCCTCGTCGACATGGTCGGTGTCCCGCTCCTGATGTGGAAGCTGCTCGACGAGGTCTCGGCGGGCGACCGAGTGGTCATCTCGCGCAAGCCTCGTGAGGACGACCGCCCGATCTCTGTTTCGGATCGCCGGCTGGCGGTGTTGCTTGGCGCGTTTATCTCGGAGGGCTGGTTCGGCGAGCGCCGAGGTGGGTTCAACAATTGCGACGGTCAGTACTTCGACGCAGTCCTCGAAGCCTACGACGAGCATGTGGGCGGCCCGCGCTATGTCTACGAGCGGGTCATTCGATCGGGCAGCCTTCTTCACGAGCTGGATGTCCAGGACCTCTCTGCGGTTCGCACGAGTCCGCTGGCCTTCCAGGTGGGTAAGGCGAGTGCAGAGAAGCAGATACCGGAGTCGGTCTGGCGCGCGTCGCTTGCGTTCAAGCGTGTCTTCCTCCAATCCCTTTTCGAGGGAGACGGGTCTTCCTCGCTTCTGCCTCGAAACAGCATTCAGATCTCCTACTCGACCTACAGCGATCGCCTCGCCAGGGACGTGCAGCAACTGTTGCTGGAGTTCGGTGTGGTGACGCGGCTCTGTCGCTATGCGAAGGGAGAGGTCAAGGTAGTGATTGGGAATCGCCGAGACGCACGACTCTTCGCTACGCGCGTCGGGTTTTTCGGGGCGAAGCAAACGAAGCTCGAGCGTGCGTTGGCTTCTCTTCCCCACGCGCCCTCCACCCGCAGTCGCGACTACGTTCCCTACCTGGCCGACTATGTCCGCTCGGAGAGCGACTCGTACTGGCTGCGTCGGCACAACATCGATCGTACGGAACGCTGGGAGCGTGGCGGGACGGCGATCCTCGAGCGGATCGAGAGCGACGAGGTCCGCTCTGTGATCGCGCCGCTCGTGTCGGCGGACTACTTCTATGCGGAAGTGGAGGCCGTCACGCTCGGCGGTGTCCAGCCGGTCTACTCCCTTCGCGTCGAGACAGACGACCACTCGTTCGTAACCAACGGATTCATCAGCCACAACACCGAGTGCCGTCTGTCGCGCATGGCAACCGAGCTGCTGCGAGACATCGACGCGGACACGGTCGACTTCGAACCGAACTACGACGAGTCGCGGCGACAGCCGACCGTCCTGCCGGCACGGTTCCCGAACCTGCTTGTCAACGGTTCGTCCGGTATCGCCGTCGGCATGGCGACGAACATTCCGCCGCACAACCTCGGCGAGGTCGTCGACGCGATCATCGCGATGATCGAAGATCCGGCGATCGACGTCGAGCGCCTGACGCAGCACATCAAGGGCCCGGACTTTCCGACCGGGGGCTCGATCGTCGGTCGTGGCGGCATCCGCGATGCATACCGATCAGGCCGCGGGCGCATCTATGTCCGCGGGCGCGCTCACATCGAACAGCTCCGCGGTGGCAAGAGCGCGATCATCATCACCGAGCTCCCGTACGGCGTGCGCAAGGCCGGCGAGGGTGGGGTGATCGAGAAGATCGCCGACCTCGTCAAGGCGGGCACGCTGACCGAGGTCCCGATGTCCGACGATGCGCTGCAGGACCACTCCGACAAGGAGGGCATGCGGATCTACGTCGAGCTGAAGCGCGAGGCGGTCCCGCAGGTCGCGCTCAACAAGATCTTCAAGCTGACACCCCTGCAGACGACGTTCGGCTACAACGCGGTGGCGCTCGTCGACGGTGTCCCGAAGACGCTTTCGCTGCTCGAGCTGATCCGGCACTACCTCGTGTACCAACGCGAGGTCGTCACGCGGCGTTCGAAGTACGAATTGCGTCAGGCCGAGAAGCGCGCGCACGTCCTCGAGGGTTACCTCAAGGCACTCGACTCGCTCGATGCCGTTATCGCGCTCATCCGGGCTGCCGCCGATACGGACTCGGCCCGCACTGGGCTCATGCGCGACTTCGACCTCTCGGAGATCCAGGCTCAGGCGATCCTCGACCTGCGGCTGTCCCGGCTGACGAAGCTTGCGCGCGAAGAGATCCAGACCGAGTTCAACGACCTGCAGGAGCGCATCGCCGAGCTCCGCACGATCCTCGGCGATCCCGCGCGGATCGACGGTGTGATCAAGGAAGAGCTGCTCGAGCTCAAGGAGATCTACGGCAAGACCGACGACCGCCGCACGGAGATCGTGCAGGCCGAAGACGAGCTCGAGCTCGAGGACCTGATCGCGGAAGAGGACATGGTGATCGCGATCACACGCTCCAACTACATCAAGCGGCTACCAGTAACCGCATATCGCGAGCAGCGGCGCGGCGGCATCGGCGTCATGGGCATGGACCTGAAGGACGAGGACTACATCGAGCATCTCTTCGTCGCGTCGACGCACGACTACATCCTCTTCTTCACGAACGTCGGCAAGGTCTACCGGCTGAAGGTGCACGAACTGCCGCTCGGTTCTCGCCAGTCGAAGGGCCGCGCGATCCAGAACCTGCTCCCATTCCGGCAGGACGAGCAGGTGCGCGCGGTCGTGCAGACCCGTGACTTCAAAGAGGCCGAGTACCTCGTCTTCGCAACGAAGAACGGCGTCGTGAAGAAGACGCAGATGTCCGCCTACAACACGCCGCTGCGCTCAGACGGGATCATCGCGATCAAGATGCGCGAGGGCGACGAGCTCATCGGCGTTCGCCATGCTTCGGGGACCGACGACATCCTGATGGTGTCGCGTAAAGGCCAGGCGATTCGCTTCCACGAGACTGACGTGCGGCCGATGGGGCGGGACGCCTCCGGCGTGCAGGGCATGCGGCTACGTTCAGGTGACGAGGTGATCGCGGTCAACGTCGCCCACGACGACGCGGACGTGCTCGTGGTGACAGAGAACGGTTATGGGAAGCGCACTCCCGTCCGTGACTATCCCGTCAAGGGTCGCGGTGGACTCGGAGTCAAGACCGTGCAGCTCACGGAGGCGAAGGGCCAACTCGCGGGCTCGCGCGTCGTGCGCGACGGGTACCAGGTGATGCTCATCTCCGACGGCGGGACGGTGATCAAGATGTCGGTCGACGACATCAAGCGATCCGGCCGTTCCACACAGGGGGTCATCGTGATGCGACTGCGCGAAGGAGAGCACGTCTCCACCCTTGCGCCGGTCGTCGAAGCCGCCGAGGACAAGAGCGATGCCACGAACGGCGCTGAAGCTGTCCCGGACCCGTAGACCGATGCCACAAACCTTCGTCAGGCGGTACCCCAAAAGGGGGAGATTTTGAAGCCACCCCTTCCCCGTCAGCAAAAAGAGCGATATACCTTTGAAACAAGGGGTACGAGCCCACAAGAAGGCGAGGACGACATGGTGGTAAGTCGACAGGTAGATCTTCTCGAGCCGATCGATCTCGCAGAGCACCTGGGCAAAGTGGAGCTCTATCTCGGCCAGGTCTGCCAGATCGCCGGCATCTCCAAGATGCAGCTCGATTACTGGACGAACAAGGCACAGATCCCCACCAAAGGCAAGAAGCAGCGGATCTACGACATCGATGCGCTAGAGACGGTCATGCTGATCAAGCAGGCCAAGGACAAAGGTCTCAATCTCGGCGCCGCAATCGATGCCGCCCGCCGCTTTCGTGAAGTGCAGTCCACGGCACGGCCTGAAGCTGCTCCCGAACTGTAACTAGGCCTCGCGGAGCCCCACCACAGCCTCCTCGGGCGGCACGGTGTTGACGAAGATGCCGGTGCCGAGCTCGAGACCGGCGAGGATGTTCAGGCGTGGGAAGAGCACGAGCCGCCAGTCGGCCGGGCCTTGCTCGAGCCAGGCGTTGAGTGGGACTTGGCCCTCCAGCCGTTGCAGCCGACGCACGACGTCGGCGAGCAGCTTCAACGCGGGTGCGAGGTGCGCGCTCTTGAGTGGATCGGCTTCGGGCTCGGTCGGGGCAATCACCGTCTCGTAAGGCACGCGGCTCGCCCACGGGCAGGCGACAGTCAGCCCGCCACCTTCGAACGCGGTCTCCGCTTTGGGCCGCGCTCGAAGCGTGGGCGGCTCCGGCAGCCAAACGAGCTGCGAGTGCGAATGCGCGAGACTGGCGCCGGCTTCGCGACCTTCGTTCAGCAGCGGGAACACGTAACCGCGCTCGTCTGCGGCGCGTCGGCGCCATGCTTCGGCGACGAGCTCGAGCTCGTCGTCCGTGGCTTCCGCAATCGAGCGGATGTGCCGTCGGCTGTGCACGACGACTTCCTGCCGCTCGAGTGCCGGGTACAGGTTGGGGACCACTCGCACCTTCCAATCGCCCTGCTCGGGAAGGACGAGCGTCTGCGGCGGGGTCATGTCCTCGTGCCCGGCGCAGAACGGGCACGACGCGAGCTCATCGGAGCTTGGAGGGTCGAGCAGCGGCCGCGCCGCGCCGGGACGCTTTGCCCTGCCGGGGGCGATTACGGCGACGCGGCCCGAGTCCGGATCGCGGCGAAGCTCGCCGCTCAGATCGGCCCGCCGGCCTTCTTTTCCAGGAAGGGCCGGATCAGGTCGACCGGGAACACGATGGTCGTTGCCTGAGACGAGCCAAGCTCGAGGAGCGTCTGCAGATAGCGCAGCTGCAAGGCGACAGGCTGTTCGCCGATCACAGCTGCCGCGTCCTTCAGGCGTTCGGCTGCCTGGAACTCGCCCTCGGCGTTGATGATCTTCGCGCGCCGTTCACGCTCGGCTTCGGCCTGCCGGGCCATCGCGCGCTGCATCGAGGAGGGAATCTCGACGTCCTTCACCTCGACGATGGACACCTTGATGCCCCAAGGCGCAGTCGACTCGTCGATGATTCCCTGGAGGATCGCATTGATCTTCTCGCGTTCCGACAGGAGCTCGTCGAGTACGTGCTGCCCGAGGACTGAGCGCAACGTCGTCTGCGCGATCTGCGATGTCGCCACCATGAAGTTCTCGATCTGCACGATCGCGTCCTTTGGGGCGACGATGCGGAAGTATGCGACCGCGTTGACGCGCACAGGGACGTTGTCCTTGGTGATGACTTCCTGCGGCGGGACTGTCAGCGTAATCGTGCGCAGGTCGACCTTGACCATCCGGTCGACCACCGGGATGAGCAGGAACAGGCCCGGGCCCTTCGGTTCGGGCAGTAGGCGGCCGAGCCGGAAGATGATCCCGCGCTCGTACTCGCGGGCGACCTTGATCGCCGAGAAGAGGAACAGGACGACCAGGAAAACCAGTACGGCGACGATGACCAGCGCGACGCTCATGGCGGGATCCTACGGGATGTTTAGGTCCCTTCGGGACGAACTGTGAGGACGAGGCCGTCCCGAGACTCGACGCGCACCCGCTCACCCGGACGAAGTTCCCGGCCGCCGGCGGCTCGCGCCTGCCAAAGCTCTCCGTTCACGAAGACGAGGCCGCCATCGCGAACTTCACCCACCGAGCCCGGGATCAACTGTGCGCCGACTGCGACCGGCCTGTGGCGGACCTCCACCGCCTTGCTGATTGCGAAAGCCCATACGGCGCCGAGCGTGACCGCGATGCTGATTACTAGAGGTTTCGACGTGTGAAAGCCGGGCGCGTTTTGGAAGAGCATGATCGAGCCCACTGCGATGCTGATCAATCCCGCGACCGTTAGCGCCCCGTGCGTCGTCACGTGAACGTCGATGACGAGCAGCGCGACGCCGAGAAGCATCAACAAGAGGCCGCCCCAGCTGATGGGCAGGACGGAGAAGCCGAAGAGCGCGGTGACGAGCGCGACCGCGCCGAGTGCGCCAGGCAGCACGACGCCCGGATGGAAAATTTCGAAGCCGATCCCAGCGAGACCTGCGAGGAAGAGCAGGGGAAGGATGTTGGGGTCGATGAGGGTGTTGAGCAAGCGTGTGAAGAAGCCGAGGTGCACGTTGTGGATCTGTGCGCCGGCGAGGTGAAGCGTGTAACCGCGCGGCTTGGTCTTCACGCCTTCCGCCTGCTCGAGTAGGGACGGGAGTGTCGCCGCGACCGCGTCGATGACGTGCATTTTCAAGGCCTCAGGGGCCGTTGCGTTTGTCGCCACGCGCACGGCGCGATCGGCCCAGTCGGCATTCCGACCATGACTTTGGGCGAGCGCACGCAGCGACGCCGCCTCGTGGTTGATCAGCTTGCGCCGCAGATCGGAGCCGATGTTGTTGCCGCCCGAGTCGATCGGTGTGGAGGAGCCGATGTTGGTCTGCGGCGCCATTCCCAGGAAGTCGGCGGCCTCGGCGATCCAGACCCCGGCCGAGCCGGCGGCGGCGCCGTTGGGTCCGACCCAGACCAGCACCGGTAGCTTCGCGTTCAGCTCGCAGAGCACGATCTTGTCCTTCGACTGCAGGAGGCCGCCGGGCGTGTTGAGGACGATCGCGGCGGCGGTGTAACCGTCCTTTGCCGCGCGGCTCAGGTTGTCGCAGACGAAGTTCTGCGTGACGGGATTCACGTCTGCGTCGAAGTGGATTGCCAGGACGCGCGGAACCGCTGCGGTGGCCGAAGAGGTAAAGGCGAGGAACGCCCCAAGGAGCAAAAGTCCCCGCAAACAGGCGTTCTTCAACTCGTAAGGATTCTATCAGGGCAGGGTGGGCGCCCTTGAGGCCGAAGGCGGCTACGGGCACCCTGGACGGAGGCTGCAGCCATGAAATCTCTTCTCGTCGCCACAGTGCTGTTCTTCGCCGCGCCCGCCACGGCGTTTGGAGGCGCATCCCTCACCATGCGCGAGGTGCCGTTGCACGGCGGTCGCACGCTCAGCGCTGCGACGCCACAGTTCGACATGGTCGGCCTCCACTGGCGCGGCTCGGGCACTGTGCACTTCCGTACGCGCTCGCACGAAGGACGGTGGAGCGCCTGGCAACGCGCTGACCCGGAGGCCGAGGATCTCCCGAATGCCGGTACCGCCGAGGCGCGTGCCGCGCGCGGCTGGCATGTGGGCAATCCCTACTGGACAAGAACGTCCGACCGGATCGAGTACCGGTTGCACGGGAGTGTCACCCGGCTCCGGGCCTATCTCGTCCGCAGCCCCGAGATACGGATTCCTCTGCGGCGGGTTTCGCTGACCGGCTCCCCACTTCTGATCGACCGCGAGGCCTGGGGTGCGAACGAGGCGATCCGGCGTGCACCACCGAGCTACGCGGGCGCCCTCCAGTTTGCGCTCGTTCATCACACGGCCGGTACTAACGCGTACACCGCCTCGCAGTCAGCCGCGATCGTGCGCGGCATCGAGGTCTACCACGTGAAAGGCAACGGCTGGAACGACATCGGCTACAACTTTCTCGTCGACAAGTACGGCCAGGTCTTCGAAGGTCGGTACGGAGGCGTCGACAAACCTGTCATCGGCGCACATGCCGAAGGGTTCAACACCGGCTCGGTCGGCGTCGCCATGATCGGGACGTACGGCTCGAGCGCTCCACCAGCCGTCGCGCGGACGGCGCTCGCGAATCTGCTGGCCTGGCGCCTCGACATCGCGCACGTCGATCCCAAGTCGACGCTGACCTGGGTCTCAGGTGGCAACGCGCGCTTCGCGTCCGGTGTCCCGGTTTTCATCCGCGCCGTCTCGGGGCATCGCGACACGGGCTTCACGACGTGCCCGGGCGCCGCGCTCTACGCCCAGCTCGATGCGATCGCGCGGCAGGCGGAGAGTTCCGGTCTACCGAAGCTGTACGCACCCTCGGTCCGGGGGGCCCTAGGTGGCCAGGTGCGTTTCCAGGCGCGTCTGAGCGAGCCGCTTCCCTGGACGGTGACGATCACCGACGCTACGGGCAATGTGGTCGCGAGCGGGACCGGAACGAGTCAGGACATCGACTGGACGTGGGATGCCACAACCGTGTTGCAAGGGTCGTACAGTTGGACGATTGCCGCCGGTGACACGGTTCGGCCGGCCGCCGGAGCACTCGGCGCGAAGCCGGTGGCGCTCGCGATCAGCTTGGCGACTGCGCTCCCACGTACGATCACGCCGAACGGAGACGGGCAGACTGACTCGACCGTGATCTCGTACACGCTCAGCGCTCCGGCGACGGTGGCGGCAATACTGCGCGACCCCGATGGACGTGAGCTCTCGGTCCTGTTCTCGCAGCAGAAGCGGGCCGGGAAGCAATCCTTCCGTTTTGCCGCTGCGGGGCTCGCAGACGGAAGTTACGAGATCGTGCTCAGCGCAAACGACGGCCGGGCCACCGTCACATCGGTTGTGCCCGTGCTCGTCGACCGGACTGTGCGGGGCTTCACGACGACCGCCGCGATCTCACCAAATGGTGACGGTGTCGCCGACGAGCTGATGTTGTCGTTCGAGCTCACGCGCGCGGCCTCTGTGAGACTCGAGATCGCGCAGGCCGGGAAGACGTTGGCGCCGGTGTACGCCGGGGATCTCCCCGTGGGTCACCAGACGGTCGCCTGGACCCCGTCAGGATCGAAGGATGGAAAGTACGCAGCCGTCCTCACCGCGATGAACGACGTCGGAACTGTCGTCCACACCGTGCTGTTCAGGATCGACACCGTCGCACCCGAGTTGCGTGCCCTCTCCTTCCGGGGCCTGCGCTTTCGTGTCAGCGAGGCTGCCACCGTGCGTCTCACGGTCAATGGGAAGCTTGTGACTCGCGCCGTCAGGGCCGGTGTCTTCTCGTTTCACGCAGCCCGTGTGCGCAGTGTTCGCATTGTCGCGCTGGATGCGGCCGGGAATGTCAGCCGGACGTTGAAGTTCCCTTGACCCATGCGTCGTACGCGCGCTCGAGCTGAAGCAGGATTGCCGCGAGCAGCTGCAAGCGGCTGACGGGTTCGCCGAGCTCGAGGCGGAGCGAGGTCGGATCCATCTGTGTCTTCGGAGGCAGCTGTTCCAGAGTCTGGTTGACGTTCACGCCGATTCCGAGGACGACGCGGCCCTCACTCGACTCGGCCAGGATCCCGGCGACCTTGCGTCCGCTGATGAGGACGTCGTTCGGAAACTTGATCGCAGGCTTGATCCCGGTCACCTCCAGGATCGCCTCGGCGACGGCGTTGCCGGCGACCAGCGAAAGCTCCGGGAGCCTCGACCCTGCCACCGTGGGCAGTAGGAGGACCGAGACGAGCACGCTCGTGCCCGCGGGAGCCTCCCAGTTGCGCCCCAGGCGGCCTCGGCCCTCGGTCTGCTCCTCCGCCACCGCAACTGCTCCTTCCGTCTCGTCTCCCACAAGCATCCGCTGGGTGGAGGGGGTGATCTCGGCGTAGCGATAGACCTGGCCGAAGCGGCCGCGCAGCAGCGGTTTCACCGCGGTTGGGGCGAGCGAATCCTCCACGCTCCTACACTAGAGCCGAGAAATGCAACTGCCACGCGCGCGTCGGCGTCAAATCCAGCAGCCCTCCCGTCCGGAAGGGCCTCTTGCGTACGCGCGGCTGAGTGACCCGATCTTGGTGAAGAGAGCAAAAGATGGTGACGCGAGGGCTCTCGCGGCGCTCTGCGAAAGGCACGCACCGCGGGTCGAGAAGCTCGCCGGTCATTTGCTTCGCGATCCCGAGGATGCCCGTGACGCGGCTCAGGAAGCGTTGGCAAAGCTCTGCGTCAAGATCAAACAGTTCCGGGGGGAGTCACAGTTCGCGACCTGGCTGCACCGGCTGACGATCAATGCCTGCCGAGATGTGGGGAATCGGCAGCGTGCTCGAGCCTGCGAACCGCTGCTCGAGGATCGAAGGGCCGCGACCGACGCAGATCCTGCGCGAGAGGCCGACCGGGCTGAGTTGCGCGGCGAGCTGAACCGCTGCCTTGGAGAGATCGCGCCCGAGCAGGCGCGCATCGTCGTCCTGAAGGACGCGCTCGGATTTTCGTTCGAGGAGATCTCTGCCGCCGCCGACATGCCCGTCGGGACGGCGAAGTGCTACGCGCATCGCGGCCGTAGCCGGTTGCGCGACAAGCTCTCGGACGTTGCATGACCGTAGTCACCCCGTTCGGCCGCGAGGCGATCGAGCAGATCCTCCCGCATCGGGAACCGTTTCTCCTCATCGACGAGGTGCTCGAGCTTCGGCCCGGTGAGGGAGCGGTCGCGCGCAAGACGGTGCGCGCCGACGAGTGGTATCTGAGCGGCCACTTTCCGGGCCGGCCGGTGATGCCCGGCGTGCTGATCGTGGAGGCACTCGCGCAAACCGGTGCGGTCGCCGTTTTGAGCGAGGAGGAAAACCGAGGCAAGCTCGCCCTCTTCGCCGGTATCCAGGATTGCCGTTTCAAGCGGATCGTGGAACCGGGTGACGTGCTCGAGCTCCGCTGCGAGCTCGAGCGGGTCCGCGGCCCGATCGGCCGAGGGAAGGCCGAGGCGCGAGTGGACGGCGAGCTGGCGTGCCGTGCGACCCTCACGTTCGCGGTGGAACGATGAGCGTTCTTTGCTCAGCGCTTCACCGCGGGGGAAGGGTCTCGGGAAACCGGGGGGTTTCCCGTTCTCTTCTCCCTCGCACCCGTGCCGAGCATTTCGGTGCTGGTGTGAAGGCGTACGCTGAAGAAGGGGAGACAGAGGGGAAACATGGTTTCCCCTCTGGGAGTGAGCCGCAGGCGAACGACGCGGGGGAACGATGATCGGCAAGGCTCAAGGCCCGCCGATCTCGATCACCGGCGTCGGGGCGTACGTCCCGGATCGGGTGCTGACGAACGACGAGCTCTCGACCCTCGTCGACACCTCCGACGAGTGGATCATGGAGCGCACCGGCATTCGCGAGCGACGGATCGCCGCGCCGGAGCAAGCGCTGACCGATCTTGCCCTTCCGGCCGCCAGGGCGGCCCTGGCGCAAGCCGGAGTCGAGGGCAAGGATCTCGACCTTCTCCTCTGCGCCACCGTGACGCCCGACATGATGTTCCCGACGTCGAGCGCGTTGCTCGCCGACACGCTCGGCGCGCGCGACGCGGCGGCCTATGACTTGCTCGCTGGGTGCACCGGGTTCATGTACGCGCTTGCGCAGGCCTACGGGATGATGGCGGCGGGCCTGGCGGAGCGGGCGCTCGTGGTCGGCGGCGACGTCCTGTCACGGATCCTCGACTGGAGCGACCGGGGGACGCTCGTCCTCTTCGGGGACGGAGCAGGCGCCGTCGTGCTCGAGAAGGTCGACAAGCCGGGCTTCCTGGGCTTCGAACTCGGGGCGGACGGCGCCGGCGGCATCCACCTCTCGCTCCCCGGCAGCGGCTCGCGCAGCATGGAGGAAGCGGTCGGAAACGGGTACGTCCACATGAACGGCCGCGAGGTCTTCAAGTTCGCGACGCGGGTGCTCGTCTCGTCGGCCGAGGCGGTCCTGGAATGCTGCGGAGCGGCGGTCGAGGACGTCGACGTCTACATTCCCCACCAGGCGAACGTGCGGATCCTGGATTACGCCGTCCAGAAGCTCGGTATCCCGCGGGAGCGCATGATCGTTAACGTTGAGCGCTACGGCAATACGTCCTCTGGCTCGATCCCGCTTGCCTTGGCGGAAGCGCAGGCGGATGGTCGGCTCAAGGAAGGAGACCTCGTGTTGATGACGGGCATGGGAGCAGGGCTCACGTGGGGCTCGGCTCTGATGGAGTGGACGCAATGAAGACTGGTCTGATTGCGTTCTGCTTCCCCGGGCAGGGATCGCTCGAGGTCGGGATGGGCCGTGAGATTGCGGCGGCCGTCCCGGAGGCCCTCGATGTCTTCGAGCGGAGCAGCGTGGCCTCCGGGCTCGATCTGCAGCACCTGTGCTTCGAGGGACCGGAGGCGAAGCTCGTCGAGACGGAGGTTCAGCAACCGGCGCTCGTCGCGACGAGCCTGGCCGTCTGCGCGGCCGTCCGCGCCCGTGGGATCAAGCCGGACTTCGTCGTCGGCCATTCGGTCGGTGAGTTCGCCGCGCTTGCGGCAGCGGGAGCCCTCAGGGTGGAGGAGGCCGTCGCCCTCGTGCGCGAGCGCGGGCTTGCGATGGCAGAGGCCGCGCGTAAGAACCCGGGCTCGATGGCCGCGATCCTCGGCCTCGACGACGAGGTCGTGGAGCGCATCTGCCGGCGGATCCTCAACGTGTGGCCGGCGAACTACAACTGTCCCGGACAGATCGTCGTGTCCGGTGAGAACCCGGCAGTCGACGAAGCCTGCGCGGCCGCCGAGGAGGCGGGCGCGCGCCGCGCCGTCAAGCTGCGCGTCTCAGGTGCGTTTCACAGCCCCTTGGTCGCCCGCGCTGCGGATCGCCTCCGGCCCGCGCTCGAGAAGGTGGGATTCGTCGAGCCGACGGCGCCCTTCATGTCCACGGTGACTGCGCGCATCGAGTCGGCGAGGCGGATGGCCCCACTGCTCGTGGAACAGCTCACCGCTCCGGTGCGCTTCACCCATGCGGGGCAGGCCCTGATCAGGGAGGGCGTTCAGACTTTTGTCGAGGTCGGCCCGGGCAATGTCTTGTCGGGGCTCATCAAGCGGATCGACCGCAGCGTGAAGACGATCTCGGTCTCGACGCCTGAAGAGGTCGACAGGCTCGAGGAGACACTCCTCTCTGCCTGACGTCGCCTTCGCGTCCCTGGAGGGGAAGACCGCCCTCGTCACGGGCGGGTCGCGGGGTATCGGGCGTGCGATCGCTCTCGAGCTCGCGCGCGCCGGAGCGGACGTCACGCTCAGCTACCGCTCGGGCAAGGAGGAGGCCGAAGAGGTTGCGCGCGGAGCAGGGGCACGCGCCGTGGCGGCCGACGTCGCTGACCCGGAGCAGGCCAAGGCGTTGGTCGACGCGGCCGGGGACCTCGACATCCTGGTCAACAACGCCGGCGTGACCCGTGATGGTCTGCTCGCGCGCATGTCGGACGAGGATTGGCGTGTCGTGATCGAGACGAATCTCAGCGGCGTCTTCCACACGTGCCGCGCGGCCGCGCGCGGCATGATGAAGCGGCGCTCCGGCTCGATCGTGAACATCTCCAGCATCGTCGGGGTGCACGGGAACCCCGGCCAGACCAATTACTCGGCCTCGAAGGCCGGGATCATCGGCTTCACGAAGGCGCTTGCGCGCGAGCTCGGCAACCGCGGGGTGCGGGCGAACGTAGTCGCGCCCGGTTACGTCGACACTCGTCTGACGCAGGTGATCGCGGAGGAGATGAA
>Ga0307277_10000259_pt1 | contig 18612 bp, 15 predicted proteins | sample ER_DNA_116_FD_194473 | JGI IMG/M metagenome (GOLD analysis project Ga0307277, IMG submission 194473) | Bulk soil microbial communities from the East River watershed near Crested Butte, Colorado, United States - ER_DNA_116 | ecosystem: Environmental > Terrestrial > Soil > Floodplain | place...
CGGTCAGATCCAGGGCTTCTTCACGATTCCCGTCGACCACATGACGGCGCTTCAGCTCTTCGCACAGCACTACCGCGACAAGGGCCTGAGCGGGGAAGGGGTCGTAGCGGTCTCGCCGGACCCGGGTCGCGCGAAGATGGCGCGCCGCTTCGGGCAGATGCTGGAGGCGGACCTCGCGATCCTGAACAAGGTGCGTCCCGAGCACGACACCGCCGAGGTGACCGAGGTGATCGGCGACGTCCAGGGCAAGGTGGCCCTGATGAGCGACGACATGATCGTGACGGGCGGGACGCTGATCGCCGGGGCGACCGCGCTTCGAGAGGCGGGTGCGACCGAGGTCTACGCCTGCGCCACGCACGGGCTCTTCCCCGGCAACGCCTTCGAGAAGATTGCAGCCAGCGCGCTGACGCAGGTGACGGTCGCCGACACGGTCCCGATCGACCCGATCAACCGGCCCGTCAACATCGAGGTCCTGCCGGTCTCCGGCCTCCTGGCCGAGACGATCATGAACATCTTCGCCGACGACTCGGTGTCGGCGATCTTCGCGGGCGAGAACCAGCTCTTTTAGTCACCCTCGCGTTGCCACGGGGCGAATCCGGACGAGCGGCTCCTCCGTATACCCGCACGGCCCGTCGCGCCCTCTGCGGTCCCCTCCCAGGAACGGCTTAGGGCGGGCGGGCCGCTACGTGCCGAAGCTCCGCGATTCCTCCTCGGGAGGCGTACCACCCGCCCGATAGGAGAGGATGAGGACATGAGGACCCAAGCGACAGCAGAGCTCGACCGCGCCAGGATCGCGGAGCTGACCGAGCGCGAGCAGCGCCGGCTCGACGAGTCGACGCCCGGCTCGCGCGCGATGTTCGAGCGCGCGCGGCGCGCGTTGGCGGGCGGGGTCGCGTCCGCCTATCAGGAGCGCGAGCCCTGGCCGATCTACCTCGAGCGCGGCTCGGGCTCGCGGGTCTGGGACGTCGACGGCGCCGAGCGAATCGACTTCCACAACGCCTTCGGCTCGATGCCGCAGGGGCACGCGCACCCGGCGATCACGAAAGCGGTGCGGGAGCGGCTCGAGCTCGGCACGCAGTTCGCCGCGCCCACCGAGGACGGCGTCGTGGTCGCGGAGGAGCTCACGCGGCGCTTCGGCCTCACACGCTGGCGGTTCGTCAACTCCGGCTCGGAGGCGACAATGGACGCGATCCGGATCGCCCGCGCACAGACCGGCCGCGACACGATCGTCAAGATCTTCGGCTCGTACCACGGCCACCACGACTACGTGATGGTCTCGATCGGCGTCCCGTACGACCAGATCGGCGACCGAGAGGACTACGCGTCGCTTCCCTACGGGGCCGGGATCCCACAGTCCGTCGCCGATCTCACCGTGCCCGTGCCCTTCAACGACGCCGGCGCGATGGAGCGCCGGATCGAGCGGCTCATCGAGGAGGGGCGGCCGCCTGCCTGCGTGATCATGGAGCCGGCGATGATGAACCTCGGGGTCGTCCTCCCCGAGCCGGGCTACCTACAGGCCGTGCGCGAGCTGACGCAGCGCCTCGGCGTCCTGCTGATCTTCGACGAGGTGAAGACCGGCCTCTGCATCGCCGCGGGTGGAGCCGTGGAGCGCTTCGGCGTCAGCCCCGATCTGCTGACGCTCGCGAAGGCGCTGGGCGGCGGGCTCTCGGCCGGTGCGATCGGCGGCACCGAGGAGGCCTTCGACGTCGTCGAGACCGGAAAGGTCTACCAGGTCGGCACCTTCAACGGAAACCCGCTGGCCATGGCCGCGGCGCGGGCCAGCCTGACCAAGGTGCTCACGCCGGAGGCCTACGAGCTGCTCGACTCGCTCGAGGAGCGCCTGCTGCGAGGGTGCCAGGACGTGATCGACAGGCACGGGCTGCCGGGGTACTCGGTCGGCGTCGGGGCGAAGGGGTGCGTCACGTTCTCGCCCGAGCCGATCGTCGACTACGAATCCTTCAAGGCCCACCAGGACGCCGCCTTGGCCGACCTCGCCTGGCTCTACAACATGAACCGCCGCATCTACATGACTCCCGGTCGCGAGGAGGAGTGGACGCTGACGGTCGCGCACACGCCTGAGGATTGCGACGCGTTCGTCGCGGCGTTCGACGAGATGGCAGCCGACCTGACGGCGTGACGACGACCATCCGTCTCCGGCGTCCGCCGGCGAAGGTGCTCCATCCGCTCGAGGGCTTCGGCGCCCAGTTGAACACGAACCTCTTCATCACCCGCGGCCGGACCGCCGGCGAAGGGCGAAAGCTCACGGCCGCTCAGCTCGAGGCTCTCCAGACGACGATCGACAACGTGAGGCCCGGGCTCAGCCGGATCCTGGTCCGAAGAGGCCTCCGGCCCGGCACCGCAAAGGGGAGGGCGGCGCCGCAGTTCGTAGCGCTGATGAAGACGATCGAGTTGGCGCAGCAGGCGGGAGCCGACCTCAACCTGACGTGGTGGGGGCAGGGCCCCTATGCCGTCGAGCGGCGGCTGCGCGCGCTGAGGTGGCCGAACAGGACGTTCCACGACTGGCCCGACCCGTCCCGCCGCAAGTGGCCGCCGGAGCTGACCGAGCCCGGCGGCATCACCGAGCCGAGGCACCAGATGGAGCGGTTCGCGGGGATCCTCGAGCGGGCGCGACAGCGCGGGCTCGACTGCGTCAGCTCCATCACGATCCAGAACGAGGTCAACGCCGGCAGCGTCGACATCGCGAAGCAGCGAGACCAGTTCCTCTCGATGCGGTTCTACGAGCTGCTCTACCGGTACCTCGACACGGAGCTGAAAGGACGCGCCGATCCGCAGGACCCGGGCCAGACGCTGCGCAGCGCCGTGCGGTTCATCGCCGGTGATCTGGTCGAACGGGGGAACTCGCGCCAGGACTCCTGGCTCGAGTACCTGCACCGGAACATGGAGCTTCCGCGAGAGCACTTCCCGAGCGTCCTCGACGGGTACTCGATCCACGTCTACTGGGAGCCGGGAGCGGGGCCCAAGGGATTTCCCCAGAAACCCGAGAGGCGGCTCGTGAACCTGGAGAAGGCGGTACGGAGGCTCGGGATCCGGAAGCCCGTCTACGTCACGGAGTACGGCGTCCGGAAGCTGCACGCGAAGCCGCATCCCGGAAGGCTCGACGGCGTCAGGATCGAGGAGACGGTGACGGCCGCGTTCCAGCACGCGTGGTTCAACGCCCTGGCCCCGCAGTACGGTTGCGCCGGGCTGTCGAAGTGGGTGCTCTACCGCACGGACAGGCCGGCCGACTTCGGCGAGTGGGGGATGATCGGGCCCTCGGCCACCGACTTCAGGCGCTGGCCTACCTACCGGGTGACACGGCTCTTCAACCACGTCGTCGACCCGGGCTGGAAGGCTGCGGGCCTCGGTCGCGCAGCACGCGTGAGCATGATCGCGAGCAAGTTCGTCTCACCCGACAAGCGGCAGGATTCGGTGGTCGTGCTCAACAACACGTCCCGGTCGCAAGAGGTGCGAGTCGTGGGCGTCAAGCCGCGCCGGAGCTACTTCGCCGTGGCCTGGAACAGGGACGGGACCGGCTCGCTCACGTCCTTGCCGCGCGTCAGGTCCGATGCCGGCGGCGCCGCGACGGTGACCGTGCCGGCGCACGGCCTCGTGGCGCTCTCGACGCGACCGCCTGGGCTCTAGGAGGGTTTGGCGGAACCTCGCTCGTCGGCCCGACGGCACAGACGTGGTTTCATCAAGCCCTCCTAAAACTCGCCGGGAGGGGCGAAGCGGTAATAGACCCGGCCGACCTTCCCGAGCACGCCGGGAACGAAATCCTCGAGGGCTCGTGCGTTCTCGAGGCCGCCGAGGCTCACCGGCTCGTAGCCGGCATCGCGGATCAGCTGCTCGGTCACCTCGCGCGCCCCGTCGTCCGCGGCGTAGAGGCAGCTGGGCTGCACGCGCTGCTCGCCGATCTGGTCGTACAGCACCGCGAAGTTGGCATTGAACGCCTTCGCGACCGGACCGTTCGTGCGGGCCTTCACCTCGTGCGCCAGCGACTCATGCTCCTCGTTGCGCCCCGCAAAGGCGTTCGTGGCGTCGATCGCGACCTTGCCTTCGAGCCCGGTCACCTTGCCGAGAGCATCCGAGATCGAGCCCGACGGAACGGCGACCAGGACGGCGTCGGCGTTCGAGGCGTCCCCTCCCTCGCGCCCCAAGGCAGTGACGGTGTGACCCGCCTTCTCCCATAGAGCGCCGAGCCCGCCACCGATGTTCCCCCTCCCGATGGTGGTGATGTTCACGGTCGTCTCAAACGCCCGGCCGGGCTGCGTATTCCCCGGTCAGGGGTTACGCGCGGCCCGGAACGACGCTGTCTCGGCGGAAGCGGCCCACGAGCGCGACGAGGATGACCGCGACGATCACGCCGATGATGAACGCCAGCCAGCCGCTGGAGATTGCGGCGGCGACGATCAGCGACACGACTCCGATTCCGATCGTCATCAGCCATCCCATCGGATCCCGTCCGCGGTGGAAGAGCCTGCCGAGAGCGCCGACGACGGCGCCGGCGAGGATGAACCAGACCCAATGCATGGAGACGGCGTATCCATCCTCGCCCTCTGCGAAACCATGATTGCCGCTGGCGCTCGGCGGGCACCCTTCGCGCATGAAGCTACTCCACCGAAACCGCCAGGACCGGACCGAGTCAGAGGACTACGAAGGCGGGCGGCCGCTGCCCGACGAGGCGCCCGAGCCGCAGCCCGAGCGGGAGGAGCCGCGGCTGGATGAGCCGCGTCCGACCAACCTCTCCAGGCGCGACTACCTCGCGATTCTCCAGCGTGCCTTCAAGAAGTTCATCGCCGACCACATGACGAACATCGCTGCGGCGCTCGCGTACTACGCCTTCCTCGCGATTCCGTCGGCACTGCTGATTGCGGCGGGCCTCTTCAGCCTCCTCGCCGGACCGCATGCGGTCACGACGCTGATTGGCAAGCTGCACGGAATCCTCCCGGGACAGGCGACGAGCCTCCTGGAGGGCAGCCTCAAGAACCTGACCCAGCATCAGTCGACCGGCATCACCGTGCTCACCATCGGCGGCGTGCTCGCCTTCTGGTCGCTGACGGGAGCGATGCAGAACGTGATGTGGGCGATGAACATTGCCTACGACCGCGACGAAGGGCGCGGGTTCGTGCGGCGGCGCTTGACCGCGCTCTGGATGGTCCTCTTCGCCCTGATCGGCTTCGCGCTCGCTTTCGGCGTGCTCGTGCTGGGGCCGCACATCTCGACGTGGATCGGCGACGCGATCGGCGCGAGGACGGTGACCAAGATCGTCTGGTACGTGGCCGAGTGGCCCCTGCTCGTCGCAGGCCTGCTGGTCACGTTCGCGGGCCTGATGCACTACGGGCCGAACGTCAAGCACCCGCGGTGGCGGTTCCTCAGCTTCGGCTCGGTGGTCGCAATCGTGATCTGGCTCGTCGCGTCGGCCGCGTTCGCCTTCTACGTGAGCAAGTTCAGCTCGTACAACAAGGCGTGGGGCTCGCTCGCGGCGGTCGTGGTCATGCTGACGTGGCTGTGGCTGAGCGCGGTCGCGCTGCTCCTCGGCGCCGAGATCAACGCCGAGGCCGAGCGCAGCCGCGAGCTCCGGCGGGGCGAGCCCGCCGAGGTCGAGCTGCAGGTTCCCGCCAAGGCCTAGCCCTCGGCACTTGCCGCTCTCCGCGAGCGGCGCGATAGTGAAGCGACATGGCCGAACCTCCCAGCGGCACCGTCACGCTGCTCTTCAGCGACATCGAGCGCTCGACGCGGCTCTTGCAGCGAACGGGAGACGCCTACGCGGGGTTGCTGGCCGAGCACCGCCGCATCCTCCGGGAGGCGTTCGCAGGGCACGACGGCTTCGAGGTCGACAGCGAGGGGGACGCCTTCTTCGTCGCCTTCGAGGCCGCGAACGACGCGGCCGCCGCAGCCGCGGAGGCCCAGCTCGCGCTCGCGCGGCATGACTGGCCTGACGGGAACGAGCTCCGGGTCCGAATGGGCCTGCACACGGGCGAGCCGCGCCCGGCCGCCGGGCGCTACGTCGGGCTCGACGTCCACGCCGCGGCGCGCGTCATGGCCGCCGGGCACGGCGGCCAGGTTCTTGTGTCCGAGGCGACGCGGGCGCTGCTCGACGACCGCTACCAGCTGCGCGACCTCGGCGAGCACCGGCTCAAGGACCTCTCGGGGACGCAGCACATCTACCAGCTGCAGGTCGAGGGCCTGCCGGCCGACTTCCCGCCGCTGAAGACGCTCGAAAACCGGCCGACGAACCTGCCGGTGCAGTCGAATGCATTCGTCGGCCGCGAGCGCGAGCTGAAGGAGGCAGGCGAGCTGCTGGGGCGCGCGGACGTGCGGCTGCTGTCGCTCACCGGAGCGGGCGGCGCCGGCAAGACGCGCCTCGCGCTCCAGCTCGCTGCGGCCGCCATCGAGCAGTACCCGGACGGAGTCTTCTTCGTCTCGCTCGCGCCCGTTCGCGACTGGGAGCTCGTCGTTCCGACGATCGCGCAAACGCTCGGCCTTCGCGAGCAGCCGGGAGAGACGGTCCTGGAGACGCTGACCGAGTACCTCCGCGACAGGCGAATGCTGCTGGTGCTCGACAACTTCGAGCAGGTCGTCCCGGCGGCGGCCGCACTCTCCGGGCTCCTCGCGTCGGACCCGGCGCTCAGCCTGCTGGTGACGAGCAGGACGCCTCTGCGGGTCTCGGCTGAACGGACGTACGCTGTTCCGCCGCTGGCCTTGCCGGATACCGGGCGCATGTGGGACGCGGGGGCCCTGGCGGCGTGCGAGTCGGTCAGCCTCTTCGTCGAGCGCGCCCAGGCGGCGGACGCGGACTTCGCCGTCACCGACGACAACGCCCGCGCCGTTGCGGAGATCTGCGTCCACCTCGACGGCCTCCCGCTTGCGATCGAGCTTGCGGCGCCTCGAGTGCGCGCGCTCCCGCCGGCCGCGCTGCTGCGCCGCCTGGACGACCGGCTCAAACTCTTGACAGGCGGTGCGCACGACCTCGACGAACGCCAGCGGACGCTGCGGGCGACGATCGAGTGGAGCTACGAGCTGCTGCCGACGACCCAGAGGGAGCTGTTCGCGCAGCTCAGCGTCTTCGTCGGAGGTTGCCGCCCGGAGGCGGCAGCTGCCCTCTGCAACCCATCCGGCGGCTCCGAGCTCGACATCCTGGACGGTCTCCAGTCACTTGTCGAGAACAGCCTCCTGCGGCGCAAGGCGGACCCCGACGGCGAGCCGCGTTTCTGGATGCTCGAGACGATCCGCGACTACGCCTGCGAGCTCCTCGAGACGTTCGGCGAAGCCGAGGAAGCCCATGGGCGCCACGCCGCTTATTTCGCCGACACTGCTGAGGAGCTCGATCTCGAGTCGCGGATCGGCGACCACTCGGCCGTCCTCGCCCGTCTGGACGAGGAGCGCGCCAATATCCGGGCAGCCCTCGACTGGGCGCGGGAGCGGCGCGACGGCGAGTTGATGCTGCGTCTCGCCACGGCTCTCTGGGGGTTCTGGTCGGCGCGCGGCTACGTCGCCGAGGGGCGCGTCGCGCTCGAGGACGCGCTTTCCCTCAGCGGCGAAAGGCCGGCCCGCGCACTTCTGGGCTCGTGCATGCTCCGCGCGCTGAGCGGCGACATGGACGGGTTGCTCGCGGACACGCGCGAGGCGCTGGAGGCCTGCGAGCAGCTCGGCGACGACTTCAGCCTGGCACAGGCGTGGAATCTGCTCGGGCGTATCGAGGGAGGCGTCCTCGGTGCGTGGGGGCGGGCGGAGGGTGCCTGGAGGCACGCCTTGTCGTATGCCGAGCGCGGCGGCTTCGCCGCGGAGAAGGCCGAGAGCATCGGCTGGCTCCTGGTGAGCGCGATCTTCGGCCCTTTGCCGGCCGATGAGGGAATCGCCCGTTCCATGGAATTCCTCGAGCTGGCAGGCGACGACCCCACGATCCGGGCGTGGTGCGGCGTCGAGCGCTCGGTGCTGGAGGCGATGCGAGGGGAGTTCGAGCTCGCGCGCAACCTCCGCGCCGACGGGACGCATGCCCTCGAGGAGCTCGGTCTCAATCTCTGGGCGGCGAACACCGCCCAGGAAGCCTTTCTGATCGAGAGCCTCGCCGGGAGCCCCGAGGCCGCTGCGAGCGTCCTCCGGAGGAGCTACGAGACCCTCGAGCAGATGGGCGCGAGGGGCTTCCGTTCTACGATCGCTTGCTTTCTGGCCCATGCGCTGTACGCCCAGGGCGAGTACGACGAGGCCATGCGTTTCAGTCGTGCCGGCGAGGAGGCTGCTGCCCCCGACGACGTCGTCTCGCAGATGCTCTGGCGAAGCTCCCGGGCGAAGCTCCTTGCGCAGCAAGGTGACCTTGAGCGCGCCGAGGCGCTGGTGCGAGAGGCTGTCGGGCTCGGCGCGCAGACGGATCTCATGAACACCCATGCGGATGCGCTTTCAGAGCTCGCGGAGATTCTTGCGCTGGCGGGCCGGCACGAAGAAGCCCTCACCGTGCTCGAGGAGGCCCTGGCGCTGTACGAGCGGAAGGGGAACCTTCCTTCGCATCGCCGGGCGCGAGAGGCAGCGGCGGAGCTGGCGCTGGTACGTCCTGCGCCTTGACAGGTCGAGGCCGGGCTTGGATAGTCGGCGCGTCGACGAAGGAGCAAGAAATGCCTGGCGATAAGTCCCGTGACCTTCCGGACTACGTAGCGGAATACCTGGTCGAGCGATCATTGAGCCGGCTTCCCGACGAGGTCGTCGACGTGCTCGTCTCGCTCTCGCGGGAGCAGATCGAGGGTCTCGCACGCGTCGGAAGGGCGTTCGACGAGGCGGAGTGCGAGCCTCACCTCATCACCTTCTCGGTCCACTGACGAACGCTTCCGTCGCGGTCACGCAGCCCCGACGCGAGGGTACGAGGACCCGCGTTCGGCAAGAGCTCGCGGGCGCGGTCGGACCGCTCTCGGCTGCATGTACGGCCCTCGTGGAGCACCCCCGGCTTCGAGAGCTCTGGCCGGAGTACCTCGTCCTGCAGCACCAGATCATCCGCGCGACGGTGCCGCTCACGGAAGCGGCGTTGGAGCGCGCCCGGACGCTGCCGGAAGGCGATCCGCTCCGGGCTCCGCTGTGCGGCTATCTCGAGGAACACGTCGACGAGGAGCTGCACCACGACGACGTGCTGCTGGACGATCTGGAGTTCCTGGGCGTCAGCCGCGAGAGCACGCTCGAGCGCATGCCGTCCACCGCCGTCGCGACGCTCGTGGGCTCCCAGTACTACTGGATCTTCCACCACCACCCGCTCGCGTTCCTGGGCTATGTCCTGCTGATGGAGGGCTATCCGCCGACCCGGGAGTTGATCGACGATCTCAGGACGAGAACCGGCTACCCGGAACAGGCCTTCCGGACGTTCACCCAGCACGCGGAGCTCGATCCGGGGCACCGCGACCACCTCGACCGGACGCTCGACTCCATGCCGCTCACCGCGTCGCACGAGGCGATGATCGTGGCCTCTGCCACGACCACCGCCGGCCTCGCCGGACAGGCGCTCGAGGAGATCCTCTAGCCGGCCAGGACGGGCCTCTGGGCTCGGCTACACTTCGCCGCCGTGGCCGGCGAGAGAGTCAAGCTGGAGGTGCTCGAGCGCGAGAGCAGAGGCTCCGCGGATTCGCGCCGCCTGCGCAAGCGGGGGCTGATTCCGGGGGTCCTCTACGGGCGCGGCAACGAGCCGCACGCGTTCTGCGTCGCCGAGCGGGAACTGCGGCGCGTCCTCACGGGCGCCGGCGGCCTGCACGCGATTCTCGACGTCACGCTCGACGGCCAGAACACGTCGCGTCCGTCGATCCTCAAGTCGTACCAGCAGGATCCGGTTCGCGGAACGCTGACGCACATCGATCTGCAGGAGGTCCGGCTAGACCAGCCGATCCAGGCCCGGGTGGTCGTCGAGCTGATCGGCGAGCCGGTCGGAGTGACCGAGGGCGGCGTGCTCTCGCAGGTGAACCGCGAGATCACGGTGGAGGCCCTCCCGCTCGAGGTTCCCGAGCACCTCGACCTCGACGTCACCGGAATGGCGATCGGGGACACCCTGCGGCTGGCGGACCTGCCGGTTCAGGAGGGGCTCAAGTTCCTCGAGGACCCCGAGGAGATCGTGCTCGCGACCGTGACGATGCCGACCAGGTTCGTCGAGCCCGAGCCCGAAGAGGTCGAGGGCGAAGAGGAGCTCGAAGAGGGCGAGCTGCCCGAGGGCGAGGAGGCTCCCGAGGGCGAGGCCGAAGCGGAGGGCGAGGGCGAAGCCCCCTCCGGCGAGCAAGAGGCCACCGAGGAGTAGGTGCGGCTCTTCCGTCGAGGCGAGAGAGCCTCGACGCTCGATCTCTTCGTGGCGGGCCTCGGCAATCCCGGCCGCGAGTACGAGCGCACGCGCCACAACATCGGCTGGCTGGTCGTCGACGAGCTTGCCCGCCGCCACGGCGGATCGTGGCGCTCGAAGTTCTCCGGGTCGCTCGCGGAGATCCGGCTGGGCGACGCGCGGCTCGCGCTGCTCAAGCCGGAGACGTACATGAACGAATCGGGCCGCTCGGTCGCAGCCGCGGTCCGCTTCTTCAAGGTCCCGGCGGAGTCGCTGCTCGTCGTCCACGACGACGTCGATCTCGAGCCGGCCAGGCTCCAGGCTCGGCGCGGGGGAGGGCTGGCCGGGCACAACGGGCTGCGCTCGCTGGCCCAAGACCTGGGGACGCAGGAGTTCCTGCGCCTGCGCATCGGCGTCGGGCGGCCCGGGCGCGGCGATCCACGTCCGGTCTCGGACTGGGTGCTCTCGCCGTTCGCACCGGAAGAGGACGTCGACGCGCTGGTCGGACGAGCCGCCGACGCGGCTGAGGCGATCGTGGCCGAGGGCCTCGAGGCGACTCAGGCCCGCTTCAACTAACCGGACCTCCAGCCGCGCTCTCGCCGTAGGGTGAGCATGAGGGTGGTCCTGGCGCTCGCTTCGGTTCTGCTTCTCGCGGGGGCCGGAGGCGCTGCGACGGGGAAGGGCCTTCAGGAACGCTGCGCAGGAGCCCTGCCCCACCTGCGGGCCGGCCTTCCGGATTCCATCGTGCTGACGACTGACTGCGGGCGCTTTCGGCTGGAGTCGGATGGGCGCGTCGCCTTCGCGGACTCCTACACGATGCCGGTGCCGCCCGAGGCGCGCAGCTGGTCGCCGTTCGACCTCTCCTGGTTCGGCGTCGACCACGACCACCTCGTGATCGGGCACGCGATGCAGCGACTGTGGCGTTCCCAAGCGAGCTTTCCGGGTACTTACGCCGGAGACGTCCAGCTCGTGCTCGGTCAGCGCGCGCTTGCGTTCGAGTACACAAAGGGGCGGCGCTCGTCGATCTACCTTGCGCGGTACGGCGGGCCGGAGCACGTGATCGCGGACGGCGAGACGCCGCTGGTCTTCGCCGAAGGCAAGCTCGTCACGCAACGCGAGCACGGTGGCGCGCTCATCCTCCGAGGCAGTGACGGGCACCGCGTCCGAGTGCTCGCCGCACACCCGAGCGCGGTCCAGGTCGACCGCGGGGGCAAGATGGTGCTCTTCCAGTCGAAGGGCCGGCTCCTCGTCTTTGACGCTATCTGCGTCAGGGACCTGGTCTCGCTGCGCAGACTCGGCCTCGGCGGCACGCTGCTAACGGTGGAGCCGGCCGGCCGGCTGCTTGCCGTCCACGACGAGCGGCGGCTCGTCGTCCTGGACTATGACGGGCGGCTGGTCGCCTCCACGCCCCTACCGCGTAGACCGAAGCGGGCGGACGGGATCTCGAGCGCCGTCGTCGCGAACCCGGCTGGAACTGCGGTCGCGTTCACGGCCACGAGCGGCAACACGGCCTACGGCTCCTCGGGGCGCGAGACGGTTTACGTGCTTGCCGCGGGGGAGCGGCGGGCGCGACCCGTCTTTTCGGAGAGGCTCGTGTTCAAGGTCTGCGAGCGGATCGCCGACCTCGCCTGGCGCGGCCGCTGGCTGCTCTACGACGACACCGAGCTACGCGCAGCTCTCGTCGACACCACCGGCGAGGCTCAGTCGGTCGAGCTTCACGAAGTGATCGTGCGCCTCCCCGGCCTGCGATCCGACGGCCGCTTCGACGTCAGCTGGGCCTAACGGTTCCAGTCCGGGCAGCAGGCGTTCTTGCGAAGGAAGACCCGCCGGCCGTCGCCGAGCCGCACGATCGCGAGGTGCACGACCTGGTCGTTGCCGCCGCCGCCCACCGTGTAGCGGCTGTCGCTCGAAGCCTCGTCGACGAACTCGCCGAGGGGGCGCAGCTTGCGGCTCCGGGTATCCAGCACCGCGCCCTGGTTGCCCGCGCCGGTGCGGATGCCGGCCAGGATGTGCTCGCCGTCCAGCCACGCGAGCGGTTGCAGCCCGTAGAGCCCGTCCGTCGCGAGTGATTCGGGTGCCCGCGGGATCACGGGCTGGAGATGCGAGCCGTCGCTGTCGATCGTCCAGATGCCGGGCGCCGAGCAGTCCTCGAGAGTCGTCCCTCCCGGAAACCGGGAGAACGCAATCTCCGACGAGCCCCAGATCGGGAATGCACCGAGGCCGTCGTGCGTCAGCCGGGACGGCGTCCCTCCCGCGAGCTTGGTGACGTAGAGGTCGAACTGGTCGCCGCAAGGCCCCTCGCCGGTGGAGACCGGGGCGCGCGAGTAGACCAGCTTGTCACCGTCCGGCGAGAAGTCGAAGCCGTACACCGAGCCGCTGGCGATCACGCGGACTCGTCCCGAGCGCCTGTCGATCGCGTCGAGCTCGAGGACGGCGAGCAAGGCGGGCCTGGTCGCGATGAGCGTCTCGCCGTCGGGCGACCAGGCCTGGGGGCGAAGGCGGCGAGGCGTCAAGCGCCGCGCGCGCCCGCCTGTGCTCGCAAGCAGGTAGATCCCGTCTCGCCGGCGCACCGCGACTGTGCGGCCGTCGGGCGAGAGCAGGGCGACCGAGCCGCGACCGAGCCGGCGGGGATGGGATCCGTTCACATCGGCGATCCAGACGCTGGCCGTGGAAGGCGTCTCTCCGGCCACGTAGACGAGATGACGCTCGACGTCGCTCGCGTGCGTGCTCCCGCAGCCCGCGGCGGCTATCAGCGCAACCGCCGCGAGGATCGCCCTTGGCACGCCCTCATGATCGCGCAAGCGCTCCTGGCGCGCGGGCTACGATTGAAGGGCGGAACCGCGGGTTCCGTCTTTCGTCATGGACCTGACCGAGACCAGCAGGCCGGTACTGCATCCGCTCGTCGAGCAGTTGCTCGCAGACGAGCGCCTGTCGGCGTTCGCCGAGGCGCTTCCTGCCGCGGCGCGGGTCTCCGAGCCGGTGCTGCCGCTTGTGCTCGCGGCGTTACACGAGCGGGTGGGGAGGGCGCTCGTCGTCCTGTTGCCCGAGGACGCCGATGCGCGGGACGCGGCCGAGTCGGCGCGCTGGCTGCTGGGCGAGGAGCGGGTCGCGCTGCTGCCGAGCCGCGGCGTTCGCTGGGGCTCGGGGCTCGAGCCGCCGCCGCATCTCGTCGGCGAGCGGGCGCGGGCGCTGGACGTGCTGGCCGCCGGCGGGCTCGTCTGCTGCTCGGCCGCGTCGCTCGCGGAGCCGTTGCCGCCGGCGGACGCCAGGCCGGAGCCGATCGTCCTGAGCAAGGCGGAGGCGCCTGGCCTCGACGCGCTCGTCGAAAGGCTCGCGCTCGCCGGTTACGAGCGGGTCGACCGCGTGCAGGAGCGCGGCCAGTTCGCGGTGCGCGGCGGCCTTGCCGACGTCTTCCCCGCGACCGGCCGCTACCCGCTGCGGATCGAGTTCTTCGGCGACGAGATCGAGGCGATCCGCGCGTTCTCGCCCTTCACGCAGCGCGCGCTGCACGACATCGATCACGCCGTTGTCCATCCCGCGGCGGAGCGCCGCCTCGATCGGGTCGAGCCGTCTCTTCGGGACGAGTCCGAGGGACTGTCCCCCGGACACGTCCCGGACGACCTCGTGCCGGTGCTCGACCGCCCCGTAGATCTCGTCTGGCAGCCGGAGGACGTCCGCGCGGTCTGGGAAGAAGACGAGCCCGGAACGACCCCGGGACTTAGTGCCACTGTGTTACTTGGGCTGATCGAGGGCGCGGCGGAACTGGATCCGCTGCCGCGCGGGCAATCGCACGCATTCGAGGGGCAGCGCCCTGCGATCGCCGCGCGTGGGCTGGCAGAGGCCGAAACGGAGCTCTCCGGGTTCCTGCGCGCCGGGAACCGCGTCGTGGTCACCTTTCCGCACCGGGGCGAAGCGCTCAGGACGATGAACCTGCTCCGACGCGTCGAGGCCCGCCTCCTCGAGCCGGGCGAGCGGTTCCCTGACGAGCCGGAGCTTCTGTTCGCCGTCTCGCCGGCCCGGCGCGGCTTCGTCTGGCGCGACCTCCGGCTCGCGCTGCTGCCCGACACACAGGTCTTCCGCAAGCGAACCCCGAGCCGAGCCGCCCCTGCCGGGCGTGCGCTCCAGTCGTTCGCCGACCTGCGCACCGGGGACTTCGTCGTCCACGAGGACCACGGCGTCGGCAAGCTGCTCGGCTTCGAGACCAGGGCCGTAGCGGGGATCACCCGCGACTACCTCTTTCTCGGCTTCCGCGGCGACGACCGGCTCTACGTCCCGCACGAGCAGATCGGCAAGGTCTCGAAGTACATCGGCGCCGACGGCGGCGGGCCGGCGCTCTCCAAGCTCGGCGGCAAGGCCTGGCAGAACCTCAAGGCACGAGCCCGGGCCAGCGTCCGCGAGCTGGCCGGGGAGCTGCTTGCCCTCTACGCCCGCCGGCAGCAGGCCGAGGGGCTCGCCTACGAGGTCTCCGGCGACTGGCTCGAGCGGCTGGAGGCGGAGTTCCCGTACCGCGAGACCGACGACCAGCGCACGGCGATCGAGGCTGTCAAGGAGGACCTGGAGGCGCCGCGCCCGATGGACCGGCTCGTCTGCGGCGACGTCGGCTTCGGGAAGACGGAGGTCGCCGTCCGGGCAGCCTTCGCCGTCGCGGTCAACGGCAAGCAGACACTGATGCTCGTGCCGACCACCGTCCTCGCCGAGCAGCACTGGAACACGTTCCGTGAGCGCTACCGCGACTTCCCGGTTCGCGTCGAGATGATCTCCCGCTTTCGCAGCCCGAAGGAGCAGAAGCAGGTCCTTGCCGACTTCGCCGCGGGCAAGGTCGACGTCCTGATCGGAACCCACCGCGTGCTCAGCCGCGATGTGATCCCGAAGGAGCTCGGGCTCGTGATCGTGGACGAGGAGCAGCGCTTCGGCGTCGCGCAGAAGGAGCTGCTGCGCGCGCTGCGCCTGGAGGTCGACGTGCTCGCGCTGAGCGCGACGCCGATCCCGCGCACGCTTCACATGTCGCTCTCCGGACTGCGCGACATCTCCGTGATCGAGACCCCGCCCGAGGGCCGCCGGCCGATCCGCACCTATGTCGGCGAGTACGACGAGGACATCGTTCGCCTCGCACTGACGCGCGAAACCGACCGCGGCGGCCAGAGCTTCTTCCTGCACAACCGGGTGGAGACGATCGAGGTGGCCGCGGAGCGGCTCCAACAGCTCTGCCCCCAGCTGCGGGTGATCGTCGCCCACGGCCAGATGCGCGAGCGCGAGCTCGAGGAGAGGATGCACGCCTTCCTGCGCGGCGACGGCGACGTGCTCGTCTCGACGACGATCATCGAGTCCGGCCTCGATATCCCGCAGGCGAACACGCTGATCGTCGAGCGGGCCGACGCGCTGGGCCTCGCCCAGCTCTACCAGATCCGCGGCCGGGTCGGACGCTCGGACGTGCTCGCGCACGCGTACCTCTTCTATCCCGACTCGCGGGAGCTGACCCCGGAGGCGCGGGCGCGCCTCGCAACCCTTGCCGACCACACCGAGCTCGGCGCCGGCTTCGCAATCGCGATGCGGGACCTCGAGATCCGCGGTGCCGGCGACCTGCTCGGCGCCGAGCAGCACGGCCACATCGCGGCGCTCGGCTTCGAGCTCTACGTCGAGATGCTCGGCGAGGCGGTTGCGGAGCTCGCGGGCGAGCGCCGGGCGGTGCCGCGGCCGGTGCGCGTCGATGCGCGCATCGACGCCTACGTGCCGGCGGACTACATCGGCGCCGAGGCGCTAAAGATCGACCTCCACCGCCGGCTGGCTCTGGTCGAGGACGACGACGAGCTGCGCGAGCTGCGTGCCGCGACCGAGGATCGCTACGGGCCGCTGCCGGAGCCGGTCGAGAACCTGTTCGAGATCCAGGAGGCAAAGGTCAAGCTCGCCCGCCTCGGCGCCGACTACGTCGTCTTCAAGGCCGGCCGCGCGACGGTCGGGCCGGTCGAGCTCGGCTCCAGCGAGCTGCGCGCGCTGCGGGGCGAGGTCTCGACGGCCGTCTACACGACGGCGCGCAGGGAGGTTTCGGTTAGGGGCGAGGAGTTCGGCGAAGCGATCCGGTTGGTCGATGCTATACTCGACGCGCGTCGCGCAGCATGAGCAAAGTGGCTGCTCCCGGCGCTTTTTGCATGAGACGGATCATCGCAGTTCTTTCAGGGGTCTTGCTCCTTCTTGCGATTGCCGCCTGTGGTGGAGGCGGTCCTCGCAACGTCCCGAGCAACGCCGTCGCGGTCGTCGGCGACCGCGCGATCCAGAAGTCCAACTGGGACTCGCTGATCCAGCAGACCAAGGAGAACTACAAGGCGACCAACCACGCCTTCCCGAAGGCCGGCTCGGTCGAGCTGGCCAACCTGCGCTCGAACGCGACCCAGTTCCTGATCTCGGCCAGTGAGTACCAGCAGGAGGCCGCAAAGCTCGGGGTCAAGGTCTCGGACTCGGACGTCCAGACGAGGCTCGACCAGATCAAACAGCAGTTCGCCAGCAGCCGGACCGGCGGGAAGCCGCCGACGAAGCAGGCGATCGAGAAGCTCTATCAGCAGGCGCTGAAGCAGCAGGGCTTCACCGACAAAGAGGTCCGGGCCGGCATCAAGATCACGCTCTACCGCGAGCGCGTCCAGCAAAAGGTGACGCAGGACATCAAGGTCTCGGACAGCGACATCTCGTCGTACTACGACAAGCACAAGCAGCAGTACGAGACGCCGGCGCAGCCTTCGAGCCGCGATGTCCGTCACATCCTGGTCAAGAAGCGCTCGCTCGCCGACCGGCTCTACTCGCAGCTCAAGTCGAGCCCGAAACTCTTTCCGAAGCTGGCGAAGAAGTATTCGATCGACACCTCATCGGCCCAGGCCGGGGGCACGCTGCCCGGCGGCGCCGTCAAGGGGCGGCTGGTGAAGCCGATCGAAACGGTCGCCTTCTCGCTCAAGACGAAGGAGATCTCGAAGCCGGTGCACTCGCAGTTCGGCTGGCACATCATCCAGGCCATGGGGCCGGTCCGGCCGCCGCAGCCTGCCAAGCCGACGCCGCTCTCACAGGTCAAGGAGGCGATCCGGCAGACGCTCCTGCAGAAGCGGCGCAGCGACGAGAGCCAGAAGTGGGAGAAGAACATGGTCAAGCGCTACTGCAAGACCATCGCCTACCAGGCCGGCTACGCCCCGGCGCCCGGCCAGGATCCCTGCAAGAAGCAGTCGTCGACGACGACGTCCACGACCGGCTAGAAACTTGGCGCTCGGCGAGACGCTGCTGGAGTTGCAGCAGCTGACCGAGCGGCTGCGGCGCGACTGCCCCTGGGACCGCGAGCAGACCGCCAGGACGATCGTCCCGCACACTGTCGAGGAGGCGTACGAGGTCGCGGACGCAGCGCTCGCCGGCGACCGCGCGAAGCTGCTCGACGAGCTCGGCGACCTGCTCTTCCAGGTCTACTTCCTCGCGCTGCTGCTGGCGGAGGAGGGCGCCGGCGACCTCGAGCAGGTGGCGCGGGCCGTGCACGACAAGCTCGTGCGGCGGCATCCGCACGTCTTCGGAGAGGCCGAGGCGCGAACCGCGGGCCGCGTGCGCGAGAACTGGGAGCGGATCAAGTCGGAGCAGGAGGGCCGCGAGGGGATCTTCCACGACGTCCCCGCCGGGCTGCCTGCGCTGCTCTACGCGCGCAAGGTGCAGCGGCGGGCCGCCACGATCGGCTTCGAGTATCCCGACACCGACGGCGCGCTGGCCGATCTCGACGACGAGCTGCGCGAGCTGAAGGAAGCGCTCGCAGAGGCCGGCGAGACCTCTGCGGAAACCGAGCCCGACCCGCACGTGGTCGAGGAGGTCGGCGACGTGCTCTTCGCGGCCGTGAACGTCGCGCGCCATCTGAACGTCGATCCCGAGCTGGCGCTGCGCTGGATGAGCGACCGCTTCGTCGCGCGGGTCGAGCGCGCCGAAAACCTCGCCGCGGACGAGGGGAAGGCGTTCGCCGACCTCGCACTCGACGAGCAGGACGCGTACTTCGACCAGGCCAAGGAGGCCCTGCGCTGAGCGGGATCGCACGCTACGGGTCCGGCTTCGTCGCAGAGAGGCGTCTGTGACCCAGTCGGTCGCGCCGCAGGAGCTACCTGGGTCATGAGCTCGGTCGTAGCTGTCAAAGGCCGCTGGATCCTCGACTCGCGTGGCAACCCCACGGTCGAGGTCGACGTCCGCCTGGACTCGGGCGCGCTCGGCCGCGCGGCCGTGCCGTCGGGTGCCTCCACGGGCGTGCACGAGGCGCTGGAGCTGCGCGACGGGGGCGAGGCCTGGGGCGGCAAAGGCGTCTCGCGGGCGGTCGGCCACGTGAATGGCGA
>Ga0307277_10000260_pt1 | contig 18608 bp, 18 predicted proteins | sample ER_DNA_116_FD_194473 | JGI IMG/M metagenome (GOLD analysis project Ga0307277, IMG submission 194473) | Bulk soil microbial communities from the East River watershed near Crested Butte, Colorado, United States - ER_DNA_116 | ecosystem: Environmental > Terrestrial > Soil > Floodplain | place...
CGAATCAAGATCATCTGCATCAACGAATTCTAATTCCCTCTTAGTTTCAAAATCGCGCCTGCCTTTAAGATGCATGGGTACGGGCGATAACTGCACCAGTACAAATGGATTGGTGGCTGCGATCTTCATCAGATGCCGTTGTGCTTCATTCACAGTTGTCCCCTTCGAGAAGGCGGTGCCGCTCAGTCAGCACATTCCCGGCCGCGTGGTGTTCTGTGAATTCCATACCCGACCGATGCTTTGGAGACAAGGACGAGGCCTGGGCGGGCCGCTGCGCACCGGCTCCTTCGCGCCCGCCGATCAGCGCCGCGATGTGCTCGCCACGGAAATCGTGCAGAACAGGCTGATGCTCCGTCGTATGCCCGTCAGAGCCCGGTTCTGCTCGCCTCGTAGCCCGTGATGACCGTGCTGTTCTGTGACGTCAAAGGATTCACGGGCATCAGCGAGGGAATGACGCCGCAGGGACTCGTCCGCCATCACGTTTTCACGCGTCGTGGCGCAGCCGTGCGCCGGCGCGCGGCGCGGCGTCAAGCTCGGGGTCGGGTGAAGCCGTCGCGCAAACTGATCGGCCAGGGGCATACGGCCTGCGCGACTTCTTGCCATTCTCTCCGTTCCGATGGTCACGAATGTGCCTGGCCCATTGCCTATCATCAGTTTCCACCATCAGGCAGGCCATGATTGTAACCAATATTATCACCTCCTGTGGCTTCCGGATGTTCGGGTCGGAAAACGGAACAGTGCGCGGACCGCCGCGGGGAATCGAGCCGCGGCTTTGGGGTGGATAGGGCTGCGGGGTACAGGTTCGAGTAGCGCCGTAGCACCGATAGGACTGTGCATTCGCCGTCTCCACCCCAACGGTCACAGCCAAAATGCCCGCGCTTGCGATACCGGTCAGAGCACGTATACGCATCATCAACGTGGTCCCTCTCGCCTTTAAACATCCGCGACACTTGCGCGGTGTCGGAGGCAAGTCCCGACCCCTATTTCGACAGCGGCGGGTTGGCTCACAGTGCTACGCGGGGCGGCCCGGCGCTAGGCTGGCTCCTGCACCAATGCCACTGCCTCGCGCAGCGCCGCATCACGTTCGGCATCGGTGAAGCCATGGCGTAGCGTATCGGCCAGGCACTTGAGGAACGCATCGCGTGCCTCGATCGGCAAGCTTGCGGCGGCCGTGATTCTATCAAAGACCCGAACACACTCGCACATCTAGGCCGCCTTGAATCTCCTTGGACTCTCTTTGGGGATTCCCTCGAGCAGCAGCGCTAATATGTTGCTATCGGCACAATGGCGAGGGTAGACCAATGCCATTTTACACGGCGGAAGCAAACGGAAGGCCCTTCGTGGTTTTTAAGGCGGCGGATAAAGATGACGCCGTTTCTATCCTCAACAATCCGATGGTCGTTACTGAACTGAGCACACGGAATGATGCGGACGGCAAATTGATTTGGGCTGGGGTAACGCCGCTGCATGTTCGTCCGGCCACAGGCCAAGAATACGCAAAATGGTTGGCTGCCAAGCAGGCCGCGTCAGCTTTAGTATTTTTGATTGATAACATCACAAGGGCACCGACAAGACCGGGGCTAACGCCCTACACATGATGCACGGCGGGGTTATCTTTTTAGGAAGAGAGCAACGATAGAAACCGCAATGGCAATCATGCGATCCCGGTTCGACACAAGGCAAGGCCGCTGGCACGGTAACCCCGCTGGCGGCTTTGCTGAGAGTCGCGGCCTTGCTGATCGGTGTTTGCCGCTTTATCTTGCGGGCATGAAATTCAGCATTGGCTATTTTGCCAAACCGCGCGCCCCAGGTATTCCGGCGGCCTTGCTTGCTACATGCACAGGCGACTTTAATACGGTAGACGATGCCAGAAAGGCCGCGATTGCCGACGCCGATAATCCTAAAATTGGCCCCGTCGATTCTATCACGATCGACCCCATAGGTGAGCGCTGGGTAAAAGGTGAGAGCTTGGTAAGAACGGGCAGCGGATGGGAACGCAGGCGCGAGCCCGAATGAGAGCAAACAAATGGCAGAGTCTCAAAAGAGTGTTGGCACCGATGCCATCACCGCAATTATCGCGGCTATACCCCAGCTAATGCGCTCGAGAAAAAAGGCCGGGCTTTCATTCGAAGAAATCGCGATGCGCTTTTGAGCATGTATCGAGAAATGCCGCACGAAGATGCCAGCGGCGATCCTGGTCAGATATTCGATGGGCATGCTGTCTCAGCTCGAACGCGCGATAAGGAATCGCCAGAAACAACGTGAGTCCAATAAGGCGGGCTAATGGCAAAACTGCCGCGCCGGCTCACTGACAAAGCGCGCACCATAAGCGGCCACGTCGCTGCGACACCGGCAAGCGTAACGAACTCGCGCCGCCTCAACCACGATGTGGTAGGGTGCAATCCTCGCATTGAGGGCAACACATGCATCACAGCAATTTTGGCGACCAATGTCGCACTTGGGTCAAGACATGCTGTCCAAGGAATGTGCTCGGCGGTCCGCTTTACCTCAAAGAACCGACATCAATCGCCGGGACTTTCGCGGCCGGTCAGTGCCAATTGCCGCCGTGAGGATGGTGGCCGGCGGTGTGCGCGGCCATCGAGGTGCGCGAAATCGACCGCGTCGTGGTGCTTGGCCAGAGCCAGCCCCAAGTGTCATATTCGAGATCATCGGGCGAAGGGGCGAGCTTGCGTCAAACGCAATGCTATTGCGGACCCGCTATGCGGAAGGGCTGACGGCATATCGGGCAGGGTGTTGGGACGAAGCTCGCGCCGCCTTCAACGCCGGCCTCGCAGCCGTACCTGGTGACGGACCTTCGATGACGTTTGTGAAGCGGATTGACGACCCGCAAAAAAATAGGCCACCCGCCAATTGCGGATGGCTGCGATAGCGGATCTTAAGTCTTCGAATCCGGCATCGGTTTTTGCCAGAGAGTTGGTCGCCCTACAGCCGGATGTGATCCTTGCGCAAGGAACGCCGGTGACCGCGGCGCTCAAACGTGAGACGCGGACAATTCCAATTGTATTTGCCACGATTCTAGCCAAAAGGCGCGCTGAAACGTATGATTGCGTGGAGACCTATTGAGGAATTGAATCATGGACGTTCTCTGTCGGACGGCACGCGTTTTTTCATCTCGAGCCGATTGGGCGAGCGGCCGGAACAATGGGTACTAATCTTTGCCGGGTTGCTGATCGTTGTGAAAATCGATTATCCGTTCGCCTGTACGGTGACAGTCGGACCGGAAGGCCAGCCGACCCATTCGAGCGGCCGGTGACGCACCATAATGGTCTGGTCGGAGGTTTGAGTCCTCCCGGGCCGATGCGAACCGGGGTTTCCCGGTCTCTGACGAACAGCCCGCACTCTGCGGTCGTTTTCGCGGGCTGGCGGTGACAGTGAGCGTCGGGTATTGTGCGCCGATATCATGGGAGTTTACCCAGTCGATCGTTGAACCCGAAAAGGGTGCGAGATTGCGCCATCACCCGTCCATACTCCGCGATCCCGATGAAACGCCGGAAAATCCCGATGCGCCGGACAACGGCGACAGGAAGCCGACCGAAGGGCTCGTCAACGAGCTCGAATCGCGCTTGTTCAAAGCGCGCAAGGTCATGGTGTTCGGCCAGATCACCGACAAGCTCGCGCGTGACGTCGTCTCCCGGGTCCTGGCGCTCGTTGACGAATCCGCAAAGCCGATCCAGATCTACGTCAACTCGCCGGGCGGACATGTGGAGTCCGGCGACTCAATACATGACATCATCAAGTTCGTCCGCTCGACTGTGCCGATCTACATGATCGGCACCGGCTGGGTCGCGTCGGCAGGTGTGCTCATCTATCTGGCTGGCGAGAATAAGATGCGGTTCTGCCTGCCGAATACCCGCTTCCTCCTGCATCAACCGATGGGCGGCGTGCACGGCCCGGCAACCGACATCGAAATCGAGGCGCGCGAGCTCGTCAAGATGCACGAGCGATTGGTCCAAATCATCGCCACCGATACCGGGCAGTCCGTCGAACGAGTCCGCAAGGACACCGACCGGAATTACTGGATGTCGGCTTCCGAGGCGATCGACTACGGCGTCGCGAACAAGATCATCAGCTCGATCAGAGATCTCAAATAGCAGCTCGAGTGCGGCGCGTTCCTCATAAATCGCGCCGTCTATTGCACGCCGAATGATGCTGTCTCCGGTTGATTACTTCTGCGCTTGCTGACACGGCCACCAGTGGAACAGCGTACTGTTGCGGATCGCTCCGGCCCGCTGCGTGAGGGCTTCCGTTGCATTGCCGCCTTGTGGGGAGTGAAAAGCCTACTGCGTCACCGCAGCGATCGCCCGAAACGCAGATTGACCACAGACCAGATGGCCTTCGTCGCCGGCCGCCATGTTGCTTTAGCGTAGCCAGCTGGTCGTTACGCACACGCCGGCACGGCGTCATATCTGATTTCGAATGGACATCTGTTCACTTTTGCTATTGCCTTCCTTCAATGCAGACAATGACGCGGCACCTCTATCGCTCACATAGGCGATTTTTCCATCCGGAGTGATCGCCACCCCGACGGTGCTATCCACACCAACGGAAACTTTCTTCACGACAGTATTTGTGGCCGTGTCGAATATCGATACGCTGTCAGTGCCAGGATTGAGCACAAAGGCAAGCATTGGATATCCTCCGCGCCGGCTGCACGATCACGTAAGGAAGCGGAAGGCGAAAGCAATGTAGGCCCATGTTAGCGACACTTGGCATTTCAGCAACCAATTTGAAAACGGAAACACACACTCGCGGCGCCGACGTGATGCCGATGCGAGCGGCACGCCCGTGATAGCGAAGCCGCCCCACAAGGCCACGGCGCGGTAGCGGTTCCTGATGATTTGGCGCCAGCGGCATCAGAAAGGATCCAATTTTGACGCTGGTTTGTTTGATTAAGAAGACTCGGCGTGGTCTCTCGGGAGTTTTTTTGGCTTACTGAGCAGACGGAAATTAATTGCAACGTGCAAGGATTATCGGCCAACCGCCCCACTCATCCGCTCACGCGACGGTCCTCCATATCATTGGCAACTTCTTCGCATATGTCCGCCAATTCGAGGAATTCCTTTTTAGCCGAGGAGTTTTCCTCCTTTTTCGCCAGTTCGAGGTATCTGGCAGCTTGTTCCCGCAAATAGTCCGAGTGTTCGTACATAGATGCTCTCCGTCAGTAGTCCGCCGATTATTGGCGAGACGGGTCCGTTTTCACTATTTGTGTGGACTGATCTGCATACCCATTCGTATTGCGGTATAGCCGGGCCTGTATCGCGTCGTCAGGCGCGAGAAAGTAACATGGTGGTTTGCGAAGATTTCTTAGATTCCGGTTTTTGTGTTAGAGCTTTACACACAAAGTTCCCAGTTTTGTAATTTTGTAAATTGCGCGCGACGCGTTTGGCTCGCGCCCTGGCGCACGGTTTCCAGCGGCCGGTGGAACGAGCTACGGCCTTAGCCCGGCTTACCTCATCTTGCTATGAGGGCAAGCCTCGCGCTTGCAAAGAGCCTAGCTTTCGTATCTGGTCTTGCCACGCCGGTTAGTATCTAGCGGCAGATCCATAAAAACTGGTTGGTGCGCGCGTTGTGAACAGGCCTGGCGTGGGCAGACGTGGCAGTTTATCCCGATGCGACTGAACATGCGCTCGTCATCAACGTTAAAGGCCGCTGCGTAGCCGAGCTTCTTGGCATATTGCTGCTCGCAGCCCAGTGAGATAGCGAGCCGGTGGTCCTGCGTCTCGAAGTTGACCGTGGGACGGTCGACAGTGCGATTGATGGTGAAGTAGCGATCACCATCCGGCAGTTCGACGAATTGCGGGATGATGACGCCGGCCAGACGGAACGCCATGTGCACCTTCCACACTGGGCACGCGCCGCCGTATTCGGCGAGGTGGAACGAGGTGGAGTTGAACCGTTTCGTTACATTGCCTGCTTTGTCCACGCGCAGAAAAAAGAATGGCACGCCCTGCGCGCCGGGCCGCTGTAGTGTGGTCAATCGGTGGCAGGTTTGTTCGAACGAGACCCCAAAGCGCGCAGCGAGGCGGTCGATATCGTACGCCATCGACTCTGCTTCGCGCAGGAACGGTTCGTAGGGCATAAGGTATGCAGCCGCGAAATAGTTGGCAAGCTCGACATGACAACGCGAGAGGCTCGTTCCCACGGTGATTTTGGTGCCGGCGGTCAGCTTATTGAGGAGATCCTGAAACTCGATCAAGCACAACACATGAGCGAGCTGGAAGAGTACATTGGAGTAGTCGAGCGCCTCGGACAAATAGATGATGCGGTTTTCCTTGTCGTAAACGCGCAACGCCTGTGTCATCCCCTCTGTGGGGCGCCGCTTGATGCGAATGTTGTGCGTGTTGAGAAGCCGCGCTTTAAGCGTGGCATAGATGTCGTCGGGCTCGTAGACCTCCATCGCGCGCAGTGCCTCGGCGGCGAGTTCGAGATCGTGGAAGTAGTTTGAGTTGTCTCGGAAGAAGTTGTGCACCACGGCTTCGGCCGAGGTCGCGAGCAGTCGATCGCTCGTAACATTCGTGCCCTGGCGCATCATGCGCTCGAGCGTGTTGCGATGAACGCCGTAAAGATGGAGGAACTGTTCGACCAGCCGCGGCGCATGATCGATCGCCGCGCGCAGTTCGATGAGGTCCGGCGTGCCCGAGAACATCGGGTCCTTAATGACGTTGCGCAGCTCAGCGAGCAGGTTCGAGGTCTTATCAGCGACGATGTCTCGCCAGTCGACGCCGTAGTGGTCTGCCAAAGCCATCAGAACCCGCAGCGACAGACTCCGCTCGTTATTCTCGAGCAGGTTCACATAACCGGCACTGACGCCGAGCACCTTGGCCATCTCGGCTTGGGTTTGGCGGCGCTCGCGGCGGAGCTGCCGAAGCTGCGGTCCGACGAAGGTCTTGGTCACAGTTTGGCTCTTACAAAGTTACATCATTAAGGGCTTTGTTTAGAAACATACAACACGTCTACCCGAAAAGAAAAGAGTTCGATGCTATTTAGTGGTACTCCCCAGCCCTAACGCACCGAATGGCCTGCAGAAGCATGTGAAAACGGTGAAAACGGGAGACCTACCATGATTCGCAGAACATTGATCCTCGGCGCATCTTACGGCTCCCTGTTCAGTACCAAAGTCCTGATGGCGGTCCATGACGTAACCCTGGTCTGCCGCCGCGCCACAGCCGACCTGATCAACGCGCGCGGCACAGAGGTCTTGCTCCCGTTTAAGGGAGAGTCCTCCCCCCGGCGCATCTGGTCGAAAGAGTTATCAGGACGGCTTGACGCCAAAACACCGGAGATGGTCGATCCATCAGATTATGATTTAGTGGTGCTGGCGATGCAGGAGCCGCAGTACCTGCATCATTCGGTGCGCGCCCTTGTGCATGCGATCGGGAACGCGCGCGTGCCGTGCCTTTCGCTGATGAACATGCCACCGCTCCCATATCTAAAGCGCATCGCCGCGATTGATCCGGTTGCCGCCGAAGCCGCTTACTCGGACGCACGCGTCTGGGATCGGTTGGATCCATCCCTGGTGACCTTATGCTCGCCCGACCCGCAAACGAGGCGTCCCGCAGGTGAACCGGCCAATGTGCTCGCTGTCAACTTACCAACTAATTTCAAGGCGGCGACCTTTGCCTCCATGGTACATAACAAAATTCTGCGCCAGCTCGCGCATGACATCGACGCGCTTCTGCTCGACGGCAAGGATGTGCCGGTGAAACTGCGCGTGCACGACTCTTTATTCGTACCGTTCGCTAAATGGCCCATGCTGCTCACGGGCAATTACCGCTGCGTCACAGCAGGCGAGCCGATTGCTATCCGTGAAGCCGTGCAGTCTGATCTAGCGCTGTCCTCTGAGATCTATTCGGCGGTGGAGTCGATCGTGCTCCGCTTGGGCGGCAGGGCCGACGATCTCGTCGAATTTGATAAATACCTGGCTGCGACCGACAAGCTTCTTGCACCGTCTTCGGTAGCGCGCGCAATCGCTAACGGCGCCACAGCGGTCGAGCGCGTTGACAAGCTCGTTCAAGTCATCGGCCGTCTTTGCGGCATCACGCATCCGGCCATCGACCGCGCTGTCGCGTTAACCGATGCTGCGCTCGCGCGCACGAAGATTTCTGCCGCCTGAATTGGCGGCCCACTCATCTGATAAAGTTCAGCCAAAGGAGTTTCAAATGCCAGGATTGAAGGGCCTCGCAGTCCCCGGCCCGTCGAATATGCCGTTCCGGATTCGGCAGGCCATGGACATTGCGCTGGAAGATCATCGCGCGCCTGACTTTCCGGAGTTCACGCTGCCGCTCTTTAGCGATTTGAAAAAGATCTTCCAGACCAAGAGCGGCCAAGTCTTTCTTTTTCCCGGTTCTGGTACGGGCGGGTGGGAATCGGCTATCGCCAACACGCTGTCGCCCGGCGACGAGGTGCTGGCCTCCATATTTGGCCAGTTCTCTTTACTGTGGGTCGATCTCTGTCAGCGGTTTGGCCTCAACGTTGACGCCATCGATGTCGAATGGGGTAAGGGCGTGCCTCTGGAGGATTACCGGCAGCATCTGGAGGCAGATAAAGAGCGCAAGATCAAGGCCGTACTCGTCACACACAACGAGACGGCGACGGGTGTCACCTCCGATGTTGCTGGCGTGCGCGACATCCTCAACGAGCTCAATCATCCGGCCCTGCTGTTTGTCGACGGCGTAAGCTCGATTGCCTCCATTGACTTCCGCATGGACGAGTGGGGCGTAGACCTGGCCGTGGCCGGCTCACAGAAGGGCTTTATGTTGCCGACCGGTCTCGCCATCGTCTGCGTCAGTCAAAAGGCATTGAGGGCAGGCGAAACGGCGAAACTGCCACGCTGCTTTTTCGATTATCAGGACATGATCAAGGCCAATGCCCAAGGCTATTTCCCCTATACTCCGGCAACTACGCTGTTGCGCGGCCTTCGAGCTTCCGTCGACATGTTGCTCGAAGAAGGTTTGGAGAACGTTTTCGCCCGCCACAACCGGCTGGCGAGCGCCGTGCGTGCCGCTGTGGAAGCATGGGGCTTGCGCGTATGCGCTCAAGCGCCTGAATGGTACTCCGACACAGTGACGGCAGTCGTTGTACCGGAAGGCTTCGATGCCAACGAAGTTATTAAGAGGGCTTATTATCGGTACGATTTGTCACTCGGTACGGGCCTCAACAAGGTCAATGGCAAGATCTTCCGCATCGGCCATCTTGGCTGGCTCAACGAGATAATGGTCATGCAGGCTCTCTGCGGTGTCGAGCTCGCGATGCGTGACGTCGGGATTCCATTCGAGTCCGGCACCGGTGCCGGCGCTGCAGTGCGCTACCTCTGCGATACCGGCCAAGCACTGCGAATCGCGGCAGAATGAACTTCACGACCTTACAGCTTCCGCGCAACGAGGATCCCCGAGGGCACGACTAAAGCCATGCGGCGACTGTCTCCTGTGCTTTGGTGAGAAAGTACTGATGAAGGCTATCAAGGAGAATTCGGCGGTGGAGAGCACGCCAGCATTCGACACGGCGCATACGATAAAAGCGGTGGATCCCGAACTGTGGCGTGCGATCGAGCACGAAAATCGACGCCAACATGATCACATCGAGCTGATTGCGTCAGAAAACTACGTCAGTCCCGCCGTCATGCAGGCGCAGGGATCGCAACTAACCAACAAGTACGCTGAGGGTTATCCTGGTAGGCGCTACTATGGTGTTTGCGAATTCGTCGACATTGTCGAACAGCTCGCGATTGATCGCGTCAAGGATTTGTTGGGCGCCGAGTACGCCAATGTGCAGCCGCACTCGGGATCTCAGGCAAATCAGGCGGTGTATCTGGCTGTCCTCAATCCCCGCGACCTGATTATCGGTATGTCACTTGCTCACGGGTCCGAAACTAGTTCGGCGATGTATTTATCGCCCTTAATTTTGATTCTCAAAGTCATATGAGATCACCTTTGGTTCCGCGTGTTTACGTTTGTCTCTCGCGATTCCTTATCGCGCGCGTGAGCTGAGACAACATGCCATCGAATATGTGACCCGCATCCCCTCTGGCATCTTCGTGCGGCATTTCTCGATACATGCTCAAAAGCGCATCGCGATATTCTTCGAATGAAAGCGCACCTTTCTTGTCGAGCGCATTAGCTAGCGCGAGTATAGCCGCGATAATTGCGGTGATGGCCTCGGTGCCAACACTTTGAGACTCTGCCATTGTTTGCTCCTCTCTGCCCCATGAGTTTCTATAAGATCATGGTCGATTGCGTTGCAAGTCCGTTGATGGTCCCAATCCATTTTGAGTCAACGGCAAGTCTCAAATCCCACTCAGGAACGGCCCCGCAATCCCTGCTTTGTCAAGTTGGCGGACCAGCAAATGGATAGCCTCAGATGTCGACTGCCGGCCCGGGCGCATCTCCCTTTCCCGTAAAAGGCCCCAACCGAAGGCGGGGGCAAGCCTCACCCACTAGCATCCCTTGATTACCGGCTAGAATGCGACGCCGGATTTCAGTGATCTGTTCCTCAGGTAACGCGGCGAACGTGTTGAAGCCCACCAATCTCGGCATGCCTTTCTTTCAACTCCGGATCGCTTTTGCCCGGCGCATAGCGAGGAATTGCGCTTCGGTCTTTTGCGACCCTCGCCCGACAGCACCATGCGAGGCTATCACTGATCAAGACGGCAACAACCACGGTCTACCCCGATGGGGCTACGAGGCGGCCCTCGGGGATTAGGGTGCGTGCGTGTTCCTTTCCTGCAACCAGGCTGGAGCAAGACAATGGCAAAGGAAGAATTGAAGTGGCAGAACATCGATGCAGATGATTTACCTACCTACCGCGGTAAAGAAATCTTTCGATGCGTGCGGCGGAAATTCATGCTATGAGGTTGCACGAGCAATCAGCCATGTCCGAACGGCCGTTCAAGCTGACAAGCTGAAAAAGGCGCCCCCGGGCTCAGTGCGGGCATTTGCCTCCGAGATCAGCACGGTTCAGGCGGCGATTGCGCGTAAACTCACTCGATCCCGAAACGCGGGCCAAATTGCATTGGAGGGTGGCAGCCACCCACGAGACCCTTTCGCTTCTGACTGCATCCTCAGCCAACCAGTCCGGTCTCAATGGGGCCATGTCCGCGTGGCAGCGCGGCTCATTGTTCTGTGGTTCGTCTCCGAGCCGGCCAATGGTCAGTGACGCACCGCTTCATTCCCTGCGGGTTTTGCGGGAGGCAGGCCGCACCGATGATCTCGCCCTTGAGGTCCGCTGCGGTTGGCGCTCCGTCGGCTCTCCACTCGCCCCCGGATTGGTCGGCGCGCCGACCGCCTTCGCCTCGCGCCGGCGCCGGTGCAAAATCCATTCGGTATAGCCGTTCGGCTGTCCCCGTCCTTTGAAGATCAGGTCGCGGGCGGCGTTGAAGGCAGCGCCGTCAAACCCGGGCGCCATGGGTCTATAGGTGGGATCGCCCGCATTCTGCCGGTCGACGATTTCGGCCATCCGCCGCAGCGTCCGCAATACCTGCTGCTCGTCGACTATGCCGTGATGCAGCCAGTTCGCGATGTGCTGGCTTGAAATGCGCAAGGTGGCGCGGTCCTCCATCAAGGCGACGTCATGAATATCCGGCACCTTGGAGCAGCCTATGCCCTGATCGATCCAGCGGACCACGTATCCGAGGATGCCCTGGCAGTTGTTGTCGAGCTCCAGCTGCACCGCCTCGGGCGAAAAATTAGAGCGCGCGAGCGGGATGGTTAGCAAAGCAGCGAGCGAGTTTGGTAGGCGCCCTCTCAGCTCCTGTTGCCGGGCGGCAACATCGACCTGGTGATAATGCAGCGCATGCAGCGTCGCTGCCGTGGGCGAAGGCACCCAGGCGGTGTTGGCACCCGCCATCGGATGAGCGATCTTCTCCGCCAGCATATGCGCCATCCTGTCCGGCGCCGCCCACATCCCCTTACCAATCTGCGCGCGGCCGGGCAGTCCACAGGCGAGACCCACATCCACGTTGGAATCTTCGTAGGCCTTAATCCACGTCGTGTTCTTCATCTCGCTCTTGCGAACCATTGGGCCCGCTTCGATCGAGGTGTGAATCTCGTCGCCAGTCCGATCGAGGAAACCGGTGTTGATGAAGACTGCGCGATCGGCTACGGCACGGATGCATTCCTTCAGATTGATGCTAGTCCGCCGCTCCTCGTCCATGATGCCGACCTTCAGGGTGTAGCGCGGCAAGGACAGCATGTCTTCCACGCGCCCTAACAGCTCGTTGGCAAAGGCCACCTCGTCTGGTCCGTGCATCTTCGGCTTCACGATATAGATGGAGCCGGTTCGACTGTTGCGCTTGGCATTCGCGCCTACGGCATCGCGCAGCGCAATGAGCGCGGTCACCGCTGCATCGAGCATGCCCTCCGGTACCTCGTTATCGGAGGCGTCGAGGACCGCGTCCGTGTACATGTGATGACCAACATTGCGCACCAGCATAAGGCTACGCCCGGGCAGCCGCAGTTCGCCGCCTCCGGGAGCGGTATAGACGCGGTCCGAATTGAGTTGGCGGTGCACGGTTCTTCCGCCCTTCTGGAATGTTGCGGTGAGCGTGCCTTCGATTAGACCCAGCCAATTGCGATAGAGCGCGACCTTGTCCTCAGCGTCTACCGCGGCGACGCTGTCTTCGAGATCCATAATGGTGGTGACCGCCGATTCCAGCACAATGTCGGCGATACCCGCCGGATCATCGCGTCCCACCAGTCCATCGCGATCAATCTTGATCTCCACGTGAAGACCATGGTTACGCAGCAACACCGCCGATGGCGCGCCTGCCTGACCGGCATAACCCGCGAATTGGGCGGGCCGCGCAAGGCTGGTACTCGTGCCGTCGCCCAATCGTACCAGTAAATTGGCGCCTTCTACTGAGTAGGAGACAACGTCACGATGGGTGCCGCGGGCGAGTGGCACACTCTTATCGAGGATGGCGCGCCCGCGCGCCACGACTCGCTCACCGCGTATGTTGTTGTATGTGGTTGTGCGGGTGGCAGCGCCGTTCTCCGGGATGGCATCCGTGCCATAGAGTGCATCGTAGAGGCTGCCCCAGCGCGCGTTTGCGGCATTCAGCGCATATCTCGCGTTAGAGAGCGGCACGACGAGCTGGGGCCCGGCAACTACCGCTATCTCATCATCGACATTAGTGGTGCCGATGCCAAAATCATTGCCTTCTGGCAAAACGTAGCCGATGTCACGCAAAAACCGCTCGTAGTCTCCCAGTTCAAGTGGCTCGCCGGAGCGCTCACGATGATATTGATCGATGCGGGACTGAAGCTCGTCCCGAACCTGGAGCAGCTGGCGATTGCGCGGGCTGCAGTCGCGCAGCAACTCGGCAAAGCCGCTCCAGAACGCTTCAGCAGAGAGGCTCGTTCCCGGCGCTGCCTCCTGTCCAATGAACTCATGCAAGGCGTTGGCAACGCTCAAGCTGCCGATCCGGACGTAATTCATATGCACATCGCGCGCCATTTAGTGTCCCCTTTGCGAGAAGAGATTAGAATAATCAGGGCTGCCGGGGCGAACAAACGCAGCGTTGTCCCCTTAGCTGTTCGAGTTCTGCTCGACGGGCAGCTTGCCGAATGCCGCGTGCGGTGTTACGGGCCGCCCGACTCAGGAAAAAAGGGAGAAACATTGTGGCAAAAACGCCTGCGCAGAGCGCGCGAGCCATTCTCCACATCATCGTTTCCGGCGGAACAAAGGCGAACGAGATCATTATGTACGGCGAAGTTGAAAGAGCTTTTCTGGAGATTGACTCCACCTCAACACCGCAAGAGTTCGTCGAGGGGCTGAACTATGCGAAAGACCAGGGATGGCTTACGTCTCACGACACTCAAATGAAATTAACGCAGCCTGGGTATCAGGCGGCAAAATAGCCCCATGCTGGCTTTTATCGCCGCTGGCCACCCGCGCGTTGGCACAGCGTGATGGGGGAATCCACGTCGGCATCGGTCCCGGTGGCCGCCATGCTTCCGAGTTCTGCGGCAGCCTTAATTCTGGTCCAGCAAATCACCGCAAAGTACACGCTCGACCGCTCGCAAGGCAATCGCACACGGAACCCCATCGTTCGCCAGATTACCCGCCCGGCATACGATCCTCGATGTTATTGGCCACCTCCTCACAGACCGCTGCCAAGTCAAAAAGCTCTTGTTTTAAGGATGGATCCTCGGCCCTGTCCGTGATCAGCCCCCGCTGAGTGGTCCAGATGGAATGTTAGTTTAACGACGCCGCTGGCGTCGAAACCTTGGCGCAGATTTGCGTCATGGCCGACCGCGCCGAACAGCTCGCGGCAGAGGTCGCGCGCAACGGTTTGATGACCGGCGCGCGCGGCAACCCGTTGCTGAAGGAAGAGCTGCAGGTGCGGTCCTTCATCGTGCGCAGCCTGAGCCGGCTTGGCCTCGACCTCGAACCGTCGCGGCCGGTCGGCCGGCCGCCAGGGCCCCAGTGGAAAGGACACCGCCATGCCTAAGTTTGTCCGCCGCCGCCAAGCCGTCGCTGGCAGCACGATCCCGCCTAAGCGCTGTGGAGCTGTACCGCGCACTTCGCGCGCTCGTGGCAGAGGACGTGAGGCCGTTCGACGTCCAGAAGAAAGATGGTTCCACGATCATCTACACCGCGAAGGCGGAACAGTACCGCGCCGCAGCGTCTAAGCTGAGCCGCATTCTCGGGCGACGGCCCTGGATGCACGGCTGTGGCGTGACGATCACTCGGGGAGACTTGACATCACCGGGCCCATTACAGAAGGGCCTATTAAACCCGTGTCCGAAAACGACGCCGGGAGACGTGGCCGCCGTCGACTGGCCCCGCCGCGCCCATTGAGGTTGGGCTGGCCGTCCCGATGTATGGTGCCATTACCGGGACAGGCGGGTCGAGTTCGCGTCTAATAATTTGAAATGATTAGAAAACTGGGAATTTCTGAGAAATATAGCAAAACCAACTCGGCGCCCCGCTCGCGGTCGGGCCGCCTTTCAAAAAAAATGCGACCGCCCCCCGTCGCCCCACTGCTGACGCAGCCGTGGCCCCTTTCGTGAGTTAGTTCGAGGAGGGTCGAGCTGGAACGGCTTTCCTAGAGGCTTAGCCTCACATCGCATGGTGCCCACGCCCGTCCCGCCGGCGGCAGGGCTAGGAAAGCCGCGAACTCGTCCGGCGTCACGTAGGGCGCGAGCGCCTTAGGTACTTCGGGAGGGCGCGCGGTGACCGCCGGGGTGGCGAAGTCCAGGGGGCGCTATGTCAAGGGCAATGCTGCCGCCTGCCACCTCGGCGCGGATCGAGTTGAAGCCGGCGAGCGGGCCAAGGCGCGCCTCCAGCCAGCCGCGCGCGTCCGAGACGATGGTGGGATCCGCCCAGGCATGGTGCCAGTTGTGCGTCGAGCCCGCGAGCTGGTAGCGCAGACGCAGAAGGGTGACGAATTTGTCTATAAAGAGACTCTCTCTATAAGGAAATTCGACACCCTTCACCGTCCTCCAGTCCCTTGCCTTCTTTTCCGTCGCCCACACGCCCGGCCACGCCCGCGCCATGTCGGCCGGCGATTCCAGGTAGACGCCCTCGACCAGCATCTCGATCTCCAGCCCCGGACGGGTCCACTCCTGCACCTCGTTGACGGTGATCGGCAGCACGACGTCAGCCAAGATGTCGAGATCGAGAGGGGTCTCGGCGGTCCGGTTCACCCCGCGCCCTCGGCCGATCGCCTGGATGAGCCCGGCCTCGCAGACCTGCCAGCGGACCGCCTCGGCCAACTGGTCGGGGTGCTCGTCGCATATGACGGTCACCCCGGCGCCGTCTTGCATCCTGATCCCGCGGGCTACCCGGTCGTACCAGCGGCCGGTCGTCATCACCGTCTCCGGCTCGATTCCACTCAGGGTGCCGGCATCGGCCTCGACATCCACCGGCCCGGGCTGCGTGCGTCCAATGGTGAGCAATAGCCGCACACTTTTGTACCGGTCCAACCCCGAGATCGCACCAAAATGCTCGAACGAGATCGACGACGGCATCCCCGCGCGCAGGTGCGGCTTGGTTTCTTTCTGGCAGACGACCAGCGTCGGCCCGCGTCCGGTCTCCATCCACCGCCGCAGGATGTAACGCCGCATCGCTTGCAAATTTCGCGGACGGTCGAGCTTCTTCAGCGTGATCGGGGCGCCGAGGACCTGACGAATTCTGACGTGGGGCATGGCCGCCTCGATCTCATCGACGATCGTGATGTCGGGAAACCACTTCTCCAAAATGACTTTCGTCGGCAGCGTCGCATCCATGCAAAACACTCTCACGTCATATTGCTTGGCGACTTCGCGGATGCCTCGTGTCCTGACAACGCGCACGGCGCCGTCGTCAGTCTTCTTAGTCGCGAGATACAAGCGACCAGATACCACGTCGCCCTCGTGCTCGACGAAGTCGCGCAACGTGCTCCATATCCGGTGCAACGTGCGCAGGTGTCGGATGTTGCCGCCCGCTGCCGCCCGCTGCTTGGCCGGCATGCCCGGCCACATCGTCACGCCCTTCTTCTTCTCTTGCCACTCCAGCATGATGGCGCGCGAGATGTTTCGAGCGTGCAGGCTGATGTGGATGTTCTGCCGTGGCACGCCGCCGAGGTGCGACTGCTTGCGCAGCGACCAGGCCAGCAGCTGGCGCCAGATCTCAAGCTCGCTGTCGGGCGCGTCCTCGATCTCATCAAGTGTGAGTCCGCGAAACGGCTTGGACATGCCGGCTTCATAAAAATTCTCATCGACGATCAGCACCGACACGCCGCCCAGCGTCTTGTTCGCTTGAAACAACATCTGGTGCGCGACGCACCATACCTCCGGCATGCGGACCTTCTGTGCCTGATAGGCGCAAGTCTCGAAGTAGCGACACGTGACGACCTTGCCTGTCGGATCCTTGCCCCGGCAGCACGCCCGATCAATCGGCACGCCGAGGTCCACGGCCATCCTCACGGCTTCGAGGTCGTGGCACATAGGCTTGCCGTCCTTGCTCAGTGCCTCGCGCCCGCGCCACACCTCGGCGCTGATGCCCTCGGCGCGGAATAAGTTGGCGACGTCCTCGCTAAGGCGATGCGTCGGCACGGCATAGACGACGAGGCCGTCAATTTCGCCGGCCTTGATGAGGCGGGCGATCACCCGCGCCATGATTCGTGTTTTACCGAGGCCGGTACTCGCCCGCACTGCTTGCTGGACGCGCACGTCACCATACTGTTCCCATGGATTCAGTTTGTGCGTGAAGAACGCCTCGATCAGCCGCTCCAGATCGGTACGCGCGTCCTCTACACTGACTGGTGCATCTTCGGCATAGGTCGGCTCGGTCTCGGCTCGCTGCTCGCTCGGCTCGCGCCAGCCGAATTCGCCGGCGTTCCGGAAGATCGTGCGGAACGTGACCTTCTTTCCGGCGCCGCCACGTGTCCGGTGAAACGACGCCCACTGCGTGCGTAGACCTTTGAGATTGTATTTCGGCGATGGCTTGCACCAGTCGTTCCAGATGGCAAAGCCGCGTTCGCGCCAGCCGAGGCGCTCAAGCGCGCGGCCATGTGCCACGAATACGTCGTGGCTGTTGCCGAGTACTTCTGTCAGCACTGCCTCATCAGTCGGGATCGCGTCCATTGCCGAGCGCAGCTTCGCTTCGAGGGCGGCGGTATACGGTACCGTGCCTTCGTCCTCCGCGGCGAATTCCTCGAACGCGTTCGCGTCGTCGGGTAGCTGCTCATTTGGTTCCGGGCCAATTGGCCCGGAAGCTATCGGCCTCTTCTCCGACGCGCGCTGATAACCGTGCTCGGCGCACAGCAGATCCGCGGCGTCCTCCATCAGCTGCCGCGCTTCGGCCTCGGTGATGACGGGCAGGTCCGCGGCCTTCACTTCGCCTGGCTCGCCGCCGGTCCATGTGTATGGCCTGTGCGTGTCGGGGTGGATTCCGAACGCGACGAACTGCTGGCCGCTGGCGAGGAACTCAAGCTTGTCGCTCCTGCTGCCGTCGGGCGCGATCAGGTTGACCACGATCTTGGTGAACGGCACATCTGTGCGGAACAGCACGCCGCGCTTGGGCGCGCGCCCGATCCGCACCAGCACCTTGCCGTGTGCGCTGTAGCGATCGCGGATGAGCTGCTCGACGGCGAGCGCGGCGGCCTCATCACGCACGTCGATGTCGGCGAACGGTGTCCGCTTGCATAGGATGCCGGTGGATCGGCGCGGGCGGAAGAAGCCCGCGGTCGCCCAGCTCTTGATCTCCTCGACACTGGCGTCGGTCTTCTCCTGCCAGCCGACGAAGCCCGGATTCTTTCCCATGACCGGGATCGGCGAGAAGCCCGCGGCGCGTAGCTCAAGACGCAGTTCGGTCGGATCGCGCGGCCGCCGCCGGATGAATGTGAAGCCGCCGACTGTGAAGTGTTCGATCAGTTCGTCGTCCATGACTGTCACCTCACATCATGAAAAAGGTATGTGCGCCGTTGCCGGCCTTGGCCCGACTAAGGACCGCTGGTGTTGCGGGCGGGGGGCGGGAGGCCGGCTTCCCGATGTTCGACGCGGCGCGGCGCCGTCAGAGATACCCCCGCGCTAGAACGGTGGCGTGTCTTCATCTGCGGCCGCACCGTTGCCGCTGCCGTTGCCGCTGCCGTTGCTGTTGTTGTCCGG
>Ga0307277_10000261_pt1 | contig 18584 bp, 19 predicted proteins | sample ER_DNA_116_FD_194473 | JGI IMG/M metagenome (GOLD analysis project Ga0307277, IMG submission 194473) | Bulk soil microbial communities from the East River watershed near Crested Butte, Colorado, United States - ER_DNA_116 | ecosystem: Environmental > Terrestrial > Soil > Floodplain | place...
CCACCGAACCCGACGGCGAGGAGCGTGTGATGAAGGCGATCGTCCAGGACAGGTTCGGCCCACCGGAGGTGCTCGAGCTCCGGGAGATCGGCGAGCCGGAGGTCGGCGAGGGTGAGGTCCTGGTGCGGGTCCGGGCGGCGTCGGTGAACCCGGCGGACTGGTACGCCATGACGGGAGCTCCCTGGGTCGCACGCGCCCAGATGGTGCTGCGCAGGCCCAGGCGCGGCCGGCCAGGCCTCGACCTCGCGGGCGTGGTGGCGGCCGTCGGCGGAGGCGTCGGACGCTTCACGCCGGGCGACGAGGTGTTCGGGGCGGGCACCGGCACCCTGGCCGAGTACGCGGCGGTCCCCGAGGATGGGCTGGTGCCGAAGCCGGCGAGGCTGTCGTTCGAGCAGGCCGCGGCCGTGCCCGTGGCCGCGCTCACCGCCCTGCAGGGGCTTCGCGACAAGGGGCGGGTCCAGCCGGGGCAGCGGGTGCTGATCAACGGGGCGTCGGGAGGTGTCGGCACCTTCGCCGTCCAGATCGCCGAGGCGCTGGGAGCGGAGGTGACCGGCGTGTGCAGCACCAGGAACGTGGCCATGGTCGCCTCGCTCGGCGCCGACCAGGTCATCGACTACACCCGAGAGGACTTCACCCGGACCGGTCGGAACTACCACCTGCTGCTGGACGTCGCCGGGAGCAGGTCGTGGCCCGAGTGCCGGCAGGTGCTCGCCCCGCTGGCGAGGTTCGTCATGGTCGGGGCGCCCAAGGGCAGCGCGCTGCTCGGGCCGCTGGGCCACATCATCAGGGTCCGCCTGGCCTCGCTGCGGGCCAGCCAGAAGGTGGTCTTCTTCATCTCCAAGCTGAACCTCCAGGACCTGGTGGCCCTGCAGGAGCTGCTGGAGGCCGGGACGGTGACGCCGGTCGTGGAACGGACCTACGAGCTGCGCGAGGCCGCCGACGCGTTCCGCTACCTGGGAGAGGGACACGCCCAAGGGAAGCTCGTGATCTCCATGGGGTAGCCTCGGCGCGACCGGGTTCGGCACGGGGCCGGGACCGGGAGCAGGGCGCGACCAGGAGGTGCTCTTGCCCGACCAGCTCACGATCGGTCTGCTCGGCGGTACCGGGCCCCAGGGGCGGGGGCTGGCGTTGCGCTTCGGCCTGGCCGGGCATCGGGTGCTGCTCGGCTCCCGCGACCCGGAGCGGGCCGCCGGGGTCGTGGCCAACCTGGTCGGCGACCGCGACCTGGCGGTCGAGGGCGTGGCGAACCCCGACGCCGCCGCCGGGACCGACGTGGTGTTCCTGGTCTTCCCGTTCGCCGGCCAGGCCGACGTGCTGCCCGGCCTGGCCGCCGCCATCGGCGACAAGGTGGTGGTCGACGTCATCAACCCGCTGGGCTGGGACGAGCAGGGCCCCTACCTGCTGGAGGTGCCCGAGGGCAGCGCCGCCGAGCAGGCCGCGGCCCTGCTGCCGCGGGCCCGGGTGGTGGCCGCCTTCCACCACGCCGCGCCCAGGCTGCTGGCCGACCCCGAGCGCCAGGTCGAGACCGACGTGCTGGTCGCCGGCGACGACCCGGCGGCCAGGGGCCTGGTGCTGGAGCTGGCCGACCAGATCCCCGGCTGCCGCGGGGTCGACGCCGGGCCGCTGCGGATGGCCCGCCACCTGGAGGGGTTCACCGCGGTGATCGTCGGGATCAACCGCCGCCACAAGATCCACGCCGGCCTGCGCATCTCCCGGCTCGGCGACGACAAGCGCCGGCGCCTGAACGCGGAGCTGCGGGCGGCCGGCGACCGCGAGGAGGGCCCGTGAGGATCTACACCCGCCGCGGTGACGACGGCACCACCGGGCTGCTCTACGGCGGCCGGGTCGACAAGAGCGACCGCCGCACCGAGGCCTACGGCACCACCGACGAGGCGGTGGCCGCCCTCGGCATGGCCCGGGTGTTCATCGCCGACAGCATCCTGGCCGACCTGGTCCTGCGCCTGCAGCGCGAGCTGTTCGTGGCCGGGGCCGAGCTGGCCACGGCCACCGAGAACAGCCACAAGCTCACCCCCGGCTCGACCAAGGTCACCGCCGAGATGGTCGACGACCTCGAGGCGGCCATCGACGAGTACGTGGCCAGGACCCGCATGCCCGAGGAGTTCATCGTCCCCGGCGAGTCGCGCGGCTCGGCCTTCCTGGACTACGCCCGCACCGTGATCCGCCGGGCCGAGCGCCAGACGGTGGCCATGGAGCGGGCCGGGATGCTGGCCGACGGCGAGGTCGTCCGCTACCTCAACCGCCTGGCCGACCTGGTGTTCGTGCTCGCCCGCTACGAGGAGGGCGAGTTCCGGACCCTCCGCTCCGGCTGAGCCGTGCGTCACGTCGTCGACGCCCGCGGCACCTCCGTCGGCCTGCCCGGCCGGGTCGAGCGGGTGGTCAGCCTGGTCCCGTCGCTGACCGAATGGCTGGTCGTGGCCGGGGTCGGGGAGCGTCTGGTCGGGGTCACCGACTGGTGCCTGGAGCCGGCCGACGCCCTGGCCGGGCTGGCCAGGGTGCGGGGGACCAAGAACCCCGACCTGGCGGCGATCCGGGGGCTGGAGCCCGACCTGGTGGTGGCCAACGCCGAGGAGAACCGCAAGCTGGACGTGCAGCGCCTGGAGGCCGACGGGCTGGCCGTGTTCGTGACCATGCCGACCACCGTCGCCGGGGCCGTGGCCGAGCTGCGCGAGCTGGCCGCCGCCGTCGGCGACCTGCCCCGGGCCGCCGCCCTGGACGCCGACCTGGTCGCGGCCGTCGCCGGCGCCTACCGCCGCCGGCCGGCCCGCCGGGTCCGCTACGCCTGCGCGGTCTGGCGCGACCCCTGGATGTGGGTGGGGCGCCGGACCTACGCCGCCGACCTGCTCGGGCTGGCCGGGGGCGAGCCGGTGCTGGACGACCCGGCCACCCGCTACCCCCGGCTCGACCCGGCGACCATGGCCGCGCTCGCCCCCGAGCTGGTGCTGCTCCCCTCCGAGCCGTACGAGTTCGGCGCCGCCGACGCCGAGGAGGTGGCCGCCGCCTTCGGCGGCTCCCGGGTCGAGCTGGTCGACGGCCGCGCCCTCACCTGGTACGGCCCGCGCATCCCGGCCGCCCTGGCCGGCTTCCGCGAGCTGCTGGAAGGGGCCGCTTGACATCCTCCTCGCCCTGAAGGGCGGGGATTCCAACTACGCGACATGGAAGGTCGGCAGTTGAGGTTCGCGGTTCGACGGCCGGGGCAACCCCGGCCTCCCCGCGCAGCGTGTCCCGCCGCGATGTTCCGTGCAGCGTTCAGATCGGCGTTGGCCGAGTACCCGCAGGACCGGCACCGGAAGACGGCTTGGCTCTCACGCGCCTTCCTGTCTACGGTCCCGCACTCCGAGCAACGCCAGCTCGTGAACGCGGGGTTCACCTTCTCCAACCGTCCTGCTGCCTTGTGCTCCAGCCGGGCGGCGAACATGCCCCACCCGGAGGCGAGGATCGCCCGGTTCAGCCCCGCCTTCTGCCGGACGTTGCGGCCTGGCCGCTCGACCGTGCCCTTGGCGGAGCGGGTCATGTTCCGTACGTCCAGGTCCTCGACGCGGATCAGGTCGTAGTTCCGCGCGATCTGGGTGGACCGCTGCTCCACCCAGTCCCGGCGGGCGTCGGCGTTGCGCGCGTGCGCCCGAGCCAGCCGCGCCTTGAGCTTCGCGCGACGGATGGAGCCGCGCCTGGCCCGGTCCAGCCGGCCCTGCAGCCGCTCGACCCCGCGGTCGGCCGGGGCCTGGTAGCGGCGGCCGTCCGACAGCATCAGCGTCACCGTCACCCCCCGGTCGATCCCCACGACCTCCCCGGTCCCGGGTCCAGCGATCGGCGGGGGGACGGCGCAGAAGGCAATGTGCCAGCGGCCGGCGCGGTCGCGGGTCACCCGGTAGGACTTAGCCTCGGGCACCGGCCGGGACCAGTGGAAGCGGACCCAGCCGAGCTTGGGGACCAGCACCTGCGCCCACCTGCGGTTCAGCCGTTGCACGTCCTGCGGTCCAGTCGCGACGACCCGGAAGCCCTCGTTCAGCCCGCGCTTGCGCCAGCTGGGCTGGCCAGGTGGGTCGGGCCGCTCGTCCGGCGCGGTCCGTGCGTAGCGGCGGCGCCACTCCCTGAGCGCGGCGAAGTAGCTCGCCCAGGCGGCGTGGAAGTCCCGCAGTGCCTGCTGCTGCACGATTACGCTGCCGGTCGCCAGCCACGGGTATGCGGCGCGGGCCTCGGTGAGCTGCCGGCACTGGGTGGCGAACCCTGGTGCTGGGTGGCCTGGCTGCCACCAGGACCGCTGCTCCACCGCCAGGTTCCACACGTACCGGGTGTGCGCGCAATGGCCCAAGAGCGCTTCCTCCTGCGCAGGCGTGGGGTGCAACCGATAGCGGCTCATGTGCTCAACCTAGCGCCTACCTGCGACAACGAAGGGAGGAAGCGGCGTTTCCTCCCCGGCCTGAAGGCCGAGGCTTCCACGCCGCGGGAAGGGTGACCGACGAGCACCTGACCGACGGCTGGGAGCCGGACCTGCCGGTCGCCGACACGCTGCTGCGGCGCTTCCTGTTCAACCTGGCCGCGTTCCACGAGACCCCGGTGGCGGCGGCCGGGGGCAGGGTGCTGCGCCGCGACGACTTCGCCGCCGCCGACCTGGGCCGGCCGGCGGCCATGTACAACGCGGCCACGCTGCTGCGTCCGCTGCCCGTCGACCGGGCCACAGAGACCCTGGACGCGGTCGAGGGGTTCTTCGACGGCCATGGCTCGGGCGAGGCCTACCTGTGGAGCGCCTGGCCGACCCCGGACCTGCGCCCCCGCGGCTGGGTCCTGGAGGGCCACCCGCCGCTGCTGCTGCGGCCGCCCGGGAGCGGGCCCGTCCCCCCGGTCCCGCCCGGCCTGCGGGTCGAGCGGGTCGCCGGGGTGGACGGCCTGCGCGACTGGGAGCGGGTGGCGGTCGACGGCTTCCCCTACCGCGAGCTCCAGCCCTACCGGCCGGGGGCGCTGCTGGACGAGCGGGTCCTGGCCGACGGGCGGCTGCGGCTGTGGGTCGGCTACGAGGACGACGCGTCCGTCTGCGTCGGCTCGCTGTTCGTGGCCGAGGGGGTGGCCGCCTTCTCGCTCGTGGTGACCCTGCCCGAGGCCAGGCGGCGCGGCTACTGGGCGGCCATGGCCGCGGTCCGCCTGGTCGAGGAGCCCGGCCTGCCGGCCGTCGGGGTGTTCAGCGACATGAGCCGCTCCAGCGCCGAGGCGATCGGGTTCCTGCCCCTCACCCGCTTCACCCTCTGGCACCGGCCCAGGCCGGGCCCCTCTGGTGCCGCCGCTACGACTTCTTGATCAGCTCGGCCTCGATCTCCAGACGCACGTTCTTGCCGAGCAGGAAGCCACCCGTCTCCAGGGGCGAGTTCCAGACCAGGCCCCACTGCTCGCGGTCGACCTCCGGCACCACGCCGGAGAAGCCGATCCGCTTGTTGCCCCAGGGGTCGAGGCCGGAACCGAGGAACTCGACGTCCACGGTGACCGGGCGGGTGTTGCCGCGGATGGTGAGGTCGCCGTCGACCTTCCAGTTGTTCTCGCCCTCGCCGGGCCGCACCCCGGTGCTGCGGAAGGTGATCCTGGGGTGCTCCTCGACCCCGAAGAAGTCGTCCGACCGCATGTGGGCGTCGCGGGTCTCGTCCTTGGTGTCGATGGTGTTGGCGTCGATGTCGATCTCCAGCGTGGAGTCCGCGGGCCGCTCGGCGATGGTGGCGGCACCGCTCGCGCCCGGGAACCGGCCGCGCACCTTGGCCATCAGGTGCCGGGCCACGAACTCGAAGGCCTGGTGGGACGGGTCGATCTCCCAGACGCCGACCTCGGGGACCACGCGGCCGTCGACGACGCGGCTTCCGGGGGTGGTGCCGACCTGCTCGCTCATGCTTGTCTCCTCCCTGGGGACAGGTGACTTGGTGCATTGCCCGCCACAACACGGGTCGGAACATAGTTGTTCCAGCAACGATCCGGAAATCGAAGAGCGAGCTCGGCGCCGGCTCAGTGGTACTGGTGCTCGGCAGCCGGATAATGGCCCTCGGCGACGTCCTTGGCAAAGCGGCCGGCCGCCTCGGCGATCACGGCCCGCAGGTCGGCGTAGCGCTTGACGAAGCGCGGGGTCGGGTCCGGGGTCAGGCCGAGCAGGTCGGTGATGACCAGCACCTGGCCGTCGACGCCGGGCCCGGCGCCGATCCCGATGGTGGCCACCTCGACGGCCTCGGTGATCCGCGCCCCCAGCTCGGCCGGGACCGCCTCCAGCACGATGGCGAAGACGCCCGCCTCCTGCAGGGCCAGGGCGTCGGCCAGCAGCTCGTCGCCCTCGGAGCCGCGGCCCCTGACCACCTTGCGGCCGAAGGCGTTGGCCGACTGGGGGGTGTAGCCGAGGTGCCCCATGACCGGGATGCCGGCCTGGGTCATCCGCCGCACCGCCTTGGCCGAGCGGCGCCCGCCCTCCAGCTTGACCGCGTTGGCGCCCGCCTTGATCAGCCGGGCGGCGTTGCCGACGGCCTGGACGGCCGACGCCTGGTAGGCCCCGAAGGGCAGGTCGGCCACGACCAGGGCCTCGGAGGCCCCGCGGGCGACCGCGGCGGTGAAGACCAGCGCCTCCTCCATGGTCACCGGGATGGTGGTGTCGTACCCGAGCACGTTGTTGCCGACCGAGTCGCCGACCAGGAGCAACGGGACGCCCGCCTCGTCGAGCACCCGCGCGGTCAGGGCGTCGTAGGCGGTCAGCATCACGAACCGTTCCCGCCGCTGCTTCCAGACGGCGAGGTCGGCAGGGGTCACCGGCATGGCGGCCTCCTCGAAGAGGTCCTCGGAGCCCGCTGGGCGGGTCTCCTGGACACCCCTAGTGTGCCCGATCAGCGGGCCGGATGGGTCGCGCCCCGGAACCGGTTGGTGATCGGCAGGCGGCGGTCCTTGCCGAAGGAGCGGCCGGTGATCTTGGGCCCCGGCGGGGCCTGGCGGCGCTTGTACTCGGCCCCGTCGACCAGGCGCACGACCTCGGCCACGGTGTCGCGGTCGAACCCCTTGGCGACCAGCTCGTCGACGCTGGCGTCGTCCTCGATGTAGGCCTCCAGGATCGGGTCGAGGACCTCGTAGGGGGGCAGCGAGTCGGTGTCCAGCTGGCCGGGACGCAGCTCGGCCGAGGGCGGCTTGTCCAGCACCGACTGGGGGATCACCATGCCGGCGCCGTTGCGCCAGCGGGCCAGGGCGTACACCAGCGTCTTGGGCACGTCGCGGATGACCGCGAACCCGCCGGCCATGTCGCCGTACAGGGTGCAGTAGCCGACGGCCAGCTCCGACTTGTTGCCGGTGGTCAGGACCAGGCTGCCGGCCTTGTTGGACAGGCTCATGAGCAGGGTGCCGCGCACCCGGGCCTGGAGGTTCTCCTCGGCCAGGCCCGGCTCGGAGCCGGCGAACGGCTCCTTGAGCACGCCCAGGAGGGCCTCGGCCGGCTCGGCGATCGGCAGGGTCAGCAGCCGGATGCCGAGGTTGGCGGCCAGGGCCCGGGCGTCGCTCAGGCTGTGGCTGGAGGAGAAGCTGGACGGCATGGCCACCCCGACGACCCGCTCGCGACCCAGGGCGTCGGCGGCCACGGCGGCGACCAGGCTCGAGTCGATGCCGCCGGACAGGCCGATGTGGACGGTGTCGAAGCCGTTCTTGGTCACGTAGTCGCGGGTGGCGCAGACCAGGGCCTGGTAGACCTCCTCCTCGGGCGGAAGCGGCGGTGTCAGGCGGTGCTCCAGCGGCGGGCCGGGGTCGGCGAGCCGCTCGCTGACCCGCACCCGCTTCGTGGCCAGGGCCGGCCGGGGGTCGGTGGCCGGAGCCCGCCGGGGCCGCTCCGACAGCCGGGCCGTCGCCCCCTCCTCCAGGGCCAGGTCGACCACCAGCAGCTCCTCGGTGAACGCCCCGGCCCTGGCCAGCAGCCGTCCCTGGGGGTCGAAGTAGGCGCTCTGGCCGTCGAAGACCAGCTCGTCCTGGCCGCCGACCTGGGCGACGTAGAACAGGTGGGCGCCGTGGTCGGCCGCCCTGGTGGCCAGCATGGGGTGGAGGCGCTCGCCCTTCTCCAGCCGGTAGGGGCTGGCGTTGAGGCTGACCACCACCTCGGCCCCGGCGGCCACCGCGGTGGCCATCGGCCCCCAGGGGAACCACAGGTCCTCGCAGATGGTCACCGCCACCTCGACCCGCCCGAAGCTGGCCAGCAGCACCTCGCCGCCGGGCACGAAGTAGCGCTCCTCGTCGAACACCCCGTAGTTGGGCAGCAGCACCTTGCGGTAGACGCCAAGGACCCGGCCCCGGTGGCAGAGGGCGGCGGCGTTGGCCGGGCCGGCGTGGGTCGGCTCCACGAACCCGACCACGGCCGCGGCCTCGCCGACCTGGGCGGCGACCCGCTCGACGGCGGCCCGGCTGGCGGCCAGGAACGACGGCTTGAAGACCAGGTCCTCGGGCGGGTAGCCACAGACGGCCAGCTCGGGGAAGACGACCAGGTGGGCGCCGAGCCCGGCGGCGTCGGCGTAGGTGGCCAGCACCCGCTCGACGTTGCCGTCCAGGTCCCCGACGACCGGGTTGATCTGCGCCCCCGCGAGCCGCAGCCGCTCCATGATCCCAAGGGTAGCAGCGGCCCGACCTTGGCGGTCCCGGCTGATAGCATCGCCGCACTATGGACAAGCAGCAGGAATACGTGCTCCGGACGGTCGAGGACCGCGACGTCCGCTTCATCCGCCTGTGGTTCACCGACGTGCTCGGGTTCCTCAAGTCGTTCGCCATCACCCCGACCGAGCTGGACGGCGCCTTCGAGCGGGGCATGGAGTTCGACGGCTCGGCCATCGAGGGCTACGCCCGGGTCCAGGAGGCCGACATGGTGGCCAAGCCCGACCCGGGCACCTTCCAGGTGCTGCCGGGCCGCGGCGACGGCGGGGTGGCCCGGATGTTCTGCGACGTGCTGACCCCCGAGGGCCAGCCGTTCGACGGCGACCCCCGCTGGGTGCTGCGGCGCAACCTGGAGCGGGCGGCCAACCGCGGCTTCACCGTCTACGCCTGGCCGGAGCTGGAGTTCTTCCTGTTCGGGGACGCCGAGACGGGCCGGCCGCTGGACATCGGCTCCTATTTCGACCAGACCGCCCTCGACCTGTCCCAGGACTTCCGCCGCATCGCCATCGCCATGCTGGAGCGGATGGGCATCTCGGTCATGCAGTCCCACCACGAGATCGCCCCCAGCCAGCACGAGATCGACCTGCGCGAGGCCGACGCCCTGACCATGGCCGACAACGTCATGAGCGCCCGCCTGGTGGTCAAGGAGGCCGCCCTCGAGCAGGGCCTGTACGCCACCTTCATGCCCAAGCCGCGCGAGGGGGTGGCCGGGTCGGGCATGGACACCCACCTGTCGCTGTACGAGGGCGACCGCAACGCCTTCTACGACCCCGGGCAGGAGGCCAACCTGTCCAAGACGGCCCGCAGCTTCATCGCCGGCCTGCTGACCCACGCCTCCGAGTACACCGCCGTGACCAACCAGTGGATCAACTCCTACAAGCGGCTGGTGCCCGGCTACGACGCCCCCACCCACGTCTGCTGGGCCCAGCGCAACCGCTCGGCCATGGTCAGGGTGGGCGGCTACCGGTCCGACCGGGTCGACGTCGAGGTCCGCTCGCCCGACCCGGCGGCCAACCCGTACCTGGCCTTCGCGGTCCTGCTGGCCGCCGGCATGAAGGGCATCGAGGAGGAGTATGAGCTGCCCCCCGAGGCCGGCGACAACCTCCAGGAGATGACCGAGGCCGAGCTGCGCGCCGCCGGCATCCGCTCGCTCCCGGTCGACCTGCACGAGGCCCTCACCGCCATGGAGCGTTCCGAGCTGGTCGCCGAGGCCCTGGGCGAGCACGTCTTCGAGTACTTCCTGCGCAACAAGCACCGCGACTGGGACAGCTACCAGCGGTACGTGTCCCCGTTCGAGCGCGAGCGCTACCTGCCGCTGCTGTAGGCGGCCCCGTGTCCCTGCCCACCCTGGCCCGGCTCGGCTTCGAGGAGCCGCAGGCGGCCGCGGCCGACCTGGAGCGCCTGGGGGCGTGGCCGCCGGCCGCCGCCCCCGGCGGCAACCGGCTGCGGGCCGACATCGCCGCCAGCGCCGCCCCCCAGCTGGCCGCCAGGGCCCTGGCCGCGCTGGCCGCCGCCCACCCCGACCCGGCCGGCTTCACCGCCCTGCTGCGGCGCCGCCTCGGCTTCCGTCGCCGCCTCGTCCCCCTGGTCGCGGCCAGCCGGTCGCTCGGGGCCTGGCTGGCCACCCACCCCACCGAGGCCGACCGGCTGGCCGACGGCCGGCGCTTCGCGGCCCCCCGGCCCCGGGCCGAGCTGATCGCCGAGGCCACCGCCCTGGTCGCCGAGGCCGAGGACCCGGCCGCGGCCTGGGACGGGCTGCGCCGGTTCAAGCGCCGCGAGCTGCTGCGGGTGGCCGTGCGCGACCTGGCCGGCCGGGTCGCGGTCGAGGAGACCGCGGCCGAGCTGGCCGAGTTGGCCGACGCCTGCCTGGAGGCCGCCCTGCCGCTCGCGGCCGGCGAGTCCGGCCACGACCCATCGCCGATGCGCCTGGCCGTGCTCGGCATGGGCAAGTTGGGCGGCAGCGAGCTCAACTACGTGTCCGACATCGACGTGCTGTTCTGCCACGAGCCGCGGCCCGGGGCCGACCCGGAGGCCGCCGCCCGGGCCGCCGAGCGGGCGGCCAGGGGGGTGATGCGCGGCCTGTCGGCGGTGACCGCGGAGGGGACCTGCTTCGAGGTCGACGCCAACCTGCGTCCGGAGGGCCGCAACGGGCCGCTGTCGCGGACCCTGGGCAGCTACCTGGCCTATTGGGGCCGTTGGGCGCAGCCGTGGGAGCTGCAGGCGCTGATCAAGGTGCGGCCGGTGGCCGGGGATGCGGAGTTGGCCGGGCGGTTCTGTCAGGAGGCGGCGGCCCGGGTGTACCCGGAGCGGCTCGACCCCGAGACGGTCGCGGCCGTGCGGCGGATGAAGGCCCGGGTCGAGTCCTCGGCCAAGGCCAGGGCCGGGGGCGATCGGCAGGTCAAGCTCGGCCCGGGCGGGCTGCGCGACATCGAGTTCGCCGTGCAGCTGCTCCAGCTGGTCCACGGCCGCCACGACCCGGGCCTGCGGTCCGGGTCGACCCTGGTCGCGCTGGAGCGGCTCACCGCCGCCGGGTTCGTGGGCCGGGCCGACGCCGCCCAGCTGGCCGGCGCCTACCGGTTCCTGCGGCTGGTCGAGCACCGCCTCCAGCTGGCCAACGAGCGCCGCACCCACACCATCCCGGCCGGGCAGGAGGCGCGGCGCTGGCTGGCCCGCACCCTCGGCTACCGGGACACGCCGCAGGCCGACGCCCTGGAGCAGTTCGAGGCCGACCGCCGCCGCCAGCTGGTGGCCGTCCGCGGCCTGCACGAGAAGCTGTTCTACCGGCCGCTGCTGGAGGCGTTCGGGGCGGTCCCGGCCGGGCTCGACCCGGAGGGGGCGAGCGAGCGGCTGGCCGCCCTCGGGTTCGCCAACCCGGAGCGGGCCATGGCCTCGCTGCGCGCCCTCACCTCGGGGCTGTCGCGGCGGGCCACGCTCATGCGGGCCATGCTGCCGGTGATGCTGCCCTGGCTGGCCGAGGCGCCCGACCCCGACGGCGGGCTGGCGGCGCTGCGGGTCCTGGCCGAGGCCCTGGGCGACCGGGCCGCGTTCTACGGGATGGTCCGCGACAACCCGGCCGCGGCCGAGCTGCTCTGCACCGTGCTCGGCAGCTCGCGGCTGCTCGGCGACCTGCTGGCCCGCCACCCCGAGCTGCTCACGGCCATGGCCGACCAGCACCGGCTGGCCGCGGTCCGCGAGCCCGGCGAGCTGGTCGCCTCGGCGGCCGCGATCGTGGCCAGGCACGAGGAGGCGGCCGCGGCCTGGGACGGGCTGCGCCGGTTCAAGCGCCGCGAGCTGGTCCGGGTGGCCGTGCGCGACCTCACCGGCGACCTGCCGGTGGAGCGGGTCGGGACCGAGCTGTCCGCGCTCGCCCAGGCCTGCCTGGAGGCCGGGCTGGACGTGGCCATGCGCGAGGCCGGCCCCGGACCGCCGCCGGTGCGGGTGGCGGTCCTGGCCATGGGCAAGCTGGGCGGGACCGAGCTCAGCTACACCTCCGACCTGGACGTGCTGTTCTGCCACGAGCCGCGGCCCGGGGCCGACCCGGAGGCCGCCAACCGGGCCGCCGACCGGGTGGTCCGGGAGCTGCTTCGGGGCCTGTCGGCCGTCACCCCCGAGGGGACCTGCTTCGAGGTCGACGCCAACCTGCGTCCGGAGGGCCGCAACGGGCCGCTGTCGCGGACCCTGGGCAGCTACCTGGCCTATTGGGGCCGTTGGGCGCAGCCGTGGGAGCTGCAGGCGCTGATCAAGGTGCGGCCGGTGGCCGGGGACGCGGAGCTGGCCGGGCGGTTCTGTCAGGAGGCGGCGGCCCGGGTCTACCGCGACCCGCTCGACCCGGCGACCGTGGCCGAGGTGCGGCGCATGAAGGCCCGGGTCGAGTCCGAGCGGCTGCCCGCCGGGGCCGACCCCAGGCTGCACCTCAAGCTGGGCCCGGGCGGCCTGGCCGACGTGGAGTGGACCGCCCAGCTGCTCCAGCTCCGGGTCGGCGGCAGCCAGCCCGCCGTGCGGGTCCAGGGCACCCTGGACGCCCTCCAGGCCCTGGCCGCGGCGGGTGCCCTCGAGCCCGGCCAGGCGGCCTGGCTGGCCGGCGCCTACCGGCTCTGCCTGCGCATCCGCAACCTCGCCTACCTGGTCGCCGGGCGCCCGGTGGACCTGCTGCCCACCGACCCGGTCGCCCTGGAACGCCTGGCCAGAGCCATGGGCGTGGACGGCCGCCAGGGCCTCCTGGAGGACTACCGCCGCGCCACCCGCCGCGCCCGCCGCGTCGTCGACAGCCACTTCTGGGAGACCGGGTGACCCCCCTGCTGGTCTGCGTCGGGGACCTGATGGTGGACGTGGCCGTGGAGGCGCCGGCGCTGGCCCGAGGGGGCGACGTGGCCGGGGCGGTGCGGCTGGGGCCGGGTGGGTCGGCGGCGAACGTGGCCGTGTGGGCGGTGGCCGGCGGGGGACGGGCGCGGCTGGTGGCCGGGCGGGGCGACGACCTGGCCGGGCGGCTGCTGGCGGCCGCCCTGGCCGAGCGCGGGGTCGAGCTGGTCCCGGCCGGGGCGGCGCCGGCGGCCAGCGGGGCCATGCTGGTGGTGATGGAGGCGGGGGAGCGGACCTTCGTGGCCGACCCCGGAGCCAACCTGCACCTGGCCGAGGCGGACGTGGCCGCCGCCCTGGCCGGCGCCGACGCCGCGTTCGTCAGCGGCTACCCGCTGCTGCGCCCGGCGACCAGGCCGGCGGCCAGGGCCGCGGCCACGGCGGCCGGCCGGGCCGGGCTCCCGGCCGTGGTCGACGCCGCCTCCTGGCCGCTGCTCGCCGGCCCGGCCGGCGAGCCCGTGCTGGCCGCCGCCGCCCTGGCCGGCACCCTGCTGGCCAACCGCGATGAGGCGGCCACCCTGGCCGGGCGGCCCGACCCCGGGGCGGCCGGCGCCCTGCTGGCCGCCAGGGTCGGGACGGTGGTGGTCAAGTGCGGCCCCGCCGGGGTGCTGGTCTGCGCCGGCGACCGGCCGCCGGTGCCCGTCCCGGCCCCGGCCGTGGCCGCGGTCGACGTGACCGGGGCCGGCGACGCCTTCGCCGCCGCCTTCCTGGCGGCCCAGGCCGGCGGGGCCGACCCGGTCGAGGCGGCCAGGGCCGGCACCCGCCTGGCCGCCGCCGCCGTGACCACCAGGGGCGCCTGGCCCACCCTGCCCGCGGGCGGCCGACCACGGTACCCTTGACCGCTGTCACCAGCCCGACCAGCACAGGGGAACGCACCGCTCATGGACAGCCGGATGGTCGTCGCCGACCGCATCGCCAACGCCGCCGCCGTCGTCGCCCTCGAGTCGAGCGTGCTCGCCCAGGGCCTGCCGTCGCCGGCCAACCTCGAGTCGGCCGAGGCCCAGCAGGCGGCGGTGGTCAAGGCCGACGCCGAGCCGGCCGTCATCGGGGTGCTCGCCGGCCGGCTCATCGTGGGCGCCGGCCCCCAGGAGGTGCAGGCCCTGGCGTCGGGGGCGGTCCGCTGGAAGGTGACCGTCCGCGACCTGCCGTACGTGGTCGCCCGCGGCCTCGACGGGGCCACCACCGTGTCCGCGACCGCCTTCGCGGCCGAGAAGGCCGGGATCGGGGTCATGGCCACGGGCGGGATCGGCGGCATCCACTTCGGCGGGGGCGACGTCTCGGCCGACCTGCCCCAGCTGGCCCGCTCCCGGCTCACCGTCGTCTGCTCCGGGCCCAAGCACGTCGCCGACGCCGCGGCCACCGTCGAGTGGCTCGAGACCCACGGGGTGCAGCTGGTCGGCTACCGCACCGACCGGCTCCCCGGGTTCCTGGCCACCGGCCGGCTGCCCCTGGAGCAGGTCGTCGACGACGTCGCCCAGGTGGTGGAGCTGATCGGGGCCCGCCAGGCCCTCGGCACCCCGGGCGCCCTGGTGCTCTGCCAGGACCCGCCCGCCTCGGCCGCCATGGACCCCCAGGAGCTGGGCACCCTGGCCGCCGAGGGCGCGGCCGCGGCCCGCGACGCCGGCGTGTTCGGCAAGGCCCGGACCCCGTTCGAGCTGGACTGGCTGCACCGGCGCACCGGCGGGCGCAGCCTGGTCGCCAACCTGGCCCTGCTGGAGGCCAACGCCGGCCTGGCCGGCGAGATCGCCGCCGGCCAGGCCCAGGCCGGCTGAGCGCTCAGGACCGGCGGGACCGCAGCGGCCAGGCGCTGGCCAGCACGACCAGGCCGAGCACGATCAGGGCCAGCGGCACCAGGTAGTCGATCCGCAGCCGCCACACGTCGAGCGCGTCCAGCAGGAACAGGACCCCGGCCAGCACGAACAGCACCCCGACGACCAGCGACAGCCGGTCGACCCGCCGCGGCCCGGGCACGTCGGTCACTGCTCCACCCGGACCTCGCCGAGCCCGACGCGGGCGTCGAGCTCCAGGCGGCGGTCGCCGCCCTGCTCCGAGCTGGCATCGATCCGGCTGGCGATCCCGCCGTCCTCGTCGCCGAACACCTGGACCTGGCCGAGTCCGGAGCTGGCCACGACCTGGACCGACACCCCCTGGGGGACCTCGACGACCAGCTCGCCGATCCCGACCCGGGCCTCGACCGCGGTGGTCCCGGGCGGCACCTGGAGCTGGCGCAGGTCGACGACCAGGTTGCCGACCCCCAGCTCGTACCCGGTCAGGTCGGCCGGGGTGGTCGGCCGCTCGGTGCGGTCGCCGACCCCGCCGCCCCAGGGGACGTCGAGGTCCCAGTCGGCGGCCGCGGCCAGCGACAGGACCACCGTCAGGGCGACCCCGACGACCATCAGGGCGTGCTGGCGGCCCCGGAAGGCCCCGGCGACACAGGCCAGCCCGACCGCGATCAGGGCCGCGGGCAGCACCGCCCGCCACGGCACCTCGACCCCGCTGGCGTCCAGCAGCCAGCCGATCCCGACCAGGACCAGCAGCGCCCCCACCAGCACCGTCGCCGACGCCGGCCCGTGCCGGTCGGCCGGCGGCGCCGGCCCGGCCGGTGGCAGCGGCTCGGTGGTCATCGCCGCAAGCCGGCCAGCATGACCGCGACCCCGACGGCGACCACCGCGACCGGCCAGAACAGCTCGTCCAGGTCGGGGGCGAGCCGGTCCAGGAGCAGCACCAGGCCGAGCACGACCAGGGAGCCGCCGAGCACCAGCCGGCCCGTCTCCCGCCGCCCCTCGGGGGCCGGGGCCGACGGCTGGTCCGGCCGCTCCTCGGGGATGGCCACCCAGCAGACCACGTAGGCGATCACCCCCAGCCCGTTGGCCAGGGCGAGGATGATGAAGGCGATCCGCAGCAGCACCGGGTCGACGCCCAGGTAGCGGCCCACGCCCCCGCACACCCCGGCGATCACCCGCTCGCTGCGGCTGCGCCGCACCACCCGCTGGCCGCCGTCGACCGGCGGGGACCCGGGACCGGGAGGCTGCCCGGGGCCGGACGGGCCGGGCTCTGGAGGCGGCGGCGTGCTCATCACCTAGAGCATAAGTCCTCGGCTTCGGGGCACGATACCGCCATGGCCACCACCGACAACGGCCCCCTCCCGAGCTTCCTCATGGACATGGACGGCGTGCTCGTCCACGAGGAGGAGCCCATCCCGGGGGCCGACAGCTTCATCAAGGCCCTCGAGGCGGCCGAGCTGCCGTTCCTGGTCCTGACCAACAACTCCATCTACACCCCACGCGACCTGTCGGCCCGCCTGGCCCGGACCGGGATCTCGCTCCCGCCGGAGCGGATCTGGACCTCGGCCCTGGCCACCGCCCAGTTCCTCAACACCCAGCGGCCGGCCGGCACCGCCTTCGTCATCGGCGAGGCCGGCCTCACCACCGCCCTGCACCAGATCGACTACACCCTGTCCGAGCGCGACCCCGACTACGTCGTCCTGGGCGAGACCCGGACCTACAGCTTCGAGCTGATCACCAAGGCCATCCGCCTGATCGAGGGCGGCGCCCGCTTCATCGCCACCAACCCCGACCCGATCGGCCCCTCCCGCGAGGGGTCGCTGCCCGCGACGGGCGCGGTGGCGGCGATGATCTCCAAGGCGACCGGCGTCCGCCCCTACTACGTCGGCAAGCCGAACCCCCTGATGATGCGGTCGGCCCTGCGGGCCATCGGCGCCCACTCCGAGACCACGGTGATGATCGGCGACCGCATGGACACCGACATCGTCGCCGGCCTGGAGGCCGGCCTGGAGACCGTCCTGGTCCTCACCGGCATCTCGACCCGGGCCGACGCCGAGCGGTTCGCCTACTGCCCCTCACGCATCGTCGACTCGATCGCAAATCTAGAGATTGACCTGGGCCTCGGCGGCCTCGGCTAGGCGCGTAGCCGTCCCGGGACGCGGACACGGGAAGCGGCGTCCCGGGACGGTACCAGCAGACTAAGCTATTTGCCCGGTTGGTACAGGTCGAATGGCGTCGGACCCGGCACCTCAGTCGGCCCAGAAGACGTAGCGGGCCCGGTAGGGCACGGCCACGGTGGGGTTGGTGGCCGGGTCACACGGCCCCGCCGGGGCCACCCCGCCCTTGGTCTCGATCCGCTGCACGTAGTCGACCCGGGCGAGCACCCCGTCGCCCTGGTTGGTGACCGCCTTCAGCCGCAGCCAGGGGATCGCCCTGCTGGGGTCCGGCGCCGGCGCGCTGCCGTTGGGCGCCGCCAGCACGCTGCTGCCGTCGAACGACTCGAAGGTGGGGCCGCGGAAGTGGATGCCGACGACGTGCCCGCCGCGGCCGTGGAGGCTGGCCGCCGGCTCCCGGAACGTCCAGGCGAGCGTGGTCGGGTTGCAGTCGTAGATCTGCACGCCCTTGCCCAGGACCGACAGCACCACCTTCTCGGGGGGCAGGACCTGGATGGCCTCGGGGACCTGGGGCGGCTTCGGCCCGGCGCCGGCCGGGACGGCGGCCCCGGCGGCCAGGGTCGAGCCGAGCAGGGCAAGAAGCCCGAGCAGGAGCGGACGGCGTCGCATGGCGACCTCCTTGGATCAGGCCAGCACGGCGGGAGCGTCACCCCCCCTCGTGCGACGGATCCGCGGATCCTGCGACAGTCCGACCGAAAGCGCAAATCGCCACGCCCGGCAGCAGGCGGGGAGAACGAGGCGCTTGCGGAGCGGCTACCCGTTGGAAGGGCCGTTGCGCCAGGCGGAGGCGCCGGCGCTGGCGGCGGCCTTGGTCTGCTCCCAGCGGCGCCGGGCGATCTCGCTCGGCGGCTGCTCCATCTGGTCCACCCACCGGCGGGTCGCCGAGATGATCGCGGAGGAGACCAGCACCATGCCGGCGAACCCGATCAGCCCGCCCAGCGCGACAAGTACCCCCCCTCCGACGACCAGGCTGCGGTTGAGCTGGATGTCCCCTTTGGAGGTGGAGATCTGATCGGTCACCGGCTTCACCCCTTGTCCCTTGTCCCTCGTCCGAACCGGCCAACATGATGCCCGGCCCCCGGGGGCCGGGCATCACACTTCCGGGGTGATTTCAGATGGCAAACGAGCCTGCCTCCGCCACGGGAGCAACGGAGGCAGGCTCATGACCAGCAGCAACAGACTGCGGGCGGCTAGATGTCGTAGTAGAGGTGGAACTCCCAGGGGTGGGGGCGGAGGCGGACGGCGTCGACCTCGCGCTCGCGCTTGTAGGCGAGCCAGGTGTCGATCACGTCCTGGGTGAAGACGTCGCCTTCGAGCAGGAACTCGTGGTCGGCCTCCAGGGCGGCCAGGGCCTCGTCGAGGGAGCCGGGGACCTGGGGGACCTCGGCGAGCTCCTCGGGGGGCAGCTCGTAGAGGTCCTTGTCGAGCGGGCCGGCGGGCTCGACCTTGTTGCGGACCCCGTCCAGGCCGGCCATCAGCATGGCCGAGAAGGCCAGGTAGGGGTTGCAGGACGGGTCGGGGACCCGGAACTCGACCCGCTTGGCCTTGGGGCTGCGCGAGTAGAGGGGGATGCGGGCCGCGGCCGAGCGGTTGCGCTGGGAGTAGACCAGGTTGACCG
>Ga0307277_10000262_pt1 | contig 18579 bp, 22 predicted proteins | sample ER_DNA_116_FD_194473 | JGI IMG/M metagenome (GOLD analysis project Ga0307277, IMG submission 194473) | Bulk soil microbial communities from the East River watershed near Crested Butte, Colorado, United States - ER_DNA_116 | ecosystem: Environmental > Terrestrial > Soil > Floodplain | place...
GGAAGCCTACGTGCCTGGGCCCACCGGGGCCATTCCGCCAGGTCAGCGGCAGCCGCCCTGGTAGCCGGCGAACCCGGTCCCCCTGGCGATCTGCTGGCCGGCGGCGTCGAAGCTGGTGTAGGCCAGCGGCCGCGCGTCCGGCGGGAGCGGCGCGACGACCCAGAAGGCGAACGGGAACTCCTTCTTCTTGAAGGTCGGCACCTCGACCGGGGGGCGGCCCTGCACCTCGAGCTTCACCTTGGCCACCGCCTCGGACGCCACCCCGGAGACCAGCGTGGCCGTCACCCGCTCCTTCGACGGCGCGCAGTGGATGTAGGCCACCTGCTCGGCGCGGGCCTGCCTGGTGAACACCTCGCCCATGAACAGGTCGCCGTTCTGCCGGCGGGTCTCGAGCCAGTAGTCCTCGCCGGAGCCCTTGCGGGCGAGGATCTCCCAGGCGTAGTCGCCCTGCCCGCCCCGGCCCACCACCACCGGCGCGTCGGCGAACAGCCCCGGCTCCTCCGCCACCGTGGCCGCGATCGGGGGGAGGGCGTTGGTGATCGGACGGATCGACTCGACCAGCCGGCGCGCCAGCCGCCGCACCTTCAGCCCGGCCTGCCGGCCCGTTCCCTCGACGTCCAGCTGCAGGACCCGCCACGGCCCCGCCTCGGGGCACAGGTCGGCGGGTTCGCACCGGTAGGGCCAGGCGATCATGTAGGTGACGAGCCCGCCCTGGTCTCCGACGGCGTAGGCGCGGCCGTCGGGCCGGCGTCCCGAGGACCGGTGCCCCGACAAGGTGGAGAACGACTGGCCACCCAGGTTGTCGCGGCCCTTGACCGGCTTGCCCGGGTACTCGCTCGGCAGGGTGACGGCGGTGTGGATGGTGATCCGGCGCTGCTCGGTGGCCGAGATGGGCCGCCCGCCGGGGGAGATCACCAGCCACGGCTGGCCGAACTGGTAGTAGCCCCTGGTGGTCGACTGGTCGACCTTCCAGCCCGTTGGCAGGGTCAGCTCGAACCCCTGGCGTTCCCTGCGGACCACCCCGGCGGGGGAGACGGGCACCGGCGCCGGGGCCGGCCGGGTGGCCTGGGGCGCCGGCTGCTGCAGCGGGGCCGGGGGCGGGGACGTGACCGCGGCCTTCGGGGTGGTCGTGGGTGGGGTGACCGGGCCGGCGACCTTGCCGGTGCCGCCGCCCGCCACCAGCGCCGTGCCGACGGCCAGGGCGAGGACCAGGGCGACGGCCAGGCCGGTGGACGCGGCGGCCACGGCGTGGCGCCGGCGCCGGCGCAGGAACCGCTCGTAGGCCCCGGTCTCCTCCGTCTCGGCGGTCCCCTCCTCGGCCAGGGCCGCCCGCACCAGCTCTTCCAGGTTCACGGCGGGGTCCTCGGGCTGTCGGTGCGGTCGGGGAGCTGCCGCTCCAGGTCGCGGCGCAGGCGGGCCATGGCCCGGTTGCTCAGCGACTTGACCGTGCCCACCGGGATCCGCAGCAGCCTCGCCACCTCCTGCTCGGGCAGGTCCTGGTGGTAGCGCAGCACCAGCACGGTCCGCTGGCGGGTCGGGAGCCGGCGGATGGCCTCGCGGACCACGATGAGCTCCTCGCGCGGGCCGGGGTCGATCGCCTCGACCCGTTCCCGGCCGGCGTGCCTGGCCTCCAGGCGCAGCCGCCGCAGCACCGACCGGTGCCGGTTGACCAGCACCTGGCGGGCGTACGCCTCCGGGTGCTCATGGCGGCGCACCAGCGACCACCTCCAGTAGATGCGGACCAGGGTCTCCTGGGCCAGCTCGTCGCCCTCGCCCCAGTCACCGGTCAGCAGGAAGCCGAGGCGGCGCAGCCGCCCGTACTGGCTGATGAAGAACTCGGGGAACTGCCGGTCCTCTGGACCCACGCCTTCTCCCGCGCTTGATCTGGCGTCCCTGAAACGCCCAGCTGCCGCGAAAGGTTCCGTTGATCGCTGCTACACTTCCGAGGTCCCGGGCCGGGTGCACCGGCCGGGCTCGGCGGCGTAGCTCAGAGGTAGAGCAAGCGGCTCATAATCGCTGTGTCGGTGGTTCGAGTCCACCCGCCGCTACCAGGTGAGGGCGAGCCGCCGTCCGGCGGCCGGCTCTCGCCTTGCGTTTGCCGGATCGGTTCGATGAGGAGATCAGACGAGCATGGCGAAGAAGAAGTTTGAGCGGACCAAGCCGCATTTGAACATTGGGACGATGGGTCATATCGATCATGGCAAGACGACCCTGACCGCGGCCATCACCAGGGTGTTGCATGCGCGCAACCCTGAGGTCCCGTACACCCCCTTTGACCAGATCGACAAGGCCCCGGAGGAGAAGCAGCGGGGGATCACGATCTCGATCGCCCATGTCGAGTACGAGACCGACAACCGCCACTATGCCCATGTGGACATGCCCGGCCATGCCGACTACATCAAGAACATGATCACCGGGGCGGCCCAGATCGATGGGGCGATCCTGGTCGTCAGTGCCCCCGATGGGCCGATGCCCCAGACCCGTGAGCATGTGCTGTTGGCCCGCCAGGTTGGGGTGCCTTACATCGTGGTTGCCTTGAACAAGGTGGACATGGTCGATGACGAGGAGCTGCTGGAGCTGGTCGAGCTGGAGGTGCGGGAGCTGCTCACCCAGTATGAGTTCCCTGGCGATGACACCCCGGTGGTGCGCCTGTCGGCGTTGAAGGCGTTGGAGGGTGACAGCGCGGCCGAGGAGCAGGTGCTGGAGCTGATGGCGGCGGTGGACAGCTATGTGCCGGAGCCGGAGCGGGTGGTGGATCGGCCGTTCCTGATGCCGGTGGAGGATGTGTTCACGATCACCGGTCGGGGGACGGTGGCTACGGGTCGGGTCGAGCAGGGCACGATCAAGGTGGGTGAGCAGGTCGAGATTGTCGGGATCCGGCCCCAGACCACGACCACGGTGGTGACCGGGGTGGAGATGTTCCGCAAGTTGTTGGACCAGGGCCAGGCCGGCGACAACATCGGGGTGTTGTTGCGGGGGACCAAGCGTGAGGACATCGAGCGTGGCCAGGTGCTGGCCAAGCCAGGCTCGATCACCCCCCATACCGAGTTCACCGCCCAGGTGTATGTGCTCAGCAAGGAGGAGGGTGGGCGGCATACGCCGTTTTTCAACAACTACCGGCCCCAGTTCTACTTCCGGACCACCGATGTGACCGGTGAGGTGACCTTGCCGGAGGGGACCGAGATGGCGATGCCGGGTGACAACACCGAGATGCAGGTCAAGTTGATCCAGCCGATCGCCATGGCCGAGGGGCTGCGGTTCGCCATCCGTGAGGGTGGCCGCACCGTCGGCGCCGGCCGCGTCATCAAAATCCTCAAGTAGGACCGGAAGCCTTCAGGGTCCTCAAGGTAGGATCGAGGTTCACGCTGCGCGCAGGAAGGAACCTCCATGGCGACCACCGACCTCCGGCCCACCATCACCCTGGCCTGTACCGTCTGCAAGCACCGCAACTACACCACCAGGAAGAACAAGCGGAACGACCCCGACCGGGTGGAGCTGAAGAAGTACTGCCGCTGGTGCGGGCGGCACACCGCCCACCGGGAGACCCGCTGATCCGACCATGCCGCTGAACCAGGCCCTGGTGGGCACGGTGTACCCGGCCGTCCGCTACGAGGTCGGCCGGGAGAAGCTCCGCGAGTTCGCGATCGCCGTGGGCGAGACCGACCCGATCTACCACGACGAGGCCGCGGCCAGGGCGGCGGGCCACCCCGACCTGCCGGCGGTGCCGACCTTTGCGGTCGTGCTGTCGATGCGGGCCGGCCAGGTGGTGTACGGCGACCCGGACCTTGGCCTGGACTACTCCCGGGTCGTCCACGGCGAGCAGGAGTTCGTCTACCACCGGCCCATCCGGGCCGGCGACCGCCTGCTCGCCGCCGGCAAGGTCGCCGCGGTCGCGGCCAAGGGCCGCCACGAGCTGCTCACCCTCGAGACCGAGATCACCACCGAGGCCGGCGAGCCCGTCTGCACCGTCAGGGCGACCGTGCTGTCGCGGGGCACGGCGCCGCCGCGCGGGAGCGCGGCATGAGCCCGCACGAACTGAGAAACGTGCGACCCGGCGACGCCCTCCCCGAGGTCGCCGAGACCATCGAGCGCATGGACCTGGTCCGGTACGCCGGCGCCTCGGGCGACTTCAACCCGATCCACTGGAACGACGAGGTCGCCAAGGCGGTCGGGCTGCCGGGGGTGATCGCCCACGGCATGTACTCCATGGGCATCGCCGCCCGCATGGTCACCGGCTGGGCCGGCGACCCGGCGGCGATCAGGCGGCTCAAAGTCCGGTTCTCGGCCATGATCGAACCCGGCCAGACCCTCACCGCCAAGGGCGAGGTGGCCGAGGTCGACGGCGGCCGGGTCCTGGTCCGCTTCCACGCCGAGGACGAGAAGGGCGAGAAGGTCCTGAGCAAGGGCGAGGCCGAGCTGGAGCTGTAGCCGAATGGGGAACGGACCGGACGTCACCCGCCTCCTCGCCGACCGGCAGGCGGCACGGGAGCGGCGGGACTTCGCCAGGGCCGACGCCATCAGGGACGAGCTCCGCCAGGCGGGCTGGCTGGTCAGGGACACCCCGGACGGCCCGGAGCTGGACCCGGCGCCGCCGTACGAGACCGTCGACCCGGCCACCCTGCAGCCGCGCTGGGAGGCGCCCGACCGGTTCGACGTCTCGGTGGTCGTCCACGTCGCCGGCTGGCCCGAGGATGTCGCCAGGGCGACCCGGGCCCTGGCCGCCCACCACCGCCACCTCGGCTACGAGGTGCTGCTGGTCGCCGACGGGGCCGGGGAGGCGACCGGCCGCGCCCTGGAGGACCTGGCCGGCGAGGACCCGCATCTCCGGGTGCTGCACCTCGACCCGGCCGCCGGCTTCGGCGCGGCCATGAACCTCGGCATGGGCCAGGCCCTCGGCCGGGTGCTGGTCTGGCTGGACCCGCACGTCGAGGCCACCGGCGACCTGCTCAGCCCCCTGCTGGCCGCCCTCGGCCGGCCGGGCGCCGGGCTGGCCGGCGGCTGGGGGGTGACCACCACCACCATGCTCGAATTCGAGGCCGACGACGGTCCGGAGGTCGACGCCGTCGAGGGCTACCTGCTGGCCGTGCCGCGTGCGCTGGCCGCCCGGGTGCGGGTCGACCCCAAGGACCGCTACTACCGTAACGCCGACCTCGACTACTCCTTCACCGTCCGCGCCCTCGGCTATGGGGCCACCCGGGTCGAGGTGCCCGCCACCCGCCACCGGCACCGCGGGTTCCACGAGACCGACCCGGGGGAACGGGACCGGGCGTCCAGAAAGAACTACGATCGTTTCCTCGGGCGCTGGAAGGGCCGGACCGATCTGCTCACCCGGGACTTCCGGGGCTATCACCGGCACCGGTAACCGGAGGGCGGGGTTCGGGGTCTAGGAGAACGTTGGAAGGGGACCGAGGTGGAGGTCGACCGGGAGCTCGTCGAGGCCGCCCAGGCCGGTGACCGCTGGGCACTCGAGGAGCTGGTGCGCCGAACGCACCGCAGCGTGTACACCTGCGCGCTCCGGCTGGTCGGCAACCCGGACGACGCCGCCGACGTCACCCAGGACGTCTACCTCCGGGTGGTGCGCAAGTTGGGCGGCTTCCGGCACGAAGCCTCCTTCTCCACCTGGCTGAACAGGGTGACGACGAACGTGGCCATGAGCACCTTGAAGCGCCGCACACGGCGGTTCGCGGTCGAGGGGGCGGCGGTGCCCGCCGACACCCGCGACCCTGCGCCCGAGCCGGCCGAGCGGGCCGAGTCGGTCGCTCTCGCCCGCCATCTGGAGCGGCTGGTCGCCGAGCTGCCCGAGGGCCAGCGGCAGGTGCTCGTGCTCCGTGACGTGTACGGCCAGTCGACCGAAGAGGTGGCGAACGCGATGGGGCTGACGCCGGGTGCGGTCAAGGTGCGCCTGTTCCGGGCGCGCGAGCGGCTCAAGGCGGCGCTGGAGGCGACCGAGGGCGGCCAGGTGGTCGCCATCGCCGGACGACGGCGGGCGAGCGGGCGGCGGTCCTCATGACCTGCCACGCCATCCGCCCGCTGCTGCCGGCCCGGGTCGAGGAGCTGACCGTGGCCGACGCCCGCACCCGGGCCGAGCACGTCGCCGCCTGCACCCGCTGCGCCACCGAGGCGGCCGCCTACACCCGCCTCGGCCAGGCCCTGGCCGCCATGGCCAGCCTGGAGGTCGACCCCGCCGACGGCACCCTCGAGCGCGTCCTGGTCGCCCTCGGCCGCCGCCGCACCGCCGTCACCGGCCCCCGGGTCCTCGCCGCCGCCGGCGCCTCCGGCGCCCTGGTCGCCACCGTCGTGGTCGCCCGCACCGTCCGCCAGCGCCGCCAGACCCACCGGCGGTCCCGCCGCGGCCCGGCCCCGCGCCGCCTGCGCCTCCCCAGCCTCCCCGTTCCCACCCCGGTCCTGGCCCGCGCCAAGTAGGGACCCGCTACGGCCGCCCGGCGCCGGCTGATGGTCCTGGTCACCGGCCCTCCCGCGGCCGGCAAGACGACCCTGGCCGGGCCGCTGGCCGCCGCCCTCGGCCTGCCCCTGATCGGCAAGGACCTGATCAAGGAGGCGCTGTTCGACGCCCTCGGCACCGGAGACCGGGCCTGGTCGCGGCGGCTGGGCGCGGCCAGCTTCGAGGTGCTGTACGCGGTCGCCGGCGCGCTCCCGGCGGTGGTGCTCGACGCCAACCTCGGCCCCGAGGCCGGCCCGCGGCTGCGGGCACCCGACGCCGACCTCATCGAGGTGTTCTGCCGCTGCCCTCCGGAGGAGGTCGAGCGCCGGTTCGCGGCCCGGGCACCCCGGCGCCACCCTGGTCACGTGGACCACCAGCTCGCTCCGGAGGTCAAGGCCGCCCTGGCCGGCGGGATCGACCCCCTCCGCCTGGGCGGGCCGGTGCTGGAGGTCGACAGCGCCCGACCCGTCGACGCCGCCCGGGTCGCCGCCTGGGTCCTGGCTCACCGCGTTTGACGGCTCAGGTCCCGGTGGTGCCGTCGATCAGCTCGCGGAGGATGTCGGCGTGGCCGGCGTGCCGGGCGGTCTCCTCGATCATGTGGACGTAGATCCAGCGCAGGGAGACCTCGCCCATCCGGAAGTGCGGCGCGACGTCGTCCAGGGCATGGGCGGCGGCCGTCGCGCGGGAGGTCGCGCAGGCCGCCTCGTACCCGGCGAGGAGATGCTCGACGGAGCGGCGGGCGAGCACCCGCTGGAACCACTCGAGCTCGACCCAGTGGAGGTGCTTGACGATCCCGCCCAGGGTGGTCGCCGACCCGACGAGCCGGAGCCGGGCGGCCTCGTCGGAGACGCCGCGAACCTTGCGGATGATGGCGTCCCGGTACAGGTCGAGGAAGGTCTCCAGCACGGCACGCTCGCCGGCGCTGGCCACCAGCTCGTCGGGGAACAGCGGCGGGTCGGGTCCCGGGGTGGCCTCCATGCCGGGATGCTAGGACCCGGGGGCGGGGCCGGTGTAGACGGCGCGGGGCCGGATCGGGGTGTTGCGGTCGTACTCCTCGAGGGCGTGGGCGATCCAGCCGGCGGTGCGGGCGACCGCGAAGATGGCCTCGCCGGCGCCGCGGACCATGCCGGCGACATGGGCCAGGGCGGCAAGGGCGAGGTCGACGTTGGGCTCGGGCAGGCCGCGCCGGGCGGTCGCATCCAGCAGCGCCTCGACCACGGCCAGGCGCGGCGACCCGGCGGCCGTGGCGCGCAGCCGGTCGAGCAGGACCCGGGCCCGCGGGTCGCCGCCCGGGTAGAGCCGGTGCCCGAACCCGCGGAGCCGCTCGCCCCGGCGCAGCCGCCCCCCGACCACGCCGGCCGCCCGGTCCCGCAGCCTCGCCCCGCGCACCGCGGCGGCTCCCTCCGGCAGGTCGATCTCGGCCAGCAGGGCCTCGATGCCCAGGGACGCCCCGCCGTGCAGGCTGCCGCTGACCGTGGCCAGGCCGGCCGAGGCGACCGCGTAGGGGTCGGCCCGCACCGAAGCGGCCACCCTGGCCGCCACCGTCGAGGCCGCCAGCTCGTGGTCGGCCAGCAGCACCAGCGCGGCGTCGAGCGTGGCCACCAGCCCCGGCTCCGGGTCGAGGGGCGACAGCGCCGCCCACAGCCGGGCGGCGACCGCCGCCCCCTCCGGCGGCGGCGGGCCCTCACGGGGCAGGCAGTCGACCAGCCCCGCGATCAGCGCCCGCCCGGCCGCGGTCACCGCCGCCGGGTGCAGCTCCAGCCGCAGCTCGTCCCCGGCGGCCAGGGCGGCCGCGATCACCCGGATGCGCTCCAGCGGCAGGGCGGCGGTGGGCAGCGCCGCCTGGGCCCGCCGTCCCGCCCCAAGGGCCGCGTCCCCCGCCTGCCACCCAGGCCCCGGTCCACCGCCGCGCGGCATTGACCCGGTCGCCGGGAACCGGGCCGTCCAGAGCCAGGTGGCGACCTCCTCGAAGCTGCGGCTGCCGGCCAGGTCGGGGACGGCCAGGCCCCGGTACCAAGGGAGGCCCCGGTCGATCGCGGTCAGCGACGACGGCAGGACCAGCTCGGCGGCCGGCCTGCGCCCCCGCCGGGGCCGGCCGGGGCGGGCCAGGCGGTCGATCTCGGCCGGGTCGAAGGTGCTGGTCCGCCCGTCGGCGGCCCGTTCCCGCCCGACCAGCCCACGGCTCACATAGGCGTACAGGGTGGCCGGCTTGACCCCCAGCCGCCCGGCCGCCTCGGCCGTCGTCAACCGCCGCCCGCCGCTCCCGTCCGTCATATTGATCAATATTGAGAATTACTCGAACCACTGTCAAGCTGAAGAGGTAGCAGCAGCGCGACGAGAGGCCCGCCCATGCCACGGATCCACTTCCTCGACGTGACCAACCGCGACGGCGTCCAGACGGCCAGGGTCAACCTGTCGAAGTTCGGCAAGACGATGGTCAACTTCTACCTCGGCAAGCTCGGCGTCACCCAGTCCGAGGCCGGCTTCCCCTTCCTGTTCCACGAGGTCCCCTACCTCAAGGCCAACCTGGCCCTGGCCAAGGCGGGGGCGTTCGGCGACCTCCGGCTGTCCGGCTGGACCCGGGCGGTTCCCGGCGACGTCGAGGCCTCCCTGCCGCTGGGCCTCGAGCACCTCAACCTGTCGATCTCCACCTCCGACCAGATGATCGTCAACAAGTTCCGGGGCCGCCTGGACCGGGCCGCGGTCATCGAGCAGATGGCCGCCGCGACCCGGGCGGCCAGGGTCGCCGGCGTGCTCACCATCGGGGTCAACGCCGAGGACGGGTCGCGCACCGACACCGGCTACCTGGCCGAGTTCGCCACCGCGGCCAGGGAGGCCGGCGCCGACCGGGTCCGCTACTGCGACACCGTCGGCGGCGACACGCCCTGGCGGATCCGCGAGCGGTTCGCCTCCCTCGCCACCACCGTCGGCATCCCGGTCGAGACCCACTGCCACAACGACCTCGGCATGGCCGTGGCCAACTCGGTCGCCGGGGCCCTCGGCGACCTGGACGCCGGCCACGACGCCTGGGTCAACACCTGCGTCAACGGCATCGGCGAGCGGGCCGGCAACGCCGACCTGCTCTCCTGCATCCTCGCCTTCCGGCACGGCTTCGACCTGGCCGGGCGGGCCGACCTCGGCGACCTGGACCTGAGCTGGGCGCGGCGCTTCGGCCTGTGGGCGGCCTACGCCTTCGGCCAGCCGCTGCCGCTGGGCCAGCCCGGCGTCGGGGCCAACGCCTTCGCCCACGAGTCCGGCATCCACGCCGACGGGGCGCTCAAGGACCGCCACAACTACGAGCTGTACGACGACGAGACCCTCGGCCCGTTCCCGGACGACTGGTCCGCCCGCCGGGGGCGGGTCGTGCTGACCGGCGAGTACGGCGGCAAGGCCGGGTTCCGGCACGTCCTGGACGGGCTCGGCGTCGAGGTCGCGGCCGCCGACGAGGAGCTGGTCTTCCGGCTCGTGCAGCTCACCAACGCCGCCAACGGGCGGCCGCTGACCGACGACGAGCTCCGCCTGCTGGCCACCTGGCCGCACGAGCTGGCCCTCCTCTATCCGGGTCAGCTGAGCTGAGCGAAGCCGCCGCCGGCCAGGCGGGGCACCACCCGGCTGACGTCGTGCTCGGCGGCCAGGCGGAGGTCGGCGGCGCGGCCGCGGGCCGCCAGCTCCCGGCCGGAGACGCAGCCGGCCAGGACGGCCGGCAGGTCGGCGGCGGCGTCGAGGAAGGCGGCAACGGCGGCACGGGCCTCGGGTGACGGGGTGCCCCCGAGCGCCCGCACGACCGCGCCGGCGCCGAGGAGATCCTCGACGGCCGGCCGGAGGCTGCCGTCGGGGCGCCGCTCGCCGGCGGCCACCACCGCCACCGGTCCGCCGAGCTCGCGGGCGGCCGCCGCCACCGCCGAGGCGTTGCGCAGGCAGCCGGCCAGCACCACCGCCCCGGCCCGGGCGGCGGCCAGGCTCACCGTGGCCCCGTTCGGGGAGGCCAGCTCCACCCGGGTCCCCGCCGGCACGTCGAGCAGTGAGACCGGCGACAGCGAGTACGGCCCCGAGCCGGACGCGCCGCGGGCGGGCGCTTCCCGGCCCGGCCAGGGAAGCGGGACCACCCGCGCGCCGCGGGCCACGGCGACCTCGACCGCGGTGGTGAAGCGGAGGACGTCGACGACCACGAGCACCGGGCAGACCTGGGCGAGGACGACGGCGCCCTCGGCCGCCCAGGACAGGCGGGGGTCGAAGCCCGGCTGGTCCTCCGGGGTCACGGGTCACCTCCTGGGGCTGGTACCCTGGTCGGGCCGGGTGTCTTGTTCAGGCCGGGCGGACACACCTATACTCGTTGGGCTTTGGGCTCAGGCTCGGGGCACCCACTCCCAAAGGCCAGTAGCTCAATTGGTAGAGTCCCGGTCTCCAAAACCGGTGGTTGGGGGTTCGAGTCCCTCCTGGCCTGCCCGACCCCTCCGATGATCGACCGGCGCCTCGGCGTGAGGAGCAAGCCTTCGCAATGAACAGGGAAACCAAGCGGGCGATGGCCCGCCAGCAGAAGACCGCGGACCCGCAGCGGCTGCAGCAGCTGCGCAAGCAGCAGCTGGAGCGCCAGCGGGCCGGCGGGCGGGACGGCCAGCAGGGCCCCCGCCGGTCGCGGCTGCGTGGCGTCGGCTCGTTCGGCGGCGAGGTCACGGCCGAGCTGAGGAAGGTGAACTGGCCCGACCGGCGCACGGTGACCGCCTACACGGTGGTCGTGCTGGTGGCCGTCACCTTCATCACCGCGGTCATCTTCGGGCTGGACACGCTGTTCGGGAAGGCCGTGTTCGCCGTCTTCGGCGACTGACAGGAGCGTCATGAGCACCGACACCGCAACCGGCACCACCGGCCCCGCCTTCAGCCTGGGGGACTGGTACGTCGTCCACACCTACGCCGGCTACGAGAACAAGGTCAAGGCCAACCTCGAGTCCCGCATCTCGTCGATGAACATGGAGGAGCGGATCTTCGAGGTCGTGATCCCCATGGAAGACGTCATGGAGATCAAGGGCGGCAAGAAGCAGGTCGTCTCCCGCAAGGTCTTCCCCGGCTACCTGCTGGTCCGCATGTACCTGGACGACGACTCCTGGTACGTGGTCCGCAACACCCCGGGCGTGACCGGCTTCGTCGGCTCGGGGGCCAAGCCGACCCCGCTGTCCGAGAAGGAAGTGGCCAAGATCCTCGAGACCAAGCCGGTCGAGAAGCTCAAGCCGCGGGTCGAGTGGCAGGTCGGCGAGTCCGTCACCGTCACCTCGGGCCCGTTCGCCCAGCTGCCCGGCTCGATCGCCGAGATCAACGCCGACCAGCAGAAGCTCAAGGTCCTGGTGTCCATCTTCGGCCGCGAGACCCCGGTCGAGCTGGCCTTCGACCAGGTGCAGAAGCTCTGACCATCCCGAAGGAGTAACAACCCATGCCACCCCAAGCAGGTCGCCGTCGCCGCGTGGCGGCCGTCCTCAAGATCGAGCTCACGGCCGGCCAGGCCACCCCGGCGCCGCCGGTGGGAACGGCCCTCGGCCCCCACGCCGTGAACATCATGGACTTCTGCAAGCAGTACAACGCGGCCACCCAGGCGCAGGCCGGCAACGTGGTCCCGGTGGAGATCACCATCTACGAGGACCGGAGCTTCTCGTTCGTGCTCAAGACCCCGCCGGCCGCGGTGCTGCTGCGCAAGGCCGCCGGGGTCGAGAAGGGCTCGCCCGAGCCGCACCGCGAGAAGGTCGGCAGCGTCACCCGCGCCCAGGTGCGCGAGATCGCCGAGACCAAGATGCCCGACCTCAACGCCATCGACGTCGAGGGCGCCATGAAGATCGTCGAGGGCACCGCCCGGTCCATGGGCATCACCGTCGCCGGCTAGCGCCGGCCGCTCCGATCCGAGTTCGTGGGAGGGCCGCTCCGGCGGTCCGTGGACCACAGGAGGAACCGATGGCAGGCAAGAAGTTCGCCGAGGCGGTCGCCAAGGTCGACCGGAACCGGCTGTACCCTCCGGCCGAGGCGCTGGAGCTGGCCAAGGAGACCAACCCGACCAAGTTCGACGCCACCGTCGAGGTCGCGTTCCGGCTCGGGGTCGATCCGCGCCGGGCCGACCAGATGGTCCGGGGCACCGTCTCGCTGCCCAACGGCACCGGCAAGACCATCCGGGTGGCCGTGTTCGCCGAGGGCGAGGCCGCCCGCCTGGCCGAGGAGGCCGGTGCCGACGTGGTTGGCGGCAAGGACCTGGTCGAGCGGGTCCAGGGCGGCTTCCTCGACTTCGACGCCGCCGTCGCCGTGCCCGAGATGATGGGCCAGGTCGGCCGCCTCGGCCGCATCCTCGGCCCCCGCGGGCTGATGCCCAACCCGCGCGCCGGCACCGTCACCCCGGACGTGGCCAGGGCCGTCGCCGACATCAAGGGCGGCAAGGTCGAGTACCGGGTCGACCGCCACGGCAACCTGCACCTGATCTTGGGCAAGACCTCCTTCGACGCCCGGGCGCTGGTCGAGAACTACCAGGCCGTGCTGGACGAGATCCTCCGCGCCAAGCCGGCCGCGGCCAAGGGCCGTTACATCAAGGGCATCACCATCGCCACCTCGATGGGCCCCGGCATCAAGGTCGACTCCAGCGCCACCCGCAACCTGGCCCCCGCCACCGCCTAGGCCGCGGGAAATGATCACCGGCACCGAGGCGGAGCGGCCGTGACCACCGGCGCCGCCCGGGCAGCTGGGCCGTGGGCCCCATGACGACCGGCACCGGCCGCGCCAGGTCCGCGTGGGAGCTCGGGTGGTGGGCGCCGGTGCCGCCGGCGGTGGAGCCGGGGGAGCTGGTCGACCCGGCGGTGCACGGGGCGCTGCTGTCTGCGGTGGCCGACGGGGCCCCACTGGACCGGCTGGGCCAGCACCGGCTGGAGTCGCTGAAGGCGGCAGGGCTGGCCACCGCCGACGGCCGGCCGCGCTTCCCGGTCGCCCAGGCCGCCCAGGCCAAGGCCGTGGCCGAGACCGCCGGCGACCTCGGCCGGGCCATGGCCCGCCTGGTGGCCGGCGAGTGGAGCCGGATCGAGGTCGAGTACGAGTCGGTCCACGCCGCCCTGGCCAGCCCGGCCCCAGGGGCCGCCGCCTTCCTGGTCGTCGGCGGGCTGCTGCTGGACCTGGGCGTGCGCCGGCTGCTGCGCCGCCAGGGCCTGGCCGCGCCGCCGTTCGGCAGCGCCTTCGTCTGGCTGGCCGAGGGCGACGGCGCCGCCGGCACCTGGTTCGCCCGGGTCACGGGCCTGCCCGGCCGGGGGAGCCTGATCCGCTTCGGCCAGCCGGACGCGCCCGCCTACCAGCTGGCCGCCGCCGACCCCGAGGCCGCCCCGGCCCTGCCGGCGGCCCTCGAACCCGCCCTGCGCGAGCTGTGCGAGGGCCTCGGATGGTCGGTCGTGCGCCTGGTCGAGGACGCCCTCCCGGCCCTCGACCCGGTCCGCCGCCGTGTCCCCGGCGCCGACGACGAGGGCGCCTTCCTGGCCTGGGCCTACACCCTGGCCGTCGACGAGGCCCTCGACCGCCTGGCCGCCCGCGGCCTCCTCACCCCACCGGCCGCCGCCGTCACCGCCGTCCGCGTCACCGACCCCTCCCTCGCCGGCGCCGCCCTGTAGGCAGGGCGCGCCCGGGAGGAGGGGTCAGCCGCGGCCGGTGCGGCGGAGGAGGTTGCGTTCGTAGACCGCGTCGAAGCGGCGGGTCGCCAGGCGGCGTCGCCAGTCGGCGGTCAGGGGGGCGGCGAGGGTGGCCAGCACCACCAGGATGGCGATGGCGACCGGGTCGGCGGGCATGGTCCCTCCTGCGGCGGATCGACGATCCGGGGTTGACGGGCTGCGGACCCCTCCTAGGGGAGGACGAGCAGCGACGGACGGGGCTCCTGACCGGGTGGCCGGGTGCTGGGCGGACCGCTGGCGGGGCGGGCCCCGGCGACGAGCAGGCCGACCCGGCGGGCGCGGTCCTGGTCCTCGAGCGCCTTGGCGACGCTGATGTCGGTCAGCCAGCGGCCGCGTTCGAACCCGCGGTCGAACTGCCTGACGCCCTCCTCCTCGATGCGGTTGGCGGCCCACATGGCCATGAAGGCTCCGCCGGCGACGAGGCCGACGAGCATGCTGATGATGACCGGCGTGGCCATCTACTCCCCCTTCGGATGCTGCGATCGTCAACTGTGACTAGATCGACGGCTTCGGAACCTATGACAGTAAGGCGCCCGGGAGCAAAATAACGGTACGGGCGGCCGGCTGCTCGCGGTTATCCACAGCCCCCCTGTGCTAGAGTGCTTCGTTGCCAGAGACCGTCCGGTTGCCACATGGCACGAAGGCCCTCCAGGGGGCGCCGGCGCAGGCGAGCACCGCGAGGTGCCTCCACGCGTGGCATGCGCCAGTCGGACGGTCTCGGACCGTCCGTTTTCTTTTGGAGGTGAGGCCGTGCCGAACGCGAGCAACGTCGCCGAGGTCGAGGCCATCAAGGGACGCCTGGAAGGCTCGGTGGCCGCGCTGCTGACCGAGTACCGGGGCCTCAAGGTCGCGGAGCTGGGCGAGCTGCGCGCGTCGCTGCGCGGGTCGTCGACCGAGTACCGGGTGCTGAAGAACACCCTGACCAGCATCGCCGTTCGCCAGGCGGGCTACGAGGACCTGGTCGGCCTGCTGCAGGGCCCGACCGCGGTCGCCTTCGTCCACGGCGACCCGGTCCAGGCGGCCAAGGACCTGGCCGAGTTCGCCCGCTCCCACCCGGCCCTGATCGTCAAGGGCGGGGTGCTGGACGGCAAGGTCCTCGGGGCCGACGAGGTCCGCCGCCTGGCCACCCTCGAGTCCCGCGAGGTCCTGCTGGCCCGGCTGGCCGGGCTCCTCCAGGCCTCCGCCCAGCAGACCGTCAACCTGCTCGCCGCCCCGCTCCGCCAGGTGGCGACCATGACCGCCGCCCTCCGCGACAAGACCCCCGGGGAGCCCGCCGAGGCCGCCCCGGCCGAGGAGGCCCCGGCCGCCGAGACCGCCGCAGCCCCCGAGGCCTCCGCCGCCGAGGCGGCCGGCACCCCGGATGCCGCCGAGACGACCGACACCCCGGCCGCCGAGGCGACCGACCAGCCCGAAGAGTAAGGAGACCCACCATGGCGAAGCTGTCCACCGACAACCTCCTGGACGCCTTCAAGGAGATGACCCTCCTGGAGCTGTCGGAGTTCGTGAAGCAGTTCGAGGAGACCTTCAACGTGTCCGCCGCCGCCCCCGTGGCCGTGGCCGCCGGGCCGGTCGGTGCCGGGGCCGGTGCCCCGGCCGAGGAGGCCGAGGAGCAGACCGAGTTCGACGTGGTCCTCACCGGCGCCGGCGAGAAGAAGATCCAGGTCATCAAGGAGGTCCGCGCCCTCACCAGCCTCGGCCTCAAGGAGGCCAAGGACCTGGTCGACTCCGCGCCCAAGCCCGTGCTCGAGCGCGTCCCCAAGGACCAGGCCGACAAGGCCAAGGCCCAGCTGGAGGGCGCCGGCGCGAGCGTCGAGCTGAAGTAGCCCGGCTCGGCGGTCGGGGGGAGCCGTACCCTCCGCCAGCGTCGTTCACCGGGCGCGTTCTGGCCGCCCACTCTCCGTAGTTGTCCCTTGACACTCCTGGGAGTGGGCGGCAAACTCGGTCGGACAAGACGAAGTGAGGTGCCCACGCAGACCCTCAGTTCGACGTTGACGGCGGTGTAGAAAAGCGCTACACTGCTCCTTCGCATGTCTTCGCACGCCTTCGACCAGCCTACCCCGGGCTTTGGCGTGCCCAGCCGCCGCCGCACCACCCGCTTCCACACCTGCTTCCCGCGAAAGGGGAGGGACGCCTGTTGAGCGACCCGCGTACCTCGGCCTCCCTACGACTCTCCTTCGGCAAGATCCCCGAGATCCTCCCCATCCCCGATCTCATCGCCATCCAGCGCCAGTCCTTCGAGTGGCTGATCACCGACGGTCTCCGCGAGACCTTCGACGAGATCAGCCCCATCGAGGACTTCACCGGGCAGATGGCGCTCACCTTCGGGGAGCACCGCTTCGAGGAGCCCGAGCACTCTGTCGAGGAGTGCCGGGAGCGAGACAACACCTACTCTCGCAAGCTCCACGTCCAGGCCGAGTTCCAGAACCGCACCACCGGTGAGATCAAGTCCCAGTCGGTCTTCATGGGTGACTTCCCGGTCATGACCGACCAGGGCACCTTCATCATCAACGGCACCGAGCGCGTGGTCACCTCCCAGCTGGTCCGCTCGCCCGGCGTCATCTTCGAGCAGGAGCCCGACAAGACCCTCGACAAGCTGCTCACCTCCTGCCGGGTCATCCCGGCCAGGGGCGCGTGGCTCGAGTTCGACGTCGACAAGAAGGACACCGTCGGCGTGCGCCTCGACCGCAAGCGCCGCCTGCCCGTGACCGTGCTGCTGCGCGGCCTCGGCATGGGCGACGAGCAGATCCGCGAGCGCTTCGGCGATTCCGAGACCATGATGGGCACGCTGGAGAAGGACCACACCAAGACCGAAGAGGACGCCCTGGTCGAGATCTACCGGCGTCTGCGCCCGGGCGAGCCGCCCAGCGCCGAGTCCGGCCGCCAGCTCCTGCACGGCCTCTTCTTCCAGCCCAAGCGCTACGACCTGGCCAAGGTCGGCCGCTACAAGATCAACAAGAAGCTGGGCCTGGAGAACGCCGAGCACAAGGCCCTGACCCTGACCACCGACGACGTCGTCGCCACCGTCGACTACCTGGTCCGGCTGCACGAGGGCGACCCCACGACCAGCACCGACGACCAGGACCACTTCGGCAACCGGCGGCTGCGCTCGGTCGGCGAGCTGATCCAGAACCAGGTCCGCATCGGCCTGTCGCGGATGGAGCGGGTCGTGCGCGAGCGCATGACCACCCAGGACGCCGAGGCGATCACCCCCCAGACGCTGATCAACATCCGTCCGGTGGTGGCCGCGATCAAGGAGTTCTTCGGCACCTCCCAGCTCAGCCAGTTCATGGACCAGACCAACCCGCTGGCCGCCCTGACCCACCGGCGGCGCCTGTCGGCGCTCGGCCCGGGCGGGCTGTCGCGCGAGCGGGCCGGGTTCGAGGTTCGCGACGTCCACCCCTCCCACTACGGCCGCATGTGCCCGATCGAGACCCCCGAGGGTCCGAACATCGGCCTCATTGGCAACCTCTCGACCTACGCCCGCATCAACGAGTACGGCTTCGTCGAGACGCCCTACCGCAAGGTGGTCAACGGCCGGGTCACCGAGCAGGTCGACTACCTGACCGCCGACGACGAGGACCTGCACGTGATCGCGCAGGCCAACGCGGCCGTGGAAGCCGACGGCAACTTCGCCACCGACCGTGTCCTGGTCCGCCAGGGCAGCCGCTCGGCCGGCATCTCCAGCCACCGCTCGGTCAGCCGGGCCGACTTCGGCACCGGCCAGGGCGCCGGCGTCACCGGCGAGGTGGCCAACGTGCCGCCCGAAGAGGTCGACTACATGGACGTCAGCCCCCGGCAGATGGTGTCGGTGGCCACCGCCCTGATCCCGTTCCTGGAGCACGACGACGCCAACCGGGCCCTGATGGGGGCCAACATGCAGCGCCAGGCCGTGCCCCTGCTCCGCTCCGAGGCGCCGCTGGTCGGCACCGGCATGGAGCGGCGGGTGGCGGTCGACGCCGGCGGGGTGGTCGTGGCCGACGCCCCGGGCACGGTCGAGGACGTCACCGCCGACCAGGTCACCGTCCGCCACGCCGACGGCTCGGCCAAGGTCTACCGGATGCGCAAGTTCGAGCGCTCCAACCAGGGCACCTGCATCAACCAGAAGCCGATCGTCGTCGAGGGCGCCAAGATCGCCGCCGGCGACGTGCTGGCCGACGGGCCCTGCACCGACACCGGCGAGCTGGCGCTCGGCAAGAACCTCCTGGTGGCGTTCATGCCCTGGGAGGGCCACAACTACGAGGACGCCATCATCCTCTCCGAGCGCCTGGTCAAGGACGACGTCCTCACCTCGATCCACATCGAGGAGCACGAGGTCGACGCCCGCGACACCAAGCTCGGGGCCGAGGAGATCACCCGCGACATCCCCAACGTCTCCGAGGACGTGCTCAAGGACCTCGACGAGCGGGGCATCATCCGCATCGGGGCCGAGGTCGACCCCGGCGACGTCCTGGTCGGGAAGGT
>Ga0307277_10000263_pt1 | contig 18420 bp, 18 predicted proteins | sample ER_DNA_116_FD_194473 | JGI IMG/M metagenome (GOLD analysis project Ga0307277, IMG submission 194473) | Bulk soil microbial communities from the East River watershed near Crested Butte, Colorado, United States - ER_DNA_116 | ecosystem: Environmental > Terrestrial > Soil > Floodplain | place...
CTCGCGCGGCTTCGGCACGTAGCCGAGCGGTCGCACGCGAGCCAGCATCACCGCGGCGAGCCCGAAGGTGACCGCGTCCCCGATCAGCGCCCAGCCGGCTCCCGCAGTCGCGACGAGAATTCCGCCTGCAGCCGGCCCGATGATCCCGCCGATGCTGAGCGTCAGATACATGAGCCCGTTCGCCGCCTGTAACTGCTCGGACGGCACGAGCTGTGGAGTCAGGCCCGAGGCAGCCGGCCGGAAGACGCCGGTTGCGGCCCCGTGGACGAGCTGGAGCGCGACCAGCTCCCAGACCCGGGCGTGACCGCTGATCAGCAGGATTCCCAGCAGACCCTGGCTGAAGAACCGCACGGCGTGAGAGGCGACCATCACGTGTTGCCGCGGCAGCCGGTCGGCCCAGACGCCGCCGGCGAGAAACAACAGCACCTGGCCGAGAATCCGGGCGAACAGAACCAGGCCGAGGTCGGAGACCGACCCCGTCAGGTCGAGGACGGCGAACGAGATCGCCACCGGGACGAAGAAGTCACCGACCGTCGAGATCGCCTGGGCCCAGAAGACCCGGCGAAAGTCGCGGAGTCGCAGGACCTCCGGGATCATCGCGAGAGCCAAGGTACTCGCTGGAGCGACCTTTGCTGCGCCAGGGCGCGGCGGCCAAACGGCGCGACCGTGCCGCGCTAGGCTCCCGGGTCCAGATGCCCGCGCTCGTCGACACGACGATCCGGTTGCTGTCCCAGGAGCCGCTCGCGGGGAGGATGCCGACGGCGGACCTGCTTCGGCTGGCCGAGACCCTGGACGGAGCCGGCTTCGCGTACCTGGAGGTCTCCGGGGGCGGCGTCTTCGACAGCGCGGTCCGGCGCGGGGTGGAGAGCCCCTGGGAGCGGATCCGAGCACTCAAGGCACGCACGAAGACGCCGCTTGCGATGGCGCTTCGCGGCCGGTTCCTCGTCGGATCGCGGCCGGTCGGCGCGGATTTCGCGCGTCGGTTCGTCGCTTCCGCGGCGGAGAGCGGGATCGATGTCTTCCGATTGCACGATCCGCTGAACGACGTCTCCAATCTTCGGGAGGCCGGCGAGGCGATCACGAACGCCGAGCGGGAGTTCGATGCGGGACTCGTCTACGGGTCGGGCCACACGGGTGAAACCGAGGATCTCGTCGAGCAGGCGAAGAAGCTGCCGGAGCTGGGTGCCGCGCGCATCCTGCTCCACGATCCTTCGAGCTCGCTCGAGCCTCATCGTGCGCACGAACTGGTCGGCGCCCTGCGCGACGCGAGCGGACTGCCAATCGGCCTGTACTGCCAGGGGGCCGTCGGCAACGCCCTGGCGTCCGCGCTCGAGGCCGTCCGCGCGGGCGCCGACCTCGTCTCGTGCGCGGTCTATCCGATCGCGCTGACGCTGCATCGGGTCTCGGGCGAGGCCCTTGCCACGTCGCTCGCCGGGCTCGGCCAGGATGCCGGCGTCGACACCGAGGCGCTCTGGCGTGCGTCTGAGCTCGTCGACGAGCACCTCGGCGACGAGCCGGTGACGCCGGTCGCACCGCGCATCGCCGTCCGCGCCGCCGAGCACCGCGTGCCGCCGGGCCTCGTAGCGGCTCTCGACGTTCACCTGCGCGCTCAGGCCGCCGGCGACCGGCTCGACGAGGTGCTCGAAGAGCTCCTCCGCGTGCGCGAGGAGGTTGGCTGGCCACCGCTTGCTGCGCCGATCGGACAGATCCTCGGCTCACAAGCGCTTCTGAACGTGCTTTCGGCCGCGCGCTACCAGACGATGATCGACGAGCTGCGCGCGCTCGTCGCCGGTCGCTACGGCTCGCCGCCCGGGACGATCGACGAGACCGTGCGCCGCGCCTCGGAGCTGATGGCAGACGGAATCCCGGAAGCGGATCCCGTCGACCTCGAGCAGCTCGGCGAGGACGCCGAGGGCCTCGCTGCGAGTGACGAGGAGCTCCTGCTGCTCGCCCTCTTCGGCGAGGAGGCGCGACCACTCCTGGAGGCGATTCGCGGGCGGCACTCCGGCGACGATTCCCTCGCGGCGGGCGGGGTCGACCAGGTGCGCGCCGAGCGGATCCGCGAGGTCGTGCGCATCGTCCAGGAGTCCGGTGTCGGCGAGATCACGATCGACGAAGGCGGCATGCGAGTCTCCGTCCGACGGACACCCGACCCGATCGACCCCGTCCTCGCGTCCACAACCGGCGAAGGCGCGGCGACGGAAGCGGAGGAAGCGTTGACCGCGCAAGAGCCGTCCGGCGACGGTCTCGTCCGCATCGAGGCACCGATGGTCGGCACCTTCTACCGCGCGCCCCAACCCGGCGCGGCGCCGTTCGTCGAGGAAGGTGACGCTGTCGGCCCCGGGCAGACGCTCTGCGTCCTCGAGGCGATGAAGTTGATGAACGAGGTCAAGGCGGACGTCGAGGCGGTCGTCCGCTCCATCCACGTCGGCAACGCGCAGCCGGTGGAATTCGGCCAGCTTCTTTTTGAGCTGGAGCCGATCAACGGCAGGCCCCTGGGACTATGAACGTGGCCCTCTAAGCATGTTCTCGCGAGTCCTCGTGGCGAACCGCGGCGAGATCGCGGTGCGCGTGATCCGGGCTCTGCACGAGCTCGAGATCGAGGCCGTGGCGATCTACTCGACCGCGGACAAGGACTCCATGCACGTGCGCCTGGCCGACCGGGCCGTCGCCGTGGGGCCGGCGCCCGCGTCCCAGAGCTACCTGAACATCCCGTCCGTGATCGCCGCCGCCGCGACCACCGGCTGCGAGGCGATCCACCCTGGCTACGGCTTTCTCTCCGAGAATCCCGCCTTCGTCGCGGCCTGCGAGGACAACAGCATCGTCTTCGTCGGCCCGACGGCCGACGTGATGGCGCGGATGGGCGACAAGGTGCAGGCGAAGGCGGAGCTGGCACGGGCGGACGTGCCGCTGGTGCCGGGAAGCGACCACGCGGTCGAGCTCGCCGAGGCGCATGAGCTCGCGGCCGAGCTCGGTTATCCCATCCTGCTCAAGGCGGCCGCCGGCGGCGGCGGCAAGGGGATGCGGATCGTGGACGGCGAAGACGAGCTCGAAGGAGACTTCCGGACCGCGGCCGCCGAGGCCGACGCGGCCTTCGGCGACGCCAGCCTCTACGTCGAGAAGCTCGTTCGGCCGGCGCGACACGTGGAGGTGCAGGTGCTCGCCGACGCCCACGGCGGCGTCCTCACCCTCGGGGAGCGGGAGTGCTCGATCCAGCGCCGCCACCAGAAGCTGATCGAGGAGTCCCCCTCGCCGGGCGTTACGCCCGAGACGCGCGACGCCATGGAAGCGGCCGTCGCGCGCGCCGCGAAGATGATCGGCTATCGGAACGCCGGCACGTTCGAGTTCCTGCTCGGTCCCGACCAGAGCTTCTACTTCATCGAGCTGAACGCGCGCCTCCAGGTCGAGCATCCTGTGACCGAGCTCGTGACCGGTATCGACCTCGTCCGAGAGCAGCTGCGAATCGCCTCGGGCGAACACCTGGCGGTCACGGGCCGCGCCGAGCGCAGCGGCCATGCGATCGAGATCCGGATCAACGCCGAGGATCCCACGCGCGACTTCGCGCCTGCGCCGGGCCTGATCACGGGGTTCAGGCCGCCGCTCGGCCCGGGGATCAGGCTCGATACGTTCGTCGAGGCGGGCTACACGGTGCCCCCGTTCTACGACTCGCTGCTCGGCAAGCTGGCGGTTTGGGACGAGGATCGCGCTGCCGCGATCTCGCGCTCGCTCCGAGCCCTCGGGGAGCTTTCGCTGACCGGCGTTGCGACCACGCAGGAGCTCTCGATCCAGATCCTGCGCAGCGAGCAGTTCGCGAGCGGCCGCTACTCGACCTCCTTTCTGGAGGATTCAGGCAACCGCCTCGCCGTGGCCGCGGAATGACCGACCAGCTCGTGATCGGCGGGCCCGAAGGGACGGTGTCCGTCCCCGCCCCGACGCTCGCCCGCATCGTCGTCCGGGCGGCCGAGCTCGCGGACGGCGCGCGTGTCCGTCGGCCGCGTCGCGGGGTCGACGTCGACGTCGACGGCGACAGCGCCACCGTGACGCTCCGCATCGCCGCGCGCTACGGAGCCGTGCTGCCTCAGGTGGCGGAGGAGGTCCAGCGACACGTCGCTGCGGCGCTCGAGCAGATGTGCGGCATCGAAGCGAAGAGTGTCGACGTTGCGATCGAGGAGCTCGTGTGACACTCAGCCGGCGCGCCTCACGTCGCACGGCTTTCTTCCTGCTCTATCAATGGGACGTGACAGGCCAGCCCTTGGCCTCGCTCTACGAGGGGGAGGTCGACGAGTTCGCCCGCGACACGGCGGAGGCAGTCGCGGCGCGCGTCGAAGAGCTCGACCGCCGCATCACCGCGGCCGCCGAAGGCTGGACGGCCGACCGGCTCGGCGCCGTCGAACGGAACATCCTGCGCGTTGCGACCTACGAGCTCGACGAGGCCAGCGTCCCGCTCGAGGTCGCGATCGACGAAGCTGTCACACTCGCGAAGCGATACGCGACGGAAGACGCCGGGCGGCTGGTCAACGGGATCCTCGGCCGGATCGCTCGGGAGCGAGAGATCGTATGAGCAGATGAGCGCCGAAGACTCTCTTCAACGGGCTGAAGACCTGCTCGAGCGGCTCGAGCGGACGCGGCAGGAGCTCGAGTCGGCGCAGGACCCGGACCGCGCGATCGAGATCCTCTCCGAGCTCGCGGAGATCGCGAAGGAAGTCGAGGTCGAGCTGACACGCGCCAAGAAGGAGGCCGGATGACCTTCCAGACCCGGCTAGCAGTTTCGCCCTCGCGCCGGAGCGAGCCGACTTTTCGATGACCAGCCCGCAGGAACTGACCGCTTTGGTCGAGGCCTACTTGGACGAGCTGGCGCTGACGCCCGAGCTCGGCGAGCTCGCCGAGCCGATCCGCTACGCGCTCGCCGGCGGCGGTAAGCGGATCAGGCCGGTGCTCTGCCTCGCCACCGGCGAGGCGCTCGGCCGCGAGCCGGAGAAGCTGCTGCCCGCCGGGGCCGCTGTCGAGCTCGTCCACAACTTCTCGCTCGTCCACGACGACCTGCCGGCGCTCGACGACGACGAGCTCAGAAGGGGGCGGCCGAGCACCTGGGCGCAGTTCGACGAGGCAACGGCGGTCCTGGCCGGGGACGCGCTCCTCGCCGAGGCGTTCCGGCTCGCCCTCTCGTATCCGACGCCGTTCGTCGCGCGTGAGCTGGTTCAGGCGACGCTCGGGATGATCGGCGGCCAGCACGCGGACACGAAGGAGCTCGGCTACGACCTCGAGGAGATCCACCGCCTCAAGACCGGTCGGCTGTTCTACGCCTCGATCGGGTGCGCCCTCTGGGTCTCCGAGCTGCCGGAGCAGGACCAAGGGCCGTGGCGGCAGTTCGCGGAAGAGCTCGGGATGCTCTTCCAGGTCGTCGATGACATCCTCGACGGCGACGGCTACGTGCTCACCCATGGCGAGGACGGCGCCCGCCGGCTTGCCGACGGGGCCGCCGAGCGAGCTCGGGGGCGTCTGGCGGCGATCGACGCCGACACCTCCGTGCTCGAGGAGATCGTCGCCGGGCTGGCTACCAGGACCGCCTAGAGAGGGACTGACCCCTCGGGGCTCTGCCCCTGAAACCGTCTCGAGGCTAGAGCTCGTCCGCAAGCAGATCGAGCAGCAGTCCGTCCTGCCAGACGCCTTCGGGGTCGCGCCAGTAGCGGCGGAGGACCCCGACCCGCCTGAAGCCGACCGCCTCGTAGGCGCGGATCGCCTGCTCGTTGGTCAGCGCCGGGTCGATCGTCAGCCTGTGGTGGCCGCGCTCGTCGATCAGCCACCTGGCAAGCGTGCGTACGGCGTCGCGACCGAGGCCCCGTCCGTGCAGCGACGAGGTGAGAAAGAGGTCGATGTTGGCGTGCTTGAACTCGTCCTCGCCCGGCTCCGAGAACTGTGCCAGGCCGACGACCTCGCCTTCGTGCTCGATCGCGAAGGCGGTTGCGTCGTCGCGGCCCTCTGCCTTATCGAGCAGGTGTCGCTGGGTGATCTCGCCCCACCAGCGGGCGACCTCGCGCTCGGCTCCGATCTCGGCAAGCGGCTCGACGTCGGCGGGCTCGAGCGGTCGCAGGCGTACTCGTTCACCCTCCAGCTCGGTCACGACCGCGATCATAGGAGCGTGAAGAAACGGGTCGACGTCCTGCTTGTCGAGCGCGGGCTTGCGGAGAGCCGGACTCAGGCCCAGGCCCTCATCCTCGCCGGCCGTGTTCCCGGACATGCGAAGCCGGGCGACCAGGTGGACGAGCGCGCCGAGCTCGCGGTGACGGAGGGGGAGCCGTACGTCTCGCGGGGCGGGGTCAAGCTTGCCAACGCCCTCGACCGGTTTGGCGTCGACCCGGCCGGGCACGACTGCCTCGACGTCGGAGCCTCCACGGGCGGTTTCACGGACGTCCTGCTCCAGCGAGGAGCCGCGCGCGTGATCGCTCTCGACGTCGGGTACGGCCAGCTGCACCCGCGTATCCGAGAGGATCCACGCGTCGTCGTGTGGGAGCGAACGAACGCGCGGAAGGTGACGGAGCTCCCGTTTGCGCCCGAGCTCGTGGTCTGCGACGTCTCGTTCATCAGCGTGGAGAAGGCTCTGCCCCCGCTCCTGAAGCTCGCGGCACGGCGGTGGGAGGCCGTCGTCCTCGTCAAGCCGCAGTTCGAGGCCGGCCCGGCGGATGCACGCGGCGGCGTCGTCCGGGATCCGGAGATCCGACGGCGCGTCGCGCTCGAGGTGGCTCGAGCCGCGCTTGCGTGGGGGGCCGAGACGACCGGGGTCGTAGACTCCGGGCTGCCCGGACCGAAAGGCAACCGTGAGCTCTTCCTCCACCTCGTCCAGCGAGACAGCCCCCGCCTCCCAGCCGAGCTCGAGGACTGGATCGGCGATGCGGTGGCCTAAGCCGATCAAGCGCGTCGTTGTCGTCACGCACAGCCGGGACGACGCCGTGGCGGAGGCCGTCTCCCGGCTGGAGCGCCTCACCGAGTCGAAGGGCGTCGAGCTCGCCGGCGAGGACGACGGGCCCGATCTCGCCGTCACGCTCGGCGGTGACGGCTCGATGCTGCGGGCCTTCCACCGCTTCCTCGGGACGAATGTGCCGGTGATCGGGGTCAACTTCGGCCGCGTCGGCTTCCTGACCTCGATCGAGGCCGGCGAGCTCGAGCAGGGTCTCGAGCGAGCGCTGGACGGTGACCTCAACGTCGTCGAATTGCCGGCGCTCGAGGTTCGGATCGGCGGTGACAGGTGGCCGGCGGTGAACGACGTCGTTGCCACCAGCTCGACCCTCGGGCGCATGGTCGAGCTCGGCTACGCGGTCGGCGGCGAGGATCTCGGCGTGCTGCCCTGCGACGGCGTCATCTGCTCGACGCCATCGGGCTCGACCGCCTACAACCTCTCGAACGGGGGGCCGGTCCTCGTCTGGGGCCTCGACGCGATGGTAATCACCTTCGTCGCACCGCACTCGCTTCACGTGCGACCGCTCGTCGTTCCACACGAGGTCCCGCTGACGGTCACGAACCGCACTCCGGACGGCTCCGTAACGGTGATCGTCGACGGAATGGAGGTCGGCAAGCTCGAACCCGGAGAGCCGGTCGACGTGCGCCTCGGCGAGCAGAGATCCCTGCTCGCGACGCTGCCCGAGCGGACTTTCTTCAGCAGGTACAGGACGACGTTCGCCTCCTGAACGAAGTCCCGAAGGGACGTAGCCGCGCGCCGACGCCGTACGTACCATCGTGCGGGTGCTGCGCCGCCTGCGCATCGAGAACCTCGTCCTGATCCGCGAGGCCGAGCTCGAGCTCGTGCCCGGCTTGAACGCGATCACCGGTGAGACCGGCGCCGGGAAGACGATCCTCGCCCAGGCGATCGGGCTGCTGCTGGGATCCCGTGGCGATTCGGCGCTGGTAGGCCCCGAAGGAGCAGAGGCGTACGTGGAAGCCGAGCTCGACCTGCCCGACACTTTGCTGGAAGAGGAGGGTCTCGAGGCCCTGGCCGACCTCCGCCCCCAGGATGAAGAGGGCCTCGTGCTCGCGCGCCGCGTGTTCTCCGACGGTCGCACGCGCGCCTACGCGTGGGGCCGGGCCGCGGCCCGCGACGACGTGGCGGCCGCCGCCGAACGGCTGCTCGCGATGTCGGGCCAATTCGAGCAGCGACGGCTTGCACGTGCTTCCTACCAGCTTGACGTGCTCGACGCGTTTAGCGGCGACGAGCAGCTGCGGCGGCGGGGCGAGGCGAGGCGGGCCTGGCGTGAGCTGCAGGCAGCGCGTCGGCGCCACGACGAATTGCGAGGCGGAGCGGAAGCGGCCGAACAGCGTCTGGCGGAGCTGCGCGCTCTCGTCGAGGACACGCTCGACATGGAGGCCGAGGACGAGGATTCGCTCCGGGCCGAGCGAGAGCGCCTCCTGCATGTCACCGAGCTTGCCGCCGGAGCGGGAGCGGCGGGCGAGGCGCTGGCTCCCGATGATGGCGAAGGCGCCGCTTCCCTCGTTGCGGTTGCCGAGCGGGCGATCTCGCCAGTCGAATCGCTCGCGCCGGAGCTCCGGCGCGCGGGCGACGAGCTGCGCGACGTCGAGCTGCGCGTCCGGGAGACGGCCACCGAGCTGCGGAGCTTTCTCGCGTCGCTCGAGGCCGAGCCAGATCGGCTCGAGCAGGTCGAGGGGGAGCTCGACCGAATCGCCGAGGCGAAGCGCCGCTTTCGCTGCGCGTCGTACGACGAGCTGCTTGCACACGCAGCCGAGGCGCGTGAAGAGCTGGATGCGCTGGAGGAGGGGGCCGATCCGGTCGCCGCGGCCGGCAAGGCGGTGGAGGCGGCGGTGAGGCGGGTTGAGCAGCTGGCCGCCGCCATGCGCGAGGCGCGGCGGGCAGCCTCGGAGCCATTCGCGACGGCTGTCGCGGCGGAGCTCGAGGGGATCGGCATGGGCGACGGGGAGTTCCGGGCAGCGCTGGGCGAGAGGGAGCCTTCCGCTACTGGCACCGACCTGGTCTCGTTCCTGATCCGCCCGAATGCGGGGCTTCCCTTCGCGCCGGTCGCAGAGACCGCCTCGGGAGGGGAGCTCTCGCGCGTCGCGCTCGCGATCGCCGCCGTCGCAGGCGGCGAGACGATCGTCTTCGACGAGATCGACGCCGGGATCGGCGGGCAGACGGCGCATGCCGTGGGCGAGACGCTGGAGCGCCTGGCGACGCGCGCCCAGGTCGTGACGATCACGCACCTGCCGCAGATCGCGAGCCGTGCCGGCCGTCACTTCCGGGTCGAGAAAGTGGCCGGTGATCCAACCCACACCAGGATCGAGCCGCTCGGCGAGGCGGAGCGGCGCGACGAGATCGAGCGTATGCTCGGCGGCCGGGAGTTCTTGACCGCCGTGCAGAGTGACTAGTCGACGCGGCCGCAAGTACGGTTCCTGCGTCTCACGCCTCCTCGTTTGGAGAGGCGGCAGACGCGAAGGAGATCATGGCCACGCGCACTAGCTTCGTCGAGTTCACCGGTGCCGCGAAACTCGACCGGCGCACGAAGAACCTGGTCCGCCGACTCGGGCCGACCGACGTCGCCGTGATCGACCACACCGATCTCGACCGCGTATCGGCCGAGGAGCTGCTCGAGTCCGGGGTGCGCGTCGTCGTCAACGTCGCCAGCTCTCAGAGCGGGCGCTTTCCGAACCCGGGCCCGCTCCTGCTCGTGCGGGGCGGCGTCCGGCTGATCGACGCTCCAGGCGCGCCGATCTTCGACGAGGTGTCCGAGGGCGACCTCGTGACCGTGCGGGGAGCAAGCGTGTTTCGGAACGGGGACTGTGTCGCGGCGGGTCGGGCGCTTTCCGCCGACGAGCTCGCGGGCGCGATCGCGGAGCAGCGCGGCCGGGTCACCGAGGCGCTCGAGTCCTTCGCCGACAACACCCTCCGGTACTTGCGAGAGGAGGGGAGGCTGCTCTCGGAAGGGATCGACTTCCCGACGCTCCAGACACGTTTCAGGGACCGCCACGCGCTCGTCGTCGCCCGCGGTCCCGGCCACAAGCGCGACCTACGGATCGTCCGGCCGTACATTCGCGACTTCAAGCCGGTGCTCGTCGGCGTCGACGGCGGTGCGGACGCGCTGCTCGAAGCGGGCTACAAACCGGACGTGATCGTCGGCGACATGGATTCCGTCTCCGACCGGGCGCTCGGGTCCCGCGCAGAGAAGGTCGTCCACGCGTACACCGACGGCGGCGCCCCGGGGGTGGAGCGGATCGAGTCGCTGGGGCTCGAGCACCACATCGTGCGTGCGCCTGGAATCAGCGAGGACGTTGCGCTGCTGCTCGCCTACGAGAAGGGCGCCGAGCTGATCGTCGCAGTGGGGACCCACTTCAACCTGATCGAGTTCCTCGAGCGGAATCGCGCGGGCATGTCGTCGACCTTCGTGACGCGCCTGAAGGTCGGCGAAATACTCATCGACGCCAAGGGCGTCTCCCGGCTCGTCTCGCGCCGCGTCGGGCTGATGCCGCTGGTCACGTTCGCCCTGACGGGGCTCGCCGCCGTTGTGGTCGCAATCGCCGCCTCGCCCCCGCTGAGGCGGCTGATCGGCTTGCTGAGCGACCGCGTCCGGGACCTGCTCGGCCTCGGGTAGCGCGTGGCTGAAACGTGTTCGGCCGAAGCGGGTGAGAACCGCTCGGCCGCCTGTAGGATCACCCGCGCGCACCCCCCACCCTCAGGGTGGGGCTGACAGCCCGCCACCCTCGGTGCGAGCCTAGCCGCCAAAAACGCACGCATCGGTGACGGGTTCGCGCCAAAACAGCAACGATCCGTCCACATGCCCACCTACACCGCCGCGCGCGAGCTGCTTGCGCCCCGGGAAGACGTCTGGGCCTTCCTCGCCGAGCCGAATCACCTCAGCGACTGGTGGCCCGGCGTCAAGGGCGTGCAGCCGGACCGCCGCGGACTCGCACCGGGCGCCCGCTGGCAGGTTCGTGGCCTCGGCCGGCCGACGTACGTCGTCGGCCGGCGCCCCGACGTTGCCGGAACCCTCATCTTCCTCGACGTGAAGCCGCCCGAATTCGCTGCCTGGCAGTTCGTCAACGGCAGCATCGACGTCGAGCTGCGGCTGACGGAGCTCTCGGCCGACCGCACGCGGGCGGAGCTATCGGTCGGCGCGCCGCTTTTCGGCGGACTGCGTCGATCGCTTCCCCACAAGGCGCTGACGCGCCTGCATGCCCTGTGCCAGACTGGAGCGCAGGCTTGAAGGGACCCTGAATGTTCGACCTCCGTTACCACGTCGCATCTCTGGCGGCGGTCTTCCTCGCACTCGTGATCGGGATTCTGGTCGGCGTCGGCATCTCAGACCGCGGCTACGTCGACAAGGGGTATCGAGGACTGCTCGAGCAGCGCATCGGCAAGCTCCAGAGCGACCTCAGCGACGCGCGCACCCACGCCGACGATCTTGCGGCTCAGCAGCGGGCGACTCAGGCGTTCGTCACCGACACGTATCCAGAGCTGATGGCGAACCGGCTCCGCGGAAAGAGGATTGCGCTCGTCTTCCTCGGCGCGGCGGACGGGCAGGTGCGTGCGAGCCTGGAGCAGGCTCTCTCGGACGCGGGTGCCGCGGGCTGGGTGCGTGTGCGGGCGTTGAAGCTTCCGCTCGACGTCCGCCAGATCGACGACACGCTCGCCGGCGAGCCCGCGCTGGCGCGTTACGTGGGCGACGCGCGGCTCCCAGCCCTGGGCAAACGACTCGCCGAAGAGCTTGCCTCGGGCGGGAAGGCGCCGCTCTGGACGGCCCTCGCCGAGCAGATCGTCGCCGAGCGGGCCGGCAGCGAGAAGCGTTCGGCCGACGGCGTCATCGTCGTCCGGACGGCGGGCAAGCAGTACGACGGCACCGCGAGCTTCCTCGCCGGCTTCTACACGGGCCTGATCGCGGCGCCCGTTCCGGTGGTCGGCGTCGAGACGACCGACGCGACCCAGTCGGCAGTGACCTCCTTCCAGCGAAACGGGCTCTCCACCATTGACGACGTCGACCAGGAGATCGGCCGGTTCGGCCTCGCCTTGCTGCTCGACGGCGCCAAGGCCGGCCACTACGGGGTGAAGGCGAGCGCTAAAGACGGCGTGCTGCCGCCGCTCGACACAGTCGCACGTGGCTGAGATCGCTGCCGTCCTCGTCGCCGCGCGCGACGAGGAGGGGGTGATCGCGGACATGGTCGAGGCTCTGCGGGCAGCGTTTCGGGAGGCCCAGGTGATCGTCGCAGACGACGGCTCCCGTGACGGTACGGCTGCTGCGGCGGAGAGTGCGGGGGCACAGGTGCTCCGTCTGCCGGCTCGGGGGAAAGGACAGGCCCTGACGCTTGCCGAGCGCGTCGCGCCGGCGGGGCGCCTCCTGCTGGTCGACGCTGATGTCGAGGGAGACCTGACCGGGCTCGTGGCGGCCGACGGCGACCTCGCGATCGCGGCGTTCGCGGAACGCCAGGGGGGTGGGTTCGGGCTTGCCAAGCAGACGGGCCGCGCCCTCGTCCGGGCCCTCTCGGGGTACCGTGCGAAGGAGCCCCTCTCGGGGCAGCGCAGCCTGTCGCAGGCCGCCCGCGAGGCCTGTTTTCCGCTCGCGGCTGGCTTCGGGTGCGAGGTGCGGATGACGGTCGACGCCGTCCGCGCCGGCCTAGGCGTCTCCGAGCTGCAGCTGCCGCTCCGACACCGCGCGACCGGACGCGACCCCGCCGGCTTCGCCCACCGGGGGCGACAGTTCCTCGATGCATTGCTTGCCTGCGGTCCGAGCGCCGTCAACCATCGGGGACTGAGGCTGCCGGTCGTGGGCTGGCTGATCGGTCTCCGACGCGACCCGGCGGTTGCAGCCGTCGCGGCGATCGGTCTCGCCGACGATCTCTGGAGCGGGACGGAGCGAGGCTTTCGCGCGCACCTCGGCCGCCGCCGGACGACGGGCGTCCTCAAGCTGTTCGGTATCCCTCTGGTCGGCCTCGTCGCGACCCGGAGGCTCTCGGGTGCGCTGCTCGTAGGGCTCGCGGCGAACTTCCTCAACCAACTGGACACCGGGCCGGGGCGTGCGCTGAAGGCGTATCTGGTCGCTGCCCCGTTCGCCGGCGCACCGGCGGGGGCCGCCGTCATGCTCGCGCCTTACGATCTGCGGGAGATGGCGATGCTCGGAGACTCCGGGGCGAACGCGCTGGGCGCGCTGCTAGGCTTGAGTTCCGTGAGCAAACTCACGGGACGAGGCCGCTGGGCAGCGATCGGCGCACTTGCCGGCCTCACCCTCCTCGGAGAGACCCGCTCGCTCGGCGAGCTGATCGAGCGGACGCCGGTGCTCCGCGAGTTCGACGCGCTCGGGAGGCACCCGTAGCCTCCCGCCCGCCGAAGTACGTCTTCGTCACCGGCGGCGTCGTCTCGTCCCTCGGCAAGGGCATCACCGCCGCCTCACTCGGCCGGCTCCTGAAGGCGCGTGGCCTCAAGGTGCAGGTGCAGAAGTTCGACCCGTACATCAACGTCGACCCGGGCACGATGAGCCCCTTCCAGCACGGCGAGGTGTTCGTGACCGAGGACGGCGCAGAGACCGACCTCGACATCGGCCACTACGAGCGCTTCATCGATGAGAACCTCTCGCGGAACTCGAACCACACCGCCGGCTCGATCTGGGAGCGCGTGATCCGCAAGGAGCGGCGCGGCGAGTACCTGGGCTCGACCGTCCAGGTGATTCCGCACATCACGAACGAGATCAAGGAGCGGATCCGCAGCGCCTCGGAGGCCAGCGATTGCGACGTCGTCGTCACCGAGATCGGAGGCACGGTCGGCGACATCGAGTCGCTGCCGTTCCTGGAAGCGATGCGCCAGTTCCGGCGCGAGGCCGGGGCGGAGAACATCTGTTACCTGCACGTGACGCTCGTCCCGTTCGTCGACTCGGCGGGAGAGCTGAAGACGAAGCCCACGCAGCACTCGGTCAACGAGCTCCGGAGGATCGGTATTCACCCGGACATCGTCGTCGCGCGTTCCAGCGGTCCCCTCTCGGCCGACATTCGCGAGAAGATCGCCCTCTTCGCCGACATCGACGCACGTGCGGTGGTCTCCAACCAGGACGTGCCCGACCTCTATCTCGTGCCCTCCGCGCTGCAGGAGGAGGGGCTCGATGCGTTGGTCTGCGAGAAGCTCGGGCTGCCGGCGCAGGAGGCCGATCTCGGCGAGTGGCTGCAGCTGACGGAGCGGATCCGCGAGCGCGACGGCGAGGTGCAGATCGCGCTCGTCGGCAAGTACGTGAAGCTCCAGGACGCGTACCTGTCGGTGCACGAGGCGCTCAACCACGCCGGGGTCCACCACGGCTGTGCCGTGAACGTCCGCTGGGTCGACGCGGAGGGGATGTCGCTCGAAGAGGCGCAGACCGAGCTCGAGCAGGTCGACGGCGTGCTCGTCCCGGGCGGCTTCGGCTCGCGCGGCTGGGAGGGAAAGATCCTCGCCTGCCGCGTCGCCCGCGAGCGGCGGATCCCGTACCTCGGCATCTGCCTGGGCATGCACGTCGCCGTCTCGGAGTACGCGCGCCACGTCGTCGGCCTCGACGGCGCAAACTCGACCGAGATGGATCCCGAGACTCCATACCCGGTGATCGACCTCCTGCCCGAGCAGAAGGAGATCGAGGACCTCGGCGGCACGATGCGGCTCGGCGCCCAGGCGGTCGAGCTCGCGCCGGGAACGCGCAGCCATGAGACCTACGGCGACGCGGTGATTCACGAGCGCCACCGCCACCGTTACGAGGTCAACAACCATTTCCGCCCGCGCCTCGTCGACGCGGGCCTCGTCATCAGCGGCACGTTTCAGGAGGGGCGCCTGGTCGAGATCGTCGAGCTCCCGGACCATCCCTGGTTCGTCGCCAGCCAGTTTCATCCCGAGTTCAAGTCGCGGCCGACGCGCCCAGCTCCGCTCTTCCGCGAGTTCGTCGGTGCAGCGCTCGCCCGCTCGCGCGAGCGCGTCGGCGCGGAGTACTCTGCCGGCCCGGCGCTGACCTAGACCTACCTAAGATCCGCCCGTGGAAGACGGGCGGACCGAAGTAGTCGAGCTTTTCGTCGAGCTCGCTTGCGTTCCGAGCCCGTCGGGGGAGGAACGGGCCGTCGCCGATCGGGTGGCCGAGTATCTTCGCGCTCTCGCGCTCTCCGTCGACGAGGACGACGCCGGCGTCCGCATCGGCTCCACGATCGGCAACCTGCTCTGCCGGATCGAGCCGACTGCCGCGGGTTCGCCCCTCTTCTTGTGCGCACATCTCGACACGGTGCCGCCGGAAGGGCCGATCGACCCCGTGGTGGACGACGGCGTCGTCCGGAGCGGAGGCGACACGATCCTCGGCGCCGACAACAAGGCCGCGGTGGCCGCGATGCTCGAGGCGACCCGGCGCGTGGTGGCGGAGAACAGGCCGCACGCAGGTATCGAGCTCCTGTTCACGCCGAAGGAGGAGGTCGGGCTACGTGGCGCCGCCGCCTTCGACCATGAGCGGTTGCGCGCCAAGCTCGGCTACGTCTACGACCATGCCGGCCCGATCGGCGAGGTGATTCTCGGCGCGCCCTACCAGTGCAAGCTGGACGCGTCGTTCCACGGCCGCGCCGCCCATTCCGGGATGTTTCCGGAGGAAGGGCGCTCGGCGATCGCCGCGGCAGCGCGGGCGATCGCCGATCTTCGGCTGGGCCGTCTGGACGAGGAGACGACGGCGAACGTCGGCGAGATCCGCGGCGGCACGGCACGGAACATCGTGCCGGAGCACTGTTCGTTCACGGCCGAGGCGCGCTGCCACGACGAGGGCAAGCTCGGTGAGCTCGTCCAGGAGATGCTCGAGACGATCACCTTCGCGGCGCAGCTCGGCGACTGCGACGTCGAGACCCAGGTCGATCCGAGCGCCCGCGGCTACCGGTTCAAGCGCGACGACCAGCCGGTGCGGCTCGCCGCGGCTGCGCTCCAACAGAGCGGTTTCGAGCCGAGCTACGGTCTTAGCGGCGGCGGCGCCGACGCCAACGTCTTCAACGAGCGCGGGCTGCAGTGCGTCAATCTCGCCAACGGAATGACGGACATCCACACGCCGGACGAGCGGATCGCGGTTGCCGACCTCGAGCGGATGGTCGATGTCACGCTCGCGCTCGTGGAGGCCGCTCGCGATGCCGGTTAGCCTGCGGCGCGGAACCGTGACCGAGATCGCGGAGCGGCACGAGGGTCTCGTTCGCTGCGAAGTCGAGGGCGCGCCGTGCGTCGCGTATCCGGAGCTGACCGGCCCCGTCGCGCTCGGCGACGACGTCATCGTCAACGTCCAGGCGCGCGAGCTCGGGCTCGGGTCCGGTGGCTTCGATGTCCTGCACGTGAATCTCACGCGAGGGCTCGGCCTGCCGCCGCCATCGGGAGCCCACGTGATGAAGTTGCCGTACACGCCGGTCCAGCACGCGGCGCGCCACGTCGAGGAGGAGGCTGCGCTTCCGGATGCGCTCGGTGGGATGCCGGTCGTCTGTTGCTCGCTGCACAGCCAGCTCGCTCCTGTCTGCGCCGCCGTGGACGGCTTGCGTGTCACGTACGTCCAGCTTCCCGGAGGCGCGCTTCCGGTGGGACTCTCCGACACCGTCCGAGCGTTGCGCGGGCGCGGCCTGCTCGCGGAGACGGTGTCGGCCGGGGCCTGCTTCGGGGGCGAGGTCGACGCGGTGACGACGGCCTCGGCCCTCGCCTGGACCGCCGGTCGCGACTGCGATGTCGTCGTGTGCGCGATCGGGCCGGGAATCGTCGGCACGGCGTCGCGGCTCGGCCACGGTGGCGTCGCGGCTGCCGAGGCGGCGAACGCCGCCTCGGCGCTCGGCGGCTCGCCGGTGCTCGCGGTGCGCGTGTCCAGCGGCGACGAGCGGGAGCGCCACCGCGGGGTCTCGCATCACACACGTGCCGTCGTCGACCTCTGCCTCGGCGAGATCACGGTTGCATGGCCGAGGGGGATCGAGGCGCCGGCGTGGCTCGAGGCGCGGACGGAGGTCGACACCGGAGGCTGGCGGGAGGCGTGCGCCGGGCTGCCGCTCGAGCACATGGGGCGCGGCGTGGAAGACGATCCCTGGTTCTTCGAGTCGGCCTTCGCCGCCGGACGGCTCGCTCGGGAGCTCGCTCGCTAGTGGAGGAGCGGCGCCTCGGCCCCGTCGTGGGTCTCGGCACCTGGGCGACCTTCGACGGCGACGCCGCGCTGGCCAGCGAGGTGATCGGGACCGCGGTGGAGAGTGGGTGCCGCCTCGTGGACTCGTCGCCGATGTACGGGGGCGCCGAAGCGGCGATGAGCGAGGTCGTTCGCGCACGTCGCCACGAGGTGACGGTCGCGACCAAGATCTGGGCGCGGTCTCTCGACGAGGGGCATGAGCAGTACAGGCGCCAGCGCGCGCTGTTCGGGCGCGTCGAGATCGAGCAGATCCACAACCTCGTGCTCTGGCGCGAGCACCTGTCGTGGCTCGAGCAGGAGCGCGAGGCAGGACAGATCGAGCGGCTGGCGGTAACGCATTACAGCCAAGCCTCCTTTGGTGAGCTCGAGGAGGCCTTGAAGACGCGACGATTCGACGCCGTCCAGTTGCCGCTCAATCCGCGGCAGCGGGAGTCCGAGCGGCGTCTGCTCCCGCTTGCCGCCGACCTCGACGTTGCCGTGATCGTGATGCGGCCGCTCGGCGGCTCCGGCTCGCTGATTCCTGCACCGGCCGAGCAGGAGTTCGAGCCTCTCCGCGAGCTCGGGATCGAGACGTGGGAGCAGGCGCTGCTCAAGTGGGCCCTCTCGGACGAGCGGGTCGACGTTGTCATTCCGGCGACCCGGAGCCCCGAGCACGTCAGGACGAACGCGGCCGCGGGCCGTCCGCCCTGGGTCGGCCCCGAGGAGCGCGCCCTCGTGGAACGGCTCGCGGCGTGAGGCCGGAGGAGTCGAAGCGCGTCTTCGAAGGGACGCAGATCAGCGTCGACGTCGAGCGCTGGGGCAAGCGCGAGCGCGAGATCGTCCGGCATCCCGGGGCGGTCGCAATCGTCGCGGTGGACGCCGGCGGTCGCGTGACCCTCGTCCGCCAGCCTCGCGAGCCGGCGCGCAGGCGCCTGCTGGAGCTCCCGGCCGGCACCTGCGAGCCCAACGAGGAGCCGCTCGATACGGCCAAGCGCGAGCTTGAAGAAGAGGCCGGTTTGCGAGGCGGCGACTGGCGTCTGGCGGCGACGTTCTTCTCGACACCGGGGTTCTGCGACGAGCTGGTGCGGGTCTATTTCGCAGAGGGCGTCGAAGAGACGGAGCGGGCGCCTGAGGAGGACGAGGAGATCGAGCTCGTGCGCGTTCCAGTCGCCGAGCTCGAGCCGCTGCTCCCGCAGATCGAGGACGCAAAGACTCTCGCCGGACTGCTCCTGTACTTGCGCGAAAGGTAGGGTTCGCCCGCATGAAAATCGGCGTGGCCAGGGAAATCAAGCCTGACGAGTACCGCGTCGCCCTGACGCCGGCCGGCGCGCGC
>Ga0307277_10000264_pt1 | contig 18411 bp, 15 predicted proteins | sample ER_DNA_116_FD_194473 | JGI IMG/M metagenome (GOLD analysis project Ga0307277, IMG submission 194473) | Bulk soil microbial communities from the East River watershed near Crested Butte, Colorado, United States - ER_DNA_116 | ecosystem: Environmental > Terrestrial > Soil > Floodplain | place...
CCGACGGTGGATCTGAAGAAAATCACCGGCACTCCACTGACGATTGCGGCGCCGACCTGGGTCACGGTCGGTCCGAGCAGCTACTGGAATCGAGGCGTGACGGGTTGCGGAGCGACCACCACCATCGAGCCGTGCTCGCTCAGCAATGCCGGCGTGTTCACAACTGGTCTCGCCCTCAAAGAGACGCTGGATTGGCTGTCCCGACGAGGTGGGGTAACTGGTACGGGAAGGGTGGCTTCCAGTACTACTACATCATCAACGACAGCCTCCTGCTCGCGCAGACCTTCACCGGCACTGCGAGCTCCTATCCAAACGCTCACCGCGACGTATGGGTTGGTTATGCGGGCTTAGGCTTCACGTTCTGAGCACTCGCATGAAGCCGGATGTCTCGAGCCTCGAATCGTCAATGAACCTCCGCGATTCCGAGATCGGGATGTCCGGCTTCTCCTTTGCCGGTTGCCGCGCGCGAACGCGCGCTCGACGATTGAAATCGCGTCTCTGACCGATAGGAGCAGATGATGACGGCGACCGCATCCGAAATGAAACGTCCGGCTCTGTGGACAGCAGGCGACTGGAACGCGTTTTTCGGATTCGGCACCAACATTCTCGTCAACATGCTGGTGCTCACCGGTCTGTTGCGTTTTGTCCTGAAGATGCCGGACTCGCTCGTCTTCGGCCGCATCCTGCCCGCACTCGGGCTGATGATGTGCCTCTCGACGATGTATTACGCTTTCCTTGCCTATCGGCTGGCGCTCAAGACCGGTCGCAGCGATGTCTGCGCGTTGCCTTCGGGCGTGAGCGTGCCGCACATGTTCATCGTTACCTTCGTGATCATGCTCCCGATCACGCTCAAGACCAATGACCCGATCAAGGGCTGGGAAGCCGGCCTGGTGTGGGTGTTCTTTCAGAGCTTCATCTTGATGATCGGCGGATTTATCGCCCCGTATATCCGCAAGATAACACCGCGCGCCGCCCTGCTCGGAACGCTCGCCGGAGTATCTATAACGTTCATCTCCATGCGACCGGCGCTTGAAATGTATATGACTCCCATCATCGGGCTCACTTGCTTCGCCATCATTCTGGTGAGCTGGTTCGGGGGCTTCAAATATCCCAAAGGCATTCCGGCCGGGCTCGTCGCTATCGCTGTCGGCATGGTCATCGCCTGGGGTTCCAACCTGTTCGGTCTCGGCTACGGCGGCTTGAGTCTTGAAGGCCTGCGCGGCGCGTTTACGAATTTCGGCTTCTCGGTGCCGATCCCGGCTTTCGACCACGTGTTCTCGGGGTTCGAGTTTCTCGGGGTGATCCTCGTGACTGCAATCCCGTTCGGCATCTACGACCTAGTCGAGGCCATGGACAATGTGGAGAGCGCGGAAGCGGCCGGCGACGCCTATCCTACCACCCGCGTGCTCACCGCCGACGGCGTCGTGAGCCTGATCGGCTGCTTGATGGGTAATCCGTTCATCAACGCGGTCTATATCGGCCATCCCGGCTGGAAAGCGATGGGCGGCCGCATCGGCTATTCGGCGGCCACCGGCATAATGGTGATTATCCTGTCGTGGTTTGCTGTCGTCTCGGTACTGCTCGCGCTCATTCCCGTCGTCGCGATCTCTCCCATCCTGCTTTACATCGGCATGCTCATCGGCGCGCAGGCGTTTCAGACCACGCCCGCTAGGCACGCGCCCGCGATCGTGCTCGCGCTCACGCCGCATCTTGCCGCATGGAGCAAGACCTTGATGGATGGTGCGCTTGGGGCGGCGGGAACCAGTGCCGCGGCAATCGGCTTTGACAAGCTCGGCCAAGTGGGCGTGCTCTATCACGGGCTCGAGGTTCTCGGCGGCGGATCGATCCTGACCGGCCTGGTGCTCGGCGCCATCGGGGTGTTCGTGATCGAGAAGAAGTTCGTGGAAGCTTCGGCCTTTGCTTTGTCGGGCGCAGTGCTCACCTTTTTCGGCTTCATGCATGGCGAGTCGGTGGGATTGGCCGTCACTCCTACGGTGGCGATTGCCTACACGATCATCGCTGTTTTCCTTTTCGCCTTGAGCCGCTCGGCGGCGATCTTATCGGCGATAGAATCATCGGAACAGAAAGCCGTCGCGGCAACGCCGGCGGAGTGACCGCTTCACCCCAGCTCTTGAGCCCGGCGCAGACTGGCGATCATGGAAACTCGTAACAAATAATCGCGGGTGCGGGTCTTGTCGGCCGCGATTTCCTTTAGTCCGCGGCCGAACTCGGTGCCGTCGGACTCGAGATTGCGCTTGTTCTGGATCGACTGTTGCTCGATGTATTCCAGCGTCACCGCCCTGCGCTGCCGGTCGTAGCGCTCGAGTTCGGCCTGAGGCTTAGTGTCATGCCAGACCTCGATGAGGCGCGAGGTCAAATTGATGGCGTCATGAATGCCGCCGTTCATGCCCATGCCGCCGAGCGGGTTGTTGATATGCGCCGCGTCGCCGGCGAGGAAGACGCGTCCGCGCTGAAATGTTTTCGCCACTCGCTGGTGCACCTTGTAAAGCGTCGCGTGCGCGACCTCGTAATTAGAGATGCCGGGGATCACGGCAGCCAACAGGGACTGGGCGAAATCGCTGCTCAAGGCCAGCTCGTCGCTTTCCTCGGACCGGATCGGAAACATCACTCGGCACAACCCGGGAATTTGCAACAGGAAGTGCCAGCGCGTGGGGTCGGCGACATAGCTCACGGCGTCGAGGTCGGGAATGACGGTGCGAAAATCGAAGGGAGTGCTCACAACCAGAAACCGTTCCGGCCAGGTGAAGCCGGGAAACTCAATTCCGGCCGCACGGCGCACGTCGCTGCGCGCACCGTCCGCGCCTATGAGCCAACGGCCGGACCGCCGCTCCGTTTTGCCGTTGCGCGCGATTGCAATCTCCACGCCTGTGCGATCCTGGGTTACGTCCTTGACCTCGGCGCCGAATTGCAGCTCGAACTGCGCCGTTCCGCGCAACTGCTGATGCAAGATGCGCGTCAGCTTCGATTGCTCGCACTGCACCCGATAGGGGTGATGCGTGAGATCGGCAATGGCGCCGAAATCGAACCGCCCCAGCACACCGTCCCGCTTGGTGCGATACTGGAACCTCGGCGCGATCAGGCCCTGCGCGATGAGCACTCCCGCGGCGCCGAGCCGCTCGAGCATATCGAGCGTCGGGGGATGAAAGGTCGAGGCCCGCGATTCCGTGCTCAGATCGGCTCCCGCCTCGAGCACCGTCACCGGCACGCCGCCGCGCACCAGATTGGCAGCCGCCACCAGCCCCACCGGCCCTGCGCCTGCAATAAACACTCGTTCGTCCATTGCCATAAGGTCGGAGCGGAGCAGGGCTAGGGCAGGCTTTCGCCGGACATTGCGGCGACGCGCTCCAGCTCGTATTCGCCTCCAACGAGCTTGCGTCGCAAGAGCTTGCCGACGGGCGAGCGCGGGATCGCCTTGACGAAGACGTACCGTCGCGGCCGCTTGAAATTGGCGAGTCCGGACGTGCGGCAGAATTCGTCGAGCTCGTCCGGCTCGACCGCGCCGCGGCGCTTGATGAAAGCAACCACGATCTTGCCCCAGCGCTCGTTCGCAAGCCCGACCACGGCTACCTCCGAAACGGCGGAATGCAGCGACAAGCAGCTTTCGATCTCGACCGGCGAGATATTCTCCCCACCGCTGATGATCATGTCGTCGACGCGACCGGTGACGAAGAGGTCGCCCTCGCCGTCGAAATACCCGGTATCGCCGCTGAAATACCAGCCGTCGCGCAAGGCTTTTGCGTCCGCCTCCGGCCGTCGCCAATAGCCTTCGAACGATTCATCGCCTTGCAGCAGCGCGATGATTTCGCCCTCCTCGCCAGGGACGGCGAGGAGGTCCGGCGAGAAGGCGCCAAGGCGGACCACGCGGACCATCTGGTTGATGCCGGCGCGGCCGGCTGAGCCGGGCTTCGCCGGGGCATTCTGGTCGATGGTGAAGGTATAGATTTCCGAGGAGCCGTAGTGATTGACGAACAGCTGCGGCTTGAATGCGGCCTTGAGGCCACTGAGCAGGCCGTCCGTCATCGGCGCCCCGGCAAAGCCGAGCTTGCGCACCGAGCCAATATCGGTCGTCTCGAAGCGCGGGTGATGCAAGAGGTCGTGATAGAGCGTCGGCACCAGATAAAGGTTGGTGATGCGCTCTTCGGCGATCAGTGCCAGCGCGCGCGTAGCCTCGAACCGCGGCAGACAGACGAAGGCGCCGCCGATCAACGACATGGCAAGGAGCGAGCGCACGCCCATCGTGTGGTAGAGCGGCATGGCGCCGAGCGTGCGCTCGTGCGCCGCATAGAGATTCTGCGCGACATGCGCGAGCGCGGCGGCACGCTCGGCGCGCTGGCGGCGCGGCACCCCCATCGGGCGTGCCGTGGTGCCCGAAGTATAAAGCATCACCGACCAGGCCTCCGCATCGACCCGCGGCCGAACGCCAGCAGCGTTCGCGCCGGTCAGCGACTCGAACGGCAAATCCTGTGCCCGCGCGTCCCCGACGGCGATGCGCGCGCGGGAGCGCCCTTGCTCGGACGAACGCACGGCCGCGGCGGAGACCTGCTCGTACACGATCGCCTTGGCCTCGGCATCTTCGAGGTAGAAATCGAGCTCCTCGGCAGTCGAGCGCCAGTTGAGCGGGGTAACGATGATCCCGGCGAATTGGCACGCCCAGTGGATGGTCGCCGCTTCCCAGCGGTTCTGCAGCACGGTCACGAGGTGGTCGCCGGCTTTGAGTCCGAGCGCGTCGAGGCCGGCAACGAGCGCCGAGATTTTGTCGTACCACGTGCGGTAGCTCAGCCGGACATCCCCGTCGACGATCGCCAGCGCCTCGGGATCACGCGCGACGCTTGCGAGGAAGCTCGTGCCGAGATCAAGCATCGCGGCGCTCTTTCGGGTTCGATCGGTCCTCGGGCGCATCGGACGCCGCGTCCGCTGCGGCCTTGCTCCGGCGGCGTGCACGGCGCACGAGTTGGCCGCGCCTCCCGGCAATGATACATCTGTCTATGGCCGTTCGCATCGAGAAGAGTATGACCCAGCTTGGCAACGCGCTCCAAGACGCGGATAGCGGCGAGGCTGCGCGCGGATACGGCGACAATACCCCGCAGCCGGTCCGCTCGCTGCGGGAGTGGCTCGATCACCTCGCGGCGCGCGACCGGCTGGTGGTGCTCGCGCCGGGCATCGGCTTGCGCTTCGAGCTCGCCGCCATCGCCAAGCGGCTCGACGGCGTGCGGGCGACGCTGTTTCCGCACCCGGGCGGCCACGCGATCCCGGTCGCCTCCGGACTCGTTTCCGACCGGAGGTGGATGGCTGAGGCCATGGGAGTGGAAACCGGCGAGGTTCTCACCTGCTTTCGCGATGCGGCGCTTCAACCCATCCCATGGCGCGAGACGGTGTCGGCGCCGGTGCACGAGGTGGTGCATCGCCACGTGGATCTCGCGCGGCAACTTCCGCTTCCTACTCACAACGAGCACGACGGCGGGCCTTATATTACCGCCGGCCTGATGATCACCCGCAATCCGCGGACGGGAGCTCAGAACGTCTCTATCCACCGCTGCCAGTTGCACGGGCCCAACCGCCTCGGCGTGCTGCTTCTGCCGCGCCATGCGCACATGTTCTTCGAAATGGCGGAGCAGGGCGGGCGGCCGCTCGAAGCGGCGATCGTCATCGGGGTTGATCCGCTGACGCTGCTTGCCTCCCAGGCGATTGCTCCGATCGATGTCGACGAGCTGGAGATTGCCGGTGCACTGCATCGGCGGCCCTTATCGGTGGTGAAGTGTCTCACCAGCGATCTGCGGGTGCCGGCCGATGCCGAGATCGTGATCGAAGGCCGCCTATTGCCCGGCGTGCGCGAGCCGGAAGGGCCGTTCGGCGAATTCCCGCAATATTACGGCGAACGGGGCGAACGCCACGTGATGGAAGTCGACGCGATTGCCCACCGCAAGGACGCGATTTTCCACACGATCGTAGGCGGCGGACTGGAGCATTTGCTGTTGGGCGCGATACCGCGCGAGGCGACGCTGCTCGCGCACCTGCAGCGATCCTTCCCCAACGTCCGCGACGTCCATCTCTCGCGCGGTGGCGCGTGTCGCTATCACCTCTATGTCCAAATCCGCAAACGCCAAGAAGGCGAGGCGAAGAACATCATGCTCGGTGCCTTCGCCGGACACTATGACGTCAAGCACGTGATCGTCGTGGACGAAGATGTGGACATCCACAATCCCGCCGAGGTCGAATGGGCGGTGGCGACCCGCTTCCAAGCCGACCGTGACCTCGTGGTCGTGCCCGAGAGCCAAGGCTCGAAGCTCGATCCCTCGACCCGCAACGGGGTCGGCGCCAAGATGGGGCTCGACGCCACCAAACCGCTATCAGCCGACGAGATGACGTTCACGCGCATTCGCGTTCCGGGCGAGGAGAAGGTTGACGCCGCTGCGCTCGTCGCGAGATCCGCCACGAACTGGCGCGAGGCGGTGAAGCGTTGACGCCCCCGACGTGGCGCTGACGAGTCTAATTCTGGGCCACTATCGCCAACAGAAAAGCAACTGCAGTCAGCGCGCGCCGCGAGCGCGTCATGACGGTTTCCTCGCTACGCCAAGTCGCGCAGCGGAAACCGTGCCACATCGCGCAGCAAGGCGATAAAACCGTCAGCCTGATGCTCCGCGGTCAGACGGCCTTTCTCGGCCGTGGCTGCGGAGGCCTCCCCCACGGCGCCGTCGGGATTGATGTCCTGCGCGATCCATCCGAACGCGTGCTGGCCGACCGGCCGCAGATACTTATAGCCTTCCTCCATCTCGGCGGCCTTCGACGGAAAGCGCTTCGCCTTGCTCATGTCGACGAGATCAGGCCGGAAATGGAGCATCAGCGAGGTCTCGATATCGCCGGCGTGAATGCCATGGCTGAGCTCGAAGGCGGAGTAGAGCCCTGCCGGCAGGCCGAAGCGGTGCCACTGAGTGGTGACCGCCAGCATCCCCAGCCGCACCCGCAACTCACGCGCGACGATGCCGGTCACCTCGATATTGCCGCCATGCGAATTGACGATGACCATCTTGCGCAAGCCCGCACGATGTACCCCTTCGCCGATCTCCCACCAGCTGCGCACGAGGTTGTCCGCCGAATGGGTGATGGTGCCGGGGGAGCGCAGATGCTCGTCCGACTTGCCGATTGTCTGGGTCGGCAGGATCAGCACGTCGAGATCGTCGGGCAAGCGCGCCAGCACGGTCTTGATCAGGCCCTCGGCGATGGTGGTGTCGGTCATGACCGGAAGATGCGGACCGTGCTGCTCGGTTGCGGCGACCGGCAGGATCGTGAGCGTGGAATTGCGATCGAGCCCGGCAAACTCGCTCGATTTGAGCTCCGCCCAGAACCGCTTGGCAGCCATCGACGAATCTCTCAGTGGCGACCAGCTGCAACGCCGCGGGAACGACCATCAGCCGGACTCACGTTCTCGGTCCGGCGCATGATATAGCAAAAGAGCCAGTCATCCGGGCAAGCATTGCTCGTCGCATCGCGGGGGCGCGAGTATCGCCGGTATTGCCGGGCTTAATTCCCTCCATCCGCCACATTCGACCTTATACACGCTGCTGTGTTCGCGGCTGCCGGCCGCGTCAGCCGCTATGCCTCATGCAGCCCATCCTGTCGGTTACAAACGTTTCGAAGACTTACGCCTCGGGCTTCCGGGCGCTCGAGCACGTCAACCTCGACATTCGCCGCGGTGAGATTTTTGCGCTGCTCGGCCCCAACGGTGCCGGCAAGACCACGCTGATCAGCATCATTTGCGGGATCGTGACGTTGAGCGAGGGCACGGTCTCCGTCGCCGGCTACGACATCGCCAGAGACTACCGCAAGACCCGCTCGATGATCGGACTCGTCCCGCAGGAGCTGACCACCGACGCGTTCGAGACGGTTTGGGCGACGGTGTCCTTCAGCCGCGGACTGTTCGGCAAGCCGCGCAATGATGCCTATGTCGCAAAGGTGCTCAAGGAGTTGTCGCTGTGGGACAAGAAGGACAACAAAATCATGATGCTGTCCGGCGGCATGAAGCGCCGCGTGCTGATCGCCAAGGCGCTCGCGCACGAGCCGCAGATCCTCTTTCTCGACGAACCCACGGCCGGCGTCGACGTCGAGCTGCGCAAGGACATGTGGGACATCGTGCGCGCGCTTCGCGCTGAGGGCGTGACCATTATTCTGACGACTCACTACATCGAAGAAGCCGAAGAGATGGCCGACCGCATCGGCGTGATGCACAAGGGCGAAATCATTCTGGTCGAGGAGAAGGCCGAGCTCATGCATAAGCTCGGCAAGAAGCAATTGACGCTCCACCTGCAAAAACGGCTCGACGCCATACCGGAGGCGCTTGCTGCACACCGACTGACGCTTGCGCCCGGCGGCGGCGACATCATCTACACCTACGACACGCAAGGCGAGCGCACTGGCATTACCGGCCTGCTCAAGGATCTCAATCTCGCAGGTATCCGATTCCGCGACCTGCATACGACACAAAGCTCTTTGGAAGACATCTTCGTCGACCTCGTGAGGCAGAGACGATGAATCTGAGGGCCGTACGCGCGATCTACGCTTTCGAGATGGCGCGCACTGGACGCACGATACTGCAGAGCATCGTGTCGCCGGTGGTTTCAACTTCGCTCTATTTCGTGGTGTTCGGCGCAGCCATCGGCTCGCGAATTCCCGAGCTTGAGGGCGTCAGCTACGGCGCCTTCATCGTGCCAGGGTTGATCATGCTGATGCTGTTGACGCAGAGCGTGATGAACGCATCGTTCGGCATCTACTTTCCCAGATTCACGGGGACAATCTACGAAATTCTGTCGGCGCCGGTTTCGTATTTCGAGGTCGTGCTCGGCTATGTCGGGGCGGCCGCCACCAAATCCGTCATCCTCGGTCTGGTGGTGTTGGCGACCTCGGCTCTGCTCATCCCGCTGCGCATTGCGCATCCGGTCTGGATGATCGCATTCCTGCTCTTGACCGCCGTGGCCTTCAGTTTGTTCGGCTTCATCCTCGGCCTGTGGGCGGATGGATTCGAAAAACTGCAGGTCGTGCCGCTCTTGATCATCACGCCGCTGACGTTTCTCGGCGGCACGTTCTATTCGATCAACGTGTTGCCTCCGGCTTGGCAGACGGTCGCGTTGTGCAATCCGGTGGTCTACCTGATCAGCGGGTTCCGCTGGAGTTTTTTTGAAACCGCCGACGTGAGCGTTGGCTTGAGCTTGGCGATGACCGTCCTGTTCCTCGCCATCTGCTTGGCCACGGTATGGGTGATCTTCAAGACCGGTTATCGGCTCAAGAAGTGAGCTCGCTTCGCTCGGCGCTCAGGCGGCGGCGCTCATGGACGAGCGGAAGGCCCAGCGCGTGAAATAGGTTTCAACATAGGCGAAGACGGCGTACATCACGATGCCTTCGACGGCGAGGCTGATGAGACAGGCGAAGACGAGCGGCATCTGGAAATTCGAGCCTGCCTGCACCATCAGATGACCCAGCCCGGAATTGGCGCCGATGGTCTCCGACATCACGGCGCCGACGAAGGCGAGGGTGATTGCAATCTTGAGCGAGCCGAACAGATACGGCTGGGTGCGCGGAAGGCCGACCTTCAGCATGATGTCGAGCTTCCTGGCGCCGAGCGCGCGTAACACATCCTCGAGCTCCGGCTCCATGGTGGCAAGCCCGGTCGCCACGTTGACCACGATTGGAAAGAACGAGATCAGAAAGGCAGTGAGCACCGCCGGCACTACGCCGATACCGAACCAGATGATCAGGATCGGCACCACGGCAACCTTCGGGATCGAGTTGAAGCCGATCATCACGGGATAAAGACCGCGGTAGATCGTCCGCGACCAGCCGACGATGATGCCGAGCACGATGCCGAAAGCGACGGCGAGGGCGAAGCCGGCGAGCGTCGTCCACAGGGTGACGAAGGAGTTCTTGGCGAGCGGCAGCCAATATTGGCCGATCGCCTGAAATATCTGCGAGGGTGCGGGCAGCACGAAGGTGTCGACTTTGAAGATGCGGCAGACGAGCTCCCACAGCACAAACATGCCGACGGTAAACAGCCAGGGAGATAGTCTTTCCAAGGTCGTGCTCATGCCTTGCGTACCTCGGCGATCTTGGCCCGCAGCTCGTGCACGATGTCGGTGAAGCGCGGCTCGAAGCAGCTGTCGAGATCGCGCGGGCGCGGCAGATCAATCCTCTTGGTCATGACGATGCGTCCCGGCCGTGCGCTCATGACGTGGATGTTGTCGGCAAGGAAAGTAGCTTCGCGTAGGTCGTGCGTGACCAGGATGACGGTGAAACCGAGCTTCTGCCAGAGATCGCGCAGCACGCACCACAACTCTTCGCGCGTGAAGGCATCCAGCGCGGCGAATGGCTCATCGAGCATCAACAGCGCGGGTTGATGGATGAGCGCGCGGCAGAGCGAGACGCGCTGCTGCATGCCGCCGGACAGCTCCCAGGGAAAACGCTCGCCGAAGCCGTCGAGCCCGACGGTCTTGAGCAGCGCCTCGGCGGCGGCGCGGTAGTGCTCCCGATCGCGCCGAAACCTGTGGCGATGGGGCTCCACGATCTCGAGCGGGAGCAGCACATTGTCAATGACCTTTCGCCACGGCAGCAGGTTCGGGTTTTGGAACGCCATGCCGGCGATCTTGACGGGTCCGCGCACTCTGTCGCCGAAAATGACGATATCGCCGCCATCGGGTGAAACGAGCCCGGTCACGAGCTTCATCAACGACGACTTGCCGCATCCCGACGGCCCGACCACGGCGGCGAATTCGCCGCGACGCACGATAAGGCTTGTGTCCTTCAAGGCGAGGACGCCGCCGGAGGCGCTGCGGTAGGTCAGCGTGACATTACCGATGGCGACTGAACCGGTCACGCGATCGCTCACGTGCCGAGTTCGTTATGCCCGGGCTTGCGTTCACGTGCGTCTTCCGACGCGCTATGCCCGGTCATGACGGCGCGACATTAGCTTGATCCCGCGCTTACAACTTCCGCTCTGAGGCCGGGGGCAGGTATTCGCTTGTGAAGATGTCCTCGGCTCCCGGTCGGTTCTTGAACTCGTAGGTCAGCGCGATCTGGTCGATCGATTTGGCAAGCCGCGCCATGTCGACGCCGCCGAAACCATTGGCTTTCACCCACGGCGTCACGAAATTGTCTCGCAATGACATTTTCAGCCGATCGAGCTCGATCTTAGCATCCGCGGTCTCGTTGCGCGCCAGCACCGACTTGATCGCGGTATCGGGGTCCTTGATCGTATCTAGCACGCCCTTGATGGTGCCGCGGACAAAACCCGCCACGGCTTTTGGATTGGCCTTGGCGTAGTCCGGATTGACCATGATGGCATTGCCGTAGAGCACGAGACCATAGTCCGCCATCAGCATCGTCTTGATGTCTTCCGGTTTCAGTCCCTTTTGCAGCAGATTGTAGTACATCGAGAAGGAAAATCCGGTGATGGCGTCGACCTTGCCCTCGGCGAGCATAGGCTCGCGCACGGGAAACCCGACGTTTTCAATTTTGACCTTCGATTCGTCGATGCCGTTTTCCTTGACGAACGCCTTCCATTGCGCGAAGGCGCCGTCCGCCGTCGGCGCGCCGAGTACCCGCCCTTCGAGGTCCTTCGGCTTGGTGATCCCGGTCTTGGCGGTGGTGCCGATCGCGAATGCCGGCTTGTCATAGATCATCAACACAGCCTGCACTTTCTTGTCCGGGTTCTGGTCGCGGAACTTGACCAGCGAGTTGATGTCGAAAAAGCCGAGCGGATAGGTGCCGGCAGCGATGCGGGCAATGCCGGCGACCGAGCCGGGGCCGGAGTCGATGGTGACGTTGAGACCCTCGGCCTTGTAGTAGCCCTTGTCGATGGCGACAAAGTAGGGCGCCGACGGACCCTCGAACTTCCAGTCGAGCGCGAACTTCAGATCGGTCTGCGCGCCCGCCGGGCTCATGCCGAGCACCACTGCTGTCGCTGCCGCGAGCATCCCGAAAAGCTTGATCCTGTTCATGTTCGACGCTCCCTCTAAGCCCCGTCGACCGGAGCCGTGCGTACCTCAAAAGTCATCAGCAATGGTCGTGCCAGCCCGAAGCCCATAGCGCGGACCGGCGGCGAAGCTCCGCCGTGGCGCCAAAGTAGGCAGTTTGCGGCTCTTTGCCTATTCCCCGATCAATTTCGCGCGGATTCTTAGCTGCCGCGATAAGTGGAGTAGCTCCATGGTGTCACAAGCAACGGCACGTGATAGTCGCCTTCCGGCTCCGCGACCGCGAAACGGACCGGCACCACGTCGAGGAACGGCGGGTCGTCCAGTCGCGCGGCCAGTCGTGCGAAATACTCGCCCACGTGGAAACGCAGCTCGTAGCCTCCGATTGGCAGCGGCTGTCCGGCGATCAACGGGGCGGCGGTGCGGCCATCACGATTAGTCGCGGCGCGCGCCATGACCCGTTGCTCGCCATTGGCTGACAATTCGAGAAGCTCAACGCGTACCCCCGCGGCGGGACGGCCGGAATGAGTGTCGAGCACATGGGTGGAGAGCCGTCCATGCACCTTGAGACGATCAACGGCCTCGAGCCGCTGATCGAGGCGAAGCGCGGCGATGCGGAAGATTTCGGCGAGCGCTGTTTCGGCTTCCTCGGCCGTGCCGTTCTGCAGTCGGCGTTCAAACTGCTGCAGAATGGAGTCTTTGCCGTGCCGGCGGGCGCAAATGATGAAAGGAATACCGAATTTCTCGCGATAGGCCCCATTGAGGCGGTGAAATTGCGCGAATTCCGCCTCCGATAGGCGCTCGAGCCCGGCGCTTGCCTGCTCCGCCTGGGAATCCGCGGTCATTGCGCCTGCGCGCGCCGCCTTGCCGGCGAGGTCGGGGTGGCCCCTGATCAATGTCAGCCGCTGTTCCGCCGGTGCCGCACGCACCGCCGCCATCATTGCATCGTGCAGGGCCGCAAGCGTCGCGAAAGGGCGCTGGCGCCAAACGGCTTGCGCCACCCACGCGGCGTGCTCGTAGACCTCGCCCAACGCGGCGACGAAGGTGGCCTCGTCGGCGGCGTCGAGGCTCCCAAGCGCGACCTTGGCCATGCCGGCTACCCGAATACCGGCGCGGCGGCCGCGAGGGCGCGATGCTCACGATGCCAGTGCCGCGCGATGTCGAGCCGCGTCGGGAGCCACACGCGCTCGCGCGCGGCGATGTAGTCGAGAAAACGCATAAGCGCAGCCGCGCGTCCCGGGCGGCCGACCAGCCGGCAGTGCAACCCGACCGACATCATTTTCGGAGTGCGCTCGCCTTCGGCATAGAGCAGGTCGAAGGCATCCTTGAGATAGGTGAAGAAATCATCGCCGTTGGCGAAGCCCTGCCCATTGATGAACCGCATGTCGTTGGCGTCCAGGGTATAGGGAATGATCAGATGCGGTCCCTTCGGCCCGTTGACCCAATACGGTAGATCGTCGGCGTAAGAGTCCGACGAATAGAGGAAGCCGCCCTCGTCGAGCACTGCCCTCAAGGTATTGACCGAGTTGCGGCCGGTGTACCAGCCGAGGGGACGCTCGCCGGTTGCCTCGATATGTATGCGAATCGCCTCGGCAAGGTCGGCGCGTTCCTCTTGCTCAGGCACGTCCTTGTAGTCGATCCATTTGAGGCCGTGGCTCGCAATCTCCCAATGCGCTTCGCGCATCGCGGTAACCGCATCGGGTGAGCGCGCGAGCGCCGTCGCCACGCCGAACACTGTCACCGGCACTTGAGCTTGAGTGAACAGCCGCCACAGCCGCCAAAACCCCGCACGCGAGCCGTATTCGTACATCGATTCGACGTTCATGTGGCGCGCACCCGGCCAAGGCTTTGCGCCGAGAACGTCGGACAGAAACGCCTCAGAGGTCGTATCGCCGTGCAGGATGTTGCGCTCTCCGCCCTCCTCGTAGTTGACGACGAATTGCACCGCGATGCGCGCGTCGCCCGGCCAGCGCGGATCGGGAGGGTCGCGCCCGTAGCCGGCGAGATCGCGGGGATATTTCGAGACATTCGCTGGCGGCATGCCTCGTCATATACAAGGTCGGCCAAGCTGTGTCTTGCGCGGAAGCTGCGATGCCGCGGGCGCGGAAGCATCTGCGCCTAGTCGCCGCTGAGGTCGATGCCTTCATTGCCGGAATCTGTGTGATTTTTGCAACGCTCTAGGTTTCTTTTTCTGCGGCCACAGTGGGGCACGAATTTTCTAGTTCGATGTTACGCAGTTACTACAGCAAGCGGGGGGTGTCTCATGAAGTCTTTAGTCGTCAAGCGTTCCATCGTCGTTTCTGGCCACAAGACGAGCGTGAGCCTAGAGGATGCGTTTTGGAACGCGCTGAAGGAAATAGCCAAAGCGCGCAACGTCACCTTGTCGGAGTTGGTCGCCGCGATCGATGCCGAGCGCCAACACGAGAATCTGTCGTCGACCATTCGCCTCTTCGTGCTCGGCGTCTATCGCAAGCAGCTCGCCGACCTGAAAGAGGGGCGTATCTCGGAGTCGATTTTTTGGGCCGCGGCCTGAGCCTCAGGCCTGACCGAGGCCGGTCCAGCGCGCGCAGAGCGACATAGACTGTGATAATCGGGGGCCGCCAGGCGCACCCACGCTAGTGATTTGCCAGAAGGTCGAGCCGGCGTCTTGCATCCGGCGAGCCGAGGGTCTCGGCCTTTTGGTACCAGCTCCGCGCCTTCTCCAGCTCGGCACTCATCCCCACCACGCCGAGCCGCGCAAGCACGTTCGGATCATAGGTCGCGCCCAATGCCATCGCCGCGTTGGCATCGCCGGCGTCGGCAGCGCGTTGCAAAACGGTCCGTGCCGTTGCCACATCGCCTGCCGCGATCAATTGCTCGCCTTGTTTCATGAGAAGTTTGATCTCTTCTGGATCAAGCACGCGACTGGCGTTACTGGACGGCATAGCCCGTTCGCGGGTCGCGCTCTGCTGCAACATCGCCACAGGCTCGCTTTCGGATGAGTTTGGTAGCTGTAAGATCTCCGGACGCTGAGAGGATGTCTCGCGCTGGACCGCGAGGGCACGATCGCCGTCTTGGGCCGGCGTGGGCGGGAATTCTTTCTGCCTGATGGAGGGCGGCGCATCACCTTTAACAGCGAGGGCGGCCATTTGCGGTCCGCGCGCGGGCTGCGACGACGGGCTCCAATAGCCAGTCCAAAGGTAATATCCCGTCAGCGCCGCCAAGATGGTCGCGATCAGAAAGGTGAGCAAAGCGCGTAGCGCAGTGCGGCGCGACCTCGAGGGCGGCGGCGCCATGCGTTCGGGCTCCAGCGAGCGCGGTAACCGAAAATCCGAGCTCTCGTCGCCGTGAGAGCGACCGCCGATGTCGGCGCGAGCAAGTCCGGGCACGGGCGGTAGCTGCGCGGCGCGAGGGATGCGCACGGCCACCTCCTCGCGCTGAATCCAGCGAAGGGTTGTTTCAAGTCGCCGAAGGTCAGAAATATCCGCATCTCGGCGCGCGCCCGAAGGTTGCTTACGGTGATGATCCTGCGGACGAGCGGGTTCTAGCGAGCTATCCGGATCATGCGAGGAGAGGGCGGCTTGATTGTCGACGGCGTAGTGCTCGGAATGTTGCCGCGGACGGTCTGGCTGACGAGGAGCTACAAGCGGCGCGACATTCTCGTTGATCGCGACATCCGTCCGTTGAGGCGGTAGCGTGCGTGGCTTTTTCGGCGAGTAAGCCGAACGAGTGCGCTCGCTGTCGCGCTCGGCGGCGTGCTGTTGCGCGTCGGCGCGCTCGCGCGTTTCGTGCGCCGCATGCGGGAAGGAATCTGTGGGATTGATAGGCCCTCCTGTCGGGGTACTCATGGGTGACTCTCCCCTTGCTGCGCTCCCGATTGGACTCTCTCACAGCTGGCTCCGGTCTTGGGGCGCGTTTGCTTTATATCCGGCGCTCTCGGCGGCGCCGGAACGTATCGACGACCGCGCGCTAGCGCTGCGCATTGTTGCGCTGCTTTTCTTGCCACTGCAAAAATTCGCGAAATAGCGCCTCGCGCTGCTCCTGGGTAAAATTCATGGCTGGCGAACCTTTATCCCTCAGGAACGCGGAAAAATCGCTGCTAGCCATCTGTGGGTCCAGCGCCTCCTTTGGGCGAATACGACGTAACATCTCCTCTGCGACGGCCCAGCGGCTCCAGCCGAGAACCGTCGCGGCAAGGTTGACGTCGCGCCATTTCGGATGGCGAGGAGGCTCGCGGAACTTGTCCCACTTGGTGAAGAGCCCTTCGACGAATCTCTCCAGGCGCCGGTAGCGATCGTTTCCTTTCGACCAATTGAACACCGCAAGCACCGCCGGAGCAGCGATCGTGTCGACGGTCTGACTTTCCGGAACTAGCGCGGGGTATTCTTTGCCCGTGAGCTCGCCGACCGTGTAATAATCGGTGAAGGCTTTCGAAAACGGAATTGGTACGAAGTGCAGACCCGAATTGGCGGGAATCTTGGCGAAGAAGTCGATTGGCTTGCCGATCACGCGAACGAGCGCCGCAAGTTCACCTGTCTTCAGCTTCTGCAGGGCGGTGGGATTGTCATACAGCACCTGCTCGACCTCGACCCCGAGTCGCTGAAAGACAATCGTGCCGGTGAGGCTCGAAGCGCTTCCAGCCGGCCCGAAACTCACCTTTTTGCCGCGCAGGTCCTCGATTGAGGTGACGTCCGCGCGCGCGAGAACGTGCATCTCCGAAACGGGCAAGCGGATGATGTAATTGACTCGAGAGGCGAGATTGGCAATTTTTCGTTGGGTGCGGAAATATTCAAATACGTCCGCTTGTGTCACCGCGACGTCGACATTTCGCAGATACAGCAAATCATCGAGATTGGAAGCGGCGCCGTAGGTGACGATCGGAAGGACCCGCAGATTGTCACCGTCGTCGAGGACCTCCGCCAGCTCGTTGGCAAAGGTCATGTAAGTGCCTGATAATTGGCCGCCGGCGACTCCCACCGTCCAATTATTCTTACGCAATTTCATTGCGGCGTCGCTGCCGCCTTCCTCGAGCGCTTTCGGCACCGTCTGTGCTCGAGCCGTTTCAACTAGTTCTATTGCGTGCCAGCCGAACCCAAACGTGTTGATAAGAGATGGAAGGGCGAAGCATAGTGCGCTCAAGAGTACTCGAACGCGCATTCGCTACCTCCCCGATCGAGCGCTATGCGGAACTTGGATCTCGCCTCAGAACATCTTACGCCGTCATGATGCGGTGTTTTACGATTTTGTTTGCGAGCGAGAGAATTTTTTGCGAGCAGAACCGTTCTTGGTTACCGAGTGCGCGAGCGATCGGTAGAGATGTACTCTGCGGCAGCAATCTGGGTACGCTCGTACTACCGCTCGCGGGAAATGCTCGTGCTTGATTTACTGAACCGGTCAACTCAGTCGCAGGAATTCCCGCAAAACACATGCGAAAACGTTCGAGATCACTCCGTGTGCCGTGGTAATCAAGCGCATGCGGGGGCAAATTACGGCTGGCAAACAGCGCGATAATCAAAGGGTCTGAAGGTCGATGTCGATCATGTTGAAACGGATCATTTGCATCGCGCTAGTGCTGTTTGCGGCGCCACTCGACGTGAGGGCGCAGGATTATCCGTCGCGGCCCATCACGGTGATCGTGCCGTTTCCCGCCGGCGGTCCGAGCGATGTCGTCGCGCGCATCGTGACCGAGGAGATGGGGAAGATTCTCGGCCAGTCTATGGTTATCGAAAACATCGGCGGCGCCGGCGGCACGATCGGCAGCGCGCGCGTGGCCGCCGCTAACCCGGACGGCTATACGTTGCTCGCCGGCAGCATGGGCTCCCACGTCGCTGCACCGGTGCTCACGCCGAACGTGAAGTACGACTCCGAGCGCGATTTCGAGCCGATTGGCTTCACGGCGCACGCGCCGGCCGTGGTCGTCGCCAACAAGGATTTTCCGGCCAAGGATCTGCGGGATTTCGTGGCCTACCTGAAGAAGCAGGGCGAGAGCGTCAAACAGGCGCATGGCGGCATCGGCTCATCGTCGCATATGGCATGTCTGCTGTTCGCGTCCGCGGCCGGGGTGCGGCCGACGCTGGTGGCATACCGCGGCACGGGTCCGGCGCTGAACGACCTCATCGGCGGACATGTCGATTTCTTCTGCGAGCAGGCGGTCAGCGTTGCTCCGCAAATCACTTCTGGCACGATCAAGGCCTACGGCGTCTCCTCCAGCCAGCGGCTGGTGGCGCTGCCCGAGGTGCCGACGGCCAAGGAGGCCGGCGTCGACTATCAGATGAGCATCTGGGCCGGAATTTTCGCCCCCAAAGGCACGCCGAAGCCGATCATCGATAAGCTCGCGGGTGCGCTCGACCAGGCGCTGGACGACCCAGGCGTTCAGACCCGGTTGACCGGCCTCGGCGGATCGATGCCGAGCAAGAGCGAGCGCGCACCCGGGAAGTTCAGCGACTTCCGTAAAGGC
>Ga0307277_10000265_pt1 | contig 18390 bp, 14 predicted proteins | sample ER_DNA_116_FD_194473 | JGI IMG/M metagenome (GOLD analysis project Ga0307277, IMG submission 194473) | Bulk soil microbial communities from the East River watershed near Crested Butte, Colorado, United States - ER_DNA_116 | ecosystem: Environmental > Terrestrial > Soil > Floodplain | place...
ATTCGCCGTCCCAGACGAAATCAGGAACCTCACCTACCCTGATCGTCTCGCGCAGATCCTCTACCAGGGCCGGATCAGCGCCGTCCCCACCTTCGGCACGGGCGGACGGCCGATCGTGGCGTTTACCGAAAAGCTCGCAGGCCTCGGTTCTCCAGCTGATCAGCGAAGGCAGCTAACGCCGTGGGGCATCGGCTTCTCGAAGCAGTTCATCTTCAACCAGGGCGGCGGACCGGTGCTGTACGTCCGCGGTGATGAATGGGATGCCGCGACCGCCGCTTTGCCCGATCCGGCTCGGGCGCGCGCCGTCCGCTTCTGGCCCGGCGCAGCTTGGCAAGTGGGCGACCCGCTCATGTTCGACGGCGCGCAGCAACTCCCCGATGCGATCGCGAACGAGTCGCAGTGGCTTCACGAGCGCGAATGGCGCGTCCCGCACGACGTCGTCTTCGGCTGGGGCGATGTCAAGTTCTGATCGTGCCGGCGCCAGACTGGGTTATCGGCCAAGCGCACCAATACGGCGTCGCCTACGGCGCCGAGTACGAACAACACTTCGCCGCCATTCCGGTCGTCGCGATCGACGCGACCGGCCAGCTGCTCTACGACGGCTCGGCCATCTGGGCCGGCAACCCATAGAAAGCGGTTAGCCGGAATCGGCACCGCGGCCTAGAAGCAATTAACGCGAAATTAAGCGGCCGCGAAGGTCCAAAGCTAGATGTCCTACCCACACAGGTTCCGAACGCGGCTGATCGGTGGCCGAGCCGCGAGTGAGCTGTGCGGCCTCGTGGTGTTGTAGTGGTGCAGCCGGTGTGGCAGAGCACTCGCACGGTCTCGTGAGGAGCGATAGCTGACGCCGTAGGCCCACTCGCGCGCCATTGTTTGGTGGAAGCGTTCGACCTTGCCGTTCGTGCGCGGACGGTAGGGCTCGATCGTCAGGTGCTTGATCTGGCGCTCGGCGAGTAGACGTCGGAAGGCGCGACTGTGGGTGTAGCACCAGGCGTTGTCCGTCATCAGGCGTCTCGCCTTGATCCCGTGGCGGGCGAAGAAGGCGAGCGCCCGTTCGGTGAAGGCGACGACGGTGACGGCGCGCTCGTCCGGCAGCAGCTCGGCGTAGGCAAGCCGTGAATGGTCGTCTACGACCGCGTGCGCGTATTCGCAGCCAGGCTTCGCGCGCAGCTCGGCGCCGGTCCTGGTGCGATCACCGCTGACGGCGTGGCCGGGCCGCTCGAAACGCACGAAGCTGGTCGAGTCCATCTGCAGCAGGTCACCCGGGCAGGGCCACTCGTAGCGGTTGGCCGCCTCTCGCTGCGGACGCTCGCGGCGCGAGCAGCCGTTGCGCTTCAGCGTCTTCGAAACGGTCGAGTGCGGGTGCCCGAGCGCGCCCGCGAGCAAGCGGGGACCCCAGCCGGTAGGGCGGCGCGCCGCACAGATCCGCTCCTGCGCGGCGGGCGTCAGCAGCCGCGGGCACCGGTGCGGGCGACTCGAGCGATCGTGCAGGCAGGCCAGCGACTCACGCTCGCCTGGGGTTGCCTCGCGCCAGCGCCGCGACCACGTACAGGCGGTTGCCGGCGAGCCGCGGTGGCGTCTCGCCGCTTCCCTAACCGAGCATCCAGCCTCGACCGCGCGCACCAGCGCGAAGCGTCCCGACAGTCCGAGCTTGGCGTTACGGTGCAACTGCATCCGGGCCCTCCTTTGGCCGACGTCCTCGCAGACGCACAGCCTCAGGAAGGGCCCGGACGACCTCTCAGCCGTTCAGAACGTGTGTGGGCGTGACAGCTAGCCAGCCATTCACTCACAAGACCCGCCACCCGGCGGGTCTTGTCTCTTTCTGCAGTCAGGACGCTAGGCCGGGACTGGAGCGCCGCCGGCTAGTGCGGCGGGAAGCTCATCTCGCGACTGAACCCGCAGCTTGCGGAAGACGCTCGTGAGGTGACCCTCGACCGTGCGTGCGGTGATGAACAGCGTCTGTGCGATCTCGCGGTTGCTGAGGCCCTGGCTGGCGAGCTCGACGATCCGGCGCTCGCTCGCCGTCAGCGAGTCGAGCCCGGTGAGCACGATCCGGCGCGGGCGCGCACCGGTGGCGCGGAGCTCGGTCTCGGCGTATTCGGCGAGGGGTCGGGCGCTGGCGCGATGGGCGTCGTCGAGTGCCTCGCGCAGCAGCTCCCGCGCCTCGGTGCGGCGATTGCGGCGCCGGAGCATCGCGCCGAGGTCAGCGAGCGCACGCGCTCTTTCCAACCTGGCGTCGCCGCGCTCGAACGCCTCGATCGCCTCACGGAGCAGGGACGCTCCGCGGTCACCGCCTGCCACGACGCCGGCGGCACGCAGCGCGACGCCGAGTGCGCGCGGGGCGCCGAAGGCCCGGGCGAGCTGGCACTCCTCTTCTGCCAGACGTTCCGCCGACTCGTGATCGCCGAGCGCCAGCTGGGCGAGCGCGGCCTCTGAACGCCAGGGGAGGTAGCCCGGGCAGGTGATCGTCGCGCGGGTCAGGAGTGTGCCAACGGCCAGGAAGTCATCGAGCCCTTCTGCAAAACGTCCCTGCGCGATCCGTAGTCGGCCGCGGGCAAAGCGAACCTCTGCGGCGATCACTGATCCGCTTTCGGCATTGGCGTCGAGCGGCGCAAGCGCTTCCTCGGCCGCGTCGAGCTCCCCCCGTTCGACGAGTGTCTTGACCAGCAGGCCTCCGTTCATCACGCGGTACATGGGTGGTGCGGGAAGCTTGATGGCGGCAAGTGCCGTCCGGGCGTCGCCCTCGGCGGCGCCTAGGTCGCCGCAGCGAAACGCGAGCCAGCCGTGGGTTGCCAGGCCGACCGCAAGCCGACTGCTGTCGCCGGTTGCGCGGGCCTGCGCGATCGAGGTATCGAGAAGCGGCCGCAGCTGGGCGTACCGCTCGGCCCAAAGGAGCGAGAACGTCGTTAGCGAGAACCAGGTAGCGAACGAAAACCATGGCCTGCCGCGCGACCCGCCGGGTGCGCTGTCTCCGGCCAGAAGCGCGCGGGTCGCAAGCTCCGCGCCGACTTCGGCCGGCTCGTTGGTAAGGATGGAGGTGAACGCGGCGACGGCCAGAGGCAGCTCAGGTGGTGCCGGATGACCGGTGATCCGCTCGCGCAGCGTCTCACGGCGGAGGGCCACCGACGGTGCGGTCCCGGGGTCGTTCATCGCGGGGGCGATGGCCGCGGCCTCGAGCAGGAGCGCGAGCTCGGAGTGCCGAGAGTTCAGCGACAACGACGCGCGATCGAGAACCTCGACCGCCTCCCCAAAGCGCTGAGCGCGGCTGAGGCCGGTAGCGAGCACCATCGTTGCGTTGACGGCAGCCGCGGCGTCCCGCGCAGCGTCCACGGCCCCTCGCAAGTGCTCCCGCCAGTCGGCATGCCCGATGCTGGCCTCGGCCATCCCGAGGTCGAGCAACAGTGCCGCCCGGTTGCCCGCAGGGGCTGGTTCGGCGAGCGCGCGACGCAGGAAGACCGCCTCCGACTCGGGAGCACCCTGCTTTCCGGCCTCACAGGCAGCCGCAACCAGCCGCTCGACGACCCAGCCATCGTCGGCGGGCTCGCTGGCCAGCAGGTGCTCGGCAACGCGCGCCTCAGCGCCCGGTTGCTCGGCGAGCAACTGGGCGGCGCGGCGGTGGCCTTGCGCGCGCTCTGCGGTCGAGAGCTCCGAGTAGATGCCGTCGCGGACGAGCGGATGCACGAACGTCAGCGGCCGGCCGGGCTCGATGATGCCCGCGGTCGCCAGCAGATCGGCTGCATCGGCTGCCTCGAGCTCTTCGAGGCCCGCAAGTCGCGCCGCTTGAAGCAGGTCGCTCTGCTCGAGGACCGCCAGCGCTCCCACGAGCCGCCCTGCATGCTCGGGCAGCCGAAGGAGCCGGAGGCGAACCGAGCGACCGACGCTTCGTACATCGCTTCCGATGCTTCCCTCGCTCAGTGCCGTCGCGAGCTCACGCACGAGGAACGGCATCCCCCGCGTCACGCGCAGGGAGGTGTCGACGACGTCCGGATCCGGAGCCCGACCGAGCCCTGCCCCGAGGAGTTCGGCAACGGCGGCTCTCGACAAAGGGGCGAGACGGATCGCATCAGCGGAGGAATCGGTCGCCACCGCCGTAAGCAGCTCAGCATCTGAGCGCGCTTCGGGAGGGCGGGTCGCGACGACGAGCGCGGCGTCCAGTTCTTCGAGCCGCGTGAGCAGGAAGGCCAGGTAACGGAGGGAGGCGGCGTCTGCCCAGTGCGCGTCGTCGACGACCAGGCAGAGCGGGCCGACGGCGGCCAGGTTCGCGCACAGCCAGTAAAGGCCGTGGAGGATCGCGAACGAGGGGTCGACGCCCGAAGAGGGCGGAGCATCCGCAGGCGGCGCGCCAGGAAGCCCGAGCAGGCCGGCCGCGACGCCGGCAGCGCCTTGCAACAGATCCGCACGCTCGAGCTCCGATGCCTCCACCAGCGGCCGCTCGAACAGCTGTCGCACCACTCCGAAGGCGAAGTTGGTCTCCATCTCCGTCGCCCGTGACCGCAGCACGCGCATTCCGGCCTCTGCCGCGGCAGTGCGCGCGGCCGCGAGCAGCGCCGTCTTGCCGATCCCGGCCGGCCCTTCGACCACCACGAACCTGCCGCGCCCGGTGCGAGCGTCGGCCAGCGCCGACTCGATCCGCGCCAGCTCCTCGTACCGCTCGAGCAGCGGTTCGGTGGCCGCGGCCACGTTCATGTGCCTCCAGCCTACTCCCCATGCGCAGAAAGTCACGTCTGTCGCCACGGCGGATCGCGGGCTGGGGGCTTCGCGGAAAGTCCGGGGGGTTTCCACGGTGCGAATCACTGGCCCGGCCTTCGAGCATCGGTTCATCCCGATCCCGGGCTCGAGCACGAGCTCATCACCCCGAAGGAGGCAATGGACATGACAAGGATCACGTGCATGCGGTCTGTGCTACTCGGCGCAGTCGCCGCCGCAGCGCTCGCCGCGGCGGGCGGCGGCTCGGCCGCCACGGCGAAGACCGTCAACGGCACGGTCGGCCCCGGTTTCACCATCGGGCTGACCATGCATGGCAAGAGAGTCACGAAGCTGAAGGCAGGGGCGCCGTACCGCTTTGTGATCAAGGACAGGGCGGCCATTCACGACTTCCATATGACCGGGCCTGGTCTCAATCGCGTTCTCACCAGCGTGCCGTTCACCGGGACGAAGAGCTTCGTGCTGAGACTGAGGAAGGGGAGCTATCGCTTCGTCTGCGACCCGCACTCCGGGATCATGCACGGCCGCTTCAACGTCTCCTGAGCCGGGACTAGCGAGGGGCGGGACGCGGTCTCGCCCCTCCGACCAGCGCTGCCCCGGCTGAGCGCAAAAGACGGGGGGGTCGCCACGGTGCGAACGCGCGTCCCCCGCCCCCACCATCGCAAGACAAGCCAACGCGAGCCGCCCCCGCGGCTCACGCGAAAGGAGACGCACACAGATGAAGAACCTCATTCGACTCAAGGACTCGCGCGCCCTGCGGCTGGCGGCTTCGGCAGTGGCCGTGGCCGCGGTCATCGCCGGCGCAGCCGGGCTCGTGGCCGGACAGGGGAATGCCGCACCCCCCAACAAGGCCGACGGCCCGACTAAGAGCACCGGGCCCGAGCACGCGAAGCTCAAGCACGGCCTGCTGAAGGTCAAGGGGACAAGGGCGAGCGACGCGATCGCGCTTCGCCTGAAGGCCGGCGATCCCGGCACACTCCAGGTCGACTTCGGCAACGACGGCTCGGCCGATTTCAGCTTCGCGCGCAACAAGATCGCGAAGATCGACGTTGATGCCCGGGCCGGCGACGACCTCGTGCGCATCGACGAAAGCAACGGCGTCTTCACCGACAGCATCCCGACGACGCTCGCCGGTGGAGATGGAAGCGACACGATCGCCGGCGGCAACGGCATCGAGACGCTGCTCGGCGGCGACGGGAACGACTCGATCGACGGCAACGGGGGCAACGACCTGGCCCTGCTGGGTGCCGGCGATGACACCTTCGTCTGGGATCCAGGCGACGGCAGCGACACCCTCGAAGGCCAGGATGGCACCGACACAATGGTGTTCAACGGCGCCAACGCGTCCGAGCAGGTCGATCTGTCTGCGAACGGAAACCGCCTCAGCTTCTTCCGTACCCAGGGCCGCATCACGATGGATACCGCCGGCGTCGAGCGGGTCGACTTCAACGCCCTCGGCGGCGCCGACCTGGTCAACGTCAACGACCTGACCGGCACCGACGTCAGCGACGTGAACGTTGACCTCGCCGGCACCCTCGGCGGGGCCGCCGGCGACGGCCAGGCTGACAGCGTCATCGTCAACGGCACCAACGGCACCGACACGATCAACGTCAGCGGAGACGCCTCCGGTGTCGCCGTGTCCGGTCTGGCAGCGCTGGTGGCGATTCAGCACCAGGAGCCGACCGACGCGCTCGCGGTCAACGGGCTCGGCGGCAACGACGCGATCTCGGCGGCAGCGCTCGCAGCCCAGGCGATCACCCTGACGGTCGACGGCGGCGCTGGAGACGACACGATCGCCGGCGGCAAGGGCATCGAGACGCTGCTCGGCGGCGACGGCAACGACTCGATCGACGGCAACGGCGGCAACGACGTCGCATTCCTCGGCGTCGGCGACGACACCTTCGTCTGGGATCCAGGCGACGGCAGCGACACGATCGAAGGCCAGGACGGCGCCGACACGATGCTCTTCAACGGCGCCGACGCATCCGAGCAGATCGATCTCTCCGCGAACGGAAACCGCCTCAAGTTCTTCCGTACGCAGGCCAACATCACGATGGATACCGCCGGTGTCGAGCTGGTCGACTTCAACGCCCTCGGCGGCGCCGACCTCGTCACCGTCAACGACCTGACCGGAACCGACGTCGTCGGCGTGAACGTCGACCTCGCCGGATCCCTCGGCGGCGCCACCGGTGACGGCCAGCCCGACCGCGTCGTCGTCAACGCCACCAACAACGACGACGCGATCAAGGTCAGCGGGGACGCGACGCAAGTGACGGCGAAGGGTCTTGCCCCGGCGGTCGCGATCTTCCACCCGCAGGCCGCGAACGACCGGCTCGAGATCAACACCCTCGCGGGCACGGACACGGTCGACTCCGCCGGCCTGGCCGCCGGTGCGATCCAGCTCTTCGTGGACGGCGTGCTCGTCCCGTAGGGGAACCTCGACCGAAGGGGTCACGGGGCCTCCGTACCGGGGCCCCCGACCCGCCTTCGATACGACAACTCCCACTGAAAGGAACTCCCATGAAGCGCAAGATCACAGTGTTCATCGCCATCGCAGCGCCCTTGGCGGCCGTCCTGATCGCCGCCGGCTGCGGCAGCTCCGCAAGCGGCTCGGCCTATTCCGCAGGCCCTTACGGCTCGGCTGCCCCGGCGAGCGCCCGCAGCGCCACCACCGCGACCAGGGTCGGCGTCGCGAGCTCGCAGTTCGGCCGCATCGTGGTCGACGGCAAGGGCCGCACGCTCTACCTGTTCGAGAAGGACAAGAACCGACGGAGCGCCTGCTACGGACAGTGCGCGACGTACTGGCCGCCTCTACTCACCAACGGCAAGCCCGTCGCTCGTCCCGGCGTGAGGCAGTCGCTGCTCGGAACGACCCGGCGTGCAACCGGCAGCCAACAGCTCACCTACGCGGGCCATCCGCTCTACCGGTTCGCCCTGGACACGAAGCCAGGCCAGACCAAGGGCGAGGGCCTGCAGGACTTCGGCGGCGGCTGGGATGTTGTCTCACCCGCCGGAAAGAAGATCGAGTCCGATGGCTGACCGGGCCGGCAGACTGGCGGCTGGCGAACGCATGCGCGCGCCAACTCGGGAACTGGCCCAGCGGCTGAGCGGCGCGGACGAGGTGCTCCTCCTCTGGCACCCCGAAAGCGACCGAGTGGAGCTTGCCGTCCGCAATCTGGCGACCGGCGCCGACTGTCAGATTGAAGTCGCACCGGCCGATGCGATCGACGCCTTCTACCACCCCTTCGCCTACGCCGGCAGATGCAAGCGCTCTGACCGCGTAGACCGGGAAGAGACGACGATCGACGATGGCTAGCGTCGAGTGCCTACGGGAAGCAGTCCTCGTGCTCGTCGCGGCGCGACAGGCGTTGCACGCGCACAACGCAGGCTCCGACGAGCTCGAGTCGAACAGGCTCGAGCTCGTCGGCCGGCAACAGCAGCTCTCCCACGCACTGATCGACCGTTACCTCCGCAGGGCCGATGATTGAGCTGCCCCTGACCGGCGGCTGCAACTGCGGCGCGGTCCGGTTCGAGGTTACGAAGCCGCTCGTCGCGTCGAGCTATTGCCACTGCAAGCGTTGCCAGCGCCGCAGCGGCGCGGCGGCATCGCCGAGCGCCCACCCCGCGCCGGGCGCGTTCCGGATCGTGGCCGGTAAGGACAAGCTGCGCCCGTGGAAGCCGCAGGACGGCGGCGAGAAGTGGTTCTGCGGCGAGTGCGGCTCGTCGCTGTTCGGCCGCAATCCAAGCCACGCCGACCCGATAGGCATACGGATGGGAACGTTCGACGACGACCCGGGGATCCGCCCGAGCGTCCGCCAGTTCGTCGCCTATGCCGCCCCATGGGAGCCGATCCCCGACGACGGATTACCCCGCCACACGGAAAGTCGCCACAAGCCGAACTAACCCACTCACTTGTCTCCGAGGCCCGGACCTACCGTGGTTGCAGTTGAGACAACAACGCATCCCGCATGTATCCGACAAGAGGTCGACGGAGGCTCCCGCCTATGGCCGGTAATCCCCGCACGACCACGGGCCGAAAGCCCGATTTCGTGCTCGGCTTTGTTACCGGCTGCACGATCAGAGCGGTCACGCGGGCGCCTGTGCAGATCGACCCGAGCCGCGCAACCCAGCTGGCGCGCTTCGACGATGCTCTTGCGGCTGACGTCGGGTGCTCACGCAACTCGACCAGGCTGACGCCGAGGCAAAAAGAACGAAAACGAGGTCGACGAGGACGTCGGAACGAACGTTAGAATGTTTGTATGACCGACGATCGCTGCGACCTTCTCTGCCTGGATCTGCAGGTGGCCGAGCGACTGCGCAGGAAGCGGCTTGAGCCCCAAGAGGCGGATGTCGCCGCTGGGAAGGCGCGCGCGCTGTCAGATCCAACCCGGTTGATGCTGGCGGCTGCCTTGCTCGAGGCGAGCGAGCTGTGCGTTTGTGACCTCGCCTGGATCGCGGAACGTTCGCAGACGCTGGTCTCCCATCATGTGCGGGCGCTGCGCACCCACGGGATCGTCCGTTCGCGGCGTGAGGGCAAGATGGTCATGTACTCGCTCACCGCCGAGGGGCGAACGCTGCTGGCGACCGTTCTGCCGGCGGCGCGGCGCGGCAAGCGCGTCCATGCCTGAGGAAAGCACACAGTGGATGGAGCTCGGCGAGGCGCGGCCGCTTCCCGTCCTTGCGCCCGATCCGGCGCCGGACGAGCGAGCGAGGCTCGAGCGCCGGACACGGCTGCTCGCCTGGGGCGGTATCGGCTGGCACGTCGTCGAGTTCGCGATCGCGCTCGCCGCGGGTCTCGCAGCCGGCTCGATCGCGCTGATCGGTTTCGGGGCGGACAGCCTGATCGAAGCGCTCGCCGGCGGGGTCGTGCTCTGGCTGTTCACCGGCAGGCGACGTGGCTCACGCACCGCCGAGCGGCGCGCACAACAGCTGATCGCCCTCAGCTTCTTCCTGCTCGCCGGGTACGTCGGCGTCGAGGCGCTGCGCACGCTCGTCAACGTTGATCACCCGGCCGCGAGTTGGGTCGGTATCTGCCTGGCCGCGTTCACCGCAGCGACGATGCCGCTGCTCGCCTACGCAAAACGACGGCTGGGCAACCAGCTCCACTCCGCCGCCACCGTCAAGGAAGCGGCACAGACACAGCTCTGCGCCTACCTCTCGATTGCCCTCCTGCTCGGGCTGGGTGCAAACGCGCTCGCCGGGTGGTGGTGGGCCGATCCGCTCACCGCGCTCTTCATCGCCGCGGTCGCGCTCAAAGAGGGGCGCGAGAGCTGGCGCGGCGAAGGCTGCTGCGATAGCTGCTGAGCACGACCACGCCGGGCATCGTCATGCGAAGCTGAGGCCCCGGCGCCGACAAACGCCGCCTACTGGTTGCGCTCGGGGGGTTGACCCTCACAGTCGCGGGGCGAGCGTCCCGACGCCAAGGCTCAGGCCTCGCGGAAGGACCTCCCCTCGGCTTCCAGCCGGGCCTTCGCGTCCGGCGGAACGGGAGTGTGGAACCGTCCGGGGATATACCAGCGGAAAGCGCGACCTAATGCGCTCCGCTGGCAGATGCACTCCGGGGGGCAGCCGCAGCGGCGGCCGATGGGGTTGTGCAGGCGTTGGAGCGGATCCACGCTGGGAGTCTACGGACGCACGAAGGCTTCGGAAGCTCAAGATTCTGGCCTCATAGCCGGGCTCCAGCCCCTCGCCGTAGACTCGCCGGCGTGGCATTGACCTGCGCCTCGTGCGGAGCCGAACAGTCTCCCGGCGCCCGCTTTTGCAGCGCGTGCGGCTCGCCGCTCCAGCGGACTTGCCCGGCGTGCGGATTCGAGCAGCCGGCCGGCGCGACCTTCTGTTCCAACTGCGGCGTTGCCCTCCGGGACGACGCTCGCCGTGCCGCCGGCGCGACTGACGATCGCCAGGAGAGGCGGGTCGTAACCGTCCTGTTTGCAGACCTCGCCGGCTCGACCGCGCTCGGCGAGAGACTGGATCCGGAGGACGTCCGCGAGCTTCAGGGAGAGCTCTTCGAGCTGATCAACGCCGAGGTCGAGAGATTCGGCGGCACCACCGAGAAGTTCGCCGGCGACGCGGTGCTCGCCGTGTTCGGCATCCCCCAGGCACACGAAGACGACCCGGAACGTGCTGTTCGCGCCGCCCTGGCCGTCCGGGAGAGCTTCGTGTCCTTCACCGAACGCGTGCACGGCCGCCACGGCGCCGACGTCGGGCTCCGAATCGGCGTCAACACGGGCGAGGTGGTCGCGGGCCGAGAAGCGGCCGCACGCGGCGAGCTGATGGTCAGCGGAGACGCCGTCAACGTGGCCGCGCGCCTGCAACAGCACGCGGAGCCCGGCGAGGTGCTCGTGGGGCAGCGGACACAAGCGGCGACCAGCCGCACCATCTCGTATCGCGAGCACGAGCCGCTGGAGGCGAAGGGAAAGAGCGCGCCTGTCGCTGCCTGGGTAGCCGCGGCCGCCGGCGAGCAGGAACCCGCGCCACGCGGCATCGCCGGGCTGAGCGCGCCTCTGGTCGGGCGAGACGAGGAACTCGCAATCCTCAGCGCGGTTGCGGCACGCGTCGAGCGCGAGCGAGCACCCCAACTCGTCACCCTCTTCGGCCCCGCCGGCGTTGGCAAGTCGCGCCTGCTCGCCGAGCTCGTCGAGCGGCTTCCCGCCGCCCGCCTGGTCAAGGGCCGCTGCCTCCCATACGGCGAAGGGATCACCTTCTGGCCGCTCGCCGAGGCAGCGAAGGCTCACGCGGGCATCCTCGACACGGACCCGGCAGAGGTCGCCCTGGCCAAGCTGCGAGCGGCGATCGAATCTGTCGTCCCCGAGGATCAAGTCGAGCGCGTGCTCGAGGCGGCCACCTGGACGATCGGGTTCGCGCTCCCAGGTGCCTCGGCCGCTGGAACGGATCCGCACGAAGCACTCCGCCGGCTGCAAGACGGGTGGACAAGGTACGTCGCAGCCCTCGGACGCGAGCAGCTGACGGTGGTAGCCGTCGAGGATGTCCACTGGGCATCCAGCGCGCTCGTCGACCTGCTCGAACAGCTTGCGGAGAGCCTCTCCGATACGAGGGTGCTGCTCCTCTGCACCGCCCGAATCGAGCTGCTCGAAGCGCGGCCGATGTGGGGTGCGGGCAAGCAGAACGCCACCTCCCTCTCGCTGGCACCGCTCTCCCAAGCGGACTCCGCGCACCTCATGTCCTCGCTGCTGGGCGAGGTGCAGGTGCCCGACGACGTGCGGGAACGCGTGCTGGCGAGCGCGGAAGGCAATCCGTTCTACCTCGAGGAGATGCTGAACATGCTGATCGAGGAAGGCGCGCTCGAGCGGCAAAACGGCGGGTGGGTGTCGACCGACCGGCTCGCCGATGTCTCGATCCCTGACTCGGTCCACGGCGTCATCGCCGCGCGCATCGACCTCCTCGAAGCGGCCTCGCGCGACGCGTTGCGCCGTTGCTCGGTGGTCGGCCGCAGCTTCTGGCCGGCAGCCGTCGACGTCGACGAGAGCGTCATTGCGGCACTCGCCCGAAGCGGCCTTGTCTCGGACAGCGTCGACTCGATCATGGCCGGGATGCGCGAGTTTGCGTTCAAGCACGCCCTCACTCGCGACGTCGTCTACGCGACACTCCCACGACCCGAGCGCCGAGAGCTCCATCGGCGCGTCGGAGAGTGGATCCAGGCCGTCGCTCCCGACCGCAGCGCCGAGACCGTGGAGCTCGCCGCCTATCACTACGGTCAGGCCGTCGCCTACGGGGAGGACGATCCGGCAGTCTCAGAGCGGGCGTACGAGTTGTTACTCGCAGCGAGCGAGGCTGCGTACGGCCGCGGGGCCTTCGAGGCCGCGAGGAACCAGCTCGAACGCGCACTCGAGCTTGCGGTCGAGGACAGCCGGCGTGCTGCCTGCGAGCTTGCACTGGCGCGGCTGGATGCGACCGAGGCGCTCAACGACAGTGCGCTGGCGCGGCTCGACGTCGTCGAGAGCTTGCTCGGGCCGGGCGATGCCGAGCTGCGCTCGGACGCGCTCGGATGGCGCTCGAGGGTCTGTTGGCTCTCGGGCCGCTGGGACGAGGCGCTCGCGTCCGCGATTGGAGCCGTGACCGCTCTCGACGGCTTGCCTGAGTCGCCTCAGCTCGCGCGTGCGCTGGCGCGGAAATCTCAGATCGAGATGCTGAAGCAACGGCCGGAGTCGGTCGACCACGCCAGGGACGCGATCGCCGTCGCGCGTCGCGTCGGCGACCCGTTCGCGGAGCTGAACGCCAGGATCAACATCTTCACCCAGGAGGGGACTCGGGGCATTGCGCCCGATCCGGACGACATCGGCTCGATCGTCGAGGCCGCGGTCGAGGCGGGCGAGCACGAAGAGGGCTATCGCGCAATCGTCAACTTCATCTGGTCGGCGAGCGGTTATCTAACGGTCGACCGGATCGAGCGCGTCGTCTCGGAAGCTCGCGGCCGGCTCGCCGACGTTCCGGCACCCAGGTCGATCGGGCCGTATCTCGAGGTTTCGGCCGCCTTGTGCCTCCTGGTCCCATCCGCCCGCTGGAAAGAGGCCGATGCGGTTCTCGCCCAGTTCGGGGACCGCGAGCAAGAGGTGACGATGCGACTCGTCCTCCTGGTCGTTGCCGGCGGCCTCGCGTTTCGCCGCGGTGAGGAGGAGACGAGCAAGCGGTTTCTCGAAGAGCTGCGTCCGCTGGCCCTTGCGAGCGGCGAGCCGCAACGGATCATCCCGATGGCCGCTGTCGTGCTGCCATGGTTGGCGCGCACCGAGAGTCTCGAGGAGCTGCGCTTCTCGACCAACGAGATCCTGGGCGTCGTCGATCGGCAGTGGGCGGCTGTGCTTGATGCCGTCCCCGTCGTCAGAGCCCTGGCCGAAGCCGGCGAGGCGCAGCTGCTCGTGCGTACGACCGAGTCGATTCGAGAAACGCCTGACCTTTCGGCGCAGGCACAAACGGCGGCGATAGCTGCAGACGGGTTGCTCGCACTCCTGCAAGGACGCGCGGGAGAAGCCGTCGAGCAGCTCGAGCTGGCGATCGAGCGAAAGCGGCAACTCGGCCGTACGTATGACGTGGCGTGCCTCGAACTCGACCTCGCGCGGGCGTTCGAGGCGGCAGGCCAGTCAGCCGCCTCGAACGAGGTGCGGGCACGCGCCGCGTCCGTCCTGGACCCGCTCGGCTGTGTGAACCCGTTCTGAGCAAAGGCTCTACGCGGCCAGGATCGACAGCACGGCGTCGCACGCTTGCTCGCAGCGCCGGCACGCGTCCGCGCAGACGCGGCAATGCTGATGGTGCTCTGCATGCCGCTCACACTCCTCCGCGCAAATGCGGCAAGCCTCCGCGCAGGCTTGCACGACCGGCCGCGCGAGCGCCGGCTCGAACTCGGTCTGCCTGCTCAGAACGCTGCCCGTTGCGATGCACACATCGCCGCAGTCCAGACACAGGCGAATGCAGCGGATCAACATGGCTAGGTCGTCCTCGCCGAGATCAGCGTCGGCGCATGCGGTGCAGCTTTGGCTGCAGTCGAAGCAAGCGTCGATGCAAGCGAGCAGCGCGTCGGTCTCGATCGCGGCTCCCCGAGGATGCGTCTCCAGCATCTGCCGAGCGTGGGTCACGACTCACTCCCTTCCGTCCGTTCGGGCCGACTCTCTCGCTCCGTCCGACCCGGGTCAAGAGGGCACGTGTCGGCCGTTGGCCGCGGGGCTCTTACTTCATCTGTTGAAGCTACTATGTACTCCGTAGCTACCACAGAAAGGTGATGAACAACTTTGAGCACGTTGCTACTAGTCCCGCTTGACGACACCGTCGTCTTCCCGAGCATGAACGTAACGATCACCGCCGATGTGGGCGAGGAGGATCGAGTCCTGCTCGTTCCACGGCACAACGGCGAGTATGCAAAGGTCGGCACGGTCGCGGAGGTCGCCGAACGTGTGCGCCTGCCCGGTGGCGTGGCGGCCGCCAGTCTCGTCGGCTTGCACCGGGGTATCGCCGGCGCCGCCCATACAGATTCCCAGGGCCGCCTCCGGGTGGAGGTGGAGGAGCGGCCGGACGTCGCGCCGCCGGGCATGAAGACCCGTGACCTCGAGCGCGAGTACCGCGCCGTCGTCGAAGAGATCCTGGAGCTGCGCGGAGACGACGGGCGCGTCTCGTCCTTCGTGCGCTCGATCGCCGAGGCCGGCACCCTGGCCGACACCGCCGCCTACGCCCCAGAGGCCTCCTTCGAACAGCGGATCGAGCTACTGGAGGCGATCGACGTGGTCGAGCGACTCGAGCTCGCCGTGCGGCTTCAGCGCGAGCGGCTGGCCGAGTTGCAAATCCGTCACCGGATCCGCGAAGACGTCGAGGAAGGCGCCCAGAAGCAGCAGCGCGAGTACATCCTGCGCAAGCAGCTCGAATCGATTCGCAAGGAGCTCGGCGAGGACGAGGGCTCGGTCTCGGAGGACTACCGCAGCAAGATCGCCGAGGCGGATCTGCCCGACGAAGTCCGCGAGCAGGCCGAACGAGAGGTGAGCCGGCTGGAGCGAATGGGCGACCAGAGCGGCGAGTCCTCGATGATTCGCACGTACCTTGACTGGCTCCTCGCCGTGCCTTGGGGAAAGCGCTCCGACGAGCGCCTCGACCCTGTACACGCGCGCGAGGTCCTGGACAGCGACCATGCCGGTCTAGACGACGTCAAGGAGCGGATCGTCGAGTACCTGGCCGTGCGCAAGCTCCGGGAGGAGCGCGGCATCGCCGAGGACAAGCGCTCCGGCGCGATCCTGACCCTGATCGGCCCGCCCGGGACGGGTAAGACCTCGGTCGGCGAGTCAATCGCACGCGCGCTCAACCGCGAGTTCGTTCGTATGTCGCTCGGCGGCGTGCGCGACGAGGCCGAGATCCGCGGCCACCGACGCACCTACATCGGCGCGTTGCCGGGCCGGCTCGTGCGCGCGCTGCGGGACGCCGGGACGATGAACCCCGTGATCCTGCTGGACGAGGTCGACAAGGTCGGCGCCGATTGGCGCGGCGATCCATCTGCCGCGCTGCTCGAGGTGCTCGACCCGGCCCAGAACCACTCATTCCGCGACCACTACCTCGATGTCGAGCTCGACCTCTCCGAGGTCGTGTTCATCGCAACCGCAAACATGGCCGAAACGATCCCCGGCCCGCTGCTCGACCGCATGGAAGTGATCCCCTTCGACGGCTACACAGTCGACGAGAAGGTCGCGATCGCACGCGGCTACCTGTGGCCGCGCCAGCTGGAGCGAGCGGGACTGCGCGAGGACGAGGTATCGATCGACGACATCACGCTCGAGCTGATCGTCAGCCAGTACACGCGCGAGGCGGGCGTTCGCCAGCTCGAGCGCGAGCTGGGCAAGCTCCTGCGCAAGACCGCAACGACCGTTGCCTCCGGCACGGCGCAGCCGCCGATCTCGATCGACGAGGCGGTCGTTCGCGACGCCCTCGGGCGGCAGCGCTTCTACCAGGAGTCGGCCGAGCGGACGGCGGTGCCCGGAGTGGCGACCGGCCTCGCGGTCACCGGGACGGGCGGCGACGTGCTGTTCGTTGAGGCGACCAAGATGCCCGGCATGGACAGCCTCGTCCTGACCGGCCAGCTCGGCGACGTGATGAAGGAATCGGCGCGGATCGCGCTCTCCTACGTGCGCTCGCACGCGGACAAGCTCGGTCTCGACGACAACGACTTCGACGACGCCAGCTTCCACGTGCACGTGCCCGCGGGAGCGATTCCGAAGGACGGGCCGAGCGCCGGGATCACGATGACGACCGCGCTTGCTTCCCTGCTCACGGGACGGCCGGTGAAGCACACTGTCGGCATGACCGGGGAGGTCACGCTGCAGGGTCGCGTACTGCCGATCGGCGGGCTGAAGCAGAAGGCGCTCGCCGCCCACGCCGCAGGCCTGACCGACGTGATCATCCCGGAGCGAAACCGGGCCGATCTCGACGACATCCCCGAGGACGTTCGCAACGAGATGAGCTTCCATCCGGTGATGAGCCTGGACGAGGTGCTCGAGCTGTCGCTCGAGCCGCACTCGGCGCATGCGCTGTCGTAGCTGCGCGCCGCTTCCCGAGGAGATCCGCCGCGCTGCGGATCTCCTCGAGCGGCGCTGGACCGTCTCGATCCTCTACGTCTCCCACGAGGGCGCCGTCCGCTTCAACGAGTTCCAACAGGCACTCGGCTCGATTCCGCCGGCGACCCTGGCGCAACGGCTCGCCGACCTCGAGAAGGCGGGAGTGCTGGAGCGAGCGGTGATCGACGCCCGCCCGCCCCACGTCGAATACCGCCTCACGCGACGCGGCCGCCAGCTGCGCTCGCTCATGAACGCACTCTCCCGCTTCGCCGAAGCCGGCTCGGCAACCGTCTGAAGCCACCGCCCGGACGTCGCCTCGGGACGTGTCCTCCTGCCTGGCCAGCGGAACACGTCCCGGCGAGCGAGCTTGGCACGCCGCGACCGGGTCCCTGGACGTGGCCCGGGACCAGGTCCCCAGACATGGCGGGCGACCGGGTGCGTGGGCGTGTCCGGGGACCAGGTCCCCCCGGACAAGACTCGGACGGCCGTGTCCTCCATGCCTGGCGGCGGGACATGTCCTAGCGGCAGGGTTGCCACGGCGCGGCTCTGCAAGGATCGGAGCCGATGAGCTCCGAAGCCGCGATCCCAGCACAGGTCGGCCAGAACCAGCGGGTGCGCCTGATCTTCGGGGCGCTGCTCCTGGTACTGCTGCTCGCCTCGCTCGATCAGACGATCGTCGCAACCGCGCTGCCCACGATCGTCGGCGACCTCGGCGGTGTCTCCGACCTCTCGTGGGTGGTCACCGCCTATCTGCTCTCCTCGACCGTCGTCGGGCCGGTGTATGGAAAGCTCGGCGACCAGTACGGGCGCAAGGTCGTGCTGCAGTCGGCGATCGTCATCTTCCTGGTCGGATCGGCGCTCGCCGGAATCAGCCAGAACATGACAGAGCTGATCGTCTTTCGAGGAGTCCAGGGGCTCGGCGCCGGAGGCCTGATCGTGGTCACGATCGCCGTGATCGGCGACATCTTCCCGCCCCGCGAGCGCGGGCGCTACCAAGGGTACTTCGGCGGCGTCTTCGGTGTCTCGACCGTGGCAGGGCCGCTGCTCGGCGGCTTCTTCGTCGACAACCTCTCCTGGCGCTGGATCTTTTACGTCAACGTGCCGATCGGGTTGATCGCGCTCGCCGTGATCGCCACCGCCTTCCAACCTCGCACGGATCACGTCAAGCACACGATCGACTACCTCGGGGCCGGCCTCCTCGCAGGCGGTCTCTCGGCGATCGTGCTCTACACGAGCCTTGGCGGCACCACCTACTCCTGGACGTCGCCGTGGATGCTCGCGCTGATCGTCGGGGGCGTCGTCCTGCTTGCGGCCTTTGTCTTTGCGGAAGGCCGGGCGGCGGAGCCGGTCTTGCCGGTCGAGCTCTTTCACAACCGCGTCTTCAGCGTCACGAGCGCTGTCGGCTTCATCGTCGGCCTCGCGCTGTTCGGCGCAGTCACCTACCTGCCGCTCTACCTCCAGGACGTCAAGGGCCACAGTCCGACCACCTCGGGCCTGCTGATTCTGCCGCTGATGGTCGGTCTCCTGATCACCTCGATCGGGAGCGGGCAGCTGATCAGCCGCTTCGGTCGTTACAAGCCGTTCCCTGTCGCCGGCACGGCGATCATGGTGGTCGGGCTCGTTCTGCTCTCACGCCTACACGTCG
>Ga0307277_10000267_pt1 | contig 18345 bp, 13 predicted proteins | sample ER_DNA_116_FD_194473 | JGI IMG/M metagenome (GOLD analysis project Ga0307277, IMG submission 194473) | Bulk soil microbial communities from the East River watershed near Crested Butte, Colorado, United States - ER_DNA_116 | ecosystem: Environmental > Terrestrial > Soil > Floodplain | place...
CCTCCAGCGGGCCGGGCGCGGGTGGGCAGGGGCGGCGGGCGGTCATCGGCGTGGTGGCTCCTGGCGGCTGACCCGATCACGGACAGGACCGCAGAAGCCTACACCAATCTCAACAAACTACCGTTAGGCTGACCAGAGCGGGCCAGGATCGCGTGGTCCCGCTGGTGGTCCCGCCGCAGGGCGACCACGGCAGGGGCGGGGATCGCGATGGCGATGGCCGCCTATTCCGGCGGCGGCCAGGACCCCGCCCCCATGCCCCCGCAGCCACCCTCGTAGGAACACCCCCACCGCACCCTCCGCCTGATCCTCGGACGGCGCCGGTTGCTCCTCGCCACTCCGGGCACATCCATCCCTGGCCCGCTGACCGGTCCGCCGGTCGCCGACCATCCAGAAGGGTTCGAGACCATGCCGATCGAACCGGCGAAGCTTGTGAGTAGCCTCGGCGCTCTGGACACCCTCGACCTTGAAGAGGGCTTGGCCGAAGCGCTGCACCAGGTCCTGGGCTCGGCCAAGACCCTGTTGGATGCGGACATGACCGGGTTGATGCTCGTCGACCACGCTGGCGCGCTGCGCTGGGCAAGCGCCCCCGAAGGGGCGGTCGAGGCCGGGCCCGGCGGCCTGAGCGTGCCCGTCCAGGTCGGTGGTGGCCCAGTGGGGACACTGGATGTCTACGTCAGCGCCCCGAGGGAGTGGGACGACAGTGAGACGGCCGCCCTGCAGGCCTATGCGGGGCTGGTCGCGAGCGTGCTTGCGGCCGCGGTGGCGGCGCGGGTCAAGGGCCGGCTGGCCGACCAGCTGCACGGGGCCTTGGAGCACCGGTCGCTGCTGGAGCGGGCGGTCCAGGTCTTGGTCCGACGTGAGGGCATGGACGCACAGGCCGCGTCGGAGTGGCTGCGGACGGCTGCCAGGTCGTCGGGGTGCGAGGTGGCCCAGGTGGCCGCGGATGTGCTCGGCGGCGCGCCGCTGCCCTCGGACCGACTCGCCCAGGCCAAGGCGCGCCGGCACACGGCCACCGACCGCGAGGTCGCCGTCCACCGCTGGGACTCGGAGTCGCACGAGGGCGCGGCCCGACGGTACGAGCGGCGCGGTCAGGCTGGCCGAGCGCAGACCGAGCGCTTACAGGCAGCCGCTGCGCGTGGACGGATCATCGACGCCGAAACCGAGCGGCGTCGCGCCGACCAACAACCGTGGACGGCCCCTCACCAGCACGGTCCACCAAGCGAACAGGGTTAGCCGGGTGGCAGGGCGTACAGGCTGATGGCCAGGAAGTGGGTCGCGACCCCGGCGATGACCAGCAGGTGGAAGACCTCGTGGTAGCCGAACACGACCGGCACGGGGTCGGGGCGGCGCAGGGCATACACCGCCGCCACCCAGCCAAGGGCCAGATAGACGGTCCCGCCGAGCCATCTGGGCGCGCTGGTCCAGGCCAGCCGGCGCATGCGCCGTCGGGCCGGGGTGGTCCAGGTGACGCGGTGGTACAGGGCGCTGACCCCGAACAGGGCCGACACCGAGGCGGCATAGATCGCGGCGGCGACCGAGGCCCTGGTGGTCGCAGCGAGCAGGACCAGCAGTCAGTCGCTTACCAAGCGAGGGCGAACGAGTCCCTCTGACCAACGTGCGGCCCGTGGACGCGCCCCCCGGTCGCGCGTCTTGGCGATAGGCTGCTCGCATGCGTCGCACCCGGCTGTACCGCGATGGGATGCTGGAGGCCAAGGACTTCCCAGCCGCCCAGATCTCCGACTACCTCCAGCAGCCCGGCACGGTGGTGTGGTTGGACCTGTGCGACCCCGACCCGGTCGACCTGGAGGTCCTCTCGGAGGAGTTCGGGCTGCACCCCCTGGCGGTCGAAGACGCCATCCAGCAGCATGAGCGGCCCAAGCTGGACCGCTACCAGGACCACTACTTCCTCACCGCCTACACCGTCGGCCTGGACCCGGCCACCGGCAGGCTCATCACCAGCGAGCTGGCCGCGTTCATCACCCCGCGGGCGCTGATCACCGTCCGCAAGGAACCCGCCTTCGATATCGAGGGGGTGGTGGAACGCTGGGACGGCTCGGCCGACTTGGCCGGTCACGGCGTCGGGTTCCTGCTGTGGGGGCTGCTCGACTTCGTCGTTGACGGGCATTTCGCCACCGTGCAGCAGCTGGATGAGGCCATGGAGGGCCTGGAAGACCTGCTGTTCGACGAGCGACCCCACGGCGCCGAGGTGCAGCGCCGCTCCTTTGAGCTGCGCAAGTCGCTGGTGGTGCTGCGCCGGCTGGTCCTGCCCATGCGCGAGGTGGTCAACAGCCTGTTGCGCCGTGACCTGGGGTTGGTCGACGAGGCCATGGGCCCGTACTTCCAGGACGTCTATGACCATGTGCTGCGGGCCACCGAATGGACCGAGTCGCTGCGTGACCTGGTCTCCACCATCTTGGAGACCAACCTCACCATCCAGGGCAACCGCCAGAACTCGATCATGAAGAAGGTCACCAGCTGGGCGGCCATCATCGCCGTGCCGACCGCGGTGACCGGCTTCTACGGCATGAACGTGCCCTACCCCGGGTTCGGCCAGCCCACCGGCGTGGTCACCTCGACCATGCTGATCGTGATCTTGTCCGGCGGCCTGTACCTGCTCTTCAAACGCCTCGACTGGCTCTGAGCTCCCGGCCAGCCGGAATTGCCGCAGCTGCGGAGGAAGGGTTTCACCGGGACCATCTGAGCCGGGTGAGGGCAGCGGAATGGCCAGAGACTCGAGAGGCCCCAGCGCCTGGCCACCCGGCACGCCGCAGGAGTCAATCGGCGGCCTGGAAGCAGATCCGGGCCTGGTCGGCTTAGCCGAGCCGGCCGGCCGCGGCCCACGGTGGCCCGCACCCGCACCGCCACCACCGGCCGATCCGCGCCGGTGCCGGCCAGCAGCTGGTCGGGGTCGTCGCCCAGGTGGGCGAGGATGGCCTGGAGGTCAGCCTGGGTTAGGGGGTGAACGGAGCCGCTGGGCCGGTCATCGTCGGCAAAGGGCCACGGTCGAGAACTGGCGATCGGGAGCCCCTTCCTGGTGGTGCTAGCCGGCGGCCCGCTGCTTGGCCTGGACCCGCTCAATGGCCGTGCGGGCCCGCTGCCGGTCGACCCGCCGGCCTGGGTCGCGCGGCTCAGGGCCAAGCGGCCGGTCCGGGTCGGTGATCTGGTAGGTGAGCCGGTACTGCTCGATCTCGGCCGCAGCCTGGCGACGCCCGCGAAGGTGGCCAGGGCCTGGTAGAGGGCGAGCTCCAGGCCCAGGTAGACGCCGAGCGTCTCCAACGCGTGGGTGGTGGCGTCGACCAGCCGCTCGGCGAGCGCCTCGCGTGCGTCGAGGTCGGTGTGTGCGGTCAAGGGTCCTCTCTTGCCGGTGCTGGGTAGCCCCTCACCGTCCGGCGGTCCGGTGCGGTTGGCCGGCGGGTTGGCGGGAGGCGATCTGCTCGGCGACGTGCTCGGCGTCGCTGCCGACCCCGCCGAGCAGCGAGGAGGTGAACGCCGACAGGAACCACAGCCCCAGGAAGTACAGGCCGGGCTGGGAGCCGACGACGCCGCGGTGGTGTGCCGGGGCGCCGTCCTGGTCGAACACCGGGAGGTCGACCCAGGCGAAGTCGGGTCGGAACCCGGTGCACCAGATGACCACGGTCACGTCCATGACGCGGCCGTCCTCCAGCAACGGGAGGCCGTCCCGCACCCCGACCGTCCTCGGCAGCCGCTCGATCCCGGCGCCGGCGAGCTCCTTGGGCCGCACCCGCTCCAGCGGCGCGGTGGTGACCAGGGCCCTGGGTCGGACCTTGCGGCCGATCGGGGTCTGCACGGTCAGCACCCGCGAGGCGAACCACCAGAACGGCGGGGTGAGTAGCCGGTCCCACCTGCCGCCGGGGCGGACGGGGATATGGCCGGTGTCCGGGCCCGACAGCCAGGTCGGGTGGGTGCGGGAGACCTGGAAGGCGATCTCGGCGCCGGAGTTGCCGGCGCCCACCACCAGCACGCCACCTCCCGGGAGCTGGGACGGTTCCCGGTACCGGATGGGGTCCAGCTGCAGGATGCCCGGGTCGAGTTCGACGGCGAAGGCGGGGATCCGGGGCCGCTGGTAGGCGCCCGACGCCACCACCACGTGGTCGGCCTGGAACCGGCGGTCGCCGGCGGCCACCAGGTACCGGTCCCCGTCCCTGGTGAGCCGGTCCACGCGGACGCCGCTGCGCACCGGGAGGTCGAACCGGGCCGCGTATTCCTCCAGGTAGTCGGCGACCTGGTCCTTGGTCGGGAACGTCCAGGCGGGTGCCGGGAAGGGCATCCCCGGCAGCCCGTCGTAGCGGGCCGGGGTGAACAGGCGCAGCGAGTCCCAGCGTTGGCGCCAGGCGTCGCCGATCCGCTGGTGGGCGTCCAGGATCACGAACCGCCGGCCCCGCCTGGCCAGGTGGTGGCCGACCGCCAGGCCGGCCTGGCCGCCGCCGATGATCACCGTCTCGAACCGCTCCGGGGTCGCGGCCGGCTCGGGCCGTGCGTCGCGTCCCTGGTCGGTGGCTTGCCGGTTCATGGCTGCCTCCTGGGGCTCGCCTCGGCCGGGCCGAGGGCGGCGTGCAGCCCACGCAGGAACGCTTCGGGCTGCTCGATGGCGGGATCGTCACCGGCGTCCTCGATCACCCGCAGCGGCCAGCCGTGCCGGGCGCTCGCCGCCTGGGCGACCCCGAGGCGCACCTGGCGGTCGTTCCGTCCCCAGATCAGGGTCGTGGGCGCGGCGATCCGGGCCAGCTCCGTCGGCGGGATCGCCGGCAGCCCGAGCTGCGGCATGAGGCGGCGGAGCGTGGCCTTCTGGCCCGGGCTGCGGGCGCGGTCCAGGGCGTACGCCTCCAGCAGCGACCCCCGCTCGCCCAGCTGCTCGCGCAAGCCGTCCGGGTCGACCATGCACTGGCGGAAGAGTCGTTCCTGGGTGCGCTCGGTCGGCCGCACGATGGCGCCGAGCAGGGCGAGCGTGAACCCGGGCGTCGGCCGGTAGCGGCCCAGCCCGTAGCTGTCCACCAGCATCAGCCGGGCGACCCGGTCACCCTGGTCGGCGGCGAAGCGGGCCGCGATGGCGCCGCCCAGCCCATGCCCGACCAGCGCCGGCGGCGACGGGCAGGTCCGCTCGATCAGCTCACCGAGCCAGGCGGCCACCCGGCCGGAGTCCACCGGGTCGCCGGTCACCGTCGAGGCGCCGTGGCCGGGCAGGTCGGGCACGACCACGCGATGGGTTCGCACCAGGTCCGGGAGCACCCGCATCCAGCCGACCGCGAACTCGCCGGCGCCGTGCAGCAGCACGACCGGGGGGCCGTCACCGCCCTCCAATACGGCGGTCGACACGCCGGCCAGCTCCAGCCGTCGCTCGGTGACGGGCATCCCGGTCAGGAGGTGTTCGCGGGTGCTGGTCGTGGCCATCGCCTGCTCCTCACGTATCGCCTGTGCGCCTTGTAGGGCGACAATGCGACCTGGCAGGAGGTCATGCGTCGGCGGTACCACGCAACTTTGGGGCGGCTGGCCGCGTGGGTGATTCCCGCCAGGGCGCTCAGATGAGCTGGTGCTGGTAGGCGTAGGCCGTGGCCGCGGCCCGCGAGGACACACCCAGCTTGGTGAGGATGTTGCTCATGTGCCGTTCCACCGTCCGCTCGCTGAGGAACAGCTCGGCGGCGATCGACCGGTTGGTCCGGCCGGCCGCCACCAGGCGCAGCACCTGCAGCTCACGCGCGGTCAGCCCGCCCGCGGCCCTGGTGGCGGGCTTCCGGGTCAGCGCCTCCACCTGGGCCAGGTCCGGCGCGGCATCCAGCTGCCGGAAGACCCGGAGCGCGGCATCGAGCTCCATCGCCGCGCCGTCCTGGTCCCCGAGCTGTCGGCAGGCCAGCCCGATCAGGACCCGGACCCGCGCCGCCTCGTACGGCACCTCCAGGTCCTGCCAGGCCGTCCACGCATGGCGCAGCGCCTGGAGGGCGGCCCGCGCGTCGCCCTCGCCGAGGAGCACGGCGCCCTGGGCATGGTCGGCCACCGCCCCCAGCTGCGGCCCGCCGAGGTCATCGGCGACCCGGGCCAGCTCGTCGGCCGCGGCGTGGGCCGCGTGGACGTCACCCGCGGCGAGCATGATCTCGGCGTAGGCGGCCAGCAGCTTGGACCGGGCCACCCGGTCGGACGCCTCGTCCATCACCCGGCGGATCGCCGCCGCCGCGGCATCGACCTGCCCCTGGGCGAGCCGCAGCAGGGACAGGCCAGGCTGCGGCTCCCGTCCCAACTGGCTCGCCCGACGGTAGGCCTGCTCGGCCTCGACGAACGCGCCGTGCAGCCGATGCAGCTCGGCCAGCTGGTAGAAGGCCATCCCGGCCGCCGGCTGACCAGGCGGATCCGAGAGCCGCTGGCAGGCCCGCTGCGCCTCCTCCACGGCGTCCGGCCAGGCACCGTGCAGCTGCATGATCTCGGAGCGATGGACCAGGCACTGGCCGCGGAAGGGCACCAGGTCGGGCTGGGACGCGCACCAGTTGGTGAGCGCGGCCGTCCACTGCCGGGCCCGGCGCAGGTCGAAGATCTCCTGGCATGCCTCGATCACGGCGCAGTAGACGATCCCGGCGACGGTTGGCGACACCTCGTCGGCCTCCACGGCGACCATGACCTCGTCCAGCAGCGCCACCCCCGCGGCGGTCTCGCCCAGCGGGATCATGGACCCGCCGAGGCCGAGCCGGCCCAGCGCGACCAGGTCCGGGTCGCCGAAGCGCTCGCCGATCTTGGTCGCCTGGTCGCAGATGGCCGCGGCCGTCGCGGCATCGCCCTCGACCAGGCGCTGCAGCCCGCCCAGCCACAGCAGGTAGCCCTCCTCGACGCAGTCCCGCTGGAGGTCGTCGAGGAGCCGTCGGCCCCGGGCGACCCAGCCGCCACCACGGGCGACCTCGCCCCGGTTGAGCAGGCCGAAGGCCAGCCAGAACGCGCCCCGGACCGCTCGCTCCACGTCCCCCTGGCGCAGGTACGCCTGATGCGCTCGCGCTCCCGCGTCGGCGCAGTCGTCGTCCCGCCCGATCAGGTACGCGGCCGTGGCCAGCCGCTCCAGGTCCTCCGCCTCCAGCGGGGACTCCCGGTCGGCCGCCGACAGCTGCGCAAACGCATCCGCCCAGGCCCGGCGCCCGAACGATTCCCGGCCCCGGTCGAGCGCATCGGCCGCCGTCATCTACCCTCCCCGCCGCCAGGGCGGTCGCACCCGTGTCGACCGTCATCCGATCGCCACCATCTCTGGGGCACCATACCGGCCCTCCCGGCCAGGTAGAAGCAGCCATGGGGCGTTCGCGCCACCACCCGGGAGTCGCGTACTGTCCGATCGGGACGGCAAGGGTCTGCCTGGCCGCGCCAGGCACGAGGGATCCCGCTGCGCCACGTCTCGGCCGGTCGAGCGATCCAGGGACGTCGAGTCGGTCGCACGGATACCAGGCCGGGTCGGTGGTGACGGGAGCGACATGGGTGGACTCGACGGCGACGTCGCGGTGGTGACGGGCGGCTCCTCCGGGATCGGCGAGGGGCTGGCCAGGATGCTCGCCGGCCAGGGTGCGGCGGTGGCCCTGGCCGCCCGACGGGAGGTGGAGCTGCGCCGCGTCGCCGACGAGATCCGGGCCGCCGGCGGCCGGGCGCTGGCCGTCCCCGCCGATGTCGGACGCGACGAGGACCTCGACCGGCTGCTGGCCCGCGTCCAGGAGGAGCTTGGCCCGGTCGACGTGCTCGTCAACGCCGCCGGGGTCGCCGCCTACCAGCCCATCCACGAGCTTGACATGGCGCTGTGGGACCGGCAGCTCCGGGTGAACCTGCGGGCGCCGGCCCGGCTGTGCGCGGCGGTCCTGCGTGGCATGCGGGAACGCCGGCGCGGCTTGGTCGTCAACGTGGCCAGTGAGGCCGGGGTCTTCGCCTACGCGGGCATGGGCGCCTATGCGGTCAGCAAGCATGGCCTGTGCGCGCTGACCCGGCTGATCGCGGAGGAGAACCAGGAGCTCGGCGTCAAGGCCTGGGCGATCTGCCCGGGGATGGTCGACACCCCGCTGGTCGGCGACGCCGGGCCGGCCCGGGAACGGTTCCTGAAGGTCGCCGACGTCGTCGGGGTCGTCGAGACGCTGCTGCTGCAGGACGACAACGTGAAGATGGGACCGGAGATCCTCATCCGGACCATGCGCAACCCCTGGGCATAGCCAGTCGCCCCCGGCTGGCCTTCCTGGGCCAGCGCGGGCTCATCCCTGCCGTGAGCTCGGCGTGGCCGACTCGCGGGCCCGGCGCTGGGCGGCCGCGTCCAGGCGGATGCCGCCACGCCGCAGGCGGTCGTCGAGGGCGGTGTAGCGGTGGCCGTGGCCGGGGGTGCGGATGGCCTTGGCCAGGGCGCGCCGCGAGCCCACCAGCACCACCAGCCGCCGGGCCCGGCTGACGGCGGTGTAGAGCAGGTTGCGCTGGAGCATGAGCCAGGCGGTCTGGGTCAGGGGCACGACCACGCACGGGTACTCGCTGCCCTGGGAGCGGTGCACGGTCAGGGCGTAGGCGTGGGTGAGCTCGTCGAGGTCGTCGAACCCGTAGCGCACCTCCTGGTCCTCGTCCATCAGCACGAACAGCTCGGACGCCTCCGGCGAGATGGTGGTGATGGTGCCGACCGACCCGTTGAAGACGCCCTTCTCGTAGTCGTTGCGGACCTGCATGACCTTGTCGCCAGGCCGGAAGCTGCGGCCGGCGAAGCGGCGCTCGGGCTGCCTCGGGACGGCGGGGGTGAGCACCTCCTGGAGGCGCTCGTTCAGCGCCGCCGAGCCGGCCGGGCCGCGGTGCATGGGGCAGAGCACCTGCACGTCCCGCCGCGGGTCGAGGCCGAAGCGGCGCGGCAGGCGGTTGACCACGATGTCGACGGTCAGCTCGGCCACCCGCTCGGGGTCGTCCTCGGCGAACAGGAAGAAGTCGTTCATGCCGGTGGTCGTCGGCGGATGGCCGGCGTTGATGCGGTGGGCGTTGGTGACCACGCCGCTGTGCTGGGCCTGGCGGAACACCTGGGTGAGGCGGACCCGGGGGAGCACGGGGGCGGCCCGGCCGCCGGCCTGGAGCAGGTCCCGCAGGACCTCCCCCGGGCCGACGCTGGGGAGCTGGTCCACGTCGCCGACCAGCAGCAGGTGGGCCCCGGGCGGGACCGCCTTGACCACCTTGTTGGCCAGCAGCAGGTCCAGCATGGAGGCCTCGTCGACCACCACCAGGTCGGCCTCCAGCGGCCGGTCCTGGTCGAAGGCGGCGTCGCCGCCCGGTCGCAGCTCGAGCAGCCGGTGCAGGGTCTGGGCGTCCATGCCGGCCAGCTCGGACAGGCGCTTGGCGGCCCGGCCGGTGGGCGCGGCCAGCACCACCCGGGCCTTCTTGGCCCGGGCGAGGGCCACCACGGCCCGGACGGTGAAGCTCTTGCCGCAGCCCGGGCCGCCGGTGAGCACGGCCACCCGCTCGGTCAGGGCGAGCCGGACCGCGGTCTCCTGCTCGGGCGCGAGCCGGCTGCCGGTGACGCCCTCCAGCCACCCGAAGGCCGCCGCCCAGTCGACCCTGCGGAACATGGGCAATCGGTCGGCCTGCTCGGGCACCGAGCGCAGGCGCAGCAGCCCGGCGGCCAGCGAGACCTCGGCCCGGTGGAACGGGACCAGGTAGATGGCGTGCACGCCGTCGTCGAAGCCGGTCATCGGCACCGGGTCGCGGACCTCGCCCTGCTGGCGCACCAGCTCGTCCAGGCAGGTCTGGGCCAGGGCCGGCCGGACGCCGAGGATCTCCGAGGCCCTGGCCACCAGCTCGGGCTCGGGCAGGTAGCAGTGGCCCAGCTCGCTGGCCTGGGACAGGGTGAACTGGAGGCCGGCCTTGACCCGCTCGCCGCTGTCGTAGGCGATGCCGACGCCCTGGGCGATCTTGTCGGCGGTCTTGAAACCGATGCCCCACACGTCGGTGGCCAGGCGGTACGGCTCGTGGGTGACGACCTTGATGGCCTCCTCGCGGTAGGCCTTGTAGATGCGAACGGCCAGGGAGGTCGAGACCCCGACGCCCTGGAGGAAGACCATGACGTCCTTGATGGCCTTCTGCTCCTCCCAGGCCTGCTCGATCATGGCCGTGCGCGTGGGGCCGAGGCCGGGCACGCTGCGCAGCCGCCCCGGGTCCTCCTCGAGCACCCGCAGGGTGTCGACCCCGAACTGGTCGACGATGCGCTCGGCCATCTTGGGTCCGATGCCCCTGATCAGCCCGGAGCCCAGGTAGCGGCGGATGCCCTGGACGGTGGCGGGGAGCACGGCCCGGTAGCTGCGCACCTCGAACTGGCGCCCGTACAGCGGGTGGTTGCGCCAGCGGCCCTCCAGGTGGAGGTGCTCCCCGGCCTGGGCGCCGAGCAGCGGGCCGACCACGGTGACCGGGTCGCCACCGCGGTCGGTGGCGACCCGGGCGACCGTGTAGCCGGTGTCCTCGTTGGTGTAGGTGATGTGCTCGAGCACGCCGTTGAGGACCGCCGCGGGAGCGGTCGCGGCCGGCGTCTGGGAAGGCTGCATGGTGAGGGTCAAGGGGCTCCCCCAGGTGAGAAGCAGGTCAGAACGGCGCCTCGTCGCGCCCGGCGGCCGCCTTGGCGGGCTGGCGGCCCCGGCGCGACCCGTTGCCGCCGGCCTTGGCCTTGGCCGGCTCCGACTCCGGCTCCGCCGGGGCGGCCTCGGCGTCGGCGGGTGGCGGGGCGACCGGCGCGAAGCGCAGGCTCATGCCCACCTCCTCGGCGTCGACCTCGACGGCCGAGCGCCGCTGCCCCTCCGGGGTCTCCCAGGAGTGGCTCCTGAGCCGGCCCACGACCACGCACCGGGCCCCCCTGTGCAGGCTCCGGCTGACGTGCTCGGCCTGGCCGCGCCAGACGCTCACCCGGAAGTAGGACGCCTCGCCGTCCTTCCAGCCGTCGGCGTCCCAGACGCGCTGGTCGACCGCGAGCCGGAAGTTGGCCACCGCCACCCCGTTGGGGGTGAAGCGCAGCTCCGGGTCGTCGGTCAGGTTGCCGGTGAGGGTCACCTGGTTGTCGCTCATCTTCGAGCTCCTTCCGTCGTTCTCCGTAGGGAGATCCTACGCTCTCTACCGAACATACGTTCGATATGTGACAGTGGCGGACCCGGGGGGAGCGCTCCTGGCTATCGGAGCGAGGGGGCTGCCGGCTCGTTGCGCCAGCGGTGCCAGAGGGTGGCGTAGGCGCCCTCGGCGGCGACCAGGTCGGCGTGGGTGCCGAGCTCGGTGATGCGGCCGTCCTCGACCACCGCGACCCGGTCGGCGTCATGCGCGGTGTGCAGGCGGTGGGCGATCGCGACCACCGTCCGGCCGGCCAGGACCGCCGACAGGGAACGCTCCAGGCGGCGGGCGGCCCGGGGGTCGAGCAGTGAGGTGGCCTCGTCGAGCACCAGGGTGTGGGGGTCGGCCAGGACCAGCCGGGCCAGGGCGACCTGCTGGGCCTGGGCCGACGACAGGCTGTGGCCGCCGGTGCCGACCACCGTGTCCAGGCCCTCGGGGAGGGCGTCGACCCAGCCGAGGGCGTCCACCGCCTCCAGGGCCGAGGCCAGCGCGGCGTCGCCGGCGCCGGGGCGGGCCAGGGCCAGGTTGTCGCGCAGCGTCCCGGCGAACACGTGCTGTTCCTGGGTGACGAGCACGACGTGGCCGCGCAGCCGGTCCAGCGGCAGCCCGACCAGGGGGACGCCGCCGACGGTCACCGACCCGGCCCGGGGGCCGTTGACGCCGGCGAGCAGGCGGCCCAGGGTCGACTTGCCGGCGCCGCTGGGCCCGACCATGGCCAGCCGCTCCCCCGGGCGCAGGTCCAGGTCGACCCCGTGGAGCACGTCGCGGCTGGGGCTGTAGGCGAAGCGGACGTCCCGGGCGACCAGCCGCTCGTCGACCGGCCGGGCGCCGGTGGATTCGCGGTCGGCGGGGACGTGGGCGACCCCGAGCAGGCGGGCGAAGGCGGTCGCGCCCACCTGGAGGTGGTCGAGCCAGGACAGGACCACGTCCAGGGGGTCGACCAGCTGGCGCATGTAGAGGGCGACGGTGGTGACCTGGCCGACGGTGACCAGCCCGCGGGCGTGGAGCAGCCCGCCGGCCACCACCGCGGTCGCCACCGGGATCAGGTAGGCGCCCTCGATGGCCGGGAACCACACCGTCCGCAGGAACAGGGTGTAGCGCTCGGCCCGGTACTGCTCGCGGATGTCGTCGTCGGTGCGGCGGATGCGGCGCTCCTGGAGCCCGAGCGCCTCCACGGTGCGGCCGCCCTCGACCGTCTCGGCCACGCCGCCGGTGAGCCGCGACCAGGCCGCCATCTCGCGCAGGTAGCCGGCCGGGGCGCGGCGCAGGTACCAGTGGGTCGACCCCCACAGCAGGGGCACCACGACCAGGACCGACGGCAGGGTCATCCAGGGCGAGACCGCGACCGCGGCCGCCACCGTGAGGGCCACCGTCACCGTGGCGATGAGGGTCTCGGGCACGGCGAAGCGCACCACCTCGGCGACGTCCTCGACGTCGCGGGTGGAGCGGGCCAGGAGGTCGCCGGTGCCGGCCTGCTCGACGGTGCCCAGCGGCAGGGCGAGCACGCCGTCCAGGAACTCCTCGCGCAGCTCGGCCAGGACCTGCTCGCCGAGGACGTAGGAGGCCAGGCGGGCCACCCGCACCAGCACCACCTGGGCGACCAGGGCGGCCAGCACGGCCAGGGCGATCCGGTCGACGTGGCTGGCGGTGGTGCCGTCGCCGACCTCGTCGACCAGCAGGCCGAGCAGGGCCGGGCCGGCCAGCCCGGCGAGCGTGGCCACGGCGTGCAGGCCGACGGTCAGGGCCAGGCGGCCGCGGTGCCGGCGGGCCAGGACCCGGGCCCGGTCGCGGACCTGGGTGGTGGTCGCCACCGGCAGCCCGCCGCCCGGCGTCGCGCCGGCGGTGCTCATGGCTCCTCCCCTCTGGTCACGACCGCGCGGTAGCGCGGCTCGTCATCCAGCAGCTCGCGGTGGCCGCCCTGGGCGACGACCCGGCCGTCCACCACCAGCGCGACCTTGTCGGCGCGGTCCAGCAGCAGCGGGCTGGTGGTGCAGACCACGGTGGCCCGGCCCTGGCGGGCGGCCACCAGCCGGTCGGCGATGCGGGCCTCGGTGTGGGCGTCGACGGCGCCGGTCGGCTCGACCAGGACCAGGACCTCGGGGTCGGCGACCAGGGCGCGGGCCAGCACCAGCCGCTGGCGCTGGCCGCCCGAGAAGGACCGGCCGCGCTCGGCGACCTCGGTGGCCAGCCCGTCGGGCAGCGCCTCCAGGACGTCGGTGGCCGAGGCGGTGTGGACCGCGGCCAGCACCCGGTCGGCCGGGGCCGAGCCGGTCGGGTCGAGCTCGTCGGCCAGCCGCCCGGTGAACAGCCGCGGGTCGTGCTCGCTGACCAGCACCCGGCGGCGGACGACCTCCAGCGGCAGGTCGCGGAGGGCGATCCCGCCGAGCCAGACCCCGTCGCCGTCGGCGAACCGGCCCAGCCGGTCGGCGATCGCGGCGGCCTGTTCGGGGACGCCGGCCACCACCGCGGTCAGCTCGCCGGCCTCCACGACCAGGCCGCTCGGCCCGTCGACCAGCGCCGCCCCGGCAGGCGGCTCGGCCGCCGACGACCCGGAGGCGAGCTCGGGCTCCAGCGCGAGGACCTGGACGGTCCGGCGGGCCGCGACCAGGGCCCGGGTGAACTTGTCGGCCGCCTCGGTCAGCGTCCGCACCGGCAGCAGCAGGAAGGCCGCGTAGCCGTAGAAGGCGATCAGCTCGCCCACGCTGATCCGGCCGGCCAGGGCCAGGCGGGCCCCCAGCCAGGTGACCGCGACCACGAACACGCCGGTCAGGGCCACCTCGGCGGCGTCCAGCACCGACTGCACCCCGGCCGCGGCCACCCCGGCCCCCCGGACCTCCTGGGAGGCGGCGGCGTAGCGGCGCGAGAACACCTCCTCGCCGCCGATGCCCCGCAGCACCCGCAGCCCGCTCACGGTGTCGGCCCCGACCGTGGTCAGGGCGCCGACCAGCTCGCGGTGGCGGGCCCGCCGCCGGTGCAGCGGGCGCAGCAAGGGGCCGATGGCGGCCGACAGCAGCGGCACCCCGACCGCCACCACCAGGCCCAGGTTGGTCGAGGCACCCAGCATCAGCACCGCCACCACCACGAAGGAGGCGACCGCGCCGGCCAGCCGGGCGACGACGTCCATGACCGAGCCGACCCGCTCGGCGTCGTGGGTGCCCACGGCCGCGACCTCGCCGGTGGGCACCCGGCGCGGCAGCGAGGCGCCGAGCCGGACGGCCTGGCGCACCAGCAGCTGCTGGACCCGGTAGGCGGCGGTCAGCCAGTTCACCACCGCGACCCGGTGCCGCAGGATCCCGGCGACCGCGCTGACCAGCCCGGCGGCCAGGATCAGGGCCGACCAGCGCAGCAGCCCGGCGGTGTCGCCCTCGGCCACACCCAGGTCGATGGCCCGCCCGACCAGCGCCGGCACGACCGCCAGGGCGGCCATCCAGACCACGCCATAGACCATCCCGAGCGCGAGCGTGCCAAGCTGCCCGCGCGCCACCCACAGCAGGAACCGGGTCGGCGAGCGCAGGTCCGGGGTGCCGGGATGGCCCAGCGGGAGCTCGCGCATCCTCCGACCGTAACGGCGGCGCCCACGGGTGAAAACCGAATATGGTGCCGCGGCCTTCGGGCCCCCCACGCACGCACCTGGCGCGGGGCGTCCGCGGTCAGGTGGGGCGGCTGGCGGTGACGCAGAACTGGATGCAGGCGAAGAAGAACTCGCCCCGCTCCCCCAGCTGACGCTGTTCGGCGGCCCAGGCGGCGGCCTCGGCGTCGGTGATGCCGTCGCGGCCGATGACGTACCCCTGGACCAGGGGCAGGATGGCTGCGCCGTAGGCGTCGGCGGTGTGCTCGGTGGTGGCGAAGGTATGGCCCTCGACCTGGACGTCGGTGAAGCCGGCCGCCCGGAGCCGGGGCGCCAGGGTCCGGGGGAGGGACGGGTGGGCCAGGTGGCCGTCCCAGGCACGCAGGACCCGGTCCATGGGGGCGGGGTCGGTGGCGTGCCAGGAGACGGTGGACCAGTCGATGTCCCAGATGACCAGGCGGCCGCCCGGGCGCAGGGCCCGGTGGAGCTCGGCCAGGGCGGTGTCGAGGTCGGCCACGTACTCGAGGACCTGCACCGACAGGGCGGCGTCGAAGGCGGCGGCGGGGACCGGCAGGGCGGTCGCGTCGGCGAGGTGCAGGCGCACGTTGCCGGCGCCGTCGGTGCGGCGCCTGGCCAGGGCCAGGGTCTGGGGGCTGGCGTCGACCCCGGTCACCGACCCGGTCGGCCCCACCTGCTCGAGCAGCTCGGCGAGGTAGAAGCCGGGGCCGCAGCCGACGTCCAGGACCCGCTCGCCGGGCCCGGCCCGAAGGGCCTCGCGGACCAGCCGGCGGCGGCGCAGGACGTCGCGGGTCCGGTAGAGCTCCTCGAGCTGGGCGGCGAGGCGGTCGTCGAAGACGAGCTGGCTCATGGCGTCCTCCCGTGCCGGGTCGGGTGCCCGCGGGGTGCGGGCCGCTTCCCTCCTGTGGGCGCCAGAGCCCCGCCAGATCCCGCCAGAGCCGACCGGCCGCTCAGGTCAGCCAGGTCACGGGCTCGGTGGCCACATAGGCGCAGGACGAGCCGGTGGTGATGCTGGCCTCCAGGTGGCCGGCGAGCTCGGGGTGGACCCTGGCGATGCGGGCCATGCTGTAGCGGATACGCTCGGTGACGGCCTTGCGGGCCCGCTCCGCCGGGTCGCCGAGGCCGCGGTCGCGGCCGCCCAGGCCGAGGGCGGCCGCCAGCTCGCGGGCGATGGCCTCGCGCTCGCCGCGCGCCTTCTCCAGCCGGTCGGGGTCGCCCCCGTCCTCGGCCTCGGCGACCTCCAGCTCCAGCTCCTCCAGGCGCCGCCGGTAGGCCTGCTTGGCGCGGTCGTCGAGGACGGCGTCGGCCCCGAGGGCCAGGCCGGCCCGGGCCAGCCGGCCGCCGGACAGGGCGACCAGCTCGGCCGCCGGGACTGGCCGGCCGGGCCGGGACAGCAGGACGGCCAGGTCGTGCATGCTCTTGGCGTCGGGCAGCCGAGCCGTGCGGCCGGCGTAGCCGAGGGTCCAGCCGGTGCCGCTGCGGCGGAACACCGCCGGCCCGGGGCGCCCGCCCTCCCCGGCCAGCCCGGCCGCGTCGGCGGCCAGGCCCTCGAGCCCGAGGCGCTCGGCCTCGGCCCGGACCGCGCCCGCCAGCTCGGCCGCCCGCTCCCGCCCGCCCGGGTCGCCGCCGAGCAGCCGGGCCAGCTCCAGCCGGCTGCGCAGCAGCCACGGCCGGGCCCCGAGCCGCTCGTGGACGGCGGCCGCGTCCTCCAGGTGCCGGCGAGCCAGCTCGGGCCGGCCGGTGGCCGCGGCCAGCAGGCCCAGGTAGTGGGCGACCGCGCCCATGAACAGCACCGCCCCGCCGGCCACGGCCGTCCGGGCCCGGTAGGGCGCGAGCGCGTCGTACCAGCGGGCGCAGGCCGGCCCACGGCCGTTGGCGGCGGTGAGCTCGGCCAGGATGACCGCGCTGCGGGTCCACATCCAGTCGCGGGGGACGTCGTCGGGCGCGACCTCGAGCATGGCCTGGGCGTACGCGTCGACCCAGGTGGGCCGCTGCGATCCCCGCAGCAGCATCGTGATCCACCCGCGCGGGCTGCTCGCCGGGACGGCGACCCGGCCGACCAGGCGCTCGACCTCGTCCCGGAGCTCCGGCGACGGCCGGCCGCGGAGGCTGTCGACCCCGGCGCGCAGCCCCGCCGAGACGTGCCCGGCGTCGGGGACCTGGAGCTCATCGCCGAGCCGCTGGACCTCGGTGGCCAGGCGGTCGGCGAGCGCGAGGTCGCCGGCCAGCACGGCCAGCATGGCCTCCCGGGACCGGCCCAGCCAGCGGATCCGGGCCAGGCGGGAGGCGCGGGCCCGGCGGCCGAAGGCGGCCAGCAGGGCGGTCCCCTGGGCGTCGCCCAGCTCGAGCATGGCGGTCGCCCGCAGCAGCTGGGCCTCGGCGGCCAGCTCCTCGTCGCCCTCGGCCAGCCGCTCCAGCTCGGCCAGCACGACCAGCCGCTCCTGGGGGGTGTCCGGCCCCCAGAGCACGTTGTGCTTGCCAAGCAGCGCCGCCGCCAGCACCCGCCCGTCGCCGGCGGCCCTGGCCGCCGTCACCGCCCGCTCGGCCAGCGCCGCCGCCCGCTCGGCCATGGCCGCCGCCTGCCGCGGGTCGGGCGCCGGCGACCGGGCCAGGGTCTGGGCCAGGGCCGACTCCACCTGGGCGGCCAGGGCCGGGTCGGCCCGGGTCCTGGCCAGCGCGTCCTCCAGCAGGGCGGCCACGTCGGTGGGGGCGGCGCCCGACTCCACCCCGGCGGCGTGCAGGCCGAGGGCGGCCCTGGCCAGGGTGGCGCCCTCGTCGTCGTGGCGGGCGAGCTCGGCGGCCTGCCGGAACGCCTGGCGGGCGCCCTCGGTGTCGCCCGAGCGGCGCAGCGCCTCACCCAGGCCGGCCAGCAGCCGTGCCCGGCCGGCGGGCCGGAGCTGCCCGGCCTCCTCGGCCAGCCGCAGCGCCCGCCGGTAGTGGCGGGCCGCGTCCTCGTCGGCGAGCACGGCCGCGGCCTCCTGGGCGGCCAGCTCGCTGTAACCGACGGCCCTGGCCGCCGCCTCGGCCGCCTCCTCCGCCGGGACCTGCCCGGCCTGGTCGACGGCCCGCAGGTAGTGGCCGGCCAGCTCGGCCGGGCGGACGTCGGACCCGCGCTCGCGCAGCGCCTCCAGGGCCGCGGCCGCCTCCAGGTGCAGCCGAGCCCGGGCCGGCGGGCCCAGCCGGTCGTACAGGACCTCCCGGAACAGGTCGTGGGCGAAGCGCCAGGGGCCGAGCTCGTCGGCCGGGCCGACCACCACCCTGGCCGCGGCGGCCTCGCCGAGCAGGTCGAGCACCACACCCGCGGGCCGGCCGGACATCCTGGCCAGGACGGCGGGCCGCAGGTCGGGGCCGGCCACCGCGCCCGCCTCCAGCAGCCGGACGCAGGGGTCGCCGAGGGCGGCCAGCCGGCGCCGGATCGCGTCGCCGACCCCGTGGGGGACGGTGGTCGCCTCCGGGTGGGCGGCCAGCAGCCGGCCCACCTGCTGCACGAGGAACGGGTTGCCACCGGTCCGGCGGTGCACGCTGGCGCCCAGCTCGGGGTCGGGGTCGGCGCCGGTGACCCCGGCGAGCAGGAGGCCAACCTGCGGCGCGTCGAGGCCGCTCAGCGGCATGGTCGTGGCCTCGGCCTCCAGCCGGGCCAGGGAGGTGGCGAGCGGGTCGCCGGCTGGACCTCGACCTCGCGGGAG
>Ga0307277_10000268_pt1 | contig 18314 bp, 17 predicted proteins | sample ER_DNA_116_FD_194473 | JGI IMG/M metagenome (GOLD analysis project Ga0307277, IMG submission 194473) | Bulk soil microbial communities from the East River watershed near Crested Butte, Colorado, United States - ER_DNA_116 | ecosystem: Environmental > Terrestrial > Soil > Floodplain | place...
ATTGACCACCTCGATGGTCGCCCCCCTCCTCGATTACATGCCGGGCGTACGCAAAGGAATCGTCGCCGACCTGCCGCGCAAGCGCCTCGCCCTGAACCAGCATCGCGCCCTTGCCCGCAGGCTGCGGGCCGAGAATTACGGCCACGCACTGGTCATGCCGCGGACTTGGAAGGCCGCAGTGGCCCCTTTCCTCGCCGGAATTCCCCGGCGCACAGGTTTTGTCGGCGAAGGGCGCTTTGGTCTCATCAACGATCTGCGCTTCGGCGAACGCCGGCTCCCGCGTATGGCCGATCGATGCGCCGTGCTCGCCTTGGCCAAGGGTGAACGGGCGCCGCCAGCCTGGCCGTTGCCCGAACTCAAGGTGCCGGCGGCCGAATGCGCCACCTGGCGCCAGCGGCTGGGACTCGCGGCCGATGGTCGCCCGGTCGTCGCGCTCGCGCCGGGGGCGGTCGGTCCGTCCAAACGCTGGCCGGGCGCATCTTACGCCGAGCTCGCGCGCCGCCTTCGTGCCGAAGGCCACTGGGTATGGGTGATCGGCGGCCCGAATGAAAAGGAACTCGCCGCCGAAATCGTCGACTGCGCGCAGATTCGCGACCTCACCGGGCCTGACTTGCGCAACGCCATTCTCGCGCTCGCCGCGGCAGACCTCGCGGTATCGAACGATTCCGGTCTACTGCACGTCGCAGCAGCGCTTGGGACCCCGGCGATCGGGATTTTCGGCCCGACCAGCGCCTGGCACTGGGCTCCGCTCAATCCGATCGCCGCGGTAGTCGAAACCACCGACGAATTGGCGTGTCGGCCTTGCCATAAGCCGGTCTGCCGGCTCGGGCACCATCGCTGCATGCGCGAGATTTCCGTGGATCGGGTCGCCATGGCGGTCCGACAAACGATGAGCGGCCCGCTCCGGCGCACGTCGATCTGAGCCCTGCGTCGGCGGCTTTCCCCGGGTATGGGCAGTAGAGCGCTAGGTCAGTTGTTCGAACGCCTCCACCACATCTGCGACGGAGGGCTGCCTATGCTTGCCGCCCACCACTGCGATTGGCCCGGAGCCCATCGGCCCGGTGAGGCCGGGCTCGCTCGCGGTGAAGATCGCGACGAGCGGCACGCCAAGCGCCGCGGCAAGATGGATGAGGCCGGTGTCGACGCCGATGACAAAGGACGCCCCCGCGATCAGCGCCGCCATCCGGTCGAGGGGCTGCCGCTCCGGCACGCGGGCGTTCGCGACCTCTGCGGCGATGCGCTTGCTGCGCGCGTGTTCTGCCTCGGTGCCCCAGGGCAGCAACAGTGACCCGCCGCGTGCAGTTAGCACGTGGCCGAGCGCGATCCATGCGGCCTCGGGCCATTCCTTTTCCGCCCGTGCCGTGGCGTGGAGCAGGATGCCGTAAGGCGCTGCGCTCATGGTCTGAATCTCGTGGCGTGACAGGCCGAAGTCGGTGCTGCCATCCGGCACATAGCCGAGCGCAAGGCCGGTGAGCATGCGATTGCGCGTGATCGCATGCAGACCGCGCGGGACGCGATGCTTGATGTCGTAAAACCACGCCGCCGCGGGCTCGCGGATGCTGCTCGCGTCATAGCCGTGCCGGCGGCCATGGGCGAGCCGCGCAACGACGGCGGAGCGCAGGAGACCCTGAGTATCGATGACCTCGTCGTAACAGCGCGCACGCACCGCGCGGGCGAAGCCGGTGATCTCGCGCCACGTTGAAGGCGCAGCCAGCGCCCCGCGCCAACGGCGCGATGCAATCGGGATGACGGCGGCGACGGCCGGATGAACCCGAACCAGCGGCGCGAATGCCTCCTCAACCACCCAGGAGAACCGCGCCTGCGGGCGTTGCCGCCGCGCCTCGGTCAGCGCCGGCATGTGATGGATCACATCGCCGAGCGAGGAGGTCTTGATGAACAGAATGTCGGGCATCTTGGAAGAGTCTACCGCTTCTGCGCGACCGGTGGCGGCTTGTCAGCGGGCGCGAACGCGTGCATTCACGCGTGTGAGCGGATGCTCACGACCGTGCACGCAGCAACGCCAAGGGACATGAGCGAGCCTCCCGCATGACTGTCCTCGTCACCGGCGGCGCCGGCTACATCGGAAGCCACATGGTTCACGCGCTCCTGGATGCGGGCGAGCGGGTCGTGGTGCTCGACGATCTCAGTACCGGTTTCGATTGGGCGGTAGCGCAGGGCGCCCAGTTTGTCATCGGTGACGCCGGGGACCAAGCGCTCGTGGCGCACTTGATAGCCGAGCATCGCATCGAGGCCATCGTCCATTTCGCCGCCTCGATCGTGGTGCCGGACTCGGTTCGCAATCCGCTCGGCTATTATCACAACAATACCGTGAACTCGCGCGCTTTGATTGAGGCGGCCGTCAAGGGAGGCGTGCGCCATTTCATCTTCTCTTCGACCGCGGCGGTTTATGGCAATCCTGAACGGGTGCCGATCTGCGAAGGCGATGCCACCGTGTCGACCTCGCCCTATGGTTCATCCAAGCTCATGACCGAGATCATGCTGCGCGACGCCACCCTCGCCCACGGCCTGCGCCACGTGATCTTGCGTTATTTCAACGTCGCGGGCGCCGACCCCCTCGGTCGCGCCGGGCAGTCGACCAAAGGCGCTACCCACCTCATCAAGGTCGCGATAGAGGCCGCCCTCGGCCTGCGGCCGAAAGTGGAGGTCTTCGGTACCGACTACCCGACGCCGGACGGCACCTGCATCCGGGACTATATTCATGTCTGCGATCTCGTGCGCGCGCATTCCGATGCGCTGGCATATCTGCGCGCGGGCGGCGATCCCGTCACGCTCAATTGCGGTTATGGCCGCGGCTTCTCGGTGCTCGCAGTGATCGACGCGGTCAAGCGCATGTCCGGCGCAGACTTCAAGGTGGAACTCGCCGGCCGGCGGTTGGGAGATCCCGCATGGGTGGTCGCGGCTTCCGACCGCGCCCGCGCTGTGCTCAAATGGCAGCCGCATTTCGACGACCTGGAAAGCATCGTGTGCCACGCGCTGGCATGGGAGCGCAAGCTTTTGACGCGCGCCAGCTAATCGTCGATTTGCGCTTGAAAACCGCGCCCAGCTGGGCAAAAAGGCTCGCCTACAGCGCCGCCGCGCCGGTTGCGCCGCTAGAGATGGGGCATGCTCAAATCGTATTGGCAAAGCTTGTTTGCGGACCCTGACGGCGCGCCCGCTTTGGTGCGCCGCTTGCTCATGCAGCAGGCCGCCGGCCAATGGCGGCGTTATGCCCTCGCCTTCGCTCTGATGGGAATAGCCGCGGCAAGCACGGCGCTCGGCGCCTATTTGGTCGGCGACGTGATCAATCAGGCCTACGTTCACAAGAACTTGCCGGGTATCATCGTCCTCGCCCTCGTGACCGCCGTGATCTTCATGATCAAGGGAATGGCTACCTACGGGCAGGCAGTCATGCTCGCGCGGATCGGCAACGGGATCATCGCCGATAACCAGCAACGGATGTTCGCAAAGCTGCTCCATCATAACGTCGGTTTTTTTGCCGACCGCCACAGCTCCGAGTTTATGGCGCGGCTCAATACCGGCGCCGCCGCGGCGAGCCAGGTGCTCAACCTGCTCATCACCGCCTTCGGTCGCGATCTGCTCTCGCTCGTCGGACTACTGGCGGTGATGGCGGTGCAAGACCCAGTGCTCTCCGCACTTAGCATCATCGTGGTGCCGCCGGCGATGCTGATCCTGCGCAAGATGATTCGCCGCATCAAGACGATTGCGCACCATCAGTTCACCGGCAGTGCGCGCATTCTCGAAACCCTGCAGGAGACCCTGCAGGGCATGCGCACCCTCAAGGCATTCAACCTTGAAGATGCAATGAGCGCCCGCTTCAATTCACGTGTTGCCGAGTTGGAGAACGAGTCGAACAAATGGGCGCGCGTGGCCTACCGCTCGGGTCCCCTGATGGAGGCACTCGGCGGGTTTGCGATCGCCGGCGCACTGATTTACGGGGGCTTCCGCGTGATCGAGACCGGGGCAACACCGGGTCAATTCTTTTCCTTCCTGGCAGCCTTCATGCTGGCCTACGAGCCAGCCAAACGCCTTGCGCGGCTCAACCTCGACCTCAACAGCGGACTGGTCGGGGTGCGAATCCTGTTCGACGTGATCGACCATCCGCCGACGGAACCGGATGACGCCGGTATGACGCCGCTGCATTTGTCGCGCGCGCGCGTCGAATTCGCCAACGTCCAGTTCGCGTACCGTCCGGGCGAGAAGGTCATCAGAAACCTCTCCTTCGTCGCCGAGCCCGGAAAGGTCAGTGCGTTGGTCGGCCCTTCCGGCGGCGGCAAATCCACGATCCTCAATTTGATACTGCGCTTATATGAAGTTAACAGCGGCGCGATCGTCGTCGACGGGCAGAATATCGCGGCGGTGTCACGCCGCTCGCTGCGCAGCCAAATCGCCTATGTCGGGCAGGACGTTTTCCTTTTCCGCGGCTCGGTGCGCGAGAACATTGCGCTCGGGCGATTGGGTGCGACCGAGGCCGAGATCGTCGCCGCCGCGCGGGCCGCTTACGCGCACGATTTCATCATGGCGTTCCCGCGCGGATACGACACGCCGGTCGGGGAACACGGGCTGCAGCTCGCCGGCGGCGAGCGCCAGCGCATCTCCATCGCGCGCGCACTGCTCAAGGACGCGCCGCTGATCTTGCTCGACGAAGCCACCGCCTCGCTCGATTCCGAATCCGAGCGGCAGGTTCAAGGGGCGATGGAACACCTTTGCCAGGGACGAACGACGATCGTGATCGCGCATCGCTTGCATACCGTCGTGGATGCCCATCGCATCTTCGTCATTGAGGATGGCGCGGTCGTCGAATCTGGGCGTCACGACGAGTTGTTGCGCAGAGGCGGACGGTATACCTCGTTCTATCGCCTGCAACTGCGCGAGCAGGAGCCGAGCGTACCGCCGGTCGCCATCGCATCATCCGCTTGAAGTGCCGATAACCGCTAGAGAGATCAAGAGAGATCATGCCTGCCGTCGCCGACAGCTACGTCATCCCGCCGCCGCCCCGCTCTGCCATCGCCGTCGCCGGCAGCGACAAGACGTTTCCGGTACGCCGCATCTGGTGTGTCGGCCGCAATTATGAAGAACACATCCGCGAGATGGGCCACGACGTGCGCGACCCGCCGTTCTTCTTCGCCAAGCCCGCTGATGCCATCGTGCCCGACGGAGCGAGCGTGCCCTATCCACCACTCACCAAAGACATGCATCACGAGGTAGAACTTGTGGTCGCGCTCAAGTCCGGCGGCCGCAATATCCCGCTCGATCGGGCGCTCGACTGCATCTACGGCTACGGCGTTGGCATCGACTTGACGCGGCGCGATCTGCAGATCGCCTCACGCGACATGAAGCGGCCGTGGGAAATCGGCAAGGCATTCGATGCGTCCGCGCCCTGTGGCCCGTTGCAACCCGCCAGCAAGATCGGCCACCCCAGCAAAGGCCGCATCGCGCTCATGGCCAACGGCAAAGTGCGGCAGGACGGCGATCTGGCACAGATGACCTGGAAGGTGCCGGAGATCATCGTGAAGCTATCGGAAATGGTCGAGCTCGCCGCCGGCGACATCATCATGACCGGAACGCCCTCCGGCGTGGCCGCCGCCGTGTCCGGCGACAAGCTCGAATGCGAAATCGAGGGTGTCGGCAGACTGACGGTGACGATCGCCCCGCCGGCGGCGTAGGGCGGCCCCGTCTCACAATCCGAGATAGGCGCGTCGCACACGGTCGTCGGCCAAGAGCGCCTCGCCGGGACCTGAGAGCGTGATCCGCCCGTTCTCGAGCACATAGGCGCGGGCGGCGAGCTTGAGCGAGACCGCGACATTCTGCTCGACAAGGACGCAGGTGAGGCCTTCGCGATTGAGATCGCGGATCGTGCGCAGCAGCTGCTGCACCACCGCCGGCGCCAGCCCCAGCGACGGCTCATCGAACATGACGAGCTCCGGCGCGCCCATGAGGCAGCGGCCGATCGCCAGCATCTGCTGCTCGCCACCCGAGAGCGTGCCCGCCGGTTGTGCCAAGCGTTCGGCGAGCACGGGAAACAACCCAAATACCCGTTGCAGGTTTGCGGTCCGCGCCGCCCGCGCGCGCGGAAGCATCGCGCCCACCTCGAGGTTTTCCGCGACCGACAGCGTCGGAAATACCTGGCGGCCCTCCGCCACCTGGCCGATGCCGAGATTGCAAACCCGGTGGCTTTCCCATCCAGCGATGTCGATATCGCGAAACGCGATGCGTCCGCGCGCCGGGCGAAGCATCCCGGCAATGGTGCGAATGAGCGAGGTCTTGCCCGCTCCGTTCGCCCCGACGATCGCAACGATGGCTCCTTCGTCGATCTCGAGGGACACGTCGTCGAGCGCCCGGGCGTCGCCGTGCAAGACATCGAGGTTCTCGACCCGCAGCATCAATCGACCGCCTCAGCGCCGAGATAGGATTGCACCACTGCGGGATCGCGTACCACGGCGTCTGGCGCACCTTCCGCGATCGGCGCGCCGTGGTGGAGCACCAGCACGCGTGCGGCGAGCGCCATCACCGCCCGCATGACATGCTCGATGAGAAGGATGGTCAACCCTAACTCGCGGTTGAGCTCGCTCAGGATCGAGATCATGCGGTCGGTCTCAGCCGGGCGCAGGCCAGCCATCACCTCGTCGAGCAACAGAAGCTTGGGATCGGTCGCTAGCGCGCGCGCAACTTCGAGGCGCTTGCGGTCCGGCAGCGTCAGCGTGGACGCGGGCTGATGACGTTTGCCGAACAGCTCGAGCCGAGCCAGCACCTCGTGCGCGTGGCGGCGCGCCGACGCCGGATCGCGTCGGCGCAACATCGCGCCGATCAGCACATTGTCTTCGACGGAGAGCGCGGGGAACGGTGGCACCAATTGAAAGGTGCGACCGATGCCGCGGCGACAGATCTCGTCAGGCGCAAATCCGTCGATGCGTTCCCCGCCGAATGCGATCGAACCCCGATCCGGCGCGAAGGCGCCGGCAATAATGTTGAACAGCGTGGTCTTGCCCGCCCCGTTCGGGCCGATGACGGCGCAGATCGAGCCGCGCGCGACCTGGAAGCTCACGTCGTCGACCGCGAGCAACCCGCGAAACCGCTTGCTGACCCCCTCAACTGCAAGGAGCGGCGTCACGATCGCGGCCCCGTCACGCCGAGCTTGCCGGCAAGCCAAGGCCACACGCCACCCGGAAGCGCCATGACCACCACGAGCAGGCAGAGCCCATAGAAGACCTGTTTGGCGCCGGGCGCGTCGAGGCCCAGGGCCGTCAAAAGCTCCTGCATCGCCTCGGACAGGCCGGTCAGCAGCAGCGCGCCCACCAGCGGCCCGAACAGTGTGCCGATCCCGCCGATGATCGGCCCAAGGATCAGTTCGATCGAACGCGAAATGTGAAACACCTGCTCCGGGAACAGATTGTTGTAGTAGAACGCGAAGAACACGCCAGCCACCGCGGTCATGCCGCCGGAGAGGACGATCGCGTACATCTTGTAGCGGAACGTATCGATCCCGAGCGAGCGCGCGGCGACTTCGTCCTCGCGGATCGCCAGCCAGTAATAACCGACCCGGCTCTTGAGCAGAACGTGGCAAAGCGCGAATGCTGCGACCGTCAGCGCGAGCATCACGTAGTAGAACATGGTTGGATCACCCCGCAGATTCCACAGGTCGTTGCGCGTGTAATTGGCAACCGGCAGGAAGAAGCCGCTCGACGCGCCGACCCAGCGGAAATGATCGAAGCCGATGCGCGCGAACTCGGCAAACGCGATGGTGAGAATCGCGAAATAGACTCCGCCGACGCCGAAGCGGAACGCGAGGAAGCCGATAACGGCGCCGCAGGCCGCGGCGATTGCGACGGCGGCGGCCAACCCGAGCCAGGGCGCGACGCCGAAATGCACATAGAGCGCCGCGGCCGCATAGCCGCCGAGCCCGACATAAATGGCGTGACCGAGCGAGAGCTGGCCGGCGAAGCCCATCAGCACATTCCAGGCCTGCCCGGTATAGGAGGAATAGAGCACGATGATGAGGACCGTGAGCACATAATCGTTGGCCACCCACGGTGCCGCCAACAGCACCGCGAGCAAACCCGCCAACAGTCCAAGCCCTCGGCGTGGCACTCCGTCCAGCAGCCGCGCCATCATGATGGTCTCTTGCCCAGAATGCCCTGCGGCCGGAACAGCAGCACCAGCACCAGCAGCGCAAACGAGAACATACTCTTGGCCGACGGTGTGAAGAACAGGCCGGCCATTGCCTCGGTGACCCCGATCAAAACCCCGCCGAGCACTGCACCGGGCATGGAGCCGAGGCCGCCGGTGATGACGATAATGAAGGCGAGTAGCGTCAAGGCAGGTCCCAGCGCCGGCGTCACGTCGACCAGCAGCACGAGCATGGAACCGGCCGCTCCCACGCAGGCGGCGCCGAGGCCGAACGTGAGTGCGTAGAGGCGCTTGACGTTGAGCCCTACCACCAGCGCGCCGGTGTAGTTGTCAGCGCAAGCACGGATCGCCTTGCCCAATGGAGCCAAGCGAAAGAAGCCGAACAGCGCCGCGGTGATCGCGACGGTTGCCGCGCCGACATAGGCCTTGGTGGCGTCGATGATAAGCGGCCCAACGAGGAAGCTGTCGAAGGAGTACGCCGTCTGCACGTTGCGCGCATCGGGCCCGAAGACGATCAGCAGCACATTGACGATGACGAGCGCAATCGCCACCAGCAAGATGAACTGACTGTGCTCGGGCCGGGTGATGAACGGGTTGATGATGCCGGCCTGCATCGCATAGCCGAGCGCAAACAGCACGGCCGCAAGCGGCACCACCATCGCCAAAGGATCGAGGCCGAAGCCATTGAACAGCACAATGGCGAGGTACATGGCTATGGTCATCATCTCGCCATGCGCGAAATTGACGACGCGCACGACTCCGAAGATGACCGAGAGCCCGACCGCCATCAGTCCGTAGACAAGGCCGGTCAAAACACCACTGACCGCGACGTTCAAATAGATCTCTGCGGCCACCGATCGGTCCTGCCCCAAGGGCTTCTATGCCCGTCCATGTGGCTGTGCCATCAGCCGGTCCGAACAAGATCAGGCCGTGCCCATCTCAGCCGCGCCGGTCATAGGCGCTCATCGGTAATTCGGGCTTGGCGTTCGACGCCTCTTTCGGCGCGATCGTGAGGAGTTTGCCGCCGCGATTCTGAATCGCGGCGTTCTTGAGCTTGTCGTTCTGGCCCTTGTCGTTGAACTGGATGCCGGGCCCGATGCTGACGTTATCGGTGATATTGGTCGTGCGGATGGCATCGGCGAGCGCCTTCGGGTCGGTCGAGCGCGCCCGCTTGTAGGCGTCGGCAGCAACCAGCAACGCCTCGAACGTGAAGACATGGTTGGTGTTCATATTGATGCCCGGATAGGCCTTGGCCAAAGCGGCGTCGAGCTGCTTGCTCAATCGCTTGTGCGGGTCGTACCAGTGCACGAAGCTTATCGGGCCGTCCGATAGCTTGCCCAAGGTCTTGAGGTACTGGTCCTCGTACCAGCCCGGTCCCATGCTCAGCACGGCCATCGGCGACCAGCGCTGCTTCACTAGTTCGCGCGTGATCAGGATCGCGTCATTGAGGCGGCTGACCATGAGCAGCGCTTGCGCCCCCGTTGCTTTCGCCTTGGCTACTTCGACGGAGAGATCGCGCGCCGTCGGATCGTAGGCGATCTGCTCGACGATCTGGTAGGGCATGTTGAAGCGGGGCATCACGGCGTTGATCCCCTGCTGCATCGAGGTACCGAAGGTGTCGTTCACGTGCATGAACACGACCGATTTCGGCGCCACGCCCGTCGCCTCGAACAGCTCCTTCTGATTGGCGAAGGCATCGCTCAAGATCATCCCCGCGGTCGGGAAATTTCGGAAAACGAACTTGTAGCCTTGCTCGGTGATCTGCGGCGCAGCTGCGATATTGATGACGAAAGGAATGCCCTTCTGCTCGGCGACCTGCGCGATCGCGGTGCTCTGGCCGGAATCGAAAGCGCCGACCAAAAGCTGCGCACCCTCGTTGATCAGTTTTTCGGCTCGCGCCCGCGCCACCTCCACGTTGGTTTCGGTGTCGGCGTTCATGATCGCGAGCTCGGGAAGGCCGAGCTCCTTGAGGATCGCCGGGGCCAACTCGACCCCGCGCTGACAATCCTGCCCGATTCCCGCCTGGGCCCCCGAGCGCGGCAGCAGAACGCCGACCTTGAGCGGCCCACCCTGTGCACGCGCAGAGTTAAACGGCGTGCCAGTAGCGGCGAGCAACCCGACAGCCCCGGCGCCTGCGGCAAACCCGCGGCGGGTGAGGCCGGCAGAATTCGTTTTTATAGGGATCATTCTCTCCTCCCAAGGCGGCTCAACGCTGGCGTGCCCGGTTTTCTCTTATAGTTCCCTTCCGGACGCAATGGGCCATGACAGCGCGCTCGGGGGGGTGCGCAGCGGCGGACGCAGTTGCGCATTCGGTGCGTGCGAGTTGGCAGGAGCTGCGTCGGCCGGGCGCGATTTCCCCATCGAGGCGCGCTAGCATGGCCACCGCATCGCACGAGGAGGCTTCCATGGACGACGCACCTGTCCTCACCGAGCGGCGGACCGGCTATCGTGTCATTACGCTCAACCGGCCGCGGTATCTGAACGCGTTCAACGAGGCGATGCATCAAGCGCTCAGGCGCGCGCTGGCCGAGGCCGAGGAGGATAGCGACTGCCGCGCGCTGTTGCTCACGGGCGCCGGCGCTGCCTTCTGCGCGGGGCAGGACTTGCGGGAGCGTGTCACCGCTGACGGCAAGACGGCCATGCTGGGCAACGCGCTCGAGACCTATTACAATCCGCTGGTGCGCAAGTTGCGCGCTTTGCCGATTCCGGTCGTTGCCGCAGTCAACGGTGTCGCTGCCGGCGCCGGCGCCAATATCGCGCTCGCCTGTGACATCGTCTTGGCGGCGCGTTCGGCAACCTTCCTGCAGGCGTTCGCCAGGATCGGCCTCGTTCCCGATTGCGGCGGCACCTGGATGTTGCCGCGGCTAATCGGCCCCGCCCGCGCCCGCGCACTCGCGCTCACGGCCGAGCCGCTGTCCGCCGAACAGGGTGAAGCCTGGGGACTCATCTGGAAGGCGCACGACGATGGCGAGCTGATGGCGCAAGCACACGAGCTATGCGCACGGTTCGCCGCCGCGCCGGCGGTTGCGCTTGCCTTGATCAAGCGCCTCCTCGACGAGTCCTGGAGCAACGATCTCGACACGCAACTCGACCTCGAGCGCGAGGCGCAGCGCGAGGCGAGCCTTTCGCCCGACTATGCCGAAGGCGTGCAAGCGTTCCTGCAAAAGCGCCCGCCGGTCTTCGCCGGACGCAGGGCGTCCTAGGATGCGCGGTCCAAGTCGCACACGACCGGGCGGGCAATTACTTGTTACGCGGCGGGATCTGGATGAGCTCGGCGAGTTGCTCCTTGCTCAACGGCGCGTCAATGAATTTGAGCTTGACTGCGTCTCTCTGGATTCCCGCGATGTCCTTCATCTCGTCCGTCTGCAGGGCCTCCTTGGAATGAAACTCCTTGATCGAGTCTGCGATCAAATTCCGATCGAGGTGCATTTTCTCAGCATACATGTCGATCGCCCTGGGATCCGCGTACATCCAGTCGACCGCGTCGCGATAGCCCTGGACGAAACGCATGATCGCGTCCCGTTTTGACTTCAAGGCGTCCGCATTGACGATGATCGTGCGCACGGTTTGGCCGCGCAGCGAAGGGGCTTCGCTACCGCGGATCAAGATGCGGATCTTTCCCTCCTTGAGTTCCTTCATCCCGAACGGCGGGGCGGCCCATCCGATGTCGATCTGACCGGACATGACCTGGGTCAGCGTGCCGGCGGGGCCGCCGGTCGCGGTAGGCTTGGCTTTGACGCCAAGCTCGTCCGCGAATGCGAGGACCAGGTTGTTGGAACTCGACCCGCTCGTGGAATAGGCAATCGTATTGTTGGCGGTAATATCTTTAATGGTTTTGAGCGGTGAATCGACTTTCACGTACCAATAAAGGTCGCCGGTCCCCGTAAACGCCGGCAGCAGAATGCGCACCGGCGCACCCCTGGCGAAAGCGCGCAGGACCCCGGCAACACCGACGCCAGCGCCGAGATCGGCGCTGCCGGCGATGACGGGCTGCATCGTCTCCCCCGCCCCCTGCGTGCCGACGTTCTCGAGCACGAGGTTGTGACGCTTGAAGATTCCCGCATCTTGACCAAGCGTGGGTGCCTGGTTTTCCCAATTGTTGATCTGTCCAATCGCGACCTTGAGCTGGTCTTCGGCGCGCGCGGCCGCGCTGAAGCCGCTCGCCGCGAGCACGACGAGCGTAAGGCCGAGGCAACCGCTCACCGCGTTGCTCGCGAAGTTGAACTTCATCTCCTCCTCCTGTTCTTGCGCACCCCCTGATCTCGCGTGGGCGTTCTAGGCGAACTCGTGCGCGCCTTCGATGCGGCCTGCGGCCGCGCCTTGGAAACGCTGGCGCGCGGCGGAAGTCCGCCCGTCCGCGCCAGGCGCAGCGTCCAGTATTCCCAGGTGCGGTTGGTCACGTTAGGCATGGCATTGAGCGTGCCGGCGAGCTTCGTTTCGCCGGCGGTGAGAGTCGCGACCTTGCCGAGGAGCTGCGCACGCAGCTGATAGTCGGCGTTCTGACACATGAAGATCGAGCGGGATACCAACTCGCGCAGGTCGCGTCCGACCACGGTCGCGCCGTGGTTATTCATGAGCACCGCGGCGCGCGATCCGAGCGCGCGAGCGAGCGAGCGGCCCTCCTCCGGCTTGACCACCAGCAGATTCGTATCGCCGAACTCGTCGCGCTGGTTCCAGAACGGCAGCGTTTCACCTCCCGCAGCCCCAAGATGAAAGACTGGAACGATGGCGACGCCGGCAATGCAGAACGGCATCACTGCCGGAGCGTGGTGATGACACACCGCCGTCACGTCAGGCCGCGCCTGATAGATACAGCCGTGGATGACGCGCTCCGCGTAGAGCTGGACGGACGGCGGTACGACCGGTTCGGAATCGAGGGTAAATTCGAGAACATCATCCGGCTCGATCAGCCCCGGCGACCGGGAGCGCGAGAGGAGGTAGCGGTTCGGATCGGCCGGATGGCGGAGACTCACATGCCCGAACGCATCGAGCACGCCTTCATTGGCCAACATCCGATTGGCCAAGGCGACTTCATAAAGGGCGTCGGACAGGTTGTCGGGCACGGCTTCCTGCTCTGGAACGGACGCGATCAATGATACCGGAGCAAAGCGGAAATGGCCGCCGTTGCCAAGCCGCGCACGCAAATCTCGCCCCGCTATACCGCTCACACGACGACGCAAGGCGAGGGAAAGACGTCTTGCCAAGTTGGTTCGATCCCAGCAGATTTGCCATGCAACGGAGATAAACGGAGGACGATCCATGCATCCTCTCGTCGCCGTTATCGCGCCGGGCATGATGGGCGCAGCGGTCGGAAAGCGGCTGGTCGATCACGGCCTCAAGGTGCTGACCTCGCTCACGGGGCGCAGCGCCGAGACGAGCGAGCGCGCCAAGGCCGCCGGGATGGTCGCGGCAACCGACGAGGAGATCGCCGCGACTGATTTCATCTTGTCCATCTTGCCGCCGGGCGACGCCGTCGCGCTGGCGCAGCAGTTTGCGCCGGCGCTCAGCGCCAGCAACAGCAAGCCGGTCTATGTCGACTGCAACGCCGTGAGCCCGCGTACCGCCGAGCACATCGCCGCCGCAATCGCGCCGACGGGTTCGCCCTTCGTCGATGCCGGCATTATCGGCCCGCCGCCGAAAGGAAGCGACGCCGGCCCGCGCTTCTATGCCTCCGGCCCGGACGCGCCGCGCTTTGCCGCGCTGAAAGATTTCGGGCTCGATGTGCGCGTCCTGGGCGGTCCGCTGGGCGCGGCTTCGGCGCTGAAAATGTCCTATGCCGGTATCACCAAGGGCACCCAGGCCTTGGGCGCGGTCATGATGCTGGCGGCGACGCGCGGCGGGACGGCGGATGCGCTCTCCGCCGAGTTGCAAGCAAGTCAGCCGCAGATGCTGGCGTGGCTCAAGCGCAGTTTGGCACTGATGCCGCCGAAGGCTTACCGCTGGGTGGCGGAAATGCACGAGATCGCTGATTTTGTCGGAGAAGACCCTGCGGGGCACGAGCTCTATCTCGGCGCGGCGCATTTCTACGAACAGATCGCCCGCGATTTCGAGGACGAACGGAACGAGGTTTCGGCGCTCGAAGCGTTCTTGGGGAAAGGCGCGGCGAGCTAGCGCCTGCCGCTCTCAATCAGCGCCTCGATCGGTGCAAGCTCGCTGGAACGACGTGTTCGGCCTCATAGCCGCTCCTGCAAGCGCAACAAGCGCGGCGCCATGAAGCCCGAATAGCTGCCCGGCTCCTCGATCGGGTCGTTGAGCCAATAGTGCGGCGCGCCTTGCGCGATGCACGTGCGCACGAAGAAGTTGGCTTGCTTGAGCTTGAGCAGGAACGCGTCCGTCTGCGCCCGCCGGTTGAGAGATCGTCCTCGGTCCCCACGCTTAGGAAAACGCCGATCTGATTGTTGGCGAAGGTCGCATAGTTCACGGGCGACGCCTCGAAATAGCGGCGCGGATCGTCCATCGGCGCGCAGCCCATGAAATTCTCGATGTTGTTCTCGCGTGGGCTCTGCAGCTGGTAACGCTGCCACATCTCGACGACATCGTAGACGCCGTAGACGCCAACGAACGCCCTCACCTTGCTGCTGAGCGAGGCGTGAGGATTATTGGGATAGGCATCTTTGAACGGCGCGCTTTCCGCACCGAGCGCCGCGAGCGCGGCAAGATGCGCGCCCGCGGAAGCGCCGAACAGCCCGATGCGCTCGGGATCGACTTTGATCTGCGCCGCGCTGCCACGCACGAATTGCACCGCCGCGAGCAGGTCGGTGACCGCCTGCGGAAACGCCTTATGCCCCTTCTTCGCCAGACGGTAGCTGACCGCGAACAGGACATAGCCGCGCGCGGCAAGATAGGGGCCCCAGTACTGAAAGGCACTGCGCGCCCCCGCCTGCCACCCGCCGCCGTGGGCGGCAACGAGCGCGGGAAACGGCCCCCCGGCGGTCGGCAGGTAAAGGTCGCCGAGCAGTGTGACGCCATCGTGGGTGGCGTAGTCGATGTTGGCGCGGGTATCGACCGCTGGCGATGCGGGCATTCGTCGTCCTTCAGGGCACCGGCGATCGGCTGTCCGCAGGGCGCCGGTTCAACACCCCGCGCGTGGGACTTCACGCGCGGGCATAGCGGCCGCGATTGAAGAAGCGATCCTTGTCGTCATCGGAGGCGGTTTCGCGGTTCGACTTGATCACGCCGATCTTGGCGAGCGCGGCCTTCACCGCCGGGCGCTCGTTGATTGCGTTGAACCAACGCGCGAGGTTCGGGTTGTCCTCCCACTTCACGCCCTGAGCATCGTGGTTTCGCGTCCACGGATAGGTGGCGATGTCGGCGATGGAATACTCCTCCCCGCCTAGGTAGGGCGCCTTGCCAAGCCGCGCCTCCAATACTTCGTAAAGGCGCTTGATCTCCGACGTGTAGCGCGCCATCGAATAGTCGTTGCCGCCTTTGGGGGCGAACAGCTTGAAGTGCGTCCACTGCCCGAACATGGGCCCGACGCCGGTCAGCTGGATCATCAGCCACTGCAGCACTTCGTATTTCTTGGCCATGTCTTTGGGCAGGAACTTTCCGGTCTTCTCGGCCAGATAGAGCAGGATCGCACCTGACTCGATCACGGTGTACGGCTTGCCGCCCGGACCATCATGATCGACGATCGCCGGGATTTTGTTATTGGGATTGATCTTCGCAAATTCCGGCTTGTACTGCTCGCCTTTCCAGACATCGACGAACTGCTCCTTATAGGGCAGGCCGCATTCTTCGAGCATGATGTAGATTTTCTGCACGTTCGGGCTGGTGAGCGCGTAAAGATCGATCATGGGATTGGCCTTTGGCTATGCGGAGAGCGGCAACCGTAGCGAGCGACGACCTCCGGGGCAAGCGTGGGCGATTTGCCGGTCCTGCGCCTGCTCCTTTTTCACCTCCTGCGATGGATATAGAGTGCGCGTTGCCGCCCAGCGGTACCAGCGGGAGCACGTACGCAGTGACAGGGGCGAAGCGATTGACCGGCCGCATCGCGGCCGAAAAGATCAAGCTGATGGCCGTTCCGCGCCCGCCGCAGGGTGCGGTCGAGCGCCTCATTGCGCTCGGTGACGCAAGTGGGATCATCTCGGACACCATGGACGAACTCGGCATTATCTCCGGCGTGATCGGCGCATCGGTGCTCAAGCCGACCATTTCCGGCGGCACCGTCGTCGGGCCGGCGCTGACCGTGCGCAACATCCCCCAGCGCGCCGACCCGATCGAAGGCGCGCGCCAGCATGTCAACCGGATGGCGGAGTTCGAAGCGCACAATCTCGCCCAGCAGGGTGACGTGCTGGTGATTCAAGGAGTGGCGAACGTATCGAACATGGGCGGCATCTCCGCGCAGACCGGCAAGCGCCAGGGAGAGATCGGAGCGATCGTCGAGGGCGGCGTGCGCGACGTCGCCCATTCGCGCGCGATCGGCTATCCCATATGGGCGAGCGATATCACCCCGACCACAGGCAAGTGGCGGCTCGAAACCGTGGAAATCAACGGTCCGATAGAGATCGGCGGGGTGCGCGTTGCGCCTGGTGACCTCGTGGTCGCGGACGATACCGGCGTGTGCTTCATCCCGCGCGACCTCGTGCTCGAAGTCATCGACGCGGCCGAGCAGAAGGCGAAGGCGGAAGCGATCCGCTGCAAGGCGATCGACAATGGCGTACCGGTGCCGGACATCTCGCGTGCGACGTATGGTGAGAAGTAGGTCAGCCCAGTGCCCAATTCGCGCATTGGCGCGCGGCGCGCGTCGAAGCCGCGCACAAACGTGCTTGCGCTGGACGGCGGCAAGTGCCGATTCCGGCAACGGAGTTGCCACCCGCGGAGGTGCCTGGCAGAGAGAAATCAGGAATGATGCGAGTTTATAGACGCGCAATCTTGATCATCCTGACCACCGGCATCGTCGGCTCGGGTGGGGCTGCCTCAGCGCAAACACCGGAGCAGTTCTATGCAGGCAAGACGATCGATTTCGTGATCGGCTATCCGCCCGGCGGGAGCAACGACACGTTGGGGCGGCTCCTTACCCGTCATCTCGGCAAGCACATCCCCGGAAACCCGACCATTGTGCCGAAGAACCAGCCCGGCGCCGGCAGCTTCCTCGCGGTAAACACGGTCTTCAACGTCGCACCCAAGGACGGCACCGTCATTGGCATCGGCGCGCCCACCATTCCGCTTGACGAGAAACTTGGCACGCAGGGCGTGCGCTTCAAGTCCGCCGAACTCAACTGGATCGGGCGACTCGATTCGCTGGTCAACGTGGTGTTCATGTGGAAGACCTCGCCGGTCAAAACCTTCGCCGACGCCCAGAAACTCCAGGCCACACTGTCGGGGACAGGGGTCGGCTCGACCGTCTCGATCTATCCCACCGTCATGAACAACGTGTTCGGAACGAAGTTCAAGCTGGTCATGGGTTACAAGGGATCAAGCGAAGCCATGCTTGCGGTGGAGCGCGGCGAGGTCGAGGGCCACTCCACCTCTTGGACGGCGCTCAAGGTCGCGCATCCCGACTGGCTGCGCGATCGCAGCGTGGCGATCCTCGTGCAGTTCGCACTCAAGCGGCACGGCGAGCTCCCCGACATTCCGACTGCCGTCGAACTCGCACGCAACGACGAGGAGCGCGCGATTCTGGGTGCGGTCATGAACGCGACCGAGGTCGGCACCGCGTTTTTCACAACTCCGGGGGTTCCTCCGGATCGCTTGACCGCGCTACGGCGCGCGTTCGATGCGACGATGACCGATCCCGAATTGTTCGCCGATGCGCAGAAGATCAATGTCGGCGTTTCGCCGATGCCGGGGGAAGAGCTGCAGGCGCTGGTGGCCGAGGTCAGCAACCTCTCGCCCGCCCTGCTGAGCAAGGTCCGCGCCGCCTATACCCCAACGAACTGAGCCCAAGCGCCGGCCAGGGGCGGTCAGTCCCCCTCGCCCGACGGCGGCGGAGGTCGCGGCGCCGGCGAAGGCGAAACCTCCTCGTCCTGCGGCGGTGAAGCCGAGGGCGCAGGCGAATCAGAGCCACTGAGTCTCGCACACTCGACCAGCCGCCACGCGTGTTGGTCTGCTCGCAGCAGAGCGTTGCGATACTCGGGACTTTTCTTCAGCCCGCGCTCCTCAAGCTCGAGCGAGGTCCGATAAAGCTCGTCCACCAACTCGGGGTGCCACTGCCCCAGCCGCTTTTC
>Ga0307277_10000269_pt1 | contig 18307 bp, 13 predicted proteins | sample ER_DNA_116_FD_194473 | JGI IMG/M metagenome (GOLD analysis project Ga0307277, IMG submission 194473) | Bulk soil microbial communities from the East River watershed near Crested Butte, Colorado, United States - ER_DNA_116 | ecosystem: Environmental > Terrestrial > Soil > Floodplain | place...
CTCGAGCTGGTTGGCGAACCGGACGCGGCCGGTCCCGACCAGCTCGTCGAGGTCGTCCAGCGGCTCGGGTGGCGGCGGATCGTAGTGGGCGACGCGAAGGAGCCCGAACGCCAGGCGGGCGAAGCCCTCGGTGGCTCCGAGCGGGATCCACGACACTGAGGTGACCGATGACTCGATGCGCATGACAGCCCTCCTGAGCTCACTCCCTATCTGGCCAACGGGAGGACCCCGACGACGGTGGTGCCGCCGCCGGGCGTGGAGTCCACCCGCAGGTTCCCGCCGATGGCGCCGAGGCGGTCGGCCATGTTGACGAAGCCGGTGCCGCCGGCCCTGGCGGCGGGGTCGAACCCGGCGCCGTCGTCGCTGACGCTGAACCGGAGGGTGCCGCCCTCCTCCCAGGCCCGGACGACCGCCGTGGCCTCCGGGCCGGCGTGCTTCATGGCGTTCTGGAGCGCCTCCAGGCAGCAGAAGTAGGCCGCGGCCTCCAGGTCGGCCGGGTAGCGGCCGACCGGCCCGGCCTCGACCCGGGTCGGGATGGTGGCCCGCTGGGCGGCCGAGCCGAGCGCGGCCGCCAGGCCCTGGTCGAGCAGCAGCGGCGGGTAGATGCCGTGGGCCAGGTTGCGCAGCTCCTCGACCGCGTCCTTGACCTCGTCGCGCAGCTCGTCGAGCATCCCGCGGGCCTGGTCCAGGTCGGCGTCGACCAGCCGCCGGGCCAGGCGCAGCTTGACCGCCAGGGCGACCAGCCGCTGCTGGGCCCCGTCGTGCAGGTCGCGCTCGATCCGCCGGCGCTCGGCGTCGGCCGCGGCCACGATCCGGGCCCGCGAGGCCTGGAGCTCCTCGGCCTTGTGGCGCAGCTCGTCCAGGGAGGCCTGGAGGGCCGAGTCGAGGCGCACGTTGTGCAGGGCCAGCCCGACCTGGCGGGCCAGCTCGGCCAGGACCCGCTCGTCCTCCTCGCCGAAGCGCTCGTCGGCCCGGCGGGCCACCACCAGCAGGCCGAGCAGCTCCCCGGAGTGGGCCACCGGGGCCACCCGCACGGCCGCGTCCCGGTGGCCGTCGAGCAGGCTGGGCAGCCAGATGGCCAGCCAGGCCCGACCCACGACGCCCGCCCTGGCCACCACCGGCGCCTCGGCCGTGTCGACGACCAGCCGGCCCGGGCCGCGGTCGGGCACCGACGCGGCCCGCTCCAGCAGCCCCTCCCCGCCGGTCCAGACCTCGGCCGCGTCCAGGGCCATCGTCTTGTGGAGCGACTCGGCCAGCTGGAGCAGCAGCTCCTCCAGGGGGATGGCCCGCGACAGCCGGGCCCCGAAGCCGCGCAGGGCCTCGTCGGGCGCCGACCGCTCGCCGTAGACCAGCCGGTTGGCGGCCTGGGTGAGCCGCTCCCGGGCCGGGTGGTACAGCAGCGCGCACACGGCCGCGGCGGCCATGGACAGCAGCAGCAGGGCGCGTTCGTGTTCGCTCGGCACCTGGCCGAGGCCGAGCACGACCAGCAGGTAGACGGCCACCACCAGGCCGCTCAGGCCGGCCAGGGACACGGTGTGGGCGAGCAGCCGGTCGACCCGCCCGACCAGCCGGGGCGAGGCCCCGGCGGCCAGGGCCAGGGGGATGAGCACGCTGACCGCGCCCACCACCTCGGGCACCGGCCGGGGCCAGCCGGCGAGCACGCGCAGGGCGGTGACCACGAGCGCCGCCTCGGCCACGACGACGGCGGCCAGCCCGACCCACTCCATGCGCTGGCGGGCGACGCCCTTGGTGGCCAGGAACCGCCGGTGCGACGGGCCCAGCCCGACGGCCACGGCCAGGACGCCGGCCACCACCACCGGCCACACCGGCAGGCCCGGCCGCCGGCTCCACAGGGAAAGCCCCAGCGCGGCCCCGGCCGCGTACCCGACGGCCACCCCGACCCGCCGGGGCCGGCTCCCCAGCCACCCGTCGGGCAGCCCAACGATCAGGTGGAAGGCCACCGCCGGGAGCAGCCCGGCGGCCAGCGGCCGGACCAGGGCCGCGGCCGCGCCCAGCGACCCCGTTGGGTCGCGGTGCAGGATCCCGCTGCACAGCACGCAGGCCCCGCCGAGGCCGGCCGCGGCCAGCACGATCGCCCCCAGCCGCCGCTGCCCCGGCCGCACCACCAGCACCAGCCCGGCCAGGGCCCAGCCCACCACCAGCCCGACCCGAACCAGCTCGGCCGCGCTCAGGCCGTCGTCGCCGACCAGCAGGAGTCCGCCCAGGGCCAGCCCGGCCCCGACCGGGGCCAGGGCCACCGCCGGGTGCGCCCGCCGCTCCCCGGCGCTGTCCCCGGCCGACCCGAGCGCCGCTGGTCCGTCCATGGTGGTCATCATCACTCCGATCGCAACACGACGGCGGGCCGGGTCGCGGCCGCGGCCCGCGCGGGCAGGGCGGCGACCAGGTTGGCCACCAGCATCGTGGCCGGGACGGCGACCAGTAGGGCGATGGTCGGGGTGACCGGGCTGGCCAGGGAGTGGAGATCCCGGTTGACCAGCAGCCAGGCCCAGCGCCCGGCGACCAGGCCCAGCGGGAGACCGACCAGCAGGGCCAGGAAGGCCAGGGTGGTGGCCTGCCAGGCGACCGTGGCCGCGACCTGGCCGCGGACGAACCCCAGGGTCTTCAGGACGCCCAGGTCCCGACGGCGCCGGCGGAGTACGGTGACCAGCAGATGACCGAGGGTGGCCGCTCCCAGGAGGCCCAGCAGGGCCGCCAGCAGCACCGGCAGGCCGCTGACCCGCCGGAGGTTCTCGACCTCGTTGGGCGGCAGCCCGCGCAGGACCGTCGGGCCGAAGTCGCGCCGCAGGCTGGCGTAGGCGGCGGCAGGGTCGACCCCTGGGACGTACTCGATGACGAACTGGGTGGAGGGCTGGGTCTTCGGCAGCAGCGCACGGACGCCCTCGACGGTCAGCACGGCGCCGGTCGTCATGGTCGCGTCGCTGCTCAGGTTGGGCAGCAGCACCTCGCCGACGATGCGGAGGGCACGCCGCCCAGCGGCCCCTTCGACCTGGACGACGTCGCCGAGGTCGCGGTGGACCTGGCGCAGCGTGGTCGGCCCCAGAGTGAGCTCCTCGGGAGTGCGGGCCTCGTGGCCCCGTAGCACCGTGGGCACGACGGCGCCCTTGACCGGGCTCATGCCGAATACGGGAACCGTCGTCCCTTGGACCTTCACCTGCTCGAAGGCCTGCTGGAACAGTGAGTAGCCGGCGACATCGCCGTTGCCGGCCAGCAGGTCGCCCTTGGGGCTGATGTCGACGCCGTCGTTGGGGTTGCCCACCGCCACGTCCCAGTTCCAGCCCTGCAAGGCAGGGGAAGCGACCAGGTGGTCGAGGCTGGCGGCGAAGGTGAGCGAGGCGATGACGGCCACGACGGCCGTGGCGGCGCCGAGCACCGCGGCGCGGGCCGGTGCCGCGGTGTCGCCGCGGCCCGACTCCAGGGCCATGCGGATCCCGGTGACGGCACTGGGCGTCGCTCCGGCCCTGGCCACACGCTCGACCACCTGGGAGGAGCGCCCGGGCGCCTCCCCGGCACCGGTCCGGCCGGCGGTCGCCCGGGTGACCCACCACGCGGTCACGGCTGCCCGCGCCGGGACGGCCACGAGCACCCCGAGCCCGCCGAGGGCGAGGACGGCGACGTCGACCGACAGACCGGGTTCGACCTCGGCCGCCCTGGCCAGGCCGATGGGAGCCAGCGGCGAGGCCAGCACGGCCAGGGCGACGGCGAGCAGCGCGCCAGCGGCGCCGACCAGCCCGGCCCACACCAGGCTGGCGGCCACGAGCTGGGACCGGGTCATGCCGACCGCCCGCAGGACCGGCAGGTCGGCGGCGTCGAGCTGGACCTGCCGGGCGATGGCCTGGCCGACCACCAGCAACCCGGCAAGGGCGGCCAGCACGGCGAACGCGAGCAGCGCGACCGCCTGGACCCGCGTCGCCCGCCTGGCGGTACGGGCGGTGTTCTCCGCTTCGCTGCCGACCTGGATCGTGGCGTGGCGGCCGCCGGGCAGCGCTCGCACCGCTGCCGTGAAGGCGTCGAGGTCGGCAGGGCCACCGCGCAGGCGGAGGCCGACGCCGACGCCGAGGTTGGCGACCGAGTCGTGGTGGGCCGCCCAGAAGGCCGGCGTCAGGTACGCCACGTCTTCGCCCAGGTAGATGACGTCATGCTGGATCGGCACCGGGCTGAGGTCGCCGGGTTGGCGCATCACGCCGGTCACGGCGAGGTCGAGCGCCGGACCACGGGGTTTGCCGATCGTGCTGGAGTCGACGCCCCCCTCGAACTGCCGGGGCGACCAGGCCACGGCGCGCAGGGTGTCACCCGGCCGCAGGTGCCAGCGGGCCGCGAGCGGCTCGTTGACCGCGACCTCCAGCGGACGGCCGGGGTCGGGCTTGCGGCCACGGACGAGGATGGGCCGCTCCGAGGTCACGCCCAGCCGACCGTGAAGCGTGACGAAGGCGGCGATGACCCCGGTCGTCCGCGGGTCGCCGGGCCCCGATGCCGTGTCCGGCACCAGCGGCACCAGCGTCCCCTCGTCGGCATCGACGACCTGGGGGAGGCGTCCGACGGCCGCCATGTCCAGCCCGGCCACGCTGACGTCCATGGGGCGGTTGTAGGCCAGGAACCGGTCCACGGCCGAGCCGGTGCGGCGGGCCCCGGCCACGGCGGCCAGCACCACCCCGCCGGCCAGCCCGACCAGCACGGCCAACAGGACGGTGGCCCGCCAGCGGCGGCGCAGCTCGGCCCTGGCCCTGGCCCAGACCGCAGCCATCACGTCACCTCGTCCGATGGGTCATGGCCGGGGCCGGCCGACCAGGGTCGGGGTGCCGGTGGCGTCGTTCTCGCCGTCGGCCAGGCGGCCGTCGCGCATCCAGACGATCCGGGAGGCGGCGGCGGCGACCTCCTGGTCGTGGGTGACCAGGAGGATGGCCTGGCCGCCGGCGTGGAGGCGGCGGAACAGCTCCATGACCTCGGCCCCGCCGGCCGAGTCGAGGGCGCCGGTCGGCTCGTCGGCCAGGAGCATGGTCGGCTGGTTGGCCAGGGCCCTGGCGATGGCCAGGCGCTGGCGCTGGCCGCCGGAGAGGACACCGGGGACGCTGGCCGTCTTGTCGCCCAGGCCGAGCAGGTCGAGCAGGTCGCGGGCCCGGCGCTCGGCCTGCTTGCGCGAGGACCCGGCGATCATCGCCGGCAGGGCGACGTTCTCCAGGCAGGTCATGCCCTCGAGCAGGTTGAAGAACTGGAACACGATGCCGATGTGGCGCCGGCGCATCCTGGCCAGGTCGTTCTCGTCCTTGCCGGCCAGGGGCTCGCCGGCGACGGTGATCTCGCCCTCGCTCGGGGTGTCGAGGCCGGCGACCAAGTTGAGCAGGGTCGACTTGCCGCACCCGGAGGGGCCCATGACGGCCACGAACTCACCCGGGGCCATCTCGAAGTCGACCCCGCGCAGGGCGCGGACCGGCATCCCCTCCGACTCGTAGGTCTTGCGGAGCCCGACGACACGCACCACGGTGTCGGGCCGCGCCTCTTGGTCCATGGTCATCCTCCTGGAGGTCCCGTGGTGATGCGGTAGGCGCCGACGGCGGCGCTGCGCCCCTTGACCTGGGCCGGCGGCAGGTGCTCGGCGTCGACGGCGGTGTCGAGGGCGGCCCAGGTGGGCTCGCTGAGCACGATCTGGCCGGGCCCGGCCCACTGCTGGAGCCGCTGGGCCAGGTTCACGGTGTCGCCGATGACCGTGTACTCCAGCCGCTCCTCGGAGCCGAGCAGGGCCGCGGCCACCTCCCCGGTGGACAGCCCGATGCCGATGTGGAACGGCGGCAGTGCCGCGGCCCGCCAGCGCCGGTTGAGGTCGTCCTGGGTGGCGTGCATGGCCCTGGCCGTCCGGAGCGCCCGGGCGGCGTGGTCGGGCTGGGGGAAGGGGGCGCCGAACACGGCCATGACGGCGTCGCCGATGAACGCCATCACGGTGCCGTCGGCGGCCATGATGGGCTTGCACATCTCGGCCCGGTGCTCGCTGAGCTGGGCGGCCAGGCGGGTCGGGTCGGCGTCCTCGGCGATGGTCGAGTAGCCGCGGATGTCGGACAGCAGCACGGTCACGACCAGCCGCTCGCTGTCGCCGATGCGGCGGCCCTGGCCGCGCAGCTTCTCGACCACCGTGGCCGGCAGCAGGCGGCTGAGCGTCTCGGTCCGCTCCTCGCGGTCCACGATGGCCTGGTGGAGCAGGCGCAGCCGGCGCAGGGCGCCGTCGGTCCTGGCCGTGGCCTGCTCGGCCAGCTTGAGGAAGAGCCCCTCGACGGCGGCCGAGGCGGCCGCCGGGGTGGTCCGCCGCGACGCCGCGATCGCCTTGATCGGGCGGCCCTCGGCCACCAGCTGGAGCAGCTGCTCCTCGTCGGCGCTGAGGTCGCCGGCGTCGCTGACCGGCGCGACCAGGGCCTCGGCGATCGCCGGGTCGAGCATGGAGCCGCCCACGGCGACCGCCCTGACCGCCCTGGCCAGCTGCTCGCCCTGGTCGACCCGGTCCTTGAGCAGGTAGGCGTAGCCCTGGGAGCCCTCGCGGAGCAGGGAGATGGCGTACTCGGGGTCGTCGTACTGGGACAGCACCACCACCCCGGTGCCCGGGTGCCGCTTGCGGACCTGCTTGGCGGCGTCGATGCCCTCGCGCTGGAACGCCGGCGGCATGCGGATGTCGGTCACGATCACCTGGGGGGCGGCGGCCTCGGCGCCGTCGATCAGCTCGTCGTAGTCGGCGGCCGTCCCCACCACCTCCAGGTCCGGCTCGATGGCCAGCAGCGCCCGCACCCCCTCGCGGACGAGCAGGCTGTCGTCGGCCAGGAACACGGTGATGCCCGGGTCCGTCAACGCCGCGGCCTGCTCCACGATGGCCCCCTCCGGTACTGGTTCGCCTCTATTTCGCGCCGTCCGGGCCCTCGGGGCAAGGTGGCGTCCTTGCCCATCTCGCGGGTGGTAGCCCCACCCCCGACCCGAGCAGCTCCCGGAAGTCGCTGGGCCGGTACCCGATGACCACGGCGTGGCCGACGGCCCGGGCGGTGGCCGAGCGCTGGAGGCCGAACAGCGGGCCGAGCTCGCCGAAGTAGCGGCCCGGGCCGAGCAGGGCGAGCAGCTCGACACCGCGGTCGGTCCGCTGGCGGACGATCTCGACCTCGCCCTCCTCGACCGTGTAGACGAGGTCGCTGCGCGCCCCCTGCTCGAACACGACCTGGCCCGGCCGGTACTCGAGGCGCTGAGGAGGACGGGAGGCCGCGGTCGGCGACGGGCTGAGGCGGACGATCTGGTCGGCCAGCGGCAGCAGGCGCTCGTCGTGGGTGGCCACGACCACGATCCGGCCCGGCTCGGCCAGGGTCCGCAGCAGCTGGAGGACCCCCTCGACCTGGATGTAGTCCAGGTGGGCGGTCGGCTCGTCGGCCAGGACCAGCGGCGGGTCGAGGGCCAGGGCGCGGGCGATGGCCACCCGCTGCTGCTGGCCGCCGGACAGGTCGCCGGGGCGGTGCCTAAGCCGGTCGCCCAGCCCGACGCGGTCGAGCAGCTCCTCGGCCCGGGACCGGGCCCGCCGGGCCGGGATGCCCGCCGCCCACAGCGGCGCCTGGACGTTGTCGAGGGCGCTGAGGCTGGGGACCAGGTTGAAGGTCTGGAACACGACCCCGACCTGGTGCCGGCGGTAGCCGGTGAGGGCGGCGCCGCGCAGCCCGGTCACCTCCACGTCGCCGACCCGGATCGTGCCCGCGGTCGGGCGCAGGATCGCCGCCAGCGCCGACAGCAGGGTGGTCTTGCCGGAGCCGCTGGCCCCGAGCAGCAGGGCCAGCTCGCCCGAGGCGACCCGGAGGTCCAGGTGGTCGATGGGGCGGACGACGTAGCCGCCGCTGGAGTACTCGACGGTGAGGTCGCCGACGTCGACGTCGACCATCACGGGCCCCCGAACGCCAGGGCGGGCTGGACCGACACGGCCCGCCGCAGCCCCACCACACTGGCCGCCAGGCCGACCAGCATGGCCGTCCCGACCAGCCGGGGGAAGGCCAGGGCCGGGATCTCCACCGAGAACGGGAACACCGGGGCCAGCAGGGTGGCGATCCCGACCGCCAGCACGGCCGCCGCCGCCGAGAGCAGGACCGCCTGGATGGCGAACCCTCCCAGGAGCGAGCGGTTGGAGGCGCCCACGGCCTTGAGGACGGCCAGCTCGCGCAGCCGCTCCAGGACCGACAGGTACATGATCGAGCCGATGATCCCGGCCGCGACCAGCCACAGCAGGCCGCTGATGAGGTCGATCGACTGGAGGCCGCGGACCAGCGGGCGCTCCAGGTCGGCCACCGCCTGCTGGTTGGTGAACCGCTCCAGCCCCGGGACGGCACCGCCGGGCGCGCCCTCGGTGAGCACGGCCATGGCCAGTGGCTGCCCGCCGAAGGCCACCGCCTGGGCGTCCTCCAGGGCCAGGAACAGCGTCGGCGTCCCGAAGTACCAGGTCACCTGGTCGGCCAGCCCGACGACCTCCAGCCGCCGGCCGCTCAGCTCCAGCCGGTCGCCCACAGCCAGCCCCAGCTCGGTGTCGGCCACCACCTCGCCGGCCCTGGCCACGGCGCGGCCCCCGGCCAGCGGCGGCGTGCCCAGCCCACCCGGGCGGGCGCCGATCACGTTCACGTCGCGGACGGCGGGCCGGCGGACCGTGGAGTGCAGGATCACCAGCGGGTCGGCCCTGGCCACGCCGGGCATGGCCGCGACCCGGTCGGCCTCGGCGGCCGGGATCGGGGTCGAGGTCGTGAACGGCCCAGGTGCCCCGGCGGCGACCAGCCACGCGTCGGCGCCGAGGGCGGCCACGATCCGCCGGCCCTCGTTGTGGAGGCTGGTGGCGAACCCGGCCATCAGCAGGGTCATGCCGAACACCAGCGAGGTCGCCAGCACGGCGATGACGAAGCGCCGTCGCCGCCACTGGAGGTCTCGAAGCGCCACCCGCCACATACCGCACCCCCCGCCAGACATCCGAATACCTGGGGCCATTTACCGGCAGACGGCGATCGCGGACAAGGAGGCGACCCGGCCGATCGGGGGTTGTGCTGCCACCACCTCGACTGGGGGGCCAACGTACTTTGCCGGCGGCGGCCGGCCCGTCAGGATGGCGGAGGGAAGCCGGACGACTCTCGGGGGACGGGCGATGGCCGCGGTGTGGGCGCTGGTGCGGGCGCGGCTGCGGGCCCGCCGGCGGGCCCTGGTCGGGCTGGCCCTGCTCGTCGGGGTGGCCTCCGGGGCGGTGATGGCGGCCGCCATCGGCGCCCGCCGCACCGACACCGCCTACGCCCGCCTGCTGGAGGCGACCCGGGCCGACGACGCCGAGGTCGAGTACGGCGACTTCGACGGCCGGCCCTTCCGCGCCTTCGTCGACCGCCTGGGGCGGCTCCCGCAGGTCGCCGACCTCGGGATCGAGACCACGGCCCAGCTCGCCCCGGCCATGCCGGGCGACCCGCGCGAGTACGCCTCCGGCGCTCCCCGGTTCTTCAGCGTGGCCAGCGTCGACGGGCGCGCCGGCCGGACCATCAACCGCCCGCTGATCCTGGCCGGGCGCCGCCCCGACCCCGACCGGGTGGACGAGATCGGGGTCAGCGAGAAGGTGGCCCACCGCTGGAGGCTCCGGCCGGGCGCGACCTTCCGGGTCCGGGCGGTCGCCTTCAAGCAGCTCGAGGCCGTGTTCAGCGGCGAGCAGGTCGTCCCGGCCGGCCCCGCCCTCGCCCTCAAGGTGGTCGCGGTCCAGCGGCTCCCCGACGACCCGGCCATCGCCACGAAGGGCAGCGAGGGCCACGTCTCCCTCACCCCGGCGTTCTACCGGGCCTACAGGGGCAAGGTGGCCAACCTCCTGTCGGTGCGCGTCCACCTGAAGGGCGGGCAGGCCGACATGGGCGCCTTCGCGGCCGCGACCCGGCGGCTCGCCGGCGGCGTCGACAGCACCGTCGTCCCCCGGGCCGACCTCACCCGCCTGGTGGAGGACGCGACCCGGGCCCAAGCGGTCGCCCTGGTACTGTTCGCCGCCCTGGCCGCGGCGGCCGCCCTGGTGGTGGTCGGCCAGACCCTGACCAGGGAGCTGTCGCTGGCCTCGACCGGCCAGGAGACGGTCCGGGCGCTGGGGGCGTCGCGCGGCCACCTGCTCGCGGCCACGCTCGTCCCCATCGGCCTGGTGGGCGCCGCCGGCGCAATGGTTGGGGCCGGCGTGGCCGTGCTGGCGTCACCGCTCACCCCCATGGGGCTGGCCCTGCGGGCCGAGCCGGACCCCGGGCTCTCGGTCCACCCGGCCGGGCTCGGCGTCGGCATGGCGGCCACCCTAGTCCTGGTCCTCGGGCGGGTGGCCGTGCCCGCCTGGCGGCTGGCCGGTGAGCGCCCGCACCGGCCGGGCGTTCCCGGCGCCGCCGGCACCACCTCGGCCTTGGCCGACACCGCGGCCAGGGCCGGCCTGCCGCCGACCTCGGTCACCGGGCTCCGTATGGCGCTCGAGCAGGGGCGGGGCCCGCGGGCGGTGCCGGTGCGGGCGTCCCTGGTCGGGGTCACTGCCGGGATCATCGCCCTCACCGCCGCGCTCACCTTCGGGGCCAGCCTGGACCGGCTGCTCGCCACCCCCCGCCTGTACGGCTGGAACTTCGACGCCGTCACCGGGGACTGGCGGCTGGACCACCCGGCGACCTCCCGGCCGGCCTGGCTGGCGGCCAACCCGCAGGTCGGCGCCTGGTCGGCCGTGTGGTTCTCCGCCATCCAGGTCAACGGGACCGTGGTCAACGGGGCCGGCTTCGACACCGCCGGGGGCCGGGTGTTCCCCACGCTGGTCGAGGGGCGGGAGCCGAGCGGCCCCGACGAGCTCGTCCTGAGGTCCACGACCCTGCGCCGGCTCGGCCTGCGCCTCGGCCAGACCGTCCGGGTCGGGGGCCGCCGGCCGGTGGCCATGCGGATCGTGGGCCGGTCTGCCCTGGTGCAGGCCGACAGCGAGGATGCCGGGGAGGGCGCCATCCTCACCCTCGACAGCCTGCTGCGCGTCCGGACCGACCGGGAAAGCGGGTACGGCACGTTCTACGTTCGCTTCGCGCCCGGCGCCGACCCCGAGGCGGCGGTGCGCAGCCTGCGGCGGCTGCCCTCGGGGGCGGTCCAGGCGATCGCCCTCCCCCGGCCGCCACCGAGGATCGAGAACCTCGGGCGGGTCGGCGCCCTGCCCAATGTGCTCGCCGGCCTGCTCGCCCTGCTGGCCGCCTCCGCCCTGGCCCACCTGCTGGTCACCTCGGTGCGGCGCCGCCGCCATGACCTGGCCATCCTCAAGGCGCTGGGGTTCGTGCGCCGGCAGGTGTCGGCCGCGGTGGCCTGGCAGGCGACCACGGTGGCCCTGCTCGCCCTGGCCGTCGGGCTGCCGCTGGGGGTCGCCCTGGGCCGCTGGAGCTGGAGCCTGCTGGCCGACCGCATCGGCGTCGGGGCCCCGCCGGTGACCCCCGGCCCGGCCCTGCTGGCCGGCGTGGCCGGCACCGTGCTGGTGGCCAACCTGGTCGCGGCCTGGCCGGGCCGGGTGGCCGCCCGGACCCGACCCGCCGTCGCCCTCCGCAGCGAGTAGGTGGAGCGGATGGGCGTGCTGTGGCTGCGGGCCCGGGCCCAGCTGCGCGGGCGGGCCCGGGCCAACCTGTTCCTGGCCCTGCTGGTCGGCCTGGCCGGGGCGCTGGTCCTGGCCGCGGTCGCCGGGGCGCGCCGGTCCGAGGCGGCCCTGCCCCGGTTCCTGGCCGCCAACCAGACGGTAGACGCCACGGTGTATGTCCCTAGCTCGGGACCGGCCGACGACGCGGCCGCAGCCCAACGCCGGGTGGCCGCCCTGCCCGAGGTCCGGCAGGCGTTCCGGATGACCGGGTGGACGGTCGGGGCGCTCGTCCTCGCCGGGGCCGACCCGGCCGAGCCATCCGGCTGGCAGCGCCAGCTCGGCACGGTCGCCCTCGACCCGGGAGGCAGCATGGCCTTCGGCCGCCCGATCATGGTCGCCGGCCGCCTGCCCGACGAGCGCCGGCCCGAGGAGGTGGCCGTCGACGAGGAACTGGCCGGGCGCCGCGACCTGAGCGTGGGCTCCCGCTACCGGGTCCAGGCGTTCACTGTCGAGCAGTTCGCCGCGGCCGGCGAGGGTCGGGACGTCGCGGCCCGGGGCGCCGTCGCCGACCTCCGGGTCGTCGGGATCGTCCGTTACCCCAGGGACCTCATCCCGGTCGTGACCGACCAGGAGAACCTCCGCGTAAACACCGGCGAGCTGTACCTGACCCCCGCCTGGTGGCGGCGCTACGGGCCCGACGTCGCCAACTACGGCATCGGCCTGGCCGTGCGGCTCCAGCACGGCCAGGCCGACCTTCCCCGGCTGCAGGCCAGCCTGCGCCGGCTGTACGGCGGGCAGGCGCAGGCCCAGGGCGCGGAGGCGTCCGAGGGCGACAAGGCCATCACCGCCGGGACCCGGCGGGCGATCGCCCTGGAGTCGGCCGCCCTGGCCGCGTTCGCCTTGCTGGCCTCCGTGGCCGCGCTGCTGCTGGTCGGCCAGACGCTCGGCCGCCAGATCCGGTCGGAGGCGGCCGAGTCCCCCATCCTCCGGGCCCTGGGGATGACCCGGGGGCAGCTGGCCGGCGTGGCCGTGGTCCGCGCGGCCCCGATCGCGGTGGCCGGGTCGGTCCTGGCCGTCGCGGGTGCGGTGGCGTTGTCGCCGGCGACCCCACTCGGGGTGGCGCGGCGGACCGAGCTGGACCCCGGCGTCGCCGTCGACCCGCCGGTCCTGGCCGCCGGGGCGGCGCTGGTCGCCGCGGGCGTGCTGGCCTGCGCGGTCCTGGCCGGCTGGCGGGCCGGCCGCGCCCCAGCCGGAGCCCTCGGCGTGGCCGAGGTCACGGGCGCGGAGCGGCGCTCCCGGGTCGCCGGGGCGCTGGGCGCGACCGGCCTCCCGCCGGCGGCCGTCACGGGGACGCGCTTCGCGCTCGAGCCCGGCCGGGGCCGCACCGCGGTGCCAGTCCGCTCGGCGCTCACGGCCACGGCGGCGGCCGTGTGCGCCCTGACCGTGGCCGTCACCTTCGGCAGCAGCCTGGTCCAACTGGCCGGCCATCCGCGCGCCTACGGGGTCAGCTGGGACCTGCAGGTGGGGAACTTCGCCGACGCTCAAGGCCCCGAGCAGGCGGCCAGGAAGCTCGCGGCCGACCCTGCCGTCGCCGCCTACCGTGGGGCCATGAGCGGCATCGGCCCGCTCCTCGAGGGCCGGCCGGTGACGGTGCTGTCGTTCGCGTCTGGCAAGGGCTCGCTCGGGCCGGTCGTGGTCGAGGGCCGAGGGCCGGCCCAGCCCGACGAGGTCGCGCTGGGCACCGTCACCATGCGCACCCTCGGCCGGCGCATCGGCGACACGGTGGAGATCAGAGGGGCCGGCGAGCCCCAGCGGCTGCGCATCGTGGGCCGGGTGGTCGTCAACCTGGGCGACGGGAGCCCCTCGGTCGCCCCCGGCAAGGGGGCGGTCGTGCACCCCGACCTGTGGCGTCACCTCGACCCGCCCGGGGCGCCGATCTCCCCGAGCTACTTCTTCGTTCGCCTCGACCCCGCCGCTGACCGACGCCTCGCCATCGACCGGCTGCGGCGCGACTTCCCCAACACTGTGGTCCTCCCGCTCAAGCAACCCGACCTCACCAACCTGGAGCGCGTCGGCTACCTCCCGGGGCTGCTGGCCGGCCTGGTGGCGCTGCTGGCGCTGGGCACCGTGACCCACGCGCTGGTCACCTCGGTCAGTCGCCGGCGGCGCGACCTGGCCATGCTCAAAGCCCTGGGCTTCACCCGAGGCCAGGTCTCCCAGACGGTGGCTTGGCAGGCCACGACCTTCGCTCTGGTCGCCGCGCTCATCGGCGTGCCGTTGGGGATCGCCGGCGGCCGGTGGGCATGGCGGCTGATTGCCGGGCAGCTCGGCATCGACGCCGGCCCGATCGTGCCGCCGCTGTCGGTCCTGGCCATCGCCGCCGGGGCGCTGCTCGTCGCCAACCTGGCCGCGGCGGGACCGGGCCGGGCCGCGGCCAGGACCCACCCGGCCGTCGCCCTCCGCAGCGAGTAGCCGCGGCCCCTCAGCCGATCAGGGGCAGCCGCGGGTCGGGGTGCTCGGGGCCGCGGCCGGAGGCGGCGCGGACCCAGGCCAGGTCGTCGGCCAGGTCGGGCGGGCGGCCGGCCACCGTCCTGCGGGCCAGCAGGTCGTCCATGATGGCGGCGGTCAGGGCGACCCCCTCGGGGGTGGCCATGGGCTCGCGGCCGAGCGCGTCGGTGAGGTCGAGGCCGTGGACCACCGCCTCCACCACCCGGCAGGCCACGAACTCGTCCAGCCGCATGAGGGCGTAGTAGCCGGGGCCGACCGTGCCGGGGGCCATCGACCGCGCCCCCTCGATCGTCTTGGCGAAGGTGGCGGCCAGGACGTCGGGCATCTGGGCCGGCGTCTTGCCCTCGACCATGGTGTAGGCGTAGTCGTAGACGACCGGCGCCACCTCCGACCGGGGGAAGATGAAGAAGCTGACCCGGTCGCGGCCCACCTGGCCGGGCTGGGGCTCGGCCATGAGCATCACGGTCAGGCCGATGGAGATGTCGAAGTGGCCGGCCAGCTCGAACAGCGTCCAGCGGGGCTTGGCCTCGTCGAGCGGCCGGAGCTTGGTCGGTGCCGCCCACTGCTCGTCGCTGAGGCCCCGGAAGGCCTGCTCGACCTGGGCCAGCTCGGTCTCCAGGGTGCGGACGGTGTCCTCGTGCGAGCCCATCGGCGCCTCCTCGGTCAGGATGGGTCCAGGTGCAGGCGGCCGCCGGAGCGGCGGCTGAGGTCGCGGGCCAGCTGGTCGCGGGTGACGAACCCGAAGGCGGTGGAGGCCTGGCTGGCCAGGTCCTCCGGGCTCTCGACGGAGGTGAACCGCTCGGTGATGCAGCCGCCCTGGAAGGCGTAGCTGCGGATGACCCGGTCGGGGGCGACGGCGCGGTCGATCCGGATGTAGCGCCTGGCCCCCGGCTGCTCGGAGCTGACCTCGGTCGCCCCGGCCAGGTTGCAGGAGGGGCTGAGCTCCACCGTCACGGCCGCCTCCCGGTAGGGCCGGTCGGTGTTGAAGACGATGCTGGCGGACCCGCTGCCCGCCTTGACGTCGTTCAGGGCCCAGCCGGGCGGGGCGACCTGGAGGCAGGGCACCAGGGTGGCCGACGGCACCGCCTGGGCCATCAGCCACAGCGCCTCCTGGTCCGAGCAGCCGATGTCGCTGGTGTACAGGGAGGTGTTGACCCGGTCGGTCTGCACCGCCCAGCTGACCAGCATGGGCACGGCGACCAGCAGCGCGCACACGACCAGCAGGACCACACCGATCCGGCGCAGGCTGAAGCGCTGGATGGAGATGGGGGTCGGCCGCTCGGGCAGCAGGCTCAGGAACTCGGCGTGCAGGTCGCGGCCCTGGGCCCGCAGCATGTGGCGGAGCTGGGAGGGCATGGCCAGGCCGCGGGTGGCCGCGAACGTCCTCCAGGCGGCCGTACAGCAGCTCGCGGCCCAGCTTGTACCAGCGGTCCGAGCGCAGGTGGTTGCGGGCGTACAGCTTGCCGAACAGGACCGTCGGCGGGTCGCCGGCGACGGTGATGCGCAGCGGGGTGGAGCCGGCCGACCCGGCCAGGCCGAACGGCTTCACCTCCTCGATCTCCAGCCCCAGCTGGTCGGCCAGGGCGCGCCGGATGGCCTGGCCACGGGCCCCGCCGACGTCCAGGTGGGCGGTCCGGCCCCGGTGGTAGCTGACCGGGAAGACGTCGTTGGGGGCGAACCAGCGGAAGGCGAGCAGCGGGATGGTCACCCCCAGGGCCGCCCCCACCAGCACGTCGCTGGGGGTGGCGGCGCCAAGGTACAGCTGGGCGAAGGCGAGCAGGGCGACCAGCGCGGTCACGACCCACTTGCCGGCCTGGCGCCAGCGGCCCTTGGGGACCAGGCTGTAGAGCATGGTCACGCCGACCGCGGCCAGGAGGGCGACCGGTCGCGACGGCATCGACCAGCCGGTCCAGGACGCCTCGATCGATACACCGAAGGGCCGCGGCCGCCGCACCGCCGCCGAGAGGGCGATCGCCAGCCAGGCCGTGAGCTCGACCGAGACCAGCCCGACGATCAGCTGGCGGTAGCGCTTGTAGACGACCAGCACGATCAGGGTCCCCCAGGCCAGGAGCTTGACCGTCCAGACGGACCCGAGCAGGCCGGTCACCCCGCGCATGAGGCTGGCCATCCCCGGGGTGCGGGCCGCGGCCAGCCGCTGCACCACCCAGTCGTCGGCCACCACGAAGGCGACCCCGCGGCCGTAGCGGCCGACGGTGAACGCCAGCAGGGCCAGGATGATGAGCCCGACGGCGGCGACCATCCAGCCGACGCCGGTGCTCTCCAGGTGGCGGGGCAGCGGCGGCGGCTCCCCGGTGGGCCGCCGCCGGCGCCGGCCCCGCCTGGTCCCCGGCGGGGTGACGTCGCGGGCCGTCCCCAGGGCCTGGCTCGGGCCGCTGTCCATGAACCGCAGTATGGCAGGCGTGTCGACGCCCGCTCAGCGCTCCCAGCCGGCGTACTCGGGGTCGCGGGCCCTCATGTCCTCGTACAGCAGCACCATGCGGTCGATGAACCAGGCCTTGGCGACCTGGGTGATGACCAGGCCGTCGGCCAGCCCGGCGGCATGGTCGAGCAGCGCGGACTTGCCGACCCCGGCCTCGCCTCGGACCACCAGCACCCCGCTGCGCGACCGGCCGGCGTCCGCGAGCAGCCGTTCAAGGGCGTCGCACTCGGAGCGTCTGCCGTGGAGCATTACCTGGGATGCTAGCCTGGCCGGCCGGCCCGCGACCACGGGGCGTCCCCGGTCACGCCCGGACGGCGGCGGATCGGGGCCGGCGGGAGCGGACCGCCGGGGCCAGGGCGGCGATCCCGCCGGCAAGCAGGCACAGGACGAGCAGGGCCCGGCCGAGCCCGACCTGGTCGGCGAGCAGGCCGATGAGGGGCGGGCCGACCAGGAAGCCGCCGTAGCCGATGGTGGTGACGGCGGCGATGGCGTCGGCCGGCCGGTCGGGCGTCTCCCCGCCGGCGCTGACCGCCGCCGGGAACACCAGGCACACCCCGAGGGCCCACAGGGCGGCGCCGGCGTAGGCGCCGGCCAGCCCAGGGCCGAGCACGGTGAGCAGCACGCCGGCCAGGCTGACCAGCCCGCCGGCCCTGACCGCCCCGTCCCGGCCCAGCCGCTCGGCCACCGCCGTCCCCGAGAACCGCCCGGCCGCCATGGCCACCGCGAACACCGCGTACCCGGCGGCGGCCAGCGACGCGGTCGCCGCCCGCTCGTCGGTCAGGAACAGCGCCAGCCAGTCCGCCGCCGCCCCCTCCAGCGTGGTCGCGCACAGCGTCACCGCCCCGACCAGCAGCAACCGCCCGGTGAGGACCCGCCCCCGGCGGGACCCGGGGTTGTGGACAGCCCCGAGCACCCCGTCTCCGGCCGGTCTACGCTCCCCCACCCGGTCTTTGATGAAGCTGCGCAGGGCCAGGGCGACCACGGCGGCACAGAGGACGGCGACGACGGTGAAGTGGAGCGCGAGGGGGCTGCCGGCGTGGGCGGCGAGGGCGCCGAAGCCGGCGCCGGCGATGCCGCCGACGCTCCAGCAGGCGTGGTAGCGGGGCATCCACTCCCGGCCGGCCCGCTGCTCGACGGCGCTGCCGTGCACGTTCATGGCCACGTCCCACGAGCCGTAGAACGACCCCCAGACGAACAGCCCCAGCCCGAGGGTGACCAGGTTCGGGACCACGGCCAGGGCGGCCAGCACGGCGCAGGCGGCCACGGTGGCGGCCCCGACCACCCGGCGGCTGCCGAACCGCCGGCACCAGCGGCCGCTGAACGGCATCGACAGCAGCGACCCGACCCCGGGGGCGAGCAGGACCAGGCCCAGCTCGGCCGCGCTCGCCCCCAGCCGGTCCCTGGTCGCGGGCAGCCTCGACACCCAGGAGGCGAGCATGAACCCGCTGACCGCGAAGACCACGGCGGTGGCCAGCGCCGCCCGCCGCAGCCGGGGCTCGGCCGCGGCGCGGCGGCTCCCGATCACCCGTAGTACCTGAAGATCACCTCGGCCACGCAGACCGGCTTGGGCTGGCCCTCGACCTCGAAGGTGGCCCCGTAGAGGACCTGGACGCTGTCGGGCAGGGACTCCACGGCGTTGACCCCCAGGCCCATGCGCAGGCGCCCCCCGACCCGGGCCGGGGCCGGGAACCGGACCCGGTTCAGCCCGTAGTTCAGGGTCGTCCGCACCCCGTCGACGACCAGGATCTCGGCCAGGAGCCCGGTGAACC
>Ga0307277_10000270_pt1 | contig 18235 bp, 16 predicted proteins | sample ER_DNA_116_FD_194473 | JGI IMG/M metagenome (GOLD analysis project Ga0307277, IMG submission 194473) | Bulk soil microbial communities from the East River watershed near Crested Butte, Colorado, United States - ER_DNA_116 | ecosystem: Environmental > Terrestrial > Soil > Floodplain | place...
TCGTCTATACCGCCGAGGTTGCGCCGCGCGCGGCGCCGCCGGATGGCGCGCGCTGGGTCGCGCTTGCGGAGCTTGCCGACGAGGCGCTGCCCAATGTCATGCGCAAAGTGCTGGCGCATGCGCTAGGATAGCGCTGACACGATCCGCAGAGATCGTCGTCCAGCACGGGAGGGCCTGTCATGGAATTCACGCGACGCAGTCTCACTGCCGCTACTGGCGCGACCGCAGCAACGACCTTCACCCGTACCGCGCTCGGCGGTTGGGAGCCGAGCGAGCGCTATCCGGACCCGGCGATCCAGATTCTCGATCCGAGCTTTGCCAAGTATCGCATCGCGCAGACCAGCGTCGAGCGCCTGGCCACCGGTATGCGCTGGTGCGAGGGACCGGTCTATTTCGGCGATGCGCGCTGCCTGCTGTGGAGCGATATTCCCAACAACAGCATTATGCGCTGGGACGAGGGCATCGGACGCGTCAGCATTTATCGCCGGCCGTCGAACAATGCCAACGGCAACACCCGTGACCGGCAGGGCCGCCTCGTCACCTGCGAGCACGACACGCGGCGCGTGACGCGCACCGAGTACGATGGCAGCGTTACCGTGCTGATCGACAAGTTCGACGGCAAGCCGCTCAACTCGCCGAACGACATCGTGGTCAAATCCGACGATTCGATCTGGTTCACCGATCCGCCGTTCGGGATTCTCGGCAATTACGAGGGCCACGTGGCCACGCCCGAGCTGCCGACCAACGTCTATCGGCTCGATCCGAAAGCGGGCCGCGCGACGGTGGTGGCCGGCGACATCAGCCGGCCGAACGGGCTTGCGTTCTCGCCCGACGAGAAGAAGCTCTACATCGTCGAGGCGGGCGTCACGCCGCGGGTGATCCGCGTTTACGACGTCAACGATGACAAGCTGGCGAACGGGGGCGCCTTCATCACCGCCGAGCCAGGAGGCACGCCCGACGGCTTCCGCTGCGACGTCGAGGGCAATCTGTGGTGCGGCTGGGGGATGGGCAGCGCGCAACAGGACGGGGTGAAGATTTTCGACTCTAACGGCAAGCCGATCGGATTCATCGCATTGCCCGAGCGCTCGGCCAATGTCTGCTTCGGCGGCGTCAAGCGCAATCGGCTGTTCATGGCGGCAAGCCACTCGCTCTATTCGCTCTACGTGAATACGCAGGGCGCACCGGGTGGGTGAGCAAGAAATGCTCTGATCAAAAATCCGCGCGCCGCCGCTAGGCCCGCATCTGCGACCTGATCTCTGCACGCAGTGCGTCGATGGAGACTAGGCCAGCGTTCGTCTGCACGTGCCAGAAGGCCCAGCCGTTGCAAGCCTCCAGCCCTTGCGCCAATGCGCCGATGCGGTGGATGGAGCCGACCTTCTCGCCCAGGGCGACGGCGCCGTCGGCGCGCACCAGCGCTTCGATCTTGCGTTTGGCATCGCACAGGCGGGCACCCGGGACGATCAGGCCGCGCTCGATGAGCGCGGCAAACGGCACGCGCGGCGCCTCTCGCGCGGTCATGAACGGGGCAATTGCCCGAGCCGGAAGCGGCGCGACCGCCGCGATACGCGCCAGCGCCGCCGCGGCATAGGCGCGCTCGCGCTCGATCCCAATGAAGCGGCGGCCGAGCCGCTTGGCCACGGCGCCCGTCGTGCCGCTGCCGCAGAACGGGTCGAGCACGAGGTCATCGGGGCGCGAGGAGGCGAGAATGACACGCGCCAGCAGCGCCTCTGGTTTCTGCGTTGAATGCAGCTTCTTGCCGTTGGCGTCTTTGAGGCGCTCCTCGCCGGTGCAGAGCGCGATGGTCCAGTCCGAGCGCACTTGCACGTCGTCGTTTCCGGCCTTGAGCGCTTCATAATTGAACGTATAGCCCCTCCCGCCCGGCTCGCGCGCCGCCCAGATCAGCGTCTCGTGAGCGTTGGTGAAGCGTCGCCCGCGAAAGTTCGGCATCGGATTCGATTTGCGCCACACCACGTCGTTGAGAATCCAGAAGCCCGCGTCCTGCAGCATCGCCCCGACGCGGAAGATGTTGTGATAGGAACCGATTACCCATAGCGTCGCGTTGGGCTTCATCACGCGCCGGCATGCAATGAGCCAGGCGCGAGTGAAATCGTCATAGGCAGAGAAGCTCGAGAATTTGTCCCAGGCATCGTCGACTGCGTCGACGCGCGAATCGTCGGGGCGCTTGAGATCGCCTTGCAGCTGTAAGTTATAGGGCGGATCGGCGAAGACCAGGTCGACCGATTCCGCCGGCAACTTTGCCATCTCGGCAATGCAGTCGCCGATCAGAACTCGGTCGGTCTCGACGCTCTTCAAACTGACGCGGGGCGCCCGAGCGGACGCCCCGCGACGCGAACCAACCATGACTCAGGACTCTGACTCAGGCGACGCGGCCGGCGACGCGGGACCTACAACCGACAGCGATGCACTATGAGGATGCGCGGTAAAAATCGGCTTAACCGCACGGCCAGGCTCTTGGGAAAGAATCGCGCGGGACCTATATTGTCGCAGGCGCGCACGGCGCGGCGTTAAACAAAAGGCAACCGCTGCGGCGGCGGTGTGACGAGCCGCGGGCAAGGAGGCGAAGCCATGCGGTTGGACGATCTTCCGGAAAGCGGCAATGTCGAGGATCGACGCGGCGAAGGCGGCTTCGGCGGCGGCGGCTTCGGACTTCCGATCGGCGGCGGAGGCTTGAGCATCGGCGCGGTCGTTGCGCTCGGCCTCATCGGTTGGGCGCTGGGCATCGATCCGAGCTTGCTCATCGGCGGCGCGGAGGTTCTGAACCGGCCGCAGGTGCAGGCGCCTCCTACCGCGCGACGCACTGCTGCGCCGCAGGACGACATGGGCCGCTTCGTCAGCAAGGTGCTCGGCAGCACCGAACTGCAATGGAAGCAGCTCTTCGCCAAGGACGGCAGAATCTATCGTCCGCCGGTGCTGGTTCTCTATCGCGGCGCGACGCACGCGAGTTGCGGCGGAGAAGCGCAAAGCGCCATGGGGCCGTTCTACTGTCCCGCCGACCAGAAGGTCTACCTCGACACCTCCTTCTTCGATCAGATCGCGACGCGCTTTCGCGGTTGCGACGCCGGCAGCAGAACGTGCCAATTCTCCGAGGCGTACGTGATCGCGCACGAGGTCGGGCATCACGTGCAGAATCTGCTCGGCATTCTGCCCAAGGCCCAGCAGGCGCAACGCGCGGCTGATAGCAGGGCGGCGGCGAACCACATCCAGGTGCAGGTGGAGCTGCAGGCCGATTGTCTTGCCGGGGTGTGGGCGAACCGCGAAAACGAAATGCTAAAGAACGAGGGGAAGCCGGCATTCATCGAACCGGGCGACGTCGAGGCCGCGTTGCGCACCGCCGCCGCGATCGGCGATGACACGTTGCAGCGACGCGCGCGCGGCTACGTGGTTCCGGACTCGTTCACGCATGGAAGCTCCGAGCAGCGCCAACGCTGGTTCAATACCGGCTTCCGCTCCGGTTCGGTCGCAAGCTGCAACACCTTCGCCGCCGCGCAGCTTTGAGATCGTCGAGTGGCGTGACCAAAAACTGGCTGCATCGCGCGGACGCTTCGCGGAAGCCCGGCGCTTTCGCGCAAGCGCCAGCTTATGAGTGAGTATGCACCATGCCCGGAATCGACAGCAGCAGGCAGTTCGTACCGCTGAAGATCGCGGTGCTCACGATCTCCGACACTCGCGCACTCGAAGACGACAAGTCCGGGGCGACGTTGATCGAGCGCATTGAAAAAGCGGGTCACGCCCTGTCCGCCCGTGCCGTCGTGCCGGACGAGATCGGCAAAATCCGCGCCCAGGTCGAGCGATGGATCGCTGACCCCGCAATCGACGTGGTCATCACCACCGGCGGGACCGGCTTCACCGGACGCGACGTGACGCCGGAGGCGATCGAACCGTTGTTCGAGAAACGCATGGACGCTTTCGCCACGATGTTCTTGCTGGTGAGCCAAGCCAAGATCGGCACCTCGGCGATCCAGACTCGCGCGACCGCAGGCGTTGCCGGGGCCACCTATGTGTTCTGTCTGCCGGGGTCACCGGGTGCGTGCCGCGATGCCTGGGACGATATCCTGGTGCATCAGCTCGACTACCGCTATCGGCCCTGCAATTTCGTCGAGATCTTGCCGCGGCTCGACGAGCACTTGCGGCGGGCCAAGGCCAAAGGCGCTACCGCCTAGCGCTGCGTCTGCGCGGATCTCGACGGATGGCGCGCGCGACCGCGGCGGAGTCGGATCGAATGCTGCATCACTGCTGGTGCAGTTCGAGGTCCCACGTCTCGGCGCTGAGTTGCTTGCCGAACATATCGTGCGTCCACTGATGCGTGAGCTCGAAGCCGGCTCGCTCGTAGACGCGGCGGGCGGCGGTGAGCACGGTGTGCGTCCACAGCGTCACCTTGCGGTAGCGCGCCTCGCGCGCAAAGCGCACCGCCTCCTCCACCAATCGGCCGCCGACGCCGAGGCCGCGTGCCCTCGGCTCGACCAGGAGGAGCCGCAGCCGCGCGACTTCATCCGTCTCGCGCACGAGCAGGACGGACCCGATATTCTCGTCCGCGCGCTCGGCGATCCAGCAGCGCTCACGTTCGCGATCATGCTGGCGGGCGAAGCCTGCAACGATTTCTGCGATCAGCGCTTCGAGCCGCTCGTCCCAGCCGTATTCCTCCCGATAGAGCGCGCCATGCCGGGAAACGATCCACCCCATGTCGCCGGGGCGCGGGGGCCGCAACAGGTAGGGGACTTGGGGTGTCGGCGATTCGCACAGCGAACTTTCGATCATGCGCATGGCGGCGACCACGCGTTCCTGATCCGCAACCGATAGTGCGCCGATCATCGCGGCGACTTCGTTCTGCGAATGCTCGTCGAGCGGCGCGAAGGCCATACGGCCTTTTGCGGTCAGAGACAGAAGGCTTTGCCGCCGATCGTCGGGCGAGGCGGTTTTGAAGACGAGGCCGCGCTCGATGAAGCCGCGCAGGATGCGACTGAGGTAGCCGTGATCGAGCCCGAGCTCCGCGGCGACCTGGGTTGCGGTCGACGTGGGCCGTTGCGCAAGTTCGTAAAGCACGCGCGCCTGGGTGAGCGAGTAGGGACTTCCGAGAAAACCGTCCTCGAGCACGCCGATGCGCCGCGTGTAGAGGCGATTGAAGCGGCGAACCGCGCCGACGCGCGCCTCGAAATCGACCGTGGATATCGCTGCCATGGCGGGCCGGGTTTGTGACATTGTCAAGCATATTGTTGACTTAGTCAAGTAATATCAAATGGCACCGGTTCGCAACCAGACGAGTCGTTTCCGACCGACGCGGCGGAAGAGGTCGCGCTCGGGTGCCGGGACATCGCGATGGCCGCCCAGCGCATCGTAAAGCGATTTCGCGATCACCAGTCCTTGGCTTGGGTCAGGCCATGCGCCGAGCGCGGCACGCAGCAGCGCCAGTATTTCGCGCGCGGCCGAACCTAACGGGCCGGGATGAAACACGCCGGCGTTCAGGCAATCTTTGCGAAGCTCGACTTCCTCGATGAAGCGCCTGGTTTCCTCGACCCAGTTCGCGTCAAGCACGGCGCCAGGCTGCAGGAAGAGCAGCCAGGACGCGCGTGCCGTACCGGCTGCCGTTTTGAGGCGCGTCCCGCGCGGGAGCGTTGAGTCCAGCACGCGGCAACCGGCCTCGTCGGCGATGGCAACGGTGGCATCGCGGGAGCTTGCGTCGGCAATGATGACCTCGCGGACGAGCCCGGCGACCGCGCCTGCAACCAACGCCGCGAGCGTTGGCAAGAGCGCACGCTCGCTGTCTTGGGTGGCAATCACGACGCTGAGCATGAACTGACGTCCTCAAAGGCGGCCACGACGTCAGAGCGCCCTGAAAAAACGCTCACGGTGTCGCCACCGCCTTTTACCCGCCTTGGGTCTGCTCGAAAGGGGCTGCGATTCCCCCATGCCAGCGGTGTGCGGCTGGCGAGGCTTGCATTCGGAGCCACTCGGCACTATGTTCTTGCTTTGTTCGATAGCCGCAGGATTGAGCCATGGCTCGTTCCAATGCAGCCGTAAAACGCCCGCCGGCGCCCAACCCCTCCTGGCCAGCCTCGGCCGCGCCGGCGGGCGGTTTCGGGCGCCGTCCCGGACGGGAGGCGGCGCGTGCTGCCGCTGTCGACCTTGAGGCGCCGATTGACGCCGACGCAGCGGTTGAGGGGGCTCGCCGCCGCGGACGTGGCGCGCAGTCGAACGCCTCGGGCCGCTATGAGCCACTCGCGCGCATTGCCTTCGACGACGGCTGGCAGAGCTTCGAGGAGTTGCCGCCGTTCAAGACGACGGTGACCGTCGACTCCACGCGGAAGATCATCACCCGCAACGATTCACCCGACATTTCCTTCGACCGCTCCATCAACCCTTATCGCGGCTGCGAGCACGGCTGCATCTATTGCTTCGCGCGGCCGACCCACGCCTATCTCGGACTCTCGCCGGGGCTGGACTTCGAAACCAAGCTCTTCGCCAAGCCGGATGCGGCGAAGCTGCTCGAGCGCGAGTTATCGGCGCCCGGCTACGTGCCGCGCACCATCGCCATCGGCACCAACACCGATCCCTACCAGCCGATCGAGCGCGAGCATCAAATCATGCGGCGCATCCTCGAGGTGCTCGAGCGCTGCGGTCACCCGGTCGGCATCGTGACGAAATCGGCGTTGGTGCTGCGCGATCTCGACATCCTCGCCCGCATGGCGCAACGCGATCTGGTCAAGGTCGCCTTGTCGGTGACCACGCTGGATGCGCGGCTCGCGCGCCTGATGGAGCCGCGCGCGGCGACGCCGGCGCGGCGGCTCGAGGCGCTGCGCCGGCTGACTGCGGCCGGCGTTCCGGCCTCGGTCATGGTGGCGCCGGTGATCCCTGCGCTTAACGATGCCGAGATCGAGCGCATTCTCGACACCGCCGCCGCCGTGGGCGTGCGGGAGGCTGGCTACGTCCTGCTGCGGCTTCCCCTCGAGGTGCGCGATCTCTTTCGAGAATGGCTGATGGCCAATTTTCCCGACCGCTATCGCCACGTCTTCAAGCTCATCCGCGAAACTCGCGGCGGCAAGGATTACGATTCGAGCTGGAATACCCGCATGACCGGGGCCGGTCCGGTAGCTTGGATGATCGGCCGCCGCTTCGAGCTCGCCTGCGAAAAGCTCGGTTTCAACAAGACGCGCACGCGGCTGACCGTCGACCACTTCAGTCCGCCGCGCCGCGCCGAAGAGCAGTTGAAGCTGCTCTGAACTTCTTCGGTAATCCCCGCCCTCCACAGCGGGGACGTAGCCCTGGTTGACTTGCCCGCCGCGGCGCGCACCATCGCGTCATGAGTCGCCCGACCGCCGTGCGCGCAGTCTCCGCTCGCGCCGAGAAAGTCCGTCTCGTGCGTTTGCCGCTGGGCGAAGCGGACATCCGCCCGACCTTTCGTCGCGAACGCGCGGCGATCAAGCGCGGCGTATGGCCGGTCGCGGGCTGCGACGAGGCGGGCAGGGGGCCGCTCGCCGGTCCGGTGGTCGCCGCCGCCGTCGTGCTCGACCCCAAACGCGTGCCGCGCGGGCTTGATGATTCCAAGAAGCTCGATCCGGAAACGCGCGAAAAGCTACACGCCAAGATTTGTGCGAGCGCGGAGGTCGCGGTGGCCATCGCGCCGCCGTGGCGGATCGACCGGGACAACATTCTGCGGGCCTCGCTATGGGCGCTCGCGCGCGCCGTCGCATGCCTGCCGGTCAAGCCGCAACTCGTGTTTGTCGATGGCCGCGACCGCATCGACGCCGGCTGCGACTGCCAAGCCGTGATCAGCGGAGATGCGATCCTCGCCTCGATCGCGGCCGCCTCGATCGTTGCCAAGGTGACGCGTGACCGGCTCATGACGCGACTGGGGCTGCTCTATCCCGGCTACGGTTTCGAGCACCACAAGGGCTACAGCGTGCCCGAGCACTTCAACGCACTCGCGCGGCTCGGCCCGACGATCCATCACCGACGCTCCTTCGCCCCGGTCGCCGCGGCTTACGGCGACATCGTGACCGCGGACATGACGGCCGGCGAGATCGAGCCGGGCGGGTTGCCGCTCTAGCGCGGTGGGCCTTATCTCTGCCGGTCGCCTCCAGTAACGTCGGGCTGATGCTCTACGTCTCCATCTTCGTCGAGCTCTTACGTTCGCGTCCGTCGCTCGCGGTCTGGCTGGCGGCGCTTACGCAGGCGCTGCTGTGGCTGTTGGTCCCCGCGCTCTTCTACGCCGGGCCGCCCGGCGACCTGCCCGACGTGCTTGCAGTCGGGCACGAATTCCAACTCGGGACCTATCTCGGCCCGCCGCTTGCCTTCTGGCTCGCCGAGATCGCTTTCGATCTCGCCGGTCACAGCCTCGTCGGCGTCTACCTGCTGTCGCAGGCCTGCGTGCTCGTGACCTATTGGACGGTGTTCGCGCTCGCTCGCTCGATCATCGGCGCACAGCACGCCGCGCTCGCGGTGTTGCTGATGGTGGGCGTTGCCGCCTTCACGGTACCAACGCCGGACTTCGGGCCGGTGATCCTCACCATGCCGCTGTGGGCGGTCATCCTGTTGCACTATTGGCGGGCCGTAGGCGAGCACCGGCGGGCCTATTGGCTGCCGCTGGCGATCGAGATCGGGCTCCTGTTGCTCACGACCTATGTGGGGCTGATCCTAGTCGGACTGCTCGTGCTGTTTACCCTTGCAAACGGGCGGGCGCGCGCCGCGCTCAACTCCTATGATCCGTTGATCGCAGCGGTTGTCGCCGGCATTGTCATGGGGCCGCACCTGCTTTGGCTCGCCGAATGGGGCGAGGGTTTGCAGCCGGTGCTGTTGCGGCTGCGTACGCCGGAAGCCGTGGTCGGCAACTTTATCGCCTGGTCGCGGCAGATTACGCTGATCATCGCGGCGCATGCGGGGCTGATCGTGCTGGTCGCACTGGTGGCCGGATGGCCGTGGCCGCGTCAGGAACCCGCCCCGGTAATCGTGCGCCGCGAAGTCGATCCTTTCGCCCGGCAGTTCGTTTACTTTTTTGCGCTGGCGCCGGCATTCGCCGGCACGCTCGTGGCCGTGCTCATCGGGTGGTCCGGTCCGGTGGGCGGGATCGCGCCACTGGTCATTCTATCCGGGCTCTTCGTGATCGTAGCCGCCGGTGACGCCATCGTGTTCAGCCGTCAGCACGTTGTCATCGCCGCCTGGTTCGGCCTGCTGATCATTCCCCCGATCATGGCGGTCGCGGCTGTCGTGATCCTGCCGTGGCTCAACGTCGATCTTAAAGTGAACTATCCCGCCCAGGCCATGGCTCGATTCTTCTCCGAGAGCTTCGAGCGCCGCACTGGTGTGCCCCTGCAAATCGTCACCGGCGATCCACGCACGGCCGCCCTCGTCGCACTCGGTGCCGCGAGCCGGCCGAGTATTTTTCTCAGCGCCACTCCCGAGCGCTCGCCGTGGGTGACTCCGGATGCAATCAAGAGCAAAGGGGCAATTGTCGTTTGGCCGACAAGCGACACGGCGGGGACCCCGCCGGCCGAGATCAAGGAGCATTTTCCGGATCTCGTCCCCGAGGTTCCGCGCGCGTTCGAGCGGCCGGTTCAGGGGCGGCTGCCCCTCCTGCGCATCGGCTGGGCTGTCATCCGCCCACAAGCCCAGGCGGTACCCTCGGCCGCGGTGGGCGGGCAGAAGCCGTAGCTGGCATCGGACCGTCGGCGAGCCTTCAGTATACGATCCAGTTCTGCGGTCGGAAGATCGGCTCCTTTGCGGACAGCGGCGCTGCCAGTGCGCTGTCATGATCTGAAGGGCCAGCTCCGGTCGTGATCGCCAGGACGGTCACCGCCAACGCGAGAGCCATCCCGACGAGGAATGCGAGCCTGTCTGGTTTTGGTGCCATGTTTGCCTCCTGGCGCCAGATCGATGTCGCTAGGCCACACTCTAGAAGGCGCGCAGAAAGTGATATGTGAGCCCCCTCACATTCGCGAAATAAGAAAAGTTTGCCGTAGGGAGCCGATGGAGATTGCTATCGCCCGCCTCGCCCCGGCCGCAGCCAAGGGGACCAGACGGTCCGGCTCGCCGGCAGGCCTCGGGCTGCGAGACGGCAACGCAACCCCTCGCCGGTGGACAAATCGTCGGGGCGGCAGGCTTTGGCTGGGTTTGCCGCGGCCTCGCCGCTACTGTGGGGCGGCTGCGAGCCTGAATTTGCCGGCAGCTGCGTGCGGATCACATCGCGGCGTGCTCAATTGGCGGGGGAGATTCCATGACGGAGGCGGCAAAGCCTGTACGCGAACGCTCGTTTGTCGAGCGCTATTTCGGCCTGCACGAGAATGGGACCGATGTCCGCACGGAATTTCTCGCCGGCATTACGACCTTTCTCACCATGGTCTATATCGTGTTCGTCAATCCGCAAATCCTCGGCAATGCGGGCATGGACAAGGGCGCGGTGTTCGTCGCGACCTGCATCGCGGCCGCCGCCTCGACTCTAGTGATGGCGTTCTACGCCAATTATCCCATCGCGCTGGCGCCGGGCATGGGGCTAAATGCGTTCTTCGCGTTCACGGTAGTGCTGGAGCACAAATACAGTTGGCAGCAGGCGCTTGCCGCCGTGTTCTGTTCCGGCGTGATCTTCTTTCTCATTTCGGTTTTCAACATCCGCGAATACATCATCAACTCGATTCCGAAAAATCTAAAAATGGCAATTTCCGCCGGCGTCGGGCTCTTCCTCGGCATCATCGCGCTGGAGGAGGCCAAGATCGTGGTGGCAAATCCGGCGACGCTGGTCACGCTTGGCGATCTCCAGCAGTGGCCGGCGCTCCTATGCTTGGCCGGCTTCGTCGTGATCGTTGCGCTCAATTACCGCAACATCGTTGGCGCCACGCTGATCGGCATCCTCGCTGCGGCGCTCGTCGGCGTGCCGCTCGGCCTTGCCGAGTTCAATGGCATCGTATCGGCGCCGCCTTCGCTTGCACCGACGTTTCTGCAACTCGATTTCTCCCGCGCCGGCGAGCTGACGTTCATCATCATCGTGTTCAGTTTTCTCATGGTCGACGTGTTTGACAATGCCGGCACGCTGATCGGGGTCGCCCATCGCGCCGGCCTCCTCGATGCCGAGGGCAATCTGCCGCGCATGAAGCAGGCCTTGCTCTCGGACAGCTTCGCCGCGATGTTCGGCGCGTTGATCGGCACATCCACCACCACGAGCTATATCGAGAGCGCCGCCGGGGTATCGGCTGGTGGCCGCACCGGTCTGACCGCCGTCTTTGTCGCGCTGTTCTTTCTGCTCGCGCTTTTTTTCTCGCCGCTCGCCGGCATGATTCCCGCCTACGCCTCGGCGGCGGCGCTGCTTTATGTGGCCTGCGTTATGACGCGTGGCCTGGCCGAAATCGAGTGGGAGGACATCACGGAATATGCGCCGGCAGTGGTGGCTGCGATCACCATGCCGCTCACCTACTCGATTGCCACCGGCATCGGGCTCGGCTTCATCACTTATGCACTGGCCAAGCTCATCGCCGGCAAATTCGGCGAGGCGAAGCCGGCGGTGGTGATCCTGGCCCTGATCTTCGCCATAAAATTTGCATTGCCCGGATGAGCGCGAGCGGTGGCCGCGGGGCGATCAGTCGATCACCGCCACTGCGTTGATTTCGACCAGGCAACGCGGATCCGTGGCGAGCCGCACGATCTGCACGGTGGTTGTGGCGGGCTTGGTGTCGCGGAAATATTCCGCCCAGACGCGGTTGAGCGCGTCCTGATCCGAGAGATCGGTGACGAAGCGGTCGGCGGTGACGACGTCTGCGAACGTTGCCCCCACCGCCTCGAGGCCGCGCTTTAGATTCTCGAGCGCGGCGCGGGCCTGGCCCTCCATGTCGCGCGGCATCGCATCGAATTCCTCAGGCCGGTGCGGGTGGTGGTGGTAGACCGGCGCCGCGGTGACCCCGGCGAGATAGACCGTCGTGCCGCCCCTGACCTTGATCGCGGGCGCGTAAGGCATCCACATATCGGGTGCGTCCGGCCAGTGCACGTGCTCGACTGTTTTTGTCATTCGGCGCCTCTCGTCGCTCGTTGCGGATCAACCGCTATGTCGCCAACGCCTTTTTAATCGCGAGAAAATCCCGCCAAGCAAAGCGCTTCTGCAGCGGCTGGCGCAACAGATAAGCGGGATGCAGCGTGGCAATCGCGCGGATCTCGCGTGTGCCAGTGTGGAACGGCAACCAACGTCCGCGGGTCTTGAGGATACCGTCCTTGCTGTTGAGCAGCGTCTGTGTCGAAGGACTGCCGAGGCATACCAAGATGTCGGGGTCGGCGAGTTCGATCTGGCGCAGGGTGAAGGGAAGACAAACCGCGGATTCCTGCGGTGTCGGCGTGCGGTTGCCGGGCGGACGCCAAGGCACGACGTTGGCGATATAGGCCGATCTGCGGTCGAGTCCGATCCCCGCCATCATGCGGTCCAGCAGCTTGCCCGAGCGGCCGACGAAGGGCAGGCCCTCGATGTCCTCGTCGCGTCCCGGCGCCTCGCCGACGAACATCACGCGCGCCTGCGGATTGCCGTCGGCGAAGACAAGCTGGGTTGCCGTCGTCCGCAACGCGCATCCTTCGAAGCGCTCGAGCATCGCGCGCAACTGCTCGAGCGTAGCGGCGCTTTTCGCCGCCTCGCGCGCCGCCATCACGGCGGCCTCGGGAGGAAGCGCAGGCGCGGGCCGGCTTACGACCTCGCGCTCGCGCGCGGGAAGCGCGCGGCCTGTCGCGCCGGCGCGCACCTCGGGCGTTGGCAGGGCGGAATCCGTGCGGGATGCGGGGGCGGCGGTTGTGCCGTTGGCAGCGAAACGATCGAGCGGCATCTCGTCGAGCAGCGCGTCGACGCCCGCCTCCCGATAAAAGGCGAGTAGCTCGCGGGCAGCTTGATCGCGGGCCATGGTTATCGCCGCTCCCTGTCGGCAAGCAAGCTCAGTTCATAGCGCCTGGAACATTGGGAGTAAAAGGGGTGGACCAGCTACGGTCCGTTGTTACAGTCACGCTGGACCCGCAGCCAGCGCGCTCCGTCTCGCTTTGGAGAAGCCCATGAGCGCAGAGGATCTGCCCGCCCGCGAGGCGATGGAGTTCGACGTCGTGATCATCGGCGCGGGCCCCGCCGGGCTCGCCGCGGCCATCCGGCTCAAGCAGCTTTCGTCCGACACCAGTGTGGTCGTGGTCGAGAAGGGATCGGAAGTCGGGGCGCACATCCTGTCCGGGGCGGTGATCGATCCCATCGGCCTCGAACGCCTGATCCCGCATTGGCGCGGCGAAGACGCTCCGATCAAGACCGAGGTCAGCGACGATCGCTTCTACTGGCTGGGGGCCTCGCGCGCCGTGCGTCTGCCCAATTTCATGCTGCCGCCGCTGATGAGCAACCACGGCAACTACGTGGTTTCGCTCGGCAATGTCTGCCGCTGGCTGGCCACCAAGGCGGAAGCTCTGGGCGTGGAAATCTATCCCGGCTTTGCCGCCGCCGAGGTGCTGTTCGACGGCAGCGGTGCGGTCGCCGGAGTTGCCACTGGCGACATGGGGGTCGCCAAGGACGGGCATCATAAGGACAGCTTCACCCGCGGTATGGAGCTGCGCGCGAAATACACCCTGTTCGCCGAGGGTGCCCGCGGCAGCCTCGCCAAGATGCTCGAGCAGCGGTTCGGGCTTAGGGATGGCCGCGAGCCGCAGAAGTTCGGGCTCGGGCTCAAAGAGCTGTGGCAGGTCGCGCCGGAAAAGCATCGCCCCGGCCTGGTGCAGCATACCTTCGGCTGGCCGCTCGATAATCGCACCGGAGGCGGCTCGTTCCTCTATCATTTCGACGACCGACTCGTTTCGGTCGGCTTCGTGGTCCATCTCAATTACGAAAATCCGTACCTGTCGCCCTACGAGGAGTTCCAACGCTTCAAGACCCATCCGTTGGTGCGTGCAACTTTCGAAGGCGGCAAGCGGCTCGCTTACGGCGCGCGCGCATTGACCGAAGGCGGCTGGCAGTCGGTGCCGAAGCTCACCTTTCCCGGCGGCGCGTTGGTGGGATGCGCAGCCGGCTTCATGAATGTGCCGCGCATCAAGGGAAGCCACAATGCGATGCTCTCGGGGATGCTCGCCGCCGAGCACGTCGCCGAGGCGCTCAAGGCTGGCAGAGCCAATGATGAGCTCGCGGACTACGAGACAGCATGGCGCTCCTCCGCGATCGGGATCGATCTGTGGAAGGTGCGCAATGCCAAACCGCTCTGGTCGCGCTTCGGTACCTTATTCGGCGTCGCGCTGGGTGGCTTGGATATGTGGACGAATACGGCGGGGTTCTCGCTGATCGGCACGCTCGGTCACGGCAAACCAGATTGGGCGACCCTCAAGCCGGCGGCACAGTGCGCGCCCCTTGCCTACCCGAGGCCCGACGGCAAGCTCACCTTCGATCGCCTCTCTTCGGTGTTTCTTTCCAACACCAATCATGAAGAGGACCAGCCATCGCATCTTAAGGTCGCCGATCTCGCTATGCAGAAGGCGTCCGAGCACGATCGCTATGGCGGACCGTCGGCGCGCTACTGCCCGGCCGGCGTTTACGAATGGGTAGAGGAGGGAAGTTCACCCCGTTTCGTGATCAACGCGCAGAACTGCGTTCACTGCAAAACCTGCGACATCAAAGATCCCAATCAGAACATCACCTGGGTTCCTCCCGAGGGCGGGGGCGGGCCGAATTATCCGAATATGTGAGGAGGCCGAGAGAGACGGTCGTTATCGGCACACGATCCGGGCGAAGCGCAGCTGGAACATCCGAATACATCAGCGGACCGCCCGTCCCGTCACGATGCTGCCCTTATCGAGGCATTCAAAGGCGGTGGACATGCCCGATCGGGGCAGTTATTGCGGGCCGGGCCCAAACAGTCCATTCTGCTCAATGCGGCCGCGCCAAGGGCGTTCGTCCGCCAGATGGAGTCAACAAGCCGTGATCCTTTCGCCTTCTTTACGGCGTGCGGCTGTGGCCGCACTGGCTGCACTCGCCATATCCTGGCCGGCGATGCTTTGCGCTCGGGCGCAGCAACCGCGTGAGAGCTTTTCCCGCACCTCTCCGGCGGGCAGCTATCTCGCTGCTCGCCACGCTGGCGGTCAGCGCGACGCCGCGGCGGCGGCGTCCTATTACCGTGCCGCGCTGCGCGGCGATCCCCGCAACAACGAGCTCCTCGGCCGTACCTTCCTGGCGGTACTTGCCAACGGAGAGGTTGACGAGGGAGTCAAGCTCGCCGAGCGCGTTCTGCAGGTCGACAAGAACGATCGCATCGCGCGGCTCGTCCTCGGAGTGAGGGCGATCAAGCAGAAGCAGTACGCGAGTGCGCGCCGGGAACTCGCCCAGTCAATTCGCGGACCCATCACCGATCTTGCCGCAACGCTGTTATCGGCCTGGACGATGGCAAACCCGGCCGAGGCGAAGCAAGCGACCGACTCCGTCGACAAGCTCGCCGGCGCAGATTGGTATGCGATCTTCAAGGAGCTGCATACCGCATTGATCCTCGACGTTGCCGGCCAGAAGAAGGAGGCCGCGAAGCACTTCGAGCGCTCGTACAAGCTCGATCCGACGGCGCTGCGCGTCGCGCAGGCGTATGGCGGCTTTCTCGCGCGCCAGGGAAGCACCGATGAAGCGCTGAAGGTGTTCACCACCTTCGACGAAGCCCTGCCGCGTCACCCGTTAATCGTTGAGGCGATGAACGAGCTCAAGGCCGGAAAGCGGCTGCCCTTGATGGTCGACACGCCGCAGGCGGGCGCCGCAGAGGTTCTCTACGGACTCGGCGCCGCCCTTGGCCGTCGCGGCGGGGAGGATCTCGGGCTCATTTACCTGCAGCTCTCGCTCTACCTCGCGCCGTCGCATCCGCTCGCGCTGCTTTCGCTGGCCGACCTTTACGAGGCGATGAAGAAGCCGGAGCTCGCCAATAAAATCTATGAGCGGGTGCCGCTGGGTTCGCCGCTCCAGCGCAATGCGCAAATCCAGCTCGCGCTCAACCTGGATTCGCTTGACCAGACAGACGAGGCGAAAGCGAGTCTGGAAAAGCTGATCGCCGCCAATCCCGCCGATCTCGAGGCGATCATGGCGCTCGGCAACGTGCTGCGCGGACGCAAGCAATTCGCCGAATGCGCGGACGTCTACTCCAAAGGCATCGACACCATCACCAAACCCGAGAAGTCGAACTGGGTGATCTACTATTTCCGGGGGATCTGTTTCGAACGCTCCAAGCAGTGGCCCAAGGCCGAGGCCGATCTCAAGATGTCGCTCTCGCTTTTCCCCGATCAGCCGCACGTGCTCAACTACCTCGGCTATTCGTGGATCGACCAGGGCGTCAATCTCGACGAGGGCATGCGCATGATCAAGCGCGCGGTCGAGCAGCGCGCCGACGACGGCTACATCGTCGATTCCCTCGGCTGGGCCTATTACCGGCTTGGCAACATGGACGAGGCGGTAAAGCAGCTCGAGCGCGCCATCGAGCTCAAGCCCGAGGATCCGACCATCAACGATCATCTCGGCGATGCCTATTGGAGGGTCGGACGGGTGCTGGAGGCGCGGTTCCAGTGGTCGCATGCGCGCGACCTCAAGCCCGAGCCCGAAGATCTCGCCAAGATCGAAGCCAAGCTGAAGTCAGGGCTTCCCGACGACACGTCCTCTGCCGCGCAGGCCGAAAACAAGAAGCCCGGCGGCGGCTGAGCCATGGCGCCAGCCGCGGGCGCTGAGAAAGCGCCCGCCAAGGTCAACCTCACGCTGCGCGTAATCGGCCGTCGGGCCGACGGATACCATGAGATCGAGAGCCTGGTCGCGTTTGCGGGCGTCGGCGACGCCCTGACGTTCACGCCAGGCAGTGCCGTGGCCCTCAGCGTGGGCGGGCCGACCGCAGCCGCCGCAGGCGAGATCGCAGACAATCTCGTGCTCAAGGCCGCGCGCGCGCTGGCCGAGCGCGTCGAGCGCCTCAAGCTTGGACGGTTCACGCTATCGAAGCGTTTGCCGGTCGCGTCGGGGCTCGGCGGCGGCTCGGCGGATGCGGCGGCTGCTTTGCGGCTGCTGGCGCGGGCGAACGACCTTGCGCCGGACGATCCCCGTCTCATACAGGCGGCGCGCGCGACCGGCGCTGACGTGCCGGTATGTCTTGATCCGCGCCCCCGCCTCATGCGCGGCATTGGAGAGGTGCTTTCCGATCCGCTCAATTTGCCGCGGCTGTTCGCGGTGCTGCTCAATCCCGGCGTTGCTGTCGCCACGAAGGACGTGTTTGCAGCATTGGCCGTCCCAGCGGCGGGGGAAACCGCGCCGGCAGCCATTTGTACGGGCGCGTCGGCACTGCTTGCCGAGATTGCACGCGGCCGCAACGACCTCGAGGGCCCGGCGATCGAGCTCGAGCCCGCGATCGCCGATGCTTTGGCCGTACTTCGCAACCTGCCGGGGTGCCGGCTTGCCCGCATGTCGGGATCGGGGGCGACGTGTTTCGGTCTGTTCGACTCGATGGACGCGGCGAGAGGAGCCGCCCGGCGGCTGCGGGTCGGCTATCCCGCCTGGTGGGTGCGCGCCACGGCGCTCTAGGGTTGAGGACCGACGCCGGCGCCGCGAGATCAATTGCCCTGCCCGCGAGCGACCGAACGCATCCAGTCAATTCGGGTTGCGCGCTAATTCGACCGGCAGATGCAGAACTCGACTGTCTCTTCGAGCGCTTCTTTCATCGCCGAGGCGGGGAACAAAGCGAGCGCATCCGTGGCGATCGCGCCGTAATGGCGTGCGCGCTTGACCGTGTCTTCCAGCGCGCGGTGCTTGGTCATCAGGCTGATCGCGTGCTCGAGGTCCGCGTCGCTTGCCTTTCCTTCCTCGAGCGTGCGCCGCCAGAATGTGCGTTCGCTCTCCGACCCCCGGCGAAATGCCAGCACCACGGGCAGCGTGATTTTGCCCTCGCGAAAATCATCGCCGACGTTCTTGCCGAGCTTGGCCGCCGTTCCCCCGTAATCGAGCGCATCGTCGACGAGTTGGAAGGCAATGCCGAGATTCATCCCGAATGAGCGGCAAGCGCTTTGCTCGTCCTTTGGCCGCGAGGCGATCGCAGCTCCGACCTCGCAGGCAGCGGCGAAGAGCTCAGCGGTCTTCGCGCGGATGACTGCGAGGTAATCGTCCTCGGTGGTGGCGGTGTTCTTGGCAGCACCAAGCTGCATGACCTCGCCTTCGGCGATCACGGCGGCCGCCGAGGAGAGGATTTCCAGCGCCTTGAGCGAGGCGACTTCGACCATCATCTTGAACGCCTGGCCGAGCAAG